>Ga0075530_1000915_pt1 | contig 14026 bp, 18 predicted proteins | sample NGEPerD_2_FD_75101 | JGI IMG/M metagenome (GOLD analysis project Ga0075530, IMG submission 75101) | Arctic peat soil microbial communities from the Barrow Environmental Observatory site, Barrow, Alaska, USA - NGEE PermafrostL1-D | ecosystem: Environmental > Terrestrial > Soil > Wetlands > Peat ...
CGGTTCGGCCGGTGGCCTGGTGGGCGCACTCGTGGCGACTCGCGTGACGCGATGGGTCGGCGAGCGGCATCAGGAAATCCGCGGGCCACATCAACATCGCGGAGAACGGGATCACGCGCCCCTCGCCGACCCATCGCGTCACGCGAGTCGCCACGAGTGCGCCCACCAGGCCACCGGCCGAACCGATGCCCAGCGCGAGCCCGAGATGTCCCGCGTCGAGCGAGAGGTTGTTCAGGGCGAAGATCACGAGCATCGCGCCGGTCATCGAGGAGAAGAAGTTGGAGATCGAGGTGGTGGCCGTGATCCGCCACAGAAGCGGGTGCTTGAGCACGAACGCGAGACCTTCGCGGATCTCGACGCGCAGAGGCCTCCTGTCCTCGCGCGGGGGAGGGGTGTCGACGTGCTCGATGCGCCGGATCCAGAACGCCGACCACAGGAAGCTCAGCGCATCAAGGGCGATCGTCAGGGGAGCACCGATCAGCTTGATGAGGACGCCGGCGATGGCGGGGCCACCGATCATCGCGACAGACTGGCTCGCCTGGAGCTTGGCGTTGCCCTCGCTGATGTCGTCGGCCGGCACGATGTCGGGCAGGTAGCTCTGATAGGCCACGTCGAAGAACACCGTGCAGCTGCCGACCAGCAGGGCGACGACCAGGAGCTGCGGGAAGCTCAGCACGTCCAGGCCCCAGGCCAGCGGAAGCGAGGCGAGGGCCAGGGCGCGGATCAGGTCGTTGGCGATCAGCACCCGCTGCTTGCGCCACCGGTCGACCCAGGCGCCGGCCGGGAGGCCGATCACCAGGAACGCCAGGAACTCGCAGAACCCGAGCAGCCCCATCTGGAACTCCTCGGCGCCCAGCTGTCTCACAGCCAGGATCGGCATCGCCAGCATGGTCAGCTGGGTACCGAACTGGCTGAGCGTGTCGCCGAAGAAGAGCTGCCTGAAGTCGTGGTGGTGGAACAGCCCGCCCCGCCGGTGAGGTGGCCGCTGCGGTTCCGGGCCTGCCACCGTCGGCCCCGCGGCGGTGGCAGGCCCGGGTGGCTCGAGGGTCATGCAAGCATCCTGACTCACTGATTGGGAAATATCAATCAGTTGGCGAGAACCCGCTATCGTGGCGCTCATGGACACCGCCACGGCTGCCGAGGACAGGCCCCTCGAGCCCGCTCCGTACGGCCCGCTGCCGGTCGGCTCCGGACGCCAGATCTGGGCCCCACGCCCGGCGGACGAGGCGGAGGCCAAGGCGATGGCCTCGCAATTGCGGTTGCGTATCCTGCGCATCGCCCTGCATGAGCCGCACACCAACAAGGAGATCGCCCAGGCGCTGGGGCGCAACCCTGCCTCGGTCCTGCACCACGTGCGCACGCTGGTCGACACCGGTTTCCTGATCGAGCAACCTCGACGGCGTGGTCAGCGCGGCTCGCGCGAGGTTCCCTATCTCGCCTCGGGGAAGAGCTTCTACCTCGAGATGGGCGAGATGGGGGAGGCTCGGGTCGGCGGCCAGGACCTCTTGCTGGCCACGTTCCTGGAGGAGGTGCGCGGTCTGCCGCCCGGCGCTCTGGACAGCGCTCGCCTCGGCTTCCGGCTCAAGGCCGAAGACCGTGAGCGGTTGCTGAACCGGTTCCAGGACCTGCTCAAGGAGATGGCCGCGCTGCCGAGCGACCCTGACGGAGAGCCCTGGAGCCTCTACCTCGGTATCCACCCCGAGGCCCCCGGCGTACCGTCGCGCCATGACGCTCCGCACGAACCAGAGCACGGGCTGGACTGAGATCCCCGGCCACGGGGACACCCTGCGTTTCGACGGCCGGGCACGGCAGGCCCACGAGCTGTCGGACAGCACGGTGGAGGCGTTCGACGAGTACGACCGCACGTTGTACGCCGAGGGGCTCGGCCCCAGTCCGGTGGCCTGACCAGGTGGCCGCCTGGGAGTGGGTACGTCGTCTGGCCCGGCGGGTCAAAAGGGATGGGGTTGATGGGCGATCCCTGACGTTGGGGGGTGAAGTTTCGCCGTACAACGACCGGATTCCCCGGCCGACCGGGGAAACCAGCAGCCGTGACAAGATCTGGCCCGTGATCGAGTACTCCTTCGTCAAGGGGCACGGCACCGAGAACGACTTCGTGCTGGTCCCCGACGCCAACGGGCGGCACGAGCTGTCGGCCGGGCAGGTCGCGCGGCTGTGCGACCGCCGGGCGGGCATCGGCGGCGACGGGGTGATCCGGGTGGTCCGGACCGACGCGACCGAGGACCCTGCTGCTGTCGCCGCACGCGGCGAGGCGATGTGGTTCATGGACTACCGAAACAGCGACGGATCGCTGAGCGAGATGTGCGGCAACGGCATCCGCGTGCTCGGCCGCTTCCTCGCCACCCACGCCGACGTCGACCAGCGTGACGCGCTTCGGATAGCGACCCGCGCCGGAGTCAGGACGCTCACCTTCGAGGGGAGTCGGATCACCGTCGACATGGGCGCGCCCGAGGTGTTGGGCAGCACCACCGTCACGGTGGGGGAGCGCAGGTTCGAGGCGCGTCACATCAGCATGGGCAACCCGCATGCCGTCGCTTTCGTCGAGAACCTCGCCGACGCAGGGCCGCTCTTCGACGCACCGGGCCATGACGACGTCCTCTATCCCGACGGCGTGAATGTGGACTTCGTGGCCCGCCGGGGCGAGCACCATGTCGCCATGCGGGTGCACGAGCGCGGCTCCGGTGAGACCCGGTCCTGCGGCACCGGCGCCTGCGCGGTGATGGTGGCGGCCGCACTGGCCGACGAGGCTGAGCGCGGTACGCCGTACACCGTGGACCTCCCGGGCGGAACCCTCGAGATCGTCTGGACCGAGGACAACCGGATCCAGATGACCGGCCCGGCGGTGCTCACCTCCGAAGGCGTCACCAACCTATGAGCGACGTCCGCGTGGTCCTAGTATCTCGCCCATGGACATCCACGGAGCCAGTGCAATCGTCACCGGCGGCGCTTCCGGCATCGGAGCAGCCGTCGCCCGTCAGCTTGCGGCGAAGGGCGCGAAAGTCCTCGTCGCGGACCTCAATGCCGAGAAGGGCGAGGCCCTCGCGGACGAGATCGGCGGCGCCTTCGCGCCGGTCGACGTCACGAAGACCGAACAGATCGAGGCTGCCATCGGGCAGGCCCAGGAGCTCGGGCCCGTGCGCGTTCTGGTCAACTCTGCCGGCATCGGCTGGGCGCAGCGCACGGTCGGTCGCGACGGCGAGTTCAGCTCCGCCGCGGACCTCGCCGCCTTCTCCAAGGTGATCGCGATCAACCTGATCGGCACCTTCGACTGCATCCGCCTCGTCGGTACGGCGATCTCCCGCAACGAGCCGACCGAGACCGGCGAGCGTGGTGCCATCGTCAACATGGCCAGCGTGGCAGCCTTCGACGGCCAGATCGGCCAGGCGGCGTACTCCGCATCCAAGGGCGGTGTCGTCGGCATGACCCTGCCGGTGGCCCGTGACCTCGCCGCCGTCGGCATCCGCGTGAACACCGTCGCTCCAGGGCTGATCGACACCCCGATCTACGGCGAGGGGGAGGACGCCGAGGCGTTCAAGGCCAAGCTCGGCGAGAGCGTGCTGTACCCCAAGCGACTCGGTGCGCCCGACGAGCTGGCCAGCATGGTCGTCGAGTGCGTGACCAATTCCTACATGAACGCCGAGACCATCCGCGTCGACGGCGGCATCAGGATGCCACCCAAGTAAGGAGATGGTCTGACAGTTCGACCGATCGGGGCCGGGCCTCAAGCCAGGCGAAGGCGGTGCAGTCGATGAGCTGCCAGTCGATCTGACTGGCTCAGACCCCGTGCCGGGGATTCGAGTCCGGGTCGGACTCGTGCCGGCCAGGTGACTCGGGGTTGATGTCGGGCTGGCCGTCGTACGCCGACTGCTCAGGGAGTACGTCGCCCACCGGATCGTCCGCGGGCCCGTCCTCGTCATGGGTGGGCGCCGCCGCGTAGGTGACCTCCTCGTCCTGCCCACGCACCGGGCCCCTGCGCTCGCTGCTCACTCCCATGTCTCCGGCCAGACCCTCGTCGCTGTCGGCGTTGGGGTCGGACTCCTCGATCCCGGTGACTGGGGTTTCTCCTGGGGTTTCTTCGGGGGTTTCTTCGGGTGTCTCGCTCATGGCTCATCCCTCCGAGGGCTGGTCGAGAGAGGTCTCGGTGTTCTCATGCTGCACATCGTCCTCCTCCGACTCGGCGTGCGGGTGGGGCTGCCCTCGTCGATCGGGATCGTGTGCCCACCGGACTCCTCCGCGTGCCTGTCGTCGGCGCGACTGCCGGAGGCGTCATGGTCGTGACCTTCCTGGACATCACCGCTCGGGCTGTCCTGGAGATGCTCGCCAGGCTGTCGCACCTTGAGCCCGGGCCCTTGGGGATGTGAAACAACGTCGAGGGGCGTCGATCCGGCCCAGGGGAGCAGGTAGCGCGGGAGGGCCAGATCGTCGGGCAGTTCGTTGGCGATCAACCAGCGCACCGTGGTGCATCCGAGTTCAGAGGCGCCTTCTCGGCGATGTTCATTTGCCGACGGAGGGGCGGAGCGGGGCGGTGGCGAACTCGACGATGCCCTGGTCGGGCGCTATCTGCGCCGTGAAGCCGAGCTCGGCGGTGGCCAGCCGCGGTGAGGCCACGACGTGGCGTACGTCGCCTGACCGGTAGTCCCCCGACACCTCGGGCTGCGGACCGCCAGAGGTCTCCGCGAGAAGCTCGGCCACCCGCAGGATCGGGACTGGGGTCCCTGAGCACACGTTGTAGGTCGACCACGACTCCGCGGACCGCTGGGTGACCGCGTCGATCGCGAGCACGTTGGCTCGGGCGACGTCGTGGACGTGCACGAAGTCACGCATCTGCCCGCCGTCCTCGAAGACGCGCGGCGCCCGGCCGGCCTCCAGCGAGGAGCGGAAGATCGCGGCCACGCCGGAGTAGGGGGTGTCGCGGGGCATGCCGGGACCGTAGACGTTGTGGTACCTCAGACCGATCGCCCGCGCACCTGCCTGGCGGGCCCACGCCAGCGTGTAGTGCTCCTGGGCGACTTTGCTCGCGGCGTAGCTGCTGCGAGGGTCCAGCCGGGCGTCCTCGGGCACCAGCTCCCACGCGAGCGCCCGGCAGCAGTGAGCGCAGTGGTTCTCGAAGTCACCGCCGTCGAGCGCGGCACGGCTGCGAGCCGGAGGTTGCTGTTCGCCGTGCTCCTGGCACGCGTAGCGTCCCTCGCCGTAGACGACCATCGAGCTGGCGAGCACAAGTGCGTCCACCCCACGCTCGTGCATGGCGGCAAGGAGCACCGCGGTGCCGAGGTCGTTGTGGCCGGCGTACGACGGAAGGTCGGCGACCGTGACGCCTGCACCCACCATCGCTGCCTGGTGGCACACGACATCGACGCCGTCGAGCAGGTCGGCCCACTCCCCCGAATCCTGGCCCGCATCCCGAACGTCGAGCACGTGCAGGTCCTCGTCTGCGTACCTGTGAGGTCCGTGCGCCTCTGGGATCAGCGCGTCGACGCGGACCACCTCGTCGCCCCGCGCCTTCAGCTGCTCATCGACCTGCGCGCCGATGAAGCCGCTCGATCCAGTGAGGAGGACTCTCATGAAGGGGGCCTGGGAAGCTCGAAGGGCAGCGTCACATCATCCAGCCACGCTGCACATCCGCAGCCCGAAGGCCCGTCGGGAAGTCCGGCGACTGCCTCCCCGAGAAGCTCCTTCAGTCGGCCGATGTGCTTCTCGAAGAGCGCGAACACCTTGGCTTGGTCGACCGACTCCTCCGAGCTCACCCCGGCGTCGAGGTCGGTGACCAGCGCGATCGTGGCGTAGCACATACCCAGCTCACGGGCCAGCACGGCCTCGGGGTGGCCGGTCATGTTGACCACGGTCCAGCCCGCCCTGGCGTAGCTCTGCGACTCGGCCCGGGTGGAGAAGCGCGGCCCCTCGATGACCACCATCGTGCCCTCCGCCAGCACGTCCTCACCGGCGGCGCCGACGAGGGCGGCCCGCAGGTCAGGGCAGTAGGGGTCGGCGAACGGCGCGTGGGCAGCGCCGGTGTCGACGTAGGTCTGGACCCGGGTGGTGGTCCGGTCGACGAGCTGGTCGGGCACGACGAGGGTGCCCGGCTGGGTCTCGGGCTGCAGGCCGCCCACCGCGCAGGGCGCGAGGACCTGCTGCACGCCGAGGCTGCGCAGCGCCCACATGTTCGCGCGGTAGTTGATTCGGTGCGGGGGGAACTCGTGACCGGCCCCGTGGCGGGGCAGGAACGCCACCGGCCGGCCACTCACCTCACCGACCGCGATCGGCGCCGACGGGTCGCCGTACGGGGTGGGGACGGCGACCGTGGTCGGGTTTTCGAGGAACTCATAGAAGCCGCTGCCACCGATCACGGCGACACTCGGGTGCCTGCCTGCTCGAGTCGTCATGGGGCCATCGTGCCAACCCGGCCACGGATCAGGTCAGCAGGAGCCGGTCGAGACGCCTGCCGACGATCACCAGACCGGCCACGCCCATGGCCACGAGGTAGACGACCGAGAACACAGCACCCCAAGTCAGGGCACCGGTGGTGAGCTCGCGCACGAGGACCACCCCGCGGTACAGCGGCGTGAGCTCCATGACCCACTGCAGCCACGTCGGGAAGGCACTGATCGGGAAGAACGTCGCCGAGAACAGGAACAGCGGAAGCGTGCCGAGCGTGACGTAGTCGAAGTCCTGCCATGAGCGCATGTACGTCGTCAGCGCCATGCACGCCCCACCGAACGCGAAGCCGATCAGCAACGCCGCCGGGGCAGCGAGCACAGCCCACCACGAGTGCACCAGCCCCATCGCGACCATCACCAGCAGGAAGGCCAGGGAGTAGATGCCGCCGCGCAGCAGCGACCAGGTGAGCTCGCCGCGGGCCACGTCGGTGGTGGTCAGCGGCGTGGCCAGCATCTGGTCGAACAGCTTGGTGTACTTCAGCTTGAAGAAGAAGTTGAAGGTGCTGTCGAGCACGGACCCGTTCATCGCAGAGGCAGCCAGCATCCCCGGCGCCACGAACTCGGCGTAGGGGATGGTCTGGCCGTTGACCTCGAACCCGGTCACCAGTTGTCCAACGCCGACGCCGATGGAGAACAGGTAGAAGACCGGCTCGAGGAAGCCTGTGACGAAGAGCCACCAGGCACCCCGGTAGGCGATGTAGTTGCGCAACAGGAGCAGGCCGGTGGACTGGCCGACGCCGAGCTGGGCACCGGACTGCTGGCCGATGGCGCGGTTGAGGAGGCTCATGTCTCGATCAGCCTCCGATGAAGCAGCCGCACGGTCAGCCACCAGCAGGACGCAGCGAGTACGCCGAGATAGATCACGTGTACGAGCGCGGTCGACACGTCGACTTGGCCGAGGACGAGCATCCGGGTGAGGTCGACGCCCTGCCACAGCGGCGTCACCCGCGCGAACCACTCCATGAACGGGTTCAGGTTGGTGATCGGGAAGAACGCACCCGAGAACAGGAATAGCGGGATCATGCCGAGCCGGAAGACGATTCCGAAGATGCTCTCGTCCTTCATCACCGAGGTCAGCGCGAAGATCGGGGTCGCGAACGCCAGGCCGATGAGGAGCTGCACGAAGAAGGCGACGATCACGCCCCACCAGGAGGTGAAGACCCCGAACGGTGCCATCACCACGAGGAAGACCGCGCTGACAGTGCCGACGCGGAACATCACGAAGCCCAGCTGGGCCATCACCACGTCACCGACCGTCAACGGTGTGGCGATCATCGAGTAGTAGATCCTCTGCCACTTGATCATCGCCATGACGGGGTAGGTGACCTCACCGAACACTGTGGTCATTGACTGGGCCGCCAGCATCCCCGGCGCAACGAACGCGAGGTAGGTGGTGGCACCCTCGAGCTCGGCCGGGTCGCCTTCGATGAAACCGCCGAGCAGAACGCCCATCGCCAGGATGTAGAGCAGTGGAACCAGGAACGAGCTGATCACGCTGCCCTTCCAGGTGCGCAGGTAGACCGTCGCCCAGTAGTCGGCGAGTCGGCCGGCGCCGTTGAACGGACCGGTCCGGACCGACACCCCGGTCGGCCCGCCGGTTGTCGTGCCCCAGTCGGCCATCAGTCGGCCATCAGTCGACCAGCGTCCGGCCGGTGAGGCGCAGGAAGACGTCCTCCAGCGAGGACCGGCGCACCAGCGACATCACGGGGTAGAGCCCACGCTCGTGCACTTTGGCGATCGCCTCCTCACCGTCCTGGGTGTAGAGCAGGATCCGGTCCGGAAGCACCTCGACCCGCTCCGCGAGATCCTCGATCTTGGGGGCGACCGACTCGTTCTCACCGACGCCGAACCGGAGTTCCGCGACCTCGCGGGTGGAGTGGCTCCGGATCAGCTCCAGCGGCGAGCCCTCGGCGACGATCAGCCCCTTGTCCATCACGACGAGCCGGTCGCACAGCTGCTCGGCCTCGTCCATGTAGTGGGTGGTGATGACGAGCGTGACGCCCTGCTGCTTGAGGCGGAACAGCCGGTCCCACACGACGTGCCGGGCCTGCGGGTCGAGGCCGGTGGTCGGCTCGTCGAGCAGCAGCACGTCGGGTCGGTTGATCAGCGACCGGGCGATCGTCAGCCGGCGCTTCATCCCACCGGAGAGGTCGTCGACCTTGGACTTGGCCCTCTCGGTGAGCTGCACGAACTCGAGCAGCTCGTCGCAACGCTTACGCACTTCGGCGCGCGGGATGCCGAAGTAGCGCCCGTAGATGTAGAGGTTGTCCCGCACGTTCAGCTCGGTGTCCAGGGTGTCCTCCTGCGGGCAGACACCGATCCGGCCACGGATCGCGGGTCCTTCGACGGCAGGATCCATCCCGAGGATCCGCAGCTCCCCCGAGGTGACCGGCGAGACCGCCGCGATCATCCGCATCGTGCTGGACTTGCCGGCCCCGTTGGGCCCCAGGAAGCCGAACGACTCACCTCGGCGTACGTCCACGTCGATGCCACACACAGCCTCCACTGTGTTGCCCGGCTTGGACCCGAAGGACTTGCGCAGGTCGACGGCCCGGATCATCGACTCTTCAGCGCCTGTGGTCACGAAGAACGACCCTAGACGGCGGGCGGCCGTTCCTGTAGTTCCCATTGGGCCATCACTTCGAGCAGCAGGTGCACGTGCGACACCGCCTGGAGCGACACGGTGCGGGGCGGGCGATGGAGTACCGCGACGCCGACCCCGGACGGATCGCCGAGGCGATCGTCGAGGAGCTGGCCCGGCCCACGTCGTACTTCCCGGTGCCGGAAGGTGGGGCGACGGTGGCGGCTCAGCTGCTGGCCGAGCTGATCTGAGCCAGATGCTCCTCGACCTGGACGCACACCGCGTCCTGGCTGCACCGACCCAGAGCGCAACCGTGGCTACGCCCCCGACACGCGTCAGCGACCACCCTCCTCCGTCGACGCAGGCTCCGTGATCAGCTCGACCACGCCCTCGAGCACTCGCCTGGTCGTCTCGTATTCCGCGTCGCCGAACTCGCGGGCGAAGAGGTTCTCGAGCGCCTCGAGATATGCCCGCCCGCCGTTGGTCACCTCCCGGCCGAACTCCGTGTAGGTCACGATTTTCGCCCGTCTGTCGGCCGGGTCGACCGCCATCTCGAGGACGCCGAAGTCCACCAGTTCGCGCACCACCTCCCCCATGGACTGCTTGGTGATGCCCGCGCGGGTTGCCATGTCGGAGATCCGACCGCCTTCGCCGTACAGGGTCCCGAAGACCGTGTTGTGGGCGAGCCGGATGAACGGATAGCCCCGTCCCCGCGCCTCACGCACCATGTCGACCGCAAGGGCGTGGGACGCCCTGTCGACAAGAGAGATGAACGGCCGGCGCTCCAACCTGAGTTCGGGGGTTGACATCGGTAAGGTCACCTTTCTATTTTAGACAGGTGACCTTACCGTACAGGAGCTCGACATGACTGACCACCTTCTCCAAAGGAATGTCTCGGCGCTGTTTCCCCGACGGCACGCTCCCCGGACACCAGGGGTGGGCATCGAGCAGGAGCTACTCACCCGCGACGCCGTGGACGGTCGCCCGGCCCGGATCGACCGGGTGCGTCGCGCGATCGCCGGCTCGTCGTACGAGCGATGGACGGGGTTCGAGCCGGGTGGCCAGGTCGAGCTGAGCCTGCCCTGTTTTTCCTCCGTCGCCGGGCTCGCGCAGGCGTGGCCGCGCATCATCGCGCAGCTGCGCGAGGACGTCGCCCGAGTCGGCGTACTCCTCGACGCAGACCCGGTCGACACCCGCTCCCCCGACGAGGTCCCCCTTCAGCTGGAGAGCCCGCGCTACCTGGGAATGCAGCGCCACTTCGACCGGATCGGTCCCGCCGGCCGACGGATGATGCGGCGCACCGCGTCGACCCAGGTGTGCCTCGACTGGTGGCCCGGGCGGGCCGGGTTGGAAGCAGTGGCGGCTGGCGAATCTGGCCGGGCCGTTCCTGGCGGCAGCCTTCGCGCGGAGCAGCGGCACCGGTTCACGGCTGGCCACGTGGCTGGCGGTGGACCCCGAGCGCACGGCGTACGACGACCGGCTGCTTCGTGGCGTCGACCCGGTCGCGGCGTACGCGGACTTCGCGGCAGGCGCCGCGGTCTTCGCGATGCCCGGGCTCGACGAGCGAGAGGAGCCGACCACGTTCGCGACCTGGGCCCGTAAGCGCGGTGTCGACGCTGGCGGGGTGGCGTACCACCTCTCCACGCTGTTCCCTCCCGTGCGTCCGCGCGGGCGCTACCTGGAGCTGCGGTTCCTGGACGCGCAGCCGGACGAGCTCGTCGTCCCGGTCGCCGCCGTGTTGTCCCGCCTGATGTACGACGACGCGGCCCGCCGCCAGGCGCTTCGCATCGTGCAGTACGACGACCCTCGGTTCGTCGACCACTGGGCAACGGCGGCTCTCGAGCCCGAGCAGCTCCTCGACCGGGGGACGGCCCTGGTCCGACTTACCGCGGGGCCTGTCATGCAGCCGGTGCCCGGCCTGGTTGGTGTGGCATGAGCGCGCTGTTCCTCATCGACCCACTCCCCGGCCTCGACGCCGGCATTGACAGCAGCGTCGGGTTGATGGCCGCGACCGCACGCGCCGATGCTTCAGTGTGGGTGTGCGAGCCGGAGGATCTCGCTCTCGTGTCCGGGCGGCTCCTCGCCCGGGCACGACGCATCGTGCTGCGACCTCGAGTGCCGCGCGGTGACCACCGCTGGCTCGTCGACTCGCCGTGGTTCGACGAGATCGAGCAGCGGGTCGTCGACGTGGCCGACGAGGTGCAGGTGGCGCTGCTGCGGCTGGACCCCCCGGTGGACCCGCGATACCTGCGCACGACGTACCTGCTCGACGCGGCGGCCGACGCAGGTGTCCGCGTGGTCAACCGCCCGAGCGGCGTACGCACGATGCAGGAGAAGCTGTGGGTGCTGCGGTTCCCCTGGCTGTGCCCGGAGACGCTCGTGACCGCGGAGGCCGAACAGGTGCTCGCGTTCCTCGAGCACCACGGATCCGCGGTGCTCAAACCCGTCGACGGTTTCTCGGGGATCGACGTGTGGCTGCTGCACGCGCACGACCGCAACGCCCGCTCCCTCGTCGAGTCCGCGACCGCGCGCGGCAGCCGGCACGTGCTCGTCCAGGAGTACCTCCCGTCGGTCGACACCGGGAACAAGCGGCTGTTCGTGCTCGATGGTGAGATCGTCGGCACGGTCCACCGGTTCCCGAGCGACGACGACTTCCGCATCGGCCCGCCGGCGGCGGCGGTCGAACCGGATGCCCGCGACCACGACCTGGTCGCCACGCTCGCGCCGCACCTGCGACGGCTCGGCATCGTCCTGGCTGGTCTCGACGTCATCGACGGTCGCCTCATCGAGGTCAACGTCACCTGCCCCGGCGGCATGCACAAGACCGACGCACTCCTCGGCACCGACCTGTCCGGCGCGATCATGCGCCGCCTGCTCCATCACTCCGAAGAAAGGGTCCTCACATGAACACGCTCCAGATCATCTGTGTTGCGTTGCTCGGCCTCCTGCTGTTCCTCCTCGGCGCCAACGTGACTCGTCACCGGGCCATCCGCGGCGGCACCGGAAACCAGATGCCCACCGACCCCGCCGACCGGATGTTCATCGCCATCCGGGCACACGGGAACGCCGCGGAGTACATCCCCACGCTCTGCGTCCTGCTGCTCATCTGCGGCACGCTCTCGGACGGGTGGTGGGTCGACGTGCTCGCCGTGGCCGCCGTGGTCGTCCGGTTGGCGCACGCGGCCGGGATGCTGAGGTCCCAGACGATGGCGTCCCACGGACCGCTCCGCGACGTCGGGGCGCTCGGCACCTACGCGACCGGCATCGCGCTCGCGGTGACGGCGATCGTCGTGGCTGCCTGAGCCGATGCGTGCCGGGCCGGTCATCGGGATCGCGGGGGCGTCGTACGTCGTGGCGAGGCCGTTCGGTGACCTGGCCGTGCACGGGATCCCGAGGCGGTACGTCGACCACGTCGTCGGCGCGGGCGGGCGAGCTGTGGTGCTGCCGCCGGGTATCGGGCACGACGTGCTCGACCTGCTCGACGGGCTGGTGCTGGCCGGGGGTGGCGACATCGACCCCGCGCTGTACGGCAGAGTCGGCGTCCGGGCCCGGGAGGTCGACCGCGCCCGGGACGAGGCCGAGATCGCCCTCGTCCGAGAGGCGCGGGAGGCCCGCGTGCCGATGCTCGGCGTGTGCCGGGGCGCCCAGGTCTTCGCCGTGGCGGACGGCGGGACGCTGGTCCCTGATCTGGGTCCGGACCGACCACACGTGCTTGCGACGACCTCCCACCCGATCAAGACGTTCCCTGGCTCCGCCTGCGCCCGGCTGCTCGGGCTCCGCTCCCAAGTCAGCTCGCTGCACCACCAGGCGATCGACAGGACCGGCAGCGGCTGGCGCACGACCGGTTGGGCGGACGACGGAGTCGTGGAGGCCATCGAGTGGGACGACTCGGCGACCCCCCTGGTCTGCCCTCGGCGTGCAGTGGCACCCGGCGCTCGACCACACCGGCACCACGCTGTTCGGCTGGCTCGTGCAGGTTGCCCGCGAACACTCCGCGCGCGGCCGTCAGGTCATGCAAGGTGGTCGCCAGGGCAGCCGGCACGTGTGACGTCGCCGTCTCTCGGCCGGGACTGTCGGTGCCGTCGGGCAGGATGATCTGGTGCACCAGTTCAGTGAGGCGACCCGCACGTGGTTCGCCGCCGCCTTCGCGGAGCCGACACCCGCGCAGGTCGGTGCGTGGGACACGATCGCGGCTGGCCGCCATGCCCTGGTGGTCGCCCCGACGGGGTCCGGCAAGACGCTCTCGGCGTTCCTGTGGTCGATCGACCGGCTCGCGAACGAACCGGTGCCGTCCAACAAACGGGGGCGTTGCCGGGTGCTCTACGTCTCCCCGCTGAAGGCACTCGCGGTCGACGTGGAGCGGAACCTGCGCGCGCCCCTGGTGGGCATCCGGCACACGGCGGACAGGCTCGGGCTCGAGGTCCCCGAGATCCGTGTCGGCGTCCGGTCCGGCGACACCTCCCCGGCGGACCGGCGCAGGATCCAGACGAGCCCGCCCGACATCTTGATCACCACTCCCGAGTCGCTGTTCCTGATGCTCACCTCGCAGGCACGCGAGTCACTGCGCGGCGTGGAGACCGTGATCATAGACGAGGTCACGCCGTCGCCGGCACCAAGCGCGGAGCGCACCTGGTCGTTTCGCTCGAGCGCCTGGACGAGCTGCTCGACCGACCGGCCCAGCGCATCGGCCTCTCGGCGACGGTGCGTCCCGTCGACGAGGTAGCCCGCTTCCTCGGTGGCTCGGCCCCGGTCGAGGTGGTCGCTCCTGCATCGGAGAAGGAGTGGGACCTCAAGGTGGTCGTGCCGGTGGAGGACCTGACCGAGCTCGGGCCAGATTCAACACAGCGGGGTGACGACGGGCCGGCTTCTTCGCGCGCCGGCTCGCTCTGGCCCCACGTCGAGGGCCGGGTGCTCGACCTGATCGAGCAGCACAAGTCCACGATCGTCTTCGCCAACTCGCGCCGGCTGGCCGAGCGGCTCACCGCGCGCCTCA
>Ga0075530_1000918_pt1 | contig 14005 bp, 11 predicted proteins | sample NGEPerD_2_FD_75101 | JGI IMG/M metagenome (GOLD analysis project Ga0075530, IMG submission 75101) | Arctic peat soil microbial communities from the Barrow Environmental Observatory site, Barrow, Alaska, USA - NGEE PermafrostL1-D | ecosystem: Environmental > Terrestrial > Soil > Wetlands > Peat ...
GGCCACCGGTGGCCTCGGCCAGGGTCTGGGCGGTATCGCTCGCACGCTCCGCACTGCGACTGCCGATCACCACGGGCAGGCCGGCAGCGGCGAAGCGCCGCGCCAGGCCCCGGCCCTGCGGTCCGGTGCCACCCAGGACAGCGACGGTCGTGTGGTGCAGGGACTCGGGAAGGCTCATCAAGCGTCTCCTTGAGGTCGGGCCCCATCTTGTCCCCTGCAGGAGGGGCCGACGGTGACGGGGTCGCCAAGGGGTGTGGCGCGGGCCGGCGTGGTCCGTCCGGGGGTGGTTTTCGAGACGCTCGCCGGCGCTCGCTCCTCAACGAACGACGGCCCGAGACGCTCGCTGGCGCTCGCTCCTCAACCAACGACGGCTCTAGATGAGCAAGTCCAAGAGGTCGCACGCTGCGCCCCACTCAGCACGCACACTGGACGGCGTTGTCGTCGGTCGCCGTGGCTCCGCCACGGCTCCCTCCTCCGCCTTGCCAACGCACACGCTGAGCGGCGCTCGCATGCACGACCCCTTGGACTTACCCATCTAGGCTGCACAGGGTGAGCACGGACCTGCCGCACCTCGCCGTCACCGGCTCGACCGGAGGCCTCGGTGGCCGGGTCGCCCGGGGGCTGGACGCCTCCGACATCCCCCAGCGCCTCCTGGTGCGGGATGTCGCACGAGTCCCGAGGCTCGCCGGCGGCGTGCCCGCCGTTTTCGCCGGCTACGCCGACCGGGCCGGCGCCATCAAGGCGCTCGAGGGCGTCACCACGCTGTTCATGGTCTCGGCGTCCGAGACCGCGGACCGTCGCGACCAGCACCGTGCCTTCATCGACGCGGCCGCCGAGGCCGGCGTACGCCACCTCGTCTACACCTCGTTCCTCCACGCTGCACCCGAGGCGACGTTCACGCTCGCACGCGACCACTACTTCACCGAGGAGCACGTCAAGGCATCCGGGATGGACTGGACGTTCCTGCGTGACAACATCTATCTCGACTTCCTCCCCCACATGTTCGGCGAGGACGGCGTCATCCGCGGCCCCGCCGGTGACGGGGTCTTCTCCGCGATCAGCCGCGACGACATCGCAGCCAGCGCGACACAGGTGCTGGCCAGGCCAGGCGCCCACGCCGGCGTCACCTACGACCTCACGGGTCCGGAGGCGCTGTCGATGTCCGGGGTCGCGGGGACGCTGTCCTCGGCGCTGGGTCGCGAGATCCGCTACCACGAGGAGACGATCGAGGAGGCCTACGAGTCACGTCGCCAGTGGCAGGCCCGGGACTGGCAGTACGACGCGTGGGTCAGCACCTACACCGCGATCGCGGCCGGCGAGCTCGCCGATGTGACCGACCACGTCCTGACCCTGACTGGCCGTCCACCAGCCACCCTGGCCGAGTACCTGCGGCGAGGTTGACCACGTGGGGTTCGCTGCGGTGAGGTGACCTCTTGCCCGGGGTGGCAGACTTCCCGGCCGCAGACATGCCTCGCTCGACCGGCTCCACTAGCGTCACCCGGAAGGCGACACCGCTGAGCGGAGGACACATGCCCGAGCTGCACCAGCCGGAGCTGGACATCGAAGCCACCATCGCCGAGCTGACGCTGGAGGAGAAGGCCCGTCTGTTGTTGGGCTCCGACTTCTGGCACACCTTGCCCGTGGAGCGCCTCGGAATCGACCGGATCATGGTCGCCGACGGTCCGCACGGCCTGCGGATGCAGCCCGACGAGGCCGACCATGCGGGCATCGGGGGCAGCCTCCCGGCCACGTGCTTCCCCACGGCCAGCGGGCTTGCCTCCTCATGGAACCGCGACCTCGTCGCCGAGGTCGGTCACGCGCTCGCCCAGGAGGCGCGGGTGCAGGGGGTCTCGGTCATCCTCGGACCCGGGATCAACATGAAGCGCTCACCGCTGTGCGGCCGCAACTTCGAGTACCTCTCCGAGGATCCGTACCTCGCCGGTGAGCTCGCCCTCGCGATGGCCGCAGCCATCCAGGAGCAGGGGGTCGGCACCTCCCTGAAACACTTCGCCGCCAACAACCAGGAGGACGACCGGCTGCGGGTGAGCGCCGAGGTCGACGAGCGGACCCTGCGTGAGATCTACCTCCCGGCCTTCGAACGAGTCGTCACGGGGTGCCAGCCGTGGACCGTCATGTGTGCCTACAACAAGGTCAACGGCACCTACGCATCAGAGCACCACTGGCTGCTCACCGAGGTCCTCCGCGACGAGTGGGGCTTCGAGGGCTTGTCGTCTCCGACTGGGGCGCCGTGCACGACCGGGTGGCCTCGCTGGCCGCCGGGCTCGACCTCGAGATGCCGCCTGCCAAGGGCCGCAGCGACGTGGCCGTGGTCGAGGCCGTGTCCTCCGGCGCGCTGACTGTCGAGGTGCTCGACATCGGGGTCCGCAGAGTGCTCAGACTCGTGGAGCAGTGCGGCCCCACCCGCGCAGTCACGCCACCCGAGCCGGCGTACGACGAGCACCACGCACTCGCCCGGCGAGCCGCGAGCGAGTCGGCGGTACTGCTCAGGAACGACGGCGTGCTCCCGCTGGAGCTGGGCACCGACGACACGCTCGCGGTGATCGGCGCCTTCGCCACACTCCCGCGCTACCAGGGCGCCGGCAGCTCGCAGGTGAACCCGACCTCTCTGGACATCCCGCTCGACGAGCTGCGCGCTGCCCTTCCCGCCGGGGTCGAGGTGAGTCACTCGCTCGGCTTCAGCCTCGACGACCCGTCCGACCCATCCGACCCATCAGGCGCGGCCACGGACACCGCCCTGCGCACCGACACCGACCTGCGCACTGAGGCGCGAGAGCTGGCGCGGGAGGCGGACGTGGCCGTGCTCTTCCTCGGGCTCCCCGCGACGGCCGAGTCCGAAGGTTTCGACCGCACGCACCTCGACCTCCCGACCAACCAGCTCGCACTGCTCGAGACCGTGGTGCAGGTGAGCCACCGGGTCGTGGTGGTGCTGGCGAACGGGTCAGTCGTCCGCACCTCGACGTGGGAGGACCGGGTGGGTGCCGTGATCGAGTGCTGGCTCGGCGGCCAGGCCGGTGGCGGTGCCGTCGCGGACCTGCTCACCGGGGCGGTCAACCCCTCGGGCAAGCTCGCCGAGACGATCCCGCTGCGCCTCGAGGACAACCCGTCGTACCTGAACTTCCCGGGCGACTCCCAGATGGTGCGGTACGGCGAGGGGATCTTCATCGGCTACCGGGCCTATGACGCGCTCGCACTCGAGGTGAGCCATCCGTTCGGTTTCGGCCTGTCCTACACAACCTTCGAGGTGAGCTCGCCCGAGGTCTCCGTCACCGGATCGGTGGAGGCGGGAGATCTCCGGGTGCACGTGAGCGCCACTGTTCAGAACACGGGCGACCGGGCGGGTGCCGAGGTGGTCCAGCTCTACGTCACCGATCCCGATTGCAGCGTGAGCAGACCCCTCCATGAGCTCAAGGGCTTCGCGAGGATCGAGCTCGGTCCGGGGGCGTCGGGTGAGGCCCACATTGAGCTGGACACTCGCGCCTTCGCGTTCTGGTCGGTGACGCTGCGGCGCTGGGTGGTCGAGGGCGGCGAGTTCGTGCTACGCGTCGGGACGTCGTCCCGCGACCTGCCGCACGCCCACTCGCTGCAGATCGAGGCGCCCCCGATCACCGCTCCGCTCACCCGGGACTCGACCGTGCACGAGTGGCTGGCCGACCCGATCGGTCGGGACATCCTGGTCGGTGCGCTCGCCTCCGACTCCGCCGGGAGCGGGCCACTGGCCGATCCCGGACTCGTCCAGGTGATCGGCACCATGCCCCTGTCGACCCTCGCCAGCTTCGGCATGGGCGGGTTCAGCCACGACCTGCTTGACGAGCTGGTCGCCCGGCTGGGCTGACCGGGCGGGCGGCAGGCGTTGGCGCAGTCGATCGGATAGAGCCACCCGGTTCTGGGCAGGCCTGCCAGTTGGGTGGCGCCCGCCCTGAGCCCTCGATCACACGTACGTCGCCGTGAGAACGTGAGCGAATGGGAACGATGGTCGTCGTCGGAGGCGTGAACCTGGACCTGACCGTGCACGCGGAGAGTCGACCGGGTGCCGGCGAGTCGGTTGTCGGTACGGGTCCAATCGCCTCGTCCGGCGGCAAGGGTGCCAACCAGGCCGTCGCGGCGGCGTACGCCGGAGCGACCGTCCGCCTGTGCGCCGTCGTGGGTGACGACGCCGCGGGCAGCGAGCAGCTCGAGCTCCTCCGGTCTGCCGGGGTGGACGTCTCGCGTGTGCGGACAGCCGCAGACACCTCGACCGGCATCGCTTTCATCGTGCTCACCCCGGACGGCGAGAACTCGATTGTCGTGGGCACCGGCGCCAACGAGGACCTCGGTCCGGACGACGTCGCTTCGGTGATGGACGAGGGCGTCGACGTGGTGCTTGCGCAGACCGAGCCCGGCGTGCGCCCCGTCGAGGCCGCAGCCGCGCACGCCCGGCGTTGCTCGGCCCGGTTCGCCGTCAACGCGGCACCCGTCGGCGGGCTGGGTGCCGACGTACTGGGTCAGGCGGACCCGCTGGTGGTCAACGAGCACGAGGCCACAGACCTCCTGCGAGTGCACGAGATCGAGGTCGACGTACCTGCCGACGGCCTGGCCCGCGCTCTGCGCCAGCACCTCGGCTGTCGATCGGTCGTCGTCTCGCTCGGCGCCGAGGGTGCCTGCTTGATCGACGACGAGAACGACGCGCTGGTGGCCTCGCCGGTCGTCCGGGCGGTCGACACGACCGGAGCCGGCGATGTCCTCGTCGGGGTCGTCGCGGCGAGGCTGGCCCAGGGCTGGGGACTCGTCCAGGCCACGAAGGACGCCTGCGTAGTCGCAGCCGGGGCGGTCACCAGCCAGGGCGCCCGCGGCTATCTGAAGGATCCCGGCTGAGGAGACGCCGATGTCCTTTCGCCACGCATTCGAGACCAGGGCCACGCCCGAGCAGCTCTTCCGCGCCTTCACCGACTTCAGCCACCGCGCGTCGAGATCTGGCGCGGCACCCTCGACCCGAGGAAGTACGCACCGCGCGAGCAAGGGACTCCTGGGCCGCCTCCGAGCTCGCCCCGCTGGAATGGGGCGCTGCCGTTCGCACAGGTCAACACCGCTGGGTACATCACGCAAGCGAGACGGTGCCGGTCACCCGAATCGGGACCAGAGTCAAGAGGAAATCCAGGACCAGCGGAAGGTCAACAGGACGCGATACGGGAGGCGAAGAATGCCCTGAGCGTCCCCGGTGGATGACGCTGGTGACTGGCGTGAAAGCTGGTCTCCATCACAGGACGTGTCGGCCTCCGGCATGATCGAGGTTGTCAGGCATTGCGCGGGTCAGTTGTTGCCGAGACTTGTAGCGCACCGCCCATGAGGTTTGACTCGGCTACCGAGTGACACTCGAGACGGAGCAACGATGAGCGAGGTCCCACAGCGGGTCGGGAACGAACAAACCGCAGGCACGGGCGACGTCGTGCCGGTGTTCTTCCTGTCCGACAGCACTGGCATCAGTGCGGAGACCATGGGCAACGCGCTGCTCATCCAGTTTCCCGGCCTGCGGTTCGAGCGCACCGTGATCCCGTTCATCTCCTCGGTGAAGGAGGCACGTGCGGTCGTGGCCAGGATCGACGCGGCACTGGACGCGAGCGCACGTACCCCGCTGGTGTTCACCACCGCCGCGAGCGATGAGGTGCGGCTGGAGCTGCGCCGCACGCGTTGTCCGCTGATCGATTTCTTCGACCTGCACATGCAGCAGGTCGAGGCGATCCTCGAGACCCGCGGTGAGCGGTTCGCCGCCCGGCTGCACGCTGTCGGCGACATCAAGCGCTACAACAGCCGGATGCAGGCGATCGAGTACGCGATCGAGCACGACGACGGGCAGAGCGTGCGGGGCCTCGAGAAGGCCGACGTGATCCTGGTGGCGCCGTCGCGGTGCGGCAAGACACCGACCGCGATGTACCTGGCGCTGCAGCATGGACTGTTCGTGGCCAACTACCCGATCGTCGAGGAGGACCTCGAGGTCATCGAGCTCCCCCGCCCGGTCCGGCACCTGCGCGGAAAGTGTTTCGGGCTGATCACGTCACCTGCGCGACTCACGGCGGTGCGCCAGGAACGCCGACCCGGATCCCGGTACGCCTCGCTCGAACAATGCACCTTCGAGCTCCGGCGGACCCAGGCGATGTTCAGCCGCCACCACCTGCCGGTAGTCGACTCCTCCACCAAGTCGGTCGAGGAGATCTCCACGATCATCCTGCAGCGACTCACGAGCATGAAGTGACCCGCCAGAAGTGACCCCGCCAGAAGAAACCGACCACCGACCCAGGAGCCAACCATGGACGAGAACGTCCCAGTAAATGTCAGGGCCTTCGCCGACATCGGTCTGACCGACCTCGAACAGGTCGGCGGGAAGAACGCGTCACTCGGCGAGATGGTGCGCAACCTGTCCTCCCTGGGCGTGCGGGTGCCCGACGGTTTCGCGACCACGGCCGAGGCCTACCGCCGGTTCATCGGCGACACCGGCCTGGCCGAGCGGATCTCGGAAATGCTGCGTGAACTCGACACCGACGACACGCAACGCCTGGCCGAGGTCGGCCGCGAGATCCGCGAGGAGGTCGCGAACCAGCCCTTTCCGGAGGACCTCGAGCGCGACGTCCGCGAGGCGTTCGAGCGTCTGGTGGACGGCCGCGACGACGTGTCCTTCGCCGTACGCTCGAGCGCGACCGCGGAGGACCTGCCGGACGCGTCGTTCGCCGGCCAGCAGGAGACATTCTTGAACATCAAGGGGATCGACGGGGTGCTGCGGGCGATCCGGGAGGTGTTCGCCTCGCTCTACAACGACCGCGCGATCGCCTACCGGGTGCACCACGACTTCGACCACGACGCCGTCGCGCTGTCGGCCGGCGTGCAGCAGATGGTCCGCTCCGACGTCGGCGCCTCCGGAGTGATGTTCACGATGGACACCGAGTCGGGATTCGACGACGCGGTCTTCGTGACGTCGTCGTACGGGCTCGGTGAGGCGGTCGTGCAGGGCGCCGTCAACCCGGACGAGTTCTACGTCTACAAGCCTGCTCTGCGCGCCGGGCGACCGGCCGTGCTGAAGCGCGGCGTCGGCTCCAAGGCCATCAAGATGGTCTACACCGAGGACCCGGAGGTCGGCCGCACCACCGAGTTCGTCGACACCGAGGAGGCGGAGCGTCGGCTGCTCAGCCTCACCGACGCCGAGGTCGAGGAGCTCGCCCGGCACGCGCTGACCATCGAGGACCACTACGGCCGCCCGATGGACATCGAGTGGGGAAAGGACGGCCTCGACGGGGAGCTCTACGTCCTGCAGGCGCGCCCCGAGACGGTCATGTCGCGTGCCAGCGTCCAGCAGCGGTACCGGATGGGCGCGAAGGGTGAGGTGGTCATCGAGGGTCGCGCCATCGGACAGAAGATCGGCGCCGGCGCCGTGCGAGTGATGACCTCGATCGAGCAGATGCACGAGTTCAATGAGGGCGAGGTTCTCGTCGCCGACATGACCGACCCTGACTGGGAGCCGATCATGAAACGCGCCGCCGCCATCGTCACGAACCGCGGAGGCCGCACCTGCCACGCGGCGATCATCGCCCGCGAACTCGGCATCCCGGCGGTCGTCGGCACCAGTGACGCCACGCGGGCGCTGGCAGACGGCCGCGGCGTGACCGTCTCGTGCGCAGAGGGCGACACCGGCTTCATCTACGACGGAGTGCTCGACTTCACCGTCGAGGAGACCGAGCTCTCCGCGATGCCGGAGATCGCCACCAAGATCATGATGAACGTCGGCACTCCCGAGCAGGCGTTCTCGTTCGCGCAGCTGCCCAACGCGGGTGTGGGTCTGGCGCGCCTGGAGTTCATCATCAACCGCCAGATCGGCATCCACCCCAAGGCGCTGCTCAACCACGACATTCTCGATGAGCCGCTGAAGTCCGAGATCAGCGAGGCCATTGCCGCCTACCCCAGTCCCCGCGAGTTCTTCGTCCAGCGCGTCGCGGAAGGCATCTCCACACTCGCGGCGGCGTTCGCGCCCAACCCGGTGATCGTGCGGATGAGCGACTTCAAGTCCAACGAGTACGCCAACCTGGTCGGCGGGGAGCTCTACGAGCCGCACGAGGAGAACCCGATGATCGGGTACCGCGGCGCGTCGCGATACCTGTCACCGGACTTCGCCGACTGCTTCGCGATGGAGGCCGAGGCGCTCAAGTTCGTGCGAGACGAGATGGGCCTGACCAACGTCAAGATCATGATCCCGTTCGTGCGCACGCTCACCGAGGCAAGCGGCGTCATCGACCTGCTCGCCGAGCACGGCCTGCGCCGCGGAGAGAACGACCTGCAGGTGATCATGATGTGCGAGGTCCCCTCGAACGCCATCCTCGCCGAGGAGTTCCTCGAGCACTTCGACGGCTTCTCCATCGGGTCGAACGACATGACGCAACTGACCCTCGGCCTCGACCGCGACTCCGCCCTGGTCGCGGCGGCCTTCGACGAACGCGATCCCGCTGTCCTGTTCATGCTCGAGCGCGCCATCGGCGCGTGCCGCGCGGCTGGCAAGTACGTCGGCATCTGCGGTCAGGGCCCCAGTGACCACCCCGACCTGGCCGAGTGGCTCCTCGCCCAGGGCATCGAGTCCATGTCGCTCAACCCGGACACCGTCGTCGACACCTGGCTGCGCCTGGGCAAGGTCTCCACCGACGCTGGTTGAGGGCCCACCGCGAACCTCCACGCCACCCGCGACAGACCGGCGTGGACCGGCTCGCCACGCGCGTGGACGGGAGCGGCGTACGAGGTCATGATTGCGGTGAGGCCGTCGCCCCGTGACGGCTCGGGAGGTCTCAGATGACCGGTGCACTCGCCACCACCGACACCCGGCCGGGCTGAACGTCCGTCATGGCGCGCACCGCGCAAGAGCCCACTGTGCCGCATCGCGTGACCGACGCGGTATCCGGCAACACTCGCTCGAGGTTCATACCGGAAGGACCACTCGAGCTGGGCTTCGGCCTCATGTTCGAGCCGAGTGCGCAGGTACGCCGCCCGGCACTCCGACCACTTGAGGACCACAAGTACCCGACAACGCACACCAGAGGAGAGTCATGAGCCTGTCCCTGTTGATGGAGAACATCGACGACTGGTGCGGGACGCCCCCGCCCGGTCACCCGCCCCGCCCGCCGTGGCTGCGCGACGTCCTCACGGCGGTCGTCATGGCCGAGATGTCGGCAGACGTCAACGACGAGCAGGAGCGCGTCTCCCTGTACGCCGCTGCCGCCCGCCTCTACGAGTCCGCAGCCGACCAGGTGGCCCTCAACCCGCAGCCGCTGCCTCCATTGAAGGAGCCCACCACCAAGGTGCCCAGACAGACTCATCGCAGATGAGCTGAGCGCGCTGCCCGAGTGCCTCGGGCGGAGGTCTCTCAGTCGTCCAGACGACGTCAAGCTCGTCGCGCTGCCCGAAGCGCTCGAGGTGTTCCTTGACCACTCGGGCGAAGCGCTCGACGGCAGCGCCTGCCGGCACCGGCACCTCGACAGAGTCCGCCTTGATGATCGGAGTCAGAACCCACCAGGTGCGGGCGTGGTTCAGACCTCCGCACTCGCCATGGGCCGGATGTTGGCGTTGTGATGGAACACGTTCTCTGGGTCCCAGTTCGCCTTGATGGCGGCTAGGCGGTCGTACTTCTCGCCGTAGGCGAGCCGCACACGATCCTCGTCTTCGTCGGCGAGGAAGTTGATGTACGACCCAGAGCTGTTCGCGTGCGGTCGCAACGTCGCCCAGAAGTCACGCACCCAGGCGCGGTCATGAACGAGCATCTCCTCGTCGGTGTCGAGGGCGACGAGGTTGACCGTCCAGCGCACGGTTCGACTTCCACCGAACGCGGTCTCCTGCTCCGGGACGCGAGCGTAGGCGCCGCCGAGCGAGAAGATCGGGACGAAGCTCAGTGGGGACTCCTTCTGCGGAAGCCGCTCGATCAGGATGTCGATCACAGTGTCGGTGAGCGTTTCGAGATAGATCGCCTTCTCATAGCCAAGAACCCCCCAGGGCGCGCTCTCGTCGAACATCTGCTGCAGGGCCACGTGCGGGATCGGTGTCACCATTTCGAACAACGGCTCCATCTCGCGCAAGGGAGCGACCAGTCGGGCGTGTTCCTCAGGCGAGCCCCAGTTGACCAACGCCACAGCAAAGCCCGGCGTTCCGTGATGCTCAGGGGCCACGAACGGTGCCGCAGGGGCACTCAGCCCAGCGATGAATCCACTGAGCTCGTCCGGCAGGTAAGGGATGAGGTCGCGGGCAAGCCGCAACGGAGCGTGCGCGTCCTGCGGGCGCCAGAAGAAGAGGCCGAGGTTGGCCATCGGGTTGAGCTCTCGTGGGCTGCGAACTCGAAGGTCGTCGCCACACCAAAGTTGCCTCCGCCACCACGAAGCGCCCAGAACAGGTCAGGATTCTCCTCTGCCGACGCGGTGACGACCCGGCCGTCGGCTGTCACCAGCTCGACCGAGAGCAGGTTGTCACAGCTCAGACCACCCCATCGACTGAGCCATCCCATGCCCCCACCGAGTGTCAGTCCGGCAACGCCCGTGTGGCTGATGAAGCCTCCGGGGACCGCCAGACCGTGTTCGGCGGTAGCGGTGTCCAGTGCGGCCCACGTCGTACCCCCACCGCAGCGCACACGTCCCGCCTCGACGTCGACGGAGATCTGATCCAACAGACGCAGGTCGAGCATGACCGCACCATCGGCTACGACATGCCCCGCGAACCCGTGCCCGCCGCCCCGCACCGTGAGATCCACGGAGTGCCGACGGCACGTGCTCAAGACATCCACCACCTCGGCAGTCGTCCTCGGTTGAGCGATCACCCCTGGACGGCGCCGGATCGCGCCGTTCCACACCGCCGAATCAAGAGCGTCCTGATATTTCTCGTCGGCCTCGGTGAACACCTGGCCGGGGAGCGCTCTCGTCAGTTTCGTTACCGTGCCGACGTCAATCGCCGCCATGATCCACCTCCACAGTCCGATGCAGCCCGAACAGAGGCCGGTGCTGCGATGAGTGGGCATCCGCCGGACTGGCTCACGGCCTGGTGGTCAGGGCCCCATGAACGGGGCGTCATGCCCAAGCCGCGGGCGGGCCAGACGGCCGCCGAGTGCAGCTCACGCTACTCGCGGCCCGGAACCCAGTCAGCAGACAAAATGGTCCACCTCATCGTCGAGCCGAACGCCACCCCGGCACTCCGGCACGCCCCCACAGCGAGCACCTCCGACCCTCGCCAGGGCTCGGTTCTCTCCCCCACTGCTGGTGTCCCGGGCGCCGTACGCCGCCTCCTCTACGAACTCCGGCTAGGGTCTGAGCAAACGCCCCGAGCCGCAGATGGGTAGGCAGCCGAGATCCGGGCGTTGGACCGCTCACTGCGAGAACCAATGAGCACTGCGGCGAGCCGCAGCGGCACCGGTGGCCCTCAGTGCGATCGCCGGCCCCGCGAAGGCAGGACCAGATCGACTTGTGGGCGCCGACGTCCGCCGACCGTGCGCCAAGGTTGTAGTCGCGCTCAGGCCCAGAACTCGTCCGCGGCGTAGGTCGACCTGGGCGTCCCAGAACTCCGTGACCTTGCCGTCGCGCAGGTGGAGGACGTGCGTCGCTTGCCCCTCGTGGCTGCGGCCGTTCCGGGTTGCGGACTCCGTGACCAGCGCGACGCCGTGCTCGTCATCGGCCAGCAGGTCGTGCACCTGGACCTTCGAGGTCCCATCGCTGAGTTCCACGAGTTTGGCGAAGAAGCCGAAGACCTGCTCCTTGCCTTTGTAGTCGCCGGAGATCGGGCCGCGTCCCGCGACGTGCCAGACGACATCGTCGTGAAAGAGCTCGTTGATCGTGTCCATGTCTCCGGCGTCGTAGGCGGCGTAGCCGCGGCGGAGTAGTTCGAGGTTCGGGTGGTCAGTCATGGTTCCTCCTCGGTGAGCTGACGATGATCCGAGCCTAGGCCTGCGCCGCGGCCTTGCCGAGGCGGTCTTTACCAGCGCAAGGAGGCCAACGCAGGTCGATGCAGCACGGGGGAACCGCGATGACCTGTGCAGTTGGGAAACCGCTCCATGCCGCGATCCGTGCGGCTGTATCCGTTGGCCCATGAGAGAACCTCCTGGGGCCGACGGAACCGCCGTACGCGGCGCACCCGCCGCTTCGCGAGGAGGTTGACCGTCCACTGAGGACGCAAAAGGAGAGGCGTTCCCACACTCCTTTTCACTTTCAACGTACAGCGCACCGGGGGGCTTGCGGCAAGACCCGGGTGTTGCCGGAGAATCGCCGACCGAGGCCAGAACCTGGAGAAATGGGAAGTCACGAAATTGCGTGTGTTGTTGTCGACGTATGGATCGCGCGGGGACGTCGAACCGATGGTGGCGCTCGCGGTGCGGTTGCGGGACCTCGGTGCGGAGGTGCGGGTGTGCGCGCCACCCGATGAGGAGTTCGCGGAGCTGATGGCCGGTGTCGGCGTGCCGATGGTGCCGTTCGGCCGGCCGTGGCGCTCGTGGGTGCGGCCGTCGACGCTGGAGGAGCGGACCCGGCGCGTGGCCGAGTTCATCACTGCGCAGTACGACACGGTCGCCGCGGCGGCCGAGGGATGTGACGTGCTGCTGGCGACCGGCATGTCGCACTTCGTCGCGCAGTCGGTGGCCGAGAAGGTGGCCATCCCCCACCGGTACGTGATCTTCGCTCCGAGCGTGCTGAAGGACCAGGACGCCCAGAACTGGAACGCGCTGTTCGGCCCGCCGATCAACAGCCACCGGGCATCGATCGACCTGCCACCGGTGGACGGCGTCCGCGAGTTCATGTTCACCGACCACCCGTGGCTGGCCGCGGACCCGACCTTGGGTCCGTGGGACGGGTCGGCGGACCTCGACGTCGTTCACACCGGCGCGTGGATCCTGACGGACGTTCGCCTGCTCCCGGCCGGGCTGGTGGCGTTCCTGGACGCCGGCACAGCACCGGTGTACGTGGGATTCGGCAGCATGCGGGGCGTCCCGGAGGACATCGCCCGGGTGGCCATCGACGCGATCCGCGCGCAGGCCCGCCGCGTCCTTGTCGGCCGCGGTTGGGCCGACCTGACTGTGGTCGACGACCGCGACGACTGCTTCGTCGTCGGCGAGGTCAACCAGCAGGCGCTGTTCGGCCGGGTGGCCGCCGTGGTGCACCACGGCGGCGCGGGCACGACGACGACGGCCGCCCGGGCCGGTGCTCCTCAGGTGGTGGTGCCCCAGGCGGGAGGGGACCAGCCGTACTGGGCCGACAGGGTGGCCGAGCTGGGCATCGGCGCGGCACACGACGGTCCCGCTCCGACCACCGAGTCCCTGTCGGCCGCGCTCAGGGCGGCCCTGACCCCCGAGACCCGCGCACGAGCGAGCGCTGTGGCCCGCACGATCGGCACCGACGGGGCGACGGTGGCCGCGACGATGCTGCTCGATCGGAGCTGATGACGTGAACCCCCTCGCTACCAGCGCGTTCGACCTTCCCGACCACCTCACCCCCAAGGCCGACCCGACGCTGATCGCCGGCGACGAACAGCACTTCGCGGCCATCGCGGAGACCCTCGAGCAGTCGATCGCCGACCTGTCCGACCGACTCGAGGCCGCGCGCAAGGCGCCCGGCGGCCCCGGTCAGGAGGCGATGGATCGCGATCTGGAGGTCCACCGGCTGACCGCTCGCCTACGCACCCTGCGTCGCTTCGGCCTGGACCTCTGCCTCGGACACATGGTCAGCGCGGACGACGGCGAGGCCACGTACGTCGGACGTCTCGGTCTCACCGACAGTGCGGGCCGGCGACTGCTGGTCGACTGGCGCTCCCCTGCGGCCGAGCCTTTCTTCGGAGCGACCCACGCCAACCCGATAGGCCTGGCGAGCCGCCGCCGGTATCGCTGGACCCGCGGCCGGATCAGCGACTATTGGGACGAGGTGTACACCTCTGACGGGCTCGAGAGCCGCGCGGCGCTCGATGACCAGTCCGCGTTCATCGCCAGCCTGGGCAGCAACCGGTCGCCCCGGATGCGAGA
>Ga0075530_1000919_pt1 | contig 13987 bp, 12 predicted proteins | sample NGEPerD_2_FD_75101 | JGI IMG/M metagenome (GOLD analysis project Ga0075530, IMG submission 75101) | Arctic peat soil microbial communities from the Barrow Environmental Observatory site, Barrow, Alaska, USA - NGEE PermafrostL1-D | ecosystem: Environmental > Terrestrial > Soil > Wetlands > Peat ...
AGGCAGATCGCCACCCTCATAGCAGAGATTATAGAGGTCAACCAGTAGCAGTCCGCATCGACCTTTGACACCTGTTTCCCGGCGGTAGGGCGCGTAAAGTTCATATATTTCTGGCGGGTAAAGGTCCTGCCAGCAGTGATTTTCAAACTCATTTTGGCCGGCCATTTGATGCCTTCCCCTATTTGTTAAAACCACGAAAACATTAGCCAGTACCGGTGTTTTATTGTCTTTCGGCAGGCTCTGCTCAACTATTAAGGAGCCTCTGAACAACTCATTGCGCCCTCTGCTTGCCCTGAAAGGTACAGGTGCAAGACGCGTTATGCAGCGAATGGCCGTCGCCCTTTGCAAACGGCGCAACGCGGAAGATGTTCCTTTCAGGACAAGCCCTGCGGGGCGTTCAGAGGCTCCTTACCCCTTCAGGCGTTATTATAAACGTTGCCTTTTGGCTCAGTTTCTCTATATTAAAGAACGATGTTCCATTTTTCATAAAACAACAAAACGGTCAATGCTATGAGAATCAAAATACCAACAATCGCCTGTGTAGCAATCAGCTGTTTGCTCTCTCTGGGAGCTATCGCAGACGAGGCCCGTGAGCGGGCGTTTTATGAAGGGCGAACCGTTGAATTAATGGTGGGCTTTTCCCCAGGTGGTGGTTATGACACTTACGCCCGTACCCTGGCCCGGCACTTGCCCAAGCATATACCGGGGAACCCTAATGTGGTTGTAAAAAACGTTCCTGGCGCCGGTTCGCTGGTATTGATGAACCAGATCGCCAACTCACTCCCTGCGGACGGATCAGTATTCGCCCTGGTCAATTCCGGGATTCCTTTCGAACCATTATTCGGTAATAAGCAGGCTAAGTTTAAGGTGCAGGACGTCAACTGGGTAGGCAGTATTGCGAACGACACTGTGCTGGGAGTTGCGAACGCGGATAGTGGCATAGAGCACCTGATGGATCTCCGCGAGAAAAGTATGACCATGGGTGGCTCTGGCGCCGGTTCCAGTACCAATTTTATGCCCCGGGTCCTGGCCGACCTGTTCGATCTCAATCTTACGGTCATCGCTGGCTACCCGGGCTCTACAGACATTGTACTTGCCATGGAACGGGGCGAAGTGGACGGGATAGGCGGCCAGTTCATGAGCACAATAATGACGCGCACCCCGGAATGGTTAGCCGAGGACCGCAAAGTGAATCACATTTATCAACTGTCGATGAAAAAACATGAGTTGTTGCCGAACGTTGATCTTGTTCGGGACATGGCCGAAACAGACGATCAGCGTCAAGCTGTTGACCTGCTGGCTGCAAGCCTGATGTTCGCACGCCCGTTCGTAGCACCTCCGGGAATGGACTCTGAGCGCCTCAATACCCTGCGCACTGCCATGGAAGAGACTGCAAAAGATCCCGAATTTCTGGCTGATGCCAAACGTCAGAGCTTGCCGGTTAATTTTGGTTCCGGGGAAGAAATGCACGCATTCTTTGCTCAGATAGAACAGACGCCCCCACACATTGTTGAGATAGTCAAGTCGTCTAAGAATTGATCGGATTGAACTGATGCCTGGCAGCTCTGTGTGCCGGGCGCATTTCGGTGATTTTGACGTGGCCGAATTTTCTTTATCTACCTTAAAATATGCTGGATAGAGAAGGAGTAGATATGAAGTTAAACCAAACACGACCAATTGGTTTAGGTTGCATGAACCTGTCCCATGCCTATGGAGAGCCATCTTCGCCTGAGCAGGCAAGCAAACTTTTGAATCTAGCCCTCGATCTCGGCTACAACCATTTTGATACCGCTGCGTTTTATGGCCTGGGAGCCAATGAACAATTGATTGGCAATGCTGTTGCCCATCGCCGCAACGAATATTTTTTGGCCAGCAAATGTGTGTTGGTGCCAGACGACAATGGCAAACGTTCACTTGATGGTCGTCCAGAACGCATCCGTCGCACCTGCGAAGAAGCACTCAAGCGGTTAAAAACAGACTTTATCGACCTATATTACTTACACCGTTACGATAAAAAAGTTCCGTTGGAAGACAGCGTTGGCGCGATGGCTGATCTAGTCGCTGCCGGCAAAATTGGCGCGATCGGGTTGTCGGAAGTATCGGCAGATACTCTTCGTCGGGCTAACGCCGTGCACCCTGTGAGTGCGGTACAGACAGAATACTCGTTGTGGACACGTAATGCGGACATAGCTGTTATTGATGCTTGTGCAGAATTAGGTGCTAATGTTGTTGCCTTCAGTCCGCTCGGTCGGGGTTATTTAACCGGTGCGTTGACTGATGTCACCAGCCTTGGCCCAAACGACATTCGCCGCAGAATGCCACGTTTCTCTGAAGACAATTATGCCAAAAACCTATTATTGCTTGAGCCATTAAAACAGGTTGCTAATAACCACAATGTCTCAATGGCTGAAGTCGCTTTAGCTTGGGTTTTACAACGGGCGGAGCATATTGTTGCCATTCCTGGTACGTCGTCCGAGACCCATCTAAAAGCTAACTTTAATGCTCAATCGGTCCGTCTTTCCGATACGGAGTGGCAGCTTTTAGATGAAGTCATTAACGATAAAAAAGTTCACGGCCCACGCTACACTCAAGCGGCGCAGTCGGATGTCGATACCGAACAATTCGCTTAAACAATGGTCCTTTAAAAGGCCATAAAAAACCTCCCCGCACTTTTAGTACTAAGGGCTTTCCGGGTCGATGGTGGCCAACCAGACAGGGATGTTCCAGTAAATAACAGGGATGCTCTGGCTAACGCAGTGATTGTAAAGCTGGTGCGGGTGATGCTGCTGGTGCCCTTTCTGCTAATACTGGGGAAGTGGTGGCTCAAGGACCATAGCGCCTCGCAAGGAAGTGGTGAACCTGCGGGCAAGCTTACTGTGCCCTGGTTTGCGTTCGGGTTCATCGCCATGGTGGTGATCAATAGCCTGATTGCTTTACCTGAGGCATTACACGCCAGTCTGACGCTGATTGGTCAGATCGCTCTTACTATGGCCATGGCAGCACTTGGCTACGAAACCCGGTTTGAGAAGCTCCGTTCACTGGGCGTCAAGCCATTGATTCTGGCACTGGTGCTGTTCTTGCTTTTAGTCGTCGGCGGCATTGCGGTGACGCCGCTAATTGCCGAGGTATAAGCGGATGGTTCAGGACAGAGTGCCCCCTTTACCTGAACTTAACGAAACCCTGCCAGGCCAAGTGCTACTGCATTTGCGTTGGAAACCATGGCGACCAGACTGCCCACTGCCCCACCTGGAAAGACTTCGAGCAGGCGTGATCTGATGCAGTTGGCGCCAGGGTATTCCTCAACGTGCCTTTAGTCAGCTTCTGGCGTGCCAACTCTCCCCGGGAATAACGATGGGAAAGGCCTTGGCCTATCCCTGCCAAAGATTTACATGGCGTTTTTCACCACATCAACCACTTCATCCGGGTACTCATAGGTTTCAACAATAATCGCCTGGGCTTCTTCACCGGTCACAAAGTCAATGCTCAGGCTCTGATTCGCTGCATCCTCAAGAAATTCAGGATCTATCGCTGTTTCGGCCATGGCTTTGCGCATTATTGCCACCCGTTCTTGTGGAACTCCGGGAGGCATGACGTAGGGGCGAGCAATTAACTGCCGGGCCAGAAACAGTCTCAAAACTTTTGTCTGTTTATCGGTTTCCGCAAAGTCCATGACTAACGGAACATCCGGCAGATCCGGGTGTTTTTCCAGCGCCATCTGAAAAAGCACATTAACTTCACGATTTTCAATCCAGCCAGGTTTCTGTGTTCTGGCACTACTCAGCAGCCAGCTACAGCGCCCCTCGACCTCACCGCGCTCCATAGCCAGCAGGATGTCATTACCACCCGGATATCCCGTAATAATATTGAATTTGAAATCGAAAAGCTCAGCCATAACCCGCGGATAGATGTTGGTGCTGGCCCCAGCACCGGACGCACCCACCGTCAGGGTCTTGGATTTGAGATCCTGCCAGGTCTGAACTTCTGCGTCCTTATTGGAAACACAGAGGCTGGTGCCCTTGGACAGACTTCCGAGCCAGACGATATCACCGGCTTTATACTTGGCCTGATCGTTGCCAAAAAGCGGCTCAAAGGCCATACCCTGATTGACTGTTGCGAAGACGGTCCCGTCGTTGGGAAGGGTGTTGGCGATCTGATTCATCAGGACAAGACTGCCAGCTCCGGTGACATTCTTGGGCACCACTTCCGGCTGACCGGGAATATGTTTGCCGATATGGCGGGCAAGTGTTCGGGCGTATGTATCATAGCCCCCGCCCGGCGAGTGTCCGATCAGCAGGTCAATGGTTTTTCCGGCATAGAAATCGTCGGTGTTTTTGGTTTGTCCGAAAGCGCTGGCCGACCAAAGGGGCATGGTCAGGACAAGCACCAGGGAATTTATCGTTGCTCGCATGATTATTATCCTTTTTCGTAGCATCTGTGTTTTTGTTATCAGCCAGTGACACTACGCAGGTAAAACGCATCGAGCACAAATCACTTTTTGATTACTTTATATGCTGTAGCCGTTATCCGGGGCTATGAGACAAGCGGAGCGCTTCGAGTTCTGCCAAGGAAACAACGGACGCGTACTTGGCGCTGATGTCGAATAAGTTAGCGCAATGGGCAAAGTGAGAGCGGTCAAAGCAGCAATCGTCGACCAGATACGTTGTGTATCCGAGGGAGCATGCATCCACCACGGAAGCCCTCACGCAGCCGGACGTAGAGACGCCGCAGACGACCAGTGTGTCGACTTTCTGTACCTGAAGATAAGAGCTCAATGGGGTGGCAAAAAAACAACTAGCTTTGGCCTTTTCCAGAATCCATTCACTCTCTAACGGTGCGATTTCCGCCGGGAACTCCTGACCACTGGACGGTGATGATTTGGACCTCACACGCTTGGTCGCGCCCCCCGCAAAGGCCTGATCAAGGCTGTCATTGCGGGTAAACACAATGGGCCAGCTTCGGTCGCGAAACAGTTTCAGCAAACGCGCAATCCGCGGAAGTGACTCCCAGGCTACCTCTCCACAGGCGGTGGGGTACTCTCGAATCGCCTCGGCCACAGGCTGGTGTTTAGAACCGGTAAAAGCCAGAGTGACATCGATGACGATCAACGCAGGAGAGTCACCAAAGGGCTGACATTCACCAAATCCAGACTGCCTGTAGAGGGCCTGCTCAGCTTCTGGCACTGCCCTCATCCATTCTTTTTCTGATACCGGGTCTCGCTTACCCAAAACCATACCTCCTGCTAAACAGCTAACTCTGCAATTTTTTAGACGGTATAAGGCAGCGTCAGAATATCAATACAGTGAAAATGTGACCAAACCAGTCATATACCTAACAACCGGTTCCCAACATGGTTACTGCATTGCCTCGTTCACAATTTGAACAATCTCTTTCGGATAGGCATAGACTTCCTTGAAGAATGCCTGCATTTCCTGGCCATCAACGAAATCGATACTCAATCCCTGTTTACTTGCGTCAGCGAGGAACATCGGATCCTGGGCAGTCTGCTCCAGCGCCTTGCGTAGAGTCGCCAATCGTTCGGGATCCATCCCGGGGGGCGCGACGTATGGACGTCCCATGACCAGCCGGGCACCAAGCAGGTCAACCGCCTGCTTTTCATCTTCAGTCTCCGCCATTTCACTAGCCAGCGGCACATCTTGAAGATCCGGATGCCTTTTCCGCCCGAATTGTAAGATGATGTTCACATCGCTGTCTTCTGTCAGCCACTCTGGGGTCTTGGCTTTAATCGAACTCAGCAGCCCGCTGCCCGAGCCATCTACTTCGCCCCGCTCCATGGCCAGACCGACCCCGGTACTGCCAGCATATCCGCTGATCACAGTCAATTTTAGATCGAACAAATTCGCCAAAACACGAGGAATGGTATTGGAATTCGATCCCGCACCGGTAGCCCCTACCGTTGCTTCCTTGGTTTTCAGGTCTTGCCACTTATTGATACCCGAATCCTTACGGAAAACGACTACCGACGTAATCAGACTGAGGTTGCCAAGCCAGCTAACCTCGTTGACGTCGAACTGGGCCTGTTCATTGCCAAACAGTGGCTCGAAAGGCATGCCGGAGTTGACGGCACCGATGACGGTGCCGTCGCTGGGCAGTGTGTTCGCGATTTGATTCATTAGAACCAGAGAACCTGCTCCTGGCACATTCTTTACAACAACATTTGGATTACCTGGAATATGTTTACCAAGGTGACGGGCCAAGGTGCGACCATAAGCATCGTAACCCCCTCCTGCGGAATAGCCGATCATGAGTTGAACAGTCCGGCCTTCATAGAAGTCAGCCTGATCCTGCTCACTGGCCTGAACGGTGGCGAAAGGAAGCAGTGTGGCCGCTCCTACAGTTAACGTAAACAGAAACGATAAACCAAAAGTTCGCATAATTGATCTCCCTTATTTCGTTCTTGTGTTTGTTAAAGGAACAATTGTAGCTATACCGGAATCGGAGGCGCAGGAATAATCACTTTATTCCATTCTCGTATATCCAAAAGGGCATACCTTTCAACTCGGCCCTGAAGGAACAAAGGAGGCATCCTCCATTCCGTGTTAATCCGGATGCTAGACGTTTCTGACCAACACCCTGGCATTCTTCAGGGTCTCGTCAATCCAGCTTTCAGTGGCCCCACCAACAAGCAGGTCCTGCTTGATCTGTTGAAGATCCAGTTCCCGTCCGGTCAGCTCCCTGATGACATCAAAGAGATGCCGATCAGATTCAGCCACAATCTTGCACGCCCGCGCCACCTGCCGGGAAGCATCGTCCCGGGACATGGAACTGGCCAACGCAAAAGTCGCTGCTTCGGCATAAATCAAGCCATTGCTGCTATTGAGATTGGCATCGATTCGGCCGGACGAAATTTCCAGATGCTGCAGCCCTTCCAGGCAATGGCGCAAGCCGACCGCCGTGCCCATGAGCATTTGCGGCAATACCAGCCACTCCTGGGTCCAGGCGACGCCGCTGCGCTCGTGCTCATGCAGCATGCATTGCTGCATCTGGCCGGCCAGCCCCGCATTTTGCCGGGCCATGGCCACCATGATTTCAGCATTCACCGGGTTGCACTTCTGGGGCATAGTGGATGAGCCGCCGCCATTGCTTAACCGCAACTCACCCACTTCTGTCTGGGCCATGCGGAGCCAGTCTTCAGCAATTTTCCCGAGACTGCCGGTCGTCATTGCCAGCCACCCGGAAAACTCCATCAGACTGTCCCGCTGAGTATGCCAGCTTGGCGCATATCTCAAATCCAGGCGATCCGCCAGGTCACGCGCCACTGCGTTTGCGCTTGACCCCATGGCGATCAGACTGCCTACTGCCCCACCCAGCTGGATTTTGAGCAGGCGTGGTTTGAGCTCCGCAAGACGCTGATGCTGCCGAAGCAGGGGATCAATCCAGGTTACGATCTTCAAACCGAAACTCATGGGCACAGCTTGCTGGGTTCGGGTCCTACCCGCAATCAGCGTGCCGCGTTGTTGCTCGGCCAGCTGCGCAAGCATCCCTATAACACTGCGCAGGCGTGACTCGTACACCTCAATGAGCGCCCGGCAGTTGAGAACAAGAGCGGTATCAATGATGTCCTGACTGGTTGCGCCAAAGTGAACCCAGCGCGCGATGTCCGGTGCCAGTGCGTCCTTGAGCGCCTTCACCAGTGCCGGTACGGGAACCCCGGCTGACGCCGTACCCGCCGCAAGACTTGCCGGATCAGGCTCGATACGAAGGGCCATCTGATTTATGGCGTTTGCGGCTTCGCATGGAATTAACCCGGCCTCGGCTTGAGCCAGGGCAAGCTGCCCTTCGACCTTCAGCATTGCCTTGATCTGAGCCTGGTCCGACAGGTGCCAGCCACACTCCTGGTCCGATAACAGTCTGCTATACAAGCCCGAATCACCCAGGCTGAATTGGCTCATAGTTGCTCTCTTACAGACAGACTAGCCGTGTTTTCGATTCTGAACTCCTGAGACGGGACTCCGCCCAGGCACTGGGTCAAAGATCAAAGAATACGGTTTCCTGATTACCCTGCATGTGGATATCAAAAACGTACTCCACTCCCGCGGGCGAATCGCAGCGCCTGGCCAACAACGTCGACCGACGTTCCTCATCAATGTTGCGAAAGACCGGATCGGCGGCGTTCGCTTCGACTTCGTCATCAAAGTACACACGAGTATAGACGTGATTTAACAGGCCCCGCATGAATACCGTGACGGAAATGAATGGAGCATGTCCTGCCTGACCGGAACCGGGTTTTATAGTGAGGAAGCTAAAGCGACCGTCTTCCTGTGCCCCCGTGCCACATCGACCAAAGCCACTAAAACTATGATCGAGAGCACGGCCAACCCGAGCATCGTTAGGGTGCTGGTAGCGCCCGGCAGCGTTCGCCTGCCAGATTTCAACCAGTGCGTCTTCCACCGCCACGCCTTTGCCGTCAAACACCCGGCCTGTGAGGCGAATACACTCACCCTCGGTTTCCGGAGATACAAGGCAGCTACCTGCGATCTGCGTGTGGGGATAATTGGCTTCTACCGGGTTCAAACCATAATGGAAAAACGGCCCGATAGTCTGGGAAGGGGTCTGTTTAGGACTCATTCAGCCCTCCTCCATCGGCGTGGCTGCAGTGCCCCGCAACACGATATTGAACACATAACCGAGAGCAAATCCTTCCTCGGTTACATCGAGAGAGAAATCGCAGATCAAACGGTTTCTGGCTGCCTCAGGGATGCTTTCGAAAATTGGATCAAAAGCCAGCAGAGGATCCCCGGGGAAGTACATCTGAGTGACCAGCCGGGTGGCGATGGTCGGACCAAAAAGTGAAAAATGGATGTGATTGGGGCGCCAGGCATTGTGATGGTTACCCCAGGGGTAGGCGCCAGGCCTGATCGTATAGAAGTGATAGCGGCCTTCTGCATCCGTCAGGCACCTGCCCGCACCCAGGAAATTGGGATCCAGAGGTGCATCATGCTGGTCCTTCTTATGAACATAACGCCCTGCGGCGTTCGCCTGCCAGATTTCAATCAGCGTGTTGGGTAAGGTATTGCCGCAATCATCAAGTACCTGGCCGGTAACGACAATGCGCTCACCAATCGGCTCACCATTAACCCGACCATTGCGAGTCAGATCATGGTCCAGAGCACCAATAGCTTCAGGTCCAAAGGCGGGGCCTGTCAGCTCGGCCAGTTCCGGATCGATTGCAACCAGGTTCTTCGAAGGTCCACGCAAGGTCGTCGATTTGTACCCTTCGTCAATGTACGACGGATGTGACGTCCAGGAGCGTCTGCTCAGTTTGCTCAGTTTGCTCATGCCGCGCCTCCTCTATTAACTATTGCTGGCCTGAGCCATTTCTGTGTACACCTTTTTGGCAATGCGCATGGCCGTATTTGAAGAAGGCGCGCCGCCATAGATTGCCACTTGCAGAAGAACCTCTCTCACCTCAACCACGCTGGCGCCTGTATTCGCGGTGGCACGGATGTGCATGGCCAACTCGTCCTCGTGCCCGAGTACAGCCATCATGGCAATGGTTAGCAGGCTACGGTCTCGTTTACTCAACCCCGGCCTGCTCCAGACCGAACCCCAGGCGGACTCGGTAATGAACGTCTGGAATGGCTCATCGAACGGTGTTTTATTCGCCTCGGCATGGTCAACGTGAACAGAGCCCAGCACCGATCGCCGAACACCCATTCCGCGTTCAAAACGACACTCTTCCTTGCCGTGGCCGGCAATAAACTTGTCGATCAGCGCAGCCAGCGCCTCCGGCTTCTCAATACACGGCAGGTGCCCCGTATCGTTAATAACTTCAAAGCGCGCCCCCGGGATCAGCTCTGCAAGGGCTCGCACCAGTTCTGGTGGCGTTGCTCCATCGCTGTCTCCCGCCACACAGAGTGTCGGTACGGCTAAAGTACGACACATCTCGGTGTAGTCAGCATCACGGATCGCGGCGCAAGTATTGGTATAGCCATCTACCGGCGTATGAACGAGCATACTTTTCCACAGAGCGTATTCAGCCTGGTGTTGCTGACGAAACCTGGGCGTGAACCAACGTTCGAGCACCGAGCCACTGACGGCCTCCATACCGTCATTGCGAATCGCCTTAATCCGTTCGTTCCATATTGCCGGGGTGCCAATGCGATGACCCGTATTACAGAGGATTAGCGCCTTAACCAGATCAGGGCGTTTACCAGCGACACCTTGCGCAATCATACCGCCCACTGAAATACCGCAGACATACACCTGCTTCAGACCAAGCCCGTCTATAAGCTGAACCAGATCATCGACATGCTCTTCCAGCCGGTCTCCACCCTCGCAGGTGGAGAGCCCGTGGCCACGCTTATCATATAGCAAAAACCGGTACTGGTGACTCAGCAAAGACGTAACGCCCGCCCAGATCCGGGAATCCGTGCCGAGCGAATTCGAAAATACGATAAGGGGCAGGTGATCACCGCCTACAAGGCGGTAATTGATGTAACCCCTGCTAACGGGTAGCGCGTTAATTTCCATTAGGCGTCATGCTTTTGGTTTGATTTACAGCCAGTCTTGATCACCAGAAGCATATTGTAAATTTACAGTTTGTTCTTTTTACATACTGTAAAAGCTATGGATCGCCTACAAAACATCCTACTCAGTTTCCGGATATCAGCTCATCTGTCAGGAAAGAGATCGTACGTTTCCACGATTCAGCCGCGGCATTAGCGTTGTAACGGTCCTGCCGGCTATCGTTATTGAATGCATGGCCAGCCCCTTTGTACATGTGCAGTGAGAAACGCTTATCGTGCTGCTCTAGCGCTTTCTGAAACTCAGGCACTGTTTCATTAATTCGATCGTCCTGCTCTCCGTAATGAAGCAGCAGCGGTGCGGCAATGTCCGGGACCCGGGCCGGATCAGGCGACTTGCCGTAGTAAATAACCGCCGCATCAAGGTTTGGGTCGGTAATTGCCAATTCACCGGAAACTTGACCACCCCAGCAGAAACCAACACTTGCCACTTTACCGTTAGAACCCGGTACGCCGCGCAGATAATCAAGGCTCGCCAGGTAATTGGTGCGGTTTTCATTTTCATCCAGGTTACTGATGAGCGCACGCGCCTGGTCTTCATCAGCCGGCGTACCTCCCTGGGGTGACAGAGCATCCAAGGCAAATGCCACAAAGCCTTCTTGGGCGAAGCGCCGGACCAGACCTTCGATGTGGGCATTGAGACCGGTATTTTCATGGATAATGAGCACCGCCGGACACTGCTCAACCCCGCTGGGATGGGCGAGATAGCCAGAAAGCTTACCAGCCGGTGTCACGAAACAGGGTCTGCCTATCGAGAGTTGGATATCGGATGCAACAACCATTGTGTCCTCCAGGATGATGTATTGTCGCCACTGAGTGGGCGTAGTACATGAAGCGCCCATGATGGCAGGCCTCCCGGCTTGCCATCATGGGTAGTATCTACCGGTGGAGCGTTATTATATCCACCAGTGCGGGGCGGCCCTTCTTGACCTCGGCAAGGGCGCGACGAATTGCCGGCCCTACCTCGGCAGGCTTGGTGATAGGCCCTTCACCATAGCAGCCCATACCCCGGGCAATGGTGGCAAAATCGGGGTCCGGACCAAACAGATCCATACCGATGTGAGCCTTGGCCTCATCGGTACCACGCAGCTTCGCCATGCGGACCTGGTGCTCCCAATCGTTGAAGTAGGCCCGGTTGTTGAACATAAGGATCAGCAGCGGAATCTCATGCTTGGCAGCGGTCCAGAGCGCACCCGCGTCAAACATCAGATCACCGTCCGGCTCCAGCGCAACCACGACCTTATCGGTATTCTTATAGGCCAGCCCCACGCCAATGGACATGCCGATCTGGGTCGCAGTGCCCAACGACTTCCCAGGGTGCCGATAAGGCTTATCATAATCCCAGATCTTGCGGGTCCAGTTATGCAATGTACCCGTCGCACAAACCCAGTCTTCATGCTGGATGACCTCCCACACTTCGCTGGCAAAACGAGCCAGTGCCAGTGGCTCGCTGTCCCAATCTGTGCGTGCATCTTCCTGCCATTGCGCCCAGACTTCATCATGGCGCCGGCCCAAAGCTTCCTTACGGTCCTGAATTCGCTTTGAGAGATCGCCGTCGGCATCAAGGCGCCGCTGACCGATGCGTGTCATCTCCGGCATCGCCAGTGCCGGATCTCCCAAGGCGCTGAGGATTTTCGGCTGATAACGACCGTAATCCATCGCCCACGAAGACATGCCGATCTCGCCATAACCGACCTCCATCCACTCGCACTCCTCTGGCACCAGCGAAGTCACAATGCGATTTGTGCTGTCAAGGTGAGCGGTCGGTTTTTCCCAATCGCGAACGTCAATGCCGAGTATCAGGTCCGCCTTGCGCATTGCTTCCTGATCCATGGACGCGCAGAGAGGGTGCCGGTTGGGGAAACACAGTGAATCGTTGATGTCCCAGACCGGCACGCCCAAGGTTTCCGCCAGGGCCACGAGATTGTCGAAGCCGTCTTCGTGGCGTCCGGTATATTCTGCCATGATGATGGGGTTCTGGGCGGCGAGCAGCTTGTCCACCATCTGCTCGAGGATGGCCGGGTCAGCAGCCATGCGGGAGGGCGTCTTCGACATACCTGCCGGCGGCATATCGAGTTTCAGGTTCTCGTCCAGCGGTTTTTCCTGAAGCCACGCGTCGTAACACATGTAAATCGGGCCCTTTGGCTCGGTCATCATGGTTGAGTAGGCGCGCATGAAACTATCCGGCACACCCTCGATAGCCGTGGGTTGGTAATCCCACTTGGTGTAATTTCGCACCGCCTCGCCCTGAACCAGGGCGGTGTGGCTCCAGTCGATATGCGGCCGACGCTTGCCTTCGTCCATCGGCCCTGTGGCGCCCATGATAAAGATGGGCGCGCGATCAAGGTTGGCGTAGTAGATAGCCATTTGAGCGTGCAGCAGACCCACCAGGTTGTGCAGGATCACACCCATCGGCTTGCCGGTGGCCCGGGCATAACCATGGGCGATCTGCACGGCGATTTCCTCATGCTGGCAGAGCAACATTTCCGGCTTGTTGCCACCGTAGTTGATGATTGAATCATGGAGCCCGCGGAAGCTGGCGCCGGGATTCATCGCGATGTAAGGAAACTCGTACTCGTGTAGCAGGTCCACAATGACGTCAGACTGATATTTCTTGTATTTGGATCCGTTCTCAGCACTCATAATGACTCCTGATTTTGGTTTTAATTCAGCCCGCCTTCCTCTTTCGTAAGCGGTTTGACATTCAGCCCCAAATACTCAGTCTCCGGACCATAAAGAAGATTTTTCACTTTCTCTGCGTCGAGGTGTTTGACAAGCTGGTCTACCTGGCCAAACAGGGGAAGAGGCAACCCACCGTCCTGGGCAAGGGTCAAGGCCACGTCCATGTCTTTCTCGTGCCAGGTGAAACGGGTGTCATCCCATCGGACCAGAGTGCCGTTGGTTCCAGGACATTCGATGAGGGTTTCACGCATTTGCTGAGCGTCGATGCCATAACGTTTGGCCAGCAACAGCACTTCGAAGTTGGCGACACAGGCTGCCCAATGCAGCATATTGTTGCAGGCCTTCGCCACCTGTCCGGAGCCAACAGGCCCGACATGGTGAACAGCTTTACTGTAGGCTTCGAGCACTGGGGTTATCTTCTCAACCTGTTCCTTGGTGCCGCCGCAGAGACTGCCCAATTGGCCTTCCTGCGCACCCTGACGTCCGAATACTACCGGGGCGTCAACAAAGCCCAGACCTTTGGCCTCACATTCGGCGGCCAGAACCTGCATCGTCTTGGGGCTATTGGTCGCAAGGATCACGACCGTGCTGCCTGCGGGTCCGGACTGTAAAATTTCACGGGTGACGGTCTCGGACTGCGCGTCGGTAGCAACGATAACCAGATGTACTTCCGCGTTCGCCACCGCTTCGGCCAGACTGTCCACCACCTTGATACCATTACCGGCCGCATCGGAGCGTCTTTGCTCGCTGATGTCATAGCC
>Ga0075530_1000922_pt1 | contig 13959 bp, 17 predicted proteins | sample NGEPerD_2_FD_75101 | JGI IMG/M metagenome (GOLD analysis project Ga0075530, IMG submission 75101) | Arctic peat soil microbial communities from the Barrow Environmental Observatory site, Barrow, Alaska, USA - NGEE PermafrostL1-D | ecosystem: Environmental > Terrestrial > Soil > Wetlands > Peat ...
GATCGACAGCCCGGCGATCCCCGTGTCCACGGCCAATCTCACGTTCGCTTTGACTTGCTGTGGATCCGCCGCGAAACCTCCCTGGAAGTCTGCGTTCACCGGCACCTTCACGGCGTCAACGACTGCCCGTAGATGCTCGAGGGTCTGTTCAAGCGTGACTTCGTTGTCCGCGCGACCCAACGTCCATGCCAAACCGGCACTCGTGGTTGCCAACGCCTCGAAGCCCATCTGCTCAAGGGCCCGCGCGCTCCCTAGATCCCAAGGGTTGGGCATCACGAAACACCCCGAGGAGTGCAAGCGGTGAAAGGCGGCGATCCGATCCTCATGCACGTTCATGCCACACCTCACCAAGGGGGTCGGGAGTCTGCACCGCACCCTAGTCCGTGCAGGCACCTGGGGTGAGCGTCATTCCCCGCCGCCTATGACTCACCTCCCGTGTCCGACGACGGTGACTGCGCCGATCGCCGGCCGCATTGGGCGAACGTCAGCTGCCATGGGGCTACCTCTTCCGACGACTCACACGTTTTGCGAGACACTATGTCACACGACTGTCCAGTATGTAGACGGCGTGTCAGGTTGTATGGTGCGTGGGTGCCGAAGTTGTGGAGCGAGACCATCGAGACTCACCGCGTCGAGGTGCGCGAGGCCCTGATGGAGACCGCGTGGGCGCTTGCACTCGAGCACGGGCCGATGTCGGTGACGATGTCGCAGGTCGCCCAGGATGCGGGGATCGGTCGGGCGACGCTGTACAAGTACTTCCCTGACGTGGCCTCGATCCTGCATGCGCGCCACGAGCGCCACGTGGCCGAGCACCTGGCGCGCCTGGTCGAGCTCCGCGATGCGACGACCGACCCGGCCCGGCGCCTGCACGTGGTCGCGTCCGCCTACGCCGAGGTCTGCCTCCACCGGGCCCAGCACGGAACGCTGGAGCTCTCCGCGTTGACCCACGCCCCGGAGCGGGTTGCCGGAGCAGAGGAGCAGCTCCTCGAGCTGTTCGAGCAGCTGCTCGTCGACGCCGCCGAGACCGGGGCTGTGCGCACGGACGCGTCCGCAGGTGAGTTGGCTCTGTACTGCGTGCACGCGCTGGGCGCGGCCGGCCGGCTGCCGTCGCGCGCGTCGGTCCAGCGGCTGGTCTCGGTCACCCTGACCGCGCTGGAACCGGCCGCGCCTAGCTCGACCGCCCGTCGCGGCCTGTGAAGGCCCGCCCAGGGGGACCCGGCGATGACCAGACATCGACAAGGGGGGATGACGAAGAAGCCGAAGAAGACCAAGAAGTAGTAGGCGTCAGGCCCTTGATCGCTGCTGCCTAGACTGGGGCACGATGAGCTTCCGGATGCGTCCCCAACCCACAGCGCGCTACGCGCTGCGGCTTGGTGGGCTGCTCGTTGTCCTGGGTGGCTTGTTCGGGATGCACGGGCTGGACAACCACGGCGGCGCGCCCATGGACGCCATCTCGCACGCCGCCATGGACGTTCCCGCAGCTGGGGTTGCCCCAGCCCACGCCGGGATCACTGGCGCCGCCCACGTGAGCGCGGCTGCCGCGGTCGTCGCCAGCGAAGCTGGCGATGTGGTGGCCGCGATGACCGGCTCGACGGGTCATACGGGCATGGACATGGGCGCCGCCGGCATGTGCATGGCAGTCCTGGTCCTCTCGCTCCTGATGCTCATCATGGGCCTCTATGCCAGCCGGATGCGTCCCCTGTTGTGGCTTCTGGCCCGACCGGCGCGCTCCTCGTGGGTCCGCGGCCGTGCCCCGGACCCGCCATCCCTGTTCCGTCTGTCGATTCAACGCTGCTGAGGGCTCGCAGGCTCACCCGGTCCGACGCTGGGAGAGCCTGCCGCGCGTTCGCGCCCTCAACACGACAGACCCAGCACAGGAGACCCTCAATGCAGCGACGACTTTTCAGTTCCGCAGTTCTGGCCGTGGCGGCAGCGTTCGCGCTCACCGCCTGCGGCAGCGGTGACAGCGCCGAAGACGGCGGCGGTGACTTCAACGACGCAGACGTCACATTCGCCCAGTCGATGATTCCGCACCACGAGCAGGCGGTGGAGATGGCCCAGATGGCCCAGATGCACGCCTCCACCCCGGAGGTGAAGAACCTCGCCGACAAGATCGAGTCAGCCCAAGGCCCCGAGATCGCCACGATGAAGGGCTGGCTCAAGGACTGGGGCAAGGACGAGTCGTCCGGTGACTCGATGAAAGGCATGGACCACGGCTCGGAGAACTCCGGCATGGACGACATGCCCGGGATGATGAGCAAGGACGACATGGCGGGCCTGGAGAAGGCCACCGGCGCGCAGTTCGACCAGATGTTCCTGACCAGGATGATCGCCCACCACACCGGTGCGATCGAGATGGCCAAAACGGAGCAGTCGAAGGGGAAGAACGCCGACGCCAAAGCGCTCGCGAAGCAGATCGAGGCAGCGCAGAACACCGAGATCGCAGACATGAAGGAAATGCAGACCCCCTGACCCGCGGCCACGCCTGGTCGGCCGCCGCCCCCGGTGCCCAGGGTCGCCGGCCGGCCAGGTCCCCGACGGGGGCTCCCGCCGGGGACACCCGGGAACTCGACTCACTTGAGGTGACCCATGCGCAGAACCCCCCACCGACACCTGCGAGAAGCGCTCCCATCTGCCTTCGTGACCGCCCTGGCGGTCCTCTCGTTGAGTGCCTGCGGCACAGCAGCTGACGACAAACCCACAACCGCCTCCAAGAGCCCTACGGTGTTCGGTCACGTTCACGGCCTCGGCATCAACCCGGCCGACGACCGGCTCTACGTCGCCTCACACATGGGTGTCTTCAAACAGACCAGGACCGGGTTCGCACGGGTCGCGGACCTGTGGCAGGACACGATGGCGTTCACCGTGACCGGCGACGACACGTTCCTGGCCAGCGGGCATCCTGACCTGCGGGAGACCGAGAAGCCCGCCCATCTCGGGCTCATCGAGACCACCGACGCCGCCAAGACCTGGGAGGCGTTGTCCCTTGAGGGCGAAGCCGACTTCCATGCCCTCGAACCAGCTGGTGATCGGCTCTACGGGTACGACTCCGCGAGCGGTGTCCTCAAGGTCACCGCCGACCAACGGCAGTGGCGCAACATTGCCCGGGTCGGTGTCATCGACCTGGGCGTGAACCAGGACAACCCGGCAGACCTTCTGGTCACTGACGACCGCGCGCAGTTGCTGCGACTCGGAGGTGACGAGAAGCTGGCTGCCGTCGCCGGTGCTCCCCAACTCGCCTTCATCGACTGGCCACAGGCGGACGTTCTGGTAGGCGTCGCACCCGATGGTGCTGTGCACCGCAGTAGCGATGGGGGTGCGTCCTGGGAATCGGTCAGCTCTGTCGGTTCTGCACCTGAGGCGATCGACATCACGTCCGGGCGCTGGCACCTCGCAACGGAGCGTGGCCTGTTCTCATCGGTTGATGACGGGGCGACGTGGACCCCGGTATCTGGGCAGCCGGCCCACCATTGAGAGACCAGTGGGTGACCTTCGCGTGGTCGACCCGGGACCTTCGCCCCTGAACGGCGACGCACCACAGCCCAACACTGTGAGTAGGCGGCAGGTGCCGCCGTGAAGGTCGGAGGCCGAATGTTCACCAACAAGAACCTCACCTATGTGGTCGCAGCACTGGTTGCGGCCGGAGTCGCGCTGGTGGCGGGTGTTCCCGCCTACTTCCTCCTCGTCCTCGCCTGCCCGGTGATGATGTTCTTCATGATGTCGTCGATGTCTGGTGGGAACACCCGCGGCGACGCGAACACACCCGATGCCAAGGCGAGCACGAAGGCAACGATCCCGGACGGTTCACACGACCGCCTCTGACCCACGTGCGCATCAGCGCTCTGGGGGACCCTCGCCGCTTGACTACATACCCCCCATGGGTATCCTGAGTTCATGAGTCACGTTCACGAGCACCACCCGGTCACTGCCTCGCCTGCCGTGAAAGATCCGGTCTGCGGGATGGATGTAGACCCCACGGCGAGCGAGCACCACCTGGAGTACGACGGGGCCACCTACCACTTCTGCTCGGCGCACTGCCGGAGCAAGTTCGAGGCGAACCCTGCCCACTACACAAGTGCTGCACCACGCGTAGGCCCGGCCACACCGCCCCCCTCCGACGGCCACGGCGCGGGGTCGGCCGACGCTGAGTACACGTGCCCGATGCACCCCGAGATCCGCCAGATGGGACCCGGGGCGTGCCCCATCTGCGGCATGGCGCTCGAACCAGTCATGGTCTCCGCCGACACCGGACCCAGTCGCGAACTACTCGACATGACCCGCCGGTTCTGGGTCGCTGTCGTCTTGTCCATCCCGGTCGTCATCCTGGAGATGGGCGGACATCTGTTCCCCGCCATGCACGACGTGATCTCACCGAAGGCGTCCACCTGGACCCAGCTCGTGCTGGCGACCCCGGTGGTCCTGTGGGCTGGGTGGCCCTTCTTCGTACGCGGCTGGGTCTCGGTCAAGACCATGAAGCTGAACATGTTCACCCTCATCGCCATGGGAACCGGCGTCGCGTGGCTGTTCAGTGTCGTCGCGACCGTCGTACCCGGGATCTTCCCGGACTCGTTCCGCGACATGGGCACCGTCGACGTGTACTTCGAGGCCGCCGCCGTCATCACCGCCCTGGTCCTGCTGGGGCAGGTGCTGGAGCTGCGGGCGCGCGAGCAGACCTCGGGTGCGATCAAGGCGCTGCTCGACCTCACTCCGAAGACCGCACACCGGATCAGTGAGGACGGGAGCGAGACCGAGGTGACCCTCGACCAGGTCCACATCGGTGACCGTCTGCGGGTCCGCCCCGGTCAGAAGGTCCCGGTCGACGGGATCGTCGAGTCCGGTCGTTCATCACTTGATGAGGCCCTGGTGACCGGGGAGTCGATGCCTGTCACCAAGACCGACGGTGACACCGTCATCGGCGGGACCCTGAACCAGACCGGTTCGCTCATCATCCGTGCCGACAAGGTCGGTCGCGACACGATGCTGGCCCGCATCGTCCAGATGGTTGCCGACGCCCAACGCTCCAGGGCACCGATCCAGCGGACAGCTGACCGGGTAGCGGCCTGGTTCGTCCCAGCGGTCCTGCTCGTCGCCGTGGTCGCCTTCATCATCTGGGCCACCGTCGGTCCCGAACCCCGCCTCGCGCACGCGCTCATCGTCGCGGTCGCCGTCGTCATCATCGCGTGCCCGTGTGCGCTCGGGTTGGCGACACCGGTTTCCATCATGGTCGGCGTCGGACGCGGCGCCGCTCTTGGTGTCCTCATCAAGAACGCCGAAGCCCTCGAAATCATGGAGAAGGTCGACACCCTCGTCGTTGACAAGACCGGAACGCTGACCGAAGGCAAGCCCTCAGTCACCGGCATCGTCGCCTCTCGTGGATTCGCCAACGACGAGATCCTGCGGCTTGCAGCCGGAGTTGAACGGGCCTCTGAGCACCCCCTCGCCCTGGCTGTCGTCGCAGCCGCAGAGCGTGCCGGTCTCAGCATCCCCGGGGTGAGTGACTTCGACTCACCGGTCGGAAGAGGCGCTCTCGGCACCGTCGAGGGCAGGCGCGTGGTCCTGGGCAGCGCCAAGTTCCTGGCCAGCCACAACCTCGACACGACCACGTTGACCGAAGCAGCCGACCGGCTCCGCGCCGACGGTGCTACCGCCATCTTCATCGGCGTCGACAACGCTGTCGCGGGCATCTTCGCCATCGCCGACCCGGTCAAGGAAACCACCCCCGAAGCCCTGACGGCGCTGCGTGCTGAAGGCATCGAAGTGGTCATGTTGACCGGCGACAACCGGGTCACCGCCGAAGCAGTCGCCCGCACCCTGCGTATCGACCGAGTCGAGGCCGACATCCTCCCCGACCACAAGTCCGACATCGTCAAACAACTCCGCCAAGACGGACGTGTCGTCGCGATGGCCGGCGACGGTGTCAACGACGCTCCTGCCCTCGCCGCCGCCGATGTGGGCCTGGCGATGAGCTCGGGCACCGACGTCGCCATGGAAAGCGCAGGAGTGACGCTGCTCAATGGGGACCTGACCGGCATCGTGAAGGCGCGCCAACTGTCCCGGGCGACCATGTCGAACATCCGGCAGAACCTCGTCTTCGCGTTCATCTACAACGTCGCAGGCATCCCCATCGCCGCCGGAGTGCTCTACCCGTTCTTCGGATGGCTGCTGTCACCCATCATCGCCGCCGCCGCGATGGCGCTGTCCTCGGTCAGCGTCATCACGAACGCCCTCCGGCTACGCGCCAAGCGCCTCTGAGACACCCCAGGCGTGTGGACAGTTCTGTTCCAAGCATCCTCGCTCCCGAGCGCACTTGAGAGGTCGTTGAGATGCCTCCAATACGAACGGCCCGGTCTCCCTCATCGCCGGAGTCCCTCCGACATATTGCGCAACCACGGCCACCCGCAGCGGGTGTCTCAGGACTCGTGGTGGGCGAGGCGCTCGTGCGGGTCACGGCCCCCGAATGTGTCCGGGCAGACGTGGACGGTGGCGTCGTCAAGCTTCGGGAACGCGTGCAGCAGCTGGTGCTTGGCCTCCACGGCGACCTCGTGGCCATCCCACGCAGTGAGGGCGTTGTCGACGACGAGGCCGGCTTCTGCTCGGAGACGGTGCCCGACCCAGCGCAGGCGGACAGCCTCGACGTCGAGTACGCCGGGCACGGCGTGCAGGGTGCGCTCGGCGGCGTCGACGAGCTCGGGTTCGACGGCGTCCATCAGCCGGCGGTAGATGTCGCGAGCCGCGCCGCGCAGGACGACGAGGATGGCCAGGGTGATGAGCAGGCCCACGATCGGGTCAGCCAGCGGGAACCCAGCCAGCACACCGATGGCACCCGCTGCCACACCCAAGGATGTGAACCCGTCGGTTCTGGCGTGGAGGCCGTCCGCGACCAGGGCCGCGGACCCGATCTTGCGGCCGACGCGGATGCGGTACACCGCGACTGCCTCGTTCCCAGCGAACCCCAGGACACCTGCGAGCAGGACGGCACCGACGTTTCTCAGCGGTTGGGGGTCCAGGAGGCGGTGGATCGACTCCCATCCGGCTACGACCGCGGAGAGCGCGATCATGGCGACGACGAAGATGCCGGCCAGGTCCTCGGCCCGCCCGTAGCCGTAGTTGAAGCGCTTGGTCGGTGCCCGGCGGGCCAGGACGAACGCAACCCATAGCGGGACCGCGGTGAGGGCGTCGGAGAAGTTGTGGATGGTGTCGGCGAGAAGCGCGACCGACCCGGTCGCGAAGTACACCAGCAGCTGCGCCACCGCGGTCGCGCCGAGCACCAACAGACTGATCTTGAGAGCCCGGATGCCCTCGGAGCTGGCCTCGAGGGCCAAGTCCACGGAGTCAGCCGCATCATGGCTGTGGGGCTTGAAGACTGAGCGCACGAACCCCTTGAGCCCGGTCGCGTGCTCGTGCTCGTGGCCGTGTTCGTGCTGCTCGTGCTGCTCTTGGTCCTCGTTGTGGTCGTGGCCCTGCATCATCGTCGCCGCTCCTCGGCGTTGGTGCCGACAGGGTCGCCGAGCCCGGACACTTTCGAGTCTGGGTCAGCGCTGCGGTGGTGCTCGGGCACGCCACCGCTGGCGTGCTCGCCGTGGAAGACGGCGTCCTGGACGAGTTGGCGGATGTGGTCGGACTCGAGGCGGTAGAAGACCTGGTTCCCGTTGCGCCTGGTAGCCACGAGCCTGGCCATGCGCAGCTTCGCGAGATGCTGCGAGACACCCGTCTGCCGGCTACCGGCGGCGGCGGCCAGCTCGTTGACCGAGTACTCGCCGCCGGCCAGCAGCCACAACAGCTTGACCCGGGTCGGGTCAGCGAGCATCCGGAACACCTCGACCGCCAGGTCGACCTGATCCTCAGGGGGCAACGCGGGCGCAGCCTGCGTATGTGCGTTCATACGCATACAGTGTCACACCCACCTTCATCCGGCGGCTGGCCCCATCGCTCCTGAGGAACGAGATGCCTGCCCACGTAGCCCCGCATCAGGGCAAGCCACCTTGACGGCGCTCGGGTCGTTAGCCGACACTTACCGTTAGTGAAGACTTACGTCCTCGATGACTGGGCTGCGATGGGTGATCCCACGCGGCGGTCGATCTTCGCCCGGCTGGCCGCAGGCCCTCGTGCGGTCGGCGAGCTCGCCGAGACCCTGCCCGTGACCCGGCCCGCGGTCTCCCAGCATTTGAAGATCCTCAAGGACGCCGGCCTGGTCCTCGACGAGCGAGCCGGGTCACGCCGCATCTACCGGGTCAACCCGGATGGGCTCGAACGGATGCGCGCCGAGCTCGACACGTTCTGGAACGACACCCTGACCGCCTACCAGAACCTCGTCGAACAACCCGACCCCAACCATGCAACTGGAGAGCGCCATGACCCAGACCAATGACACGACCACCGTGCACGCCTCCATCGAGGTCAACGCCCCCGCCGAGCGCGCCGTCGAGGTGTTCACCCGCGACTTCGGCGCGTTCAAGCCAGCCGAGCACAACCTGCTGGCCGTACCCATCGCCGAGACCGTCGTGGAGGCCCACGTCGGGGGGCACATCATCGACCGCGGCGCCGACGGCAGCGAGTGCCCCTGGGCCACCGTCCTGGCCTACGAGCCCCCCGACCGGTTCGTGTTCAGCTGGAACATCAGCCCGTACTGGCAGATCGAGACCGACACAGACAAGCGCAGCGAGGTCGAGGTCACCTTCACCGCCCTCGCCGAGGCCCGCACGCGCGTGGACATCAACCACCGCCACCTCGACCGCCACGGCGAAGGTTGGGCCGGGGTCCGCGAAGGTGTCAACACCGACCAGGGCTGGCCGCTGTACCTGGACCGGTACGCCGATCTGCTTGCTGCCTGACCCGGGACGGACCCACCGCGCCGGCACTTGCGGCCCAGACGAGGTCGTGGCATGGATCGAGCAGGTATTTCCCCTCGCGGCATGCCGCTGGCGCAGCCTCGTCGCGGACCGTGCTCGGTACCCTGATGCCTGAGCGCGACGCCCAGTACCGCGCCAACGAGGCCCAGATCGACTACTCGCGGGTCTACATGGCCGGCCACTACCCCGGCGACGTCGCTCAGGAGCGCTTCTTGGCGACGTCATCGGCGACTACTTTCATCACCCGGACCGGCGTAGAACCCGTTCAGGTGAGGTGAGCATCAATGAGCCGGTCCGCCATGTCTGGACGCTCCGCTCATGGGCTGGAGGAGGGGCACGCTTGACGATTCGGCGTCCGGAGCAGCCGAGGTCCGTGTGTTGGGAACGTGTTGCATGCGAGCCGGGGGCGGCGCCAAGCGACGGCTCGACGAGAGGCCCCCGCCCGCCGACTCGCCGCGCAGCTCGAGCCCCTCGGACAGACATGGCGTCCGTTATCGCGCCGACCGACGGCGGCGGAGCTTGACCCAGGTGAATGGCTGCCCAGTCCCGGCCGGGGTCTGGTGGGTCTCGTGGGTGTGCTGCTCGAGGTCGAAGCCGGCTGAGAACCGGTCGACCAGGCTTTCGGCGCTATATCGGGCGGTGGGCAGACCCGAACATTGGGTGGGGCCGTCCTCGGCGAACGTGCCAACCACCAAGGCTCCGCCGGGGCTGATCGCGTGGGTGACCAGATCCACGTAGGAGGACTGGTCGGCCGGATTGGTCAAGAAGTGGAACACCGCCCGGTCGTGCCAGACCTTGTAGGTCCGCGGTGGCTGCCAGGTGGTGATGTCGGCGACCTCGAAGCTGACCAGGTCTGCGCGGTGCGCGAGGCGACGTCGGGTCAACGCGAGCGCGGCTTCGGAGATGTCGAGGACGGTGAGGTCGGTGCGCCCGGCGGCGAGGAGGTCGTCGATCAGGGTGGAGCTGCCCGCGCCTATGTCGATGACCGAGCCGGGGGTGTCGGCGATGAGTGCCATAGAGGTGCCGGGGTTCTCCTGGTACCAGGAAACTTGGTGAGTGTCCTTCGTGCGGAACACCGCGTCCCAATGTTGTGCGGTCATGTTGCAAGCCACCTTGTTGTACTTGTCAGCGCGCCTTGTTGGGACCGGTCGGGAGGTGCATCGTCTCAGCCTTTCGGGCGCTCCCGTAGCCAGTGTGCTGGTCGGAGGTTCGAGCCAAGCCAAGTTTCAGGTCGGGCTGGCGGGTTGGGTCTCGAGGCGGTCCTTGAGGCGTGCGAGGTTCTCGGGCATCTCCTTGGCTGCTTGGCGTCGCACCAGCAGTGGGACAAGGATCTTGCCGATGCCGTGGCCCTCGAAGTCGACGTCGATGGCGACCCGGCTGCGGGTCTGGTCGATGGGTTGCACGGTGACGTCGACACTGGCACGGATCGGTCCGTCGATGCCACGCACGGCCCAGCTGGTGGGCGGGTCGAGCTTGGTCAGGACCGAGGTCGAGGGTCGGTCGGCGCCTCCGATGCGCCGCACCATCTGGCAGTGGGACCCGACGGCTGGGGGGCCGGGTTCCTTGATGCCGCCGGAGACGACGCATTGCTGCCATTCGTGGAAACTGGCTGGGGTCGGTGACGTAGGCGTAGACCTGCTCGGCGGGCCGGTCAATGTCGATGCTGGTAGTGGTCATCGGATCTCACGTGTGAGTGGGTTTGCGTCGAGCGCAGTCACGCGGTGAGCATGTCAGCGTACCGGCTCAGGCCCAGCGGCCAGCCCTCGTCGGTGCTGACACCCTCGGGGACACCGGCCCAGCCCTGGGCGTGCCGGTCGAGCTGGCGTTGGTTGATGTGCCCGACGACGCGCGTCTCTACGATGGTCTCAGCGACCGGGGACGGCCAGGAGGTCGTGCTCGGGTGGCTTGGGTTGGTCAAGACTTCGTTTGCGCGTGCCACGCCTGGTAGCCGCCGATCAGGTCGGTGGCGCGGGCCAGGCCGAGCTCGCGCAGGGTGGCGGCGGCCAGGCTCGAGCTGTAGCCCTCGTTGCAAACCACACGATGATGCGGGTCTGGCGACCGATGTCCATGGGTGCGCGGTGTGGGGAGGTGGGGTCAAGCCGCCACTCGAGCACATTACGGTCGATGACAACCGCACCGGGCAACTCTCCGTCCCGGGTGCGCTGATCGACCGGTCGGATGTCAATCACCACCGCACCGTTGGCGACCTCGGTGGCGAGCCGCTCAGGCTGGACCCGGTCCAGGTTGGCGCGTGCACGCTCAAGCATTACCTCGACCGCCGCGCGACCATGCATGGCCCGACCTCCTCCAGCTCTGATGCTAGGGGCCTTCCGCCCATTGCGGCAGAGACTTGCGGCGGCGGTTTGACCAGACTCATCACCTGGTGGCGTGGCGACATTGCGGGACACGAAACCGGTGAACAGCCTCACGAGCACTCAAGCGCCGGCCAGCTCGAGGCCCTCGAATCTCCTGGTTTCTCGGTGATCCACTGCTCGGCGGCAAAGGGTTACACGCAGGACCGGGCGATGTTGCAGTGAGATGTCGCGGGCTTGCCTTGTTGAGGCGGCTCACGGCGACCTCCACAATTCAGAAACCTTGCGGCCGACGTGCCGGAATCGCGTATCGCACGCAGTGTGTCAGCGTGCGAACAGCCGCTGAAGCCAGCCGCCCGTGCGTTCGCTCCGGGGATGACCTTCGCACCACTCGCCGGCAGGGACGGACGCCTTGACCTGGGCGATGTGCTGGCCGCAGCCGGCCCAGGTGGTCTGGCTGCAGGTCTTGCACTTCACGGGACGACACATGTCATGAGCCTCTCTTTCGGTGGTTACAGCAGAGCGGGTAGGGCGTGGGCTGCGGTGTAGAGGGCGACGGCGACCACCAGGGCGGTGAACGCGGTTGCCAGGTGGCTGGTCTCGAGTCGGGCGGCGAGCCGTGCGCCGAGCAGGCCGCCAACGGTCGAGGCGGCAGTCAGGACCGCGACCAGCCCCCAGTCTGGGGTGACGCCGAGCCCGGCACGCGCTGCGAGCGCGGCGGCGGAGGTCAGGATGATGACCACCAGTGAGGTGCCGGCGGCCAGGTCCATGGTCAGTCCGAGCGCGAGCACGAGCACGGGCACAACGAGGAAGCCACCGCCGACGCCGAGGAACCCGGTGAGCATCCCGACCACGGTGGCGGTGAGGAGCACCTTCAGTGCTTGGGGGCACTGGCAGGCGAAGGTCGGGCTGAAGGTGATGATGGGATCGTCCAGTCGCGCGCGGGCACGTCTCGCCCCATCGGAGGTCGCCCCTGCGTGAGGGTCGTGGGCCTGGGCACGCATCTGGCGGTAGGCCATCAGGCCGCCGACGGCAAGCATCAGCAGGGAGAACGCCGCCAGCAGCACTGGCTCGGGCACGTGGGCGGAGAGCTTGGCGCCTGCGACGGCGCCGCCGGTGGCGAGGAAGCCGAAGACGACTCCGTGGCCCAGCAGCACGTTTCCGGCACGGTGGGCGGTGACGGCGCCGACCAGAGAGGTCACTCCGACCACGACCAGTGACCCGGTGGTGGCCTGCGCGGGGGACTGCCCCAGGAGGTAGACGAGGACCGGGACGGCGAGGATAGAGCCGCCGCCGCCGACTGCGCCGAGGCTGAGTCCGATCAGGGCGCCTGCGACGACGGCCAGCAGCAGGCTCACGCCTCCTCGGCGGGTCCCGCGATGCTGCCGGTGGAGTCGTCGCCTGCCTGCTCGCCGGGCTCGACGAGATGCAGTCCGACCTTCTCGGCGTTCTCGAACGAGTCGTCGATCGCGACCAGGGTGCGGTCGGCGGCGTGCAGCAGCGAGGCAGCGATGGAGGCGCGGTAGCCGCTGGCGCAGTGCACCCACACCTCGCCGGTGGGGACCTCGGCCACCTTGGTGGGGAGGTCGTGGATGGGGATGTTGAACGCGCCGGCGATGGCGGTGGACTCGTACTCATCGCGCCGGCGTACGTCGAGGATGACGACGTCGCGGTGCCGGCGGACCTCTTCGAGGTCGGCGAAGGTGCCGGTCGGGAAGGAGGCGAGGTCACCGACCACCCAGTCGTTCGGCCCGCCGGTGGCTGCTGCGGCGGGGCGGTCGATGCCGATGCGCACGAGCTCGCGCTGGGCCTGGGCGACGTCGGCGGCGGTTTCGCCGAGCAGGGTGACCGGGGTGCCCCAGGGGATGAGCCAGCCCAAGTAGGTGGCGAAGGAGCCGTCGATGCCAAAGTTGAGCGTGCCCTGGGCGTGTCCGGCGGCGAACGCAGTGCGGTTGCGCAGGTAGATGACCCACTCCCCGGCCTCGATGCGCTGGCGCAGCTCCTCGGCCTCAGCTACTTGCGGTGGGCTCAGGTCCGGGGCGCTGGGACCTGCCGCGTTGCGGTCCGGCATGTGGCCGTAGTAGGCGGGGTAGGCGCTCAGGCCGTCGAGCAGCTCGCGGACGTAGGTGTCCTCGTCCTGGGTCAAAGCTGGGTTGGATTGCTGCTCGTTCCCGATGGTCGAGGAGGTGGCCTCGGACTGGGTGGAGGCGCAGAATGACCCGAAGCCGTGGGTGGGGTAGAGCTCGGTGGACGCCGGTAGGACGTCGGCGAGCTTCGCGGCCGAGGAGTGCTGGAGGCGTGCGAGGTCGTGGGTGTGTTCGTCGCCAAGCAGGTCTGGACGGCCGGTGGAGCCGTAGAGCAGTGAGCCGCCGGAGAAGACTGCGATGTGGTTCCCGGTCACGGCGTCGGAGAGGGCGTAGGAGAGGTGGGTGAAGGTGTGTCCCGGGGTGGCGATGGCGGTGATGCGCATCCGCGGCCCGATCTCGATGCTCTGCCCGTCGGTGACCGGAGTCCGCGCGAAGTTGACGTGGTCGGCCTCGTTGACCCGGTAGGCCGCACCGGTGGCCTCAGCAAGAGCGAGGCCGCCGGTCACGTAGTCGCCGTGGCGGTGTGTCTCCAGGACCTCGACCAGCCTGACCTCGTGCTCGTCGAGCAGATCGAGGACTCGGTCGATGTCGCGCTGGGGGTCCACGACGAACGCAAGTTCGCCGTCGTGGACCAGGTAGCTGCGGTTGCCCAAGGTGGGGGTCTCGAGGGCGACGATGCTCAGGTCGGTGCTGGCGGTCATGGTCTCTCCC
>Ga0075530_1000923_pt1 | contig 13952 bp, 15 predicted proteins | sample NGEPerD_2_FD_75101 | JGI IMG/M metagenome (GOLD analysis project Ga0075530, IMG submission 75101) | Arctic peat soil microbial communities from the Barrow Environmental Observatory site, Barrow, Alaska, USA - NGEE PermafrostL1-D | ecosystem: Environmental > Terrestrial > Soil > Wetlands > Peat ...
CCAGCAAAAGCCGTCGCACCCAACCCGGTTCCCACTTTTTCCGAATCCAATCAACGCGGAGTGCAGCGAATTGCCAGCCTCCAGGCGTTGATGGAGAAAAAGGAAGAGGTGGTAGTGGGCGAGGAGCCACCAGCCCAGAAGTCACCGGTAGATGCGGAGTTGCTGTCAGGTGATTCGCAAAACAGTATTGCACCAACACCGGTGTCTCAGGTACAGGCGGGTAAGCCGTTCAGTCTGAATATCGGTGTATTTTCTGGTGAACGTCACATTTTGATAGCAGGTATCTCCAAAGAGGCTAGCCTTCGTCTGCAGGAGGCGCTTGCCGAAAACATACTGAAGAGCCTCGGGGAGGAGCTGTCAAAGCCTGCAGAGTGGGTCCAGTGGCCAGTCTTCAATAATCGCCTTGTGGCAGGAGGCTCGGTTGCCGACTTGATGTCCGTTATGAGGCTTGTTCTGCGCGGGACAGCCGGCAAGAAGGTGATTGTTCTGGGCAGTATCGGCGGCGCGGATATCGAGGCGAAGAGTGATGGCTGGTTGGCAGAAACACTTGAGCGTTCTCCCGACATTGAGTTTGAGTATTCTCTGGCAGAGCTTGCCAGTAATCCGGCCTCCAAGCGCTCATTATGGCAACAGCTGAAGCCATTGGTCAGAGCGTGATGCAAAAAAAGGAAGATTCATACCGTGCCGCCCTGGGCCTGGAGCTGACTATACGGCCTTTGGAGCCTGGAGATCTGCCCGAGATACTGAATATCGAGCTTCAGTGTTACTCCCACCCTTGGTCTGACGGGATATTTCTGGACTGCTTCAAGCCGGGCTACCGTTTATGGGGCGTTTGCCAGAATGGCTCGTTGGTTGGATACGCTGTAGCAACCTATGTGCTTGACGAGGTCAGCCTTCTGAACCTTTGTGTCCATCCCGGGTGTCGTGGCCGGGGAGCTGGAAGGCTTCTGTTGCGCCATCTTCTTGCTGAAGCAGTCCGCGAGTGTATGAACCAGGTTATTTTGGAAGTGCGACTGAGCAACAACGTTGCGAGTAAGCTCTATCGCAATGAGGGCTTTGAGGAAATAGGTCGGCGCCCCCAGTACTATCCTGCTGCCTCGGGACGCGAAGATGCCCGGATAATGGTGCTGTTATTACAGCCCTGATGGTTGTTGCTTCTGTTCGCGTAATGACCCCTTAGCCATTATAATGGCTGCCTTTCCCGAACATCTGACGCAGGTTGCTTTCCGACTATGTCTCACCTTTCCCAGGAAGTGGCTAATCGCCGCACCTTTGCAATTATCTCTCACCCAGACGCCGGCAAAACCACGATTACCGAAAAAGTTCTTTTATTCGGGCACGCTATACAGAGAGCGGGTACGGTCAAGGGTAAAAAATCCGGTCAGCATGCAAAATCCGACTGGATGGAAATGGAGAAGGAGCGGGGCATCTCGGTAACCACATCCGTGATGCAATTTCCTTACGGTGGCAAGCTGGTGAATCTGCTGGATACTCCCGGTCACGCGGATTTCTCAGAAGATACCTACCGCACTCTGACGGCAGTAGACTCCTGCCTGATGGTAATTGACAGCGCCAAAGGTGTTGAAGAGCGCACCATCAAACTGATGGAAGTAACCCGTCTCAGAGACACGCCCATTGTGACATTCATGAACAAGCTGGATCGTGAAACCCGTGATCCGGTAGAGCTTATGGATGAAGTGGAAGATGTTCTGAAAATTGCCTGTGCACCCATTACCTGGCCTATTGGTATGGGCAAAAACTTCAAAGGTGTTTACCACCTGCTCCGTGACGAAGTGATTTTGTACCAGGGTGGGCAGGGCCATGCTATTCAAGATGTGAGGACAATCAGTGGGCTGGATAATCCGGAGCTTGATACGGCAATTGGTGTTTACGCGAGTGAATTGCGGGATGAAGTTGAACTGGTGAAGGGCGCTTCTCACGAGTTCGAGCTTGAGGCATTTCTGGCCGGTGAGCTCACTCCGGTATTTTTTGGTACTGCCTTGGGTAACTTTGGTGTGGACCATATGCTGGATGGACTTATAGACTGGGCCCCCGCGCCTCTGCCCCGGGAAACAGACCAGAGATTGGTGCAGCCTGATGATGAAGCTTTTACGGGCTTTGTTTTCAAAATTCAGGCCAATATGGACCCTCAGCATCGGGACAGGGTTGCGTTTATGCGCATCGTGTCTGGTAAATACAGCCCGGGCATGAAGGCTCGCCATGTGCGGATAGCCAAGGATGTACGCTTTTCCGACGCATTGACGTTTATGGCTGGTGATCGTGAGCAAGTTGAGGAGGCCTATGCAGGCGATATTATCGGACTGCATAACCACGGCACGATTCAGTTGGGAGATACGTTTACCTCCGGCGAAGAGATGAAGTTTACCGGCATTCCCAATTTCGCGCCGGAGTTGTTCCGTCGTATACGCCTGAAAGACCCGCTGAAGGCGAAGCAACTCCAGAAAGGGCTGATTCAGCTCTCTGAGGAGGGTGCCGTTCAGGTCTTCCGGCCACTGCGCAACAACGATCTGATCGTCGGTGCGGTTGGTGTGCTGCAGTTTGATGTGGTCGTGAGCCGTCTTAAGACTGAATATAAGGTTGAGGCTGTTTATGAGGCGATCAATGTTGCCACCGCACGCTGGGTAACCTGTTCGGACGATCGCAAGCTGGAAGATTTCCAGCGCAAGAACAACGACAATCTCGCGCTCGATGGTGGTGATCGGCTCGCGTATATCGCGCCAACCAGGGTAAACCTGAATCTTGCTCAGGAGCGTTATCCGGACGTGGAGTTCCACAAAACCCGGGAACATTGATCCAGTAGCGGGTGGAGGCGGCTTTGAAACTGGTTGATGCCCATTGTCATTTTGACTTTCCCAGCTTTGATGGGCGTCGGGTCATGGAGCTTGAGGCCGCTTCACAGAGCGGCGTTGTCGGGTTGGTTATTCCCGCTGTACGCCGCCCCGACTGGGAGCGTGTCCGGAATACCGCGGTGGCGCACCCAGGCCTGTTCTACTGTTTAGGCATTCATCCGTGGTTTGTCAGCGAGCATTCCACCGGGGATCTGGATGCTCTGGAGCAGCTTCTGCGCGCGCATCCTGATCGCTGCGTAGCCGTTGGTGAGTGCGGGCTGGACCGGCTGCGTGGTGATTTGGGTGCACAGCACCCCTGGTTTGAAGCACAGGTTGAGCTGGCATCGAGGCTGGGCTTTCCGCTGGTTATCCACTCGGTGAAGACCCACGACGAGATTCACGCCACGCTGAGGCGTCGGAACTGGAGTGGTAGGGCCCTGTTGCATGGTTTCTCTGGCAGTTACCAGCAGGCAGCCAAGCTGGTAGAGCAGGGGTGTTTCATCGGAGTGGGTGGGGTAATTACCCATCCTCGTGCACGCAAAACCCGGGAAACAGTCGCACGCCTGCCTCTGGAGTCTCTGGTGCTTGAAACGGATGCACCAGATATGGCGCCCGCGGGCGTTGAGATGGGCGCTAACTCCCCGATTTATCTGCGACGAATTCTTGAATGCCTTGCTGAGATTCGGGACGAGCAGCCGGAATATCTGGCTTCTGTATTGTTTTCTAATACGGGAGCGCTGTACGGCCGGTCGTTATGGCAGTAAAGGAATCATAAAACAGCCTGGTACAGGGTTGGATTTCAATAATCGTTCGAGTATACTTCGCGCCTGGCTTTTCAAGGCAATGTCACTATCTCAGCCCCGAATGGTGTCACTGCCAATCAAATTACAGGTACAGAATCTCCTCCGGGTGTACTACACTTTCCGGTGGCGGTTTTTAACGTTTCTTTTTATAGCGTTCAAGGCGGAATCAATGAAGACTCTGAGTGCGAAACCAGAAACCGTAAAACGTGACTGGTACGTTGTAGACGCAGCCGGCAAGACGCTGGGTCGTCTGTCAACCGAAATCGCCCGACGTCTGCGGGGCAAGCATAAGCCTGAGTATACCCCTCATGTAGACACTGGCGATTACATTGTTGTGATCAATGCGGGCCAGGTGCGGGTTACCGGCAACAAGGCATCTGATAAGATGTACTACAGTCATTCCGGCTTTCCGGGTGGGATCAAATCAATCAGCTTCGAGAAGCTGGTCGAAAAAGCGCCTGAGCAAGTTATTCAGAAGTCTGTGAAAGGCATGCTTCCGAAGGGCCCGCTTGGTCGCGCCATGTTCATGAAGCTGAAAATTTATGCTGGCGCTGAGCATCCTCATACGGCCCAGCAGCCCAAAGAACTCGACATTTAACGGAAGGCGGATATGTCTGTAGCACAAAATTACGGTACTGGTCGCCGCAAAACGTCCACGGCTCGGGTGTTTATCAAGCCGGGAAGCGGCAATATCTCTATCAATGGTCGCACTATCGAAGATTTCTTCGGCCGTGAGACACTGCGCATGATTGTGCGTCAACCTCTGGTTGTTGCTGAATCTGCAGATCGCTTTGATATCAATATCACCGTTAAAGGTGGTGGTATCAGTGGACAGGCAGGTGCTATTCGCCATGGTCTGACACGGGCTCTGATGGATTACGACGAAACCCTGCGTCCGGCGATGCGTAAAGCGGGATATGTAACTCGTGATGCTCGTGAAGTTGAGCGTAAGAAAGTTGGTCTGCGTAAGGCGCGTAAGCGTCCTCAGTACTCCAAGCGCTAAGTTCCGCTGGAGCAGATCTCATGAAAACCCGGCTATTTTGGTCGGGTTTTTTTGTTTCAGGGTCAATAATAGTTAAATTGATCTGGAACAGAGAGGAGGCTCTGGTGGCGGCTTTCCGACTTGTAAGGACATGGTAATTTCATTACCATTTGAGCGCTTATATTTTGGATTGTGAAGTCCTTTTCGATGCACACTGTCGGCTTTCTTGCGGGCTGTGACATCGCCTGATGGGAGAAAACCATAATGAATAATGGCGACGTGAGCCAAGGTCGACGCCGGTTTCTTATCGGCGCTACGGCTGCGGTAGGTGGAGTCGGCGTCGTCGGTGCGGCAGTTCCTTTCGTGGCATCCTGGAATCCCAGTGCCAAAGCGGAGGCAGCTGGTGCGCCGGTAACCGTCAATATCAGTAAGATTGAACCGGGTCAGCAGGTCACCGTTGCGTGGCGGGGCAAACCGGTCTGGGTTATCCGTCGTACTCAAGAGATGCTGGATAATATTGAAAAGCTCAACGACCAGTTAAGAGATCCCCAGTCGGACGAGCCACAACAGCCGGATTACGCCGGTGATGTGTACCGCTCAATCAAGCCGGAATTCGCCGTGCTGGTTGGTTTGTGCACACACTTGGGTTGCGTTCCATCGTATCGCCCCGAAATCGCTCCCGCAGATTTGGGTGACGAGTGGCTGGGAGGGCTTTTCTGCCCTTGTCACGGCTCCCGTTACGACATGGCTGGGCGCGTATATTTGGCACAGCCTGCTCCGCTGAACCTGTTGATCCCGCCCCATCGTTACGACGATAATGAGACTCTCACGATTGGTCTTGATCCGGAGGCAGCATAATGCAGAAGCTTCTTAATTGGGTAGACGAGCGTCTGCCAGTTGTTGATGCCTGGAATAAGCACCTGGCAAAATATTACGCGCCGAAAAACTTTAACGTATGGTATTTTTTCGGTTCCCTGGCGATGCTCGTTCTGGTCAACCAGTTGGTGACCGGAATCTGGCTCACCATGAGCTACAACCCGACCGCTGAGGGCGCGTTCGCCTCTGTTGAATACATCATGCGTGATGTTCAGTGGGGCTGGCTGTTGCGCTACCTGCACTCCACGGGGGCGTCCGCTTTCTTCATTGTGGTTTACCTCCACATGTTCCGCGGCCTTATGTACGGTTCCTATCAGAAGCCCCGCGAGCTGATCTGGCTGTTTGGCATGCTGATTTATCTGGCGCTGATGGCAGAAGCTTTTATGGGCTACCTGCTGCCCTGGGGGCAGATGTCCTACTGGGGTGCACAGGTTATTGTGAACCTGTTTGGTGCCATACCTGTTATCGGTGAAGACTTGTCGCTGTGGATTCGTGGCGACTATCTGATTTCAGGTGTCACACTGAATCGATTCTTTGCATTGCACGTGGTTGCTTTGCCGATCGTTCTGCTTGGTCTTGTGGTTCTCCACATTCTTGCTCTGCACGAAGTGGGCTCCAATAACCCTGACGGTATTGAGATCAAGAATAACAAGGATGAAAACGGTATTCCAAAAGATGGCATCCCGTTCCACCCTTACTACTCCGTGCATGATCTTGTAGGTGTGGCGGTATTCTTCTTTATCTTCTTTGTTGTGGTGTTCTTCTTTCCTGAAATGGGTGGTCTGTTCATCGAGAAACCAAACTTTGAGCCTGCCAACGCACTGAAGACACCCGCGCACATTGCACCGGTCTGGTACTTCACGCCGTTCTACGCCATGTTGCGTGGGGTCACCATCGAAATGCTGGGCCTGCCGGCTAAGTTCTGGGGTGTTGTCGTTATGGGTGGTGCCATTGCGATTCTGTTTGTTCTGCCTTGGCTGGACAGAAGCCCGGTGCGGTCCATCCGCTATAAAGGATGGTTGAGCAAAATTGCGCTTGCACTGTTTGCAGTGAGCTTCGTTATTCTCGGCTATCTTGGCCTGGTGCCGACAACGGAAGGACGTATAACGCTTGCTCAGATTCTGACCGTGCTGTATTTCCTTTACTTCATTCTGATGCCGTTCTATACGCGCATGGAGAAAACCAAGCCAGTACCAGAGAGGGTGACAGGATAATGAGAAAGCTGATTTTTGGTCTTTTCATCGCGTTCCTGCCGGTTCTCGGGCTGGCAGCCGGTGTTGGCGTTCCACTTGATCACATCAAGACGGACCACACCGACAAGGCGTCTCTTCAGCGTGGGGCTGCTATGTTCACCAACTATTGCATGGGGTGCCACTCCATGGAATACGCTCGCTATAAGCGGGTTGCGGATGATCTTGAGATTCCGGTCGCGCTATTCGAGGAGAATCTGATTTTCACTGGCGCCCAGATTGGTGAGCTGATGAAGAACTCCATGAACAAGGATATGGCAGCGGACTGGTTTGGTGCTCCGCCACCGGACCTTACGCTGGAAAGCCGTCTGCGTGGTGAATCCTGGGTATATTCCTATCTGCGTGGTTTCTATAAGGATGAAACCCGCCCTCTGGGTGTAAACAACGTGGTGTTCGACAAGGTAGGCATGCCCCATATTCTGGTTGACCTTCAGGGGTTGTGTGCAGTCGAGCCTAACATTGGCAAGCACGCCAGTGTTGAGCCCTTGAGCGGCAATATCAAAAACGCAGGCGCCTGCCCGGAATACGCCATTGAAGGCAGTATGTCCGGTGCCGAGTTTGATGGTGCCATGTACGACCTGACGAATTTCATGTCCTACATGGCGGATCCGATCAAGGTGGAGCGTGAGCGCCTCGGGATTTTTGTATTGATCTTTGTCGCTATTTTCTTTGTCTTCGCCTACCTGCTCAATCGTGAGTACTGGAAGGACGTGCACTGAGAAATAGGGTATAATCCCGTTCCCTGAGTTCCAGCGGGCGTTAACCGGCCCGCTGGAATTTTTGCGTTTTTCAGGGCCATTTCGGTTTGTTTACTCGTGAGGTAGTTCTATGGGCGTTGTGACCAAGCGATCATCGATGACGTTTTTCTCAGATCCAACCAGCCACTATAGCCACAGAGTGCGCATTGTCTTGGCAGAGAAGGGTGTTACCGTTGATATCGTTGATGTTGACCCGGATAATCCGCCAGCCGAACTGGCTGATCTGAATCCGTATAACGCCTTACCGACTCTGGTGGATCGTGACCTGATTCTGTATGAGCCGAACATCATGATGGAATATCTTGATGAGCGTTTTCCACACCCGCCATTGCTGCCGGTTTATCCGGTTGCCCGTGCCAACAGTCGGTTGATGATCCATCGAATTCAGAAGGACTGGTGTGGCATGGTGGATCAGATTCTGAACCAGCCAAACGTCAAGGCATCGGAAACTGCTCGCAAAGAGCTGCGCGAAAGCCTGCTCGCTACGGCGCCGTTGTTTGGTGAGATGCCGTATTTCCTCTCTGAGGAATTCACGATTGTGGATTGCTGTATTGCACCTATTCTTTGGCGCTTGCCGTCACTGGGAATAGAGCTTAACGACAAGCAAGCCAAGCCGTTGCATAAGTATATGGAGAGTATTTTTGGCCGTGAGGGATTCAAAGCGAGCCTCTCTGATCTTGAAGAAGACATCCGTAGCTGATTTGGCGGGGCTCCGCTATACGGAACAGGAGGCAAACAGTGTCTGATAACAAGATCACCATGACATCCAGTCGCCCGTATCTGGTAAGGGCATTTAATGAGTGGATACTGGATAACGACTGCACTCCTTATATAGTGGTGGATGTGGGCGTTCAGGGTGTTCAGGTGCCTACTGAGCATGTCGCGAACGGACAGATCGTTCTGAATGTCAGTCCCGGTGCCGTGCGTGGACTGGTAGTGGGTAACGGTGCGTTGGAGTTCAGCGCCCGCTTCGGTGGTGTGCCAATGCAGGTATTTATCCCGCTTCAGGCGGTGATGGCTATCTATGCCAAGGAAAATGGTGAAGGTATGGTGTTTGGCAGTGAGCCTGGCTCCCCGGATCCGGACGGCACTAATGACCGCGAGGGGTCAAGGCAGTCCGAAGGTAAGGAAGAGCGCCCATCGGGCCGGCCAACTCTCAAGGTCGTCAAGTAGGCTGTAGCCAACAAGCGGTTTACAAAAAAAAGCCGGCTCTGCCGGCTTTTTTTCATCCCCCAAACAGTTTCCCGTCTACCAGTGAACACAGGGCGTTGATCACAAGCAATAGCAGGGGTGTTGCCTCTGTTGGCGAAAGATCGTTCAGAGCGATCTCGTGGTCTTCAGAGTGCATCAGGGAGGTAATGTCAGACTTTTCCCTCGCGCTCAGCACCACCACGTTCATTTCCCGGTCATGAGCTGCCTGGATGGCCTGAATGAGGTTCGCTTTGTGCCCGTCGTCAACAATCACGAATAGCAGATCGCCGGGTTTACCGATGGCTTTAACCTGGCGTGAGAACGTATCGTTGAAGCGGTTGTCACGGCAAATGGCAGAGTAAGTCGTTGCGTCGGCTCCCAGGTTGATCGCCGGCAGTGCCGGTCGATCCTGCTCAAAGCGGTTCAGGAATGCCGTGCAGAAATACTGGGCGATTACGTTGGCGTTCCCGTTGGCGCAGGTAACGATTTTCCCGTCATTGAGAAGAGCGTTTACGAAGGCATCTGCTGCCTGCTCGATAGCAGGTCCCACGGTGCTGGCTGCTTGAGCAGTATGCTCCATGTGGCTCGCAAACAATTGGTTGATCAGGTTTTCCGTTTCGCTCATCAGAATTTATACGTCCGCCTGGATTGCATTTTTGATCCATTGTACCCGGTATTTTTTAACGGTTCCCGGGCTGATTGCCACTACGTCTATGCGGCTGAGCGCGTTCCACAGGTTGTGTCGGTGCAGATAAAATGAAGCGGCCTTCAACAGCCGCTGTCGCTTTGGGTAAGAAATGGAACCGGCCGGGTCGACGAGGCTACCGCTGCCCCGGTAGCGCACCTCAAAGAAGACGAGAGTATCCTGATCCTGCCCTATCAGATCGATTTCACCGCCGCGATTATAAACGTTGCGTTCCCGGATCTGCACGCCGCGGGCCGTGAGATATCGTGCGGCGACGCCTTCAAAATGTGTTCCGATTGCTTTGCGGCCTTCCATGGCTGCTATCCTTTTGCTGGTCAGGGTCAGTTGGTCAATGACTGCGGGGGCTTGTCCTCTTCACCGCTACGGGCTGTTTGTTGAGGTTGCAGCTTGGGCGTTCCGCTGCGGAATTGCGCCCAAAGTTGACTGCGATGGATGCTGCCTTCGTGAGTCATGGTCAGTCGGCCGGTCTGGCCATCGACTGCGGCGGTTTGAACTTGGCGTAGCAGAGGCAAGCGTTTGCTCAGCTGCCATGCGTCCGCACCCATGGCAAACAGCCTGCCAAGCTGACCGCGAGTATCGGGCAAAACTTTGGTGGCTTCTTCGCGTAATGGATTTTTGTCGTCGAGTACCCAGGGAATATCGGTAAACATAACCTGATTGAGATCGCGATCCCGGGCAGGGTCCGGTGTGCCTTCGTAAATGATCGAGGGGGAGTACACAGGTAGGTCGCCCCCGAAGTAGAATGCAAACAGAGGCTTGAGCTGGCGTGCGATCGCGGGCTCGGCCACCATCACGATGGCTTCAGCATCCTGACGACGGCGTGGTTCGAATTCGACGTTAAGGCCAATGGTACGTTCTACCTGAATAGCCCGACCCCGGGATACGGTAATACCCAGTAAGTCTGCAGTGACTGCGCGCAGGTTATCTTCTCGGAAGAACCGCTCGATATCCAGCGCAATCGCGCCATGTTGCTTCATGCGTTTCAGCAGTGCAGCCTCTACTCGATCGCCCCACTCACCCTGAGGGATGAGCACCAGAACCTGATTGATGTTCTGTTCCGAGAGTCTGTCCGCGATCTGACGTGCTTCGTCTTCTGCCGAGAGGCCAAACTGGTAGAGGCCGTCTGGTGCTCTTTTGTCGGCAGCCAGATAGTTGAGCCCGAGAGCCGGAACCGGAAGGGTTCTCATGCTGGTAAGACTTGCCAGTGCTTCCTTCTCAAGAGGACCTATAATCAGGTCGATATCCTGAGCGGCCAGTTCCTTATACAGCTCAGAAAATGATTGGCCTGAGGTGTCTATAATGCGGATGTCAGTTTTGCTGCGATCGGCTGAACCATCCTGATAGTACGCTGCCAGAAAGCCGTCGCGGATGGCCTTGCCGGCGCTGGCCAGAGGGCCCTGAAGTGGCAGCGCCAGAACAATTTTTTCAGGCCGGTTTTCTGCCAGACTGGCAATGAGCTGCAGTTCGGATGGCAGTATCTGCGCGGCAGGGTGGCTGGGCCAGTTATTTTGCCAACGGCGAATAACGCGGCCCTGGTCATCAATACTTAGCCCAGGCTTGCGCACACTGGTGGCGAGCTCGATCCACCCCTCCGTCTCAAAGCCGATGGTGCTCTTGCCTGCGATAGCGAGCTTCTGATCCGGAACGGCTTTCAGAAATGTCCAGATATGGTCGTGGATCTGTTGCGGGTTAACCTTGCCATCTGTTTGTGAAAGAAGCATCAGAGTCATGGCAGCTGAGAGGCGGTCGCCCACAAGTGCGTAAGTTTCGGCCTGAAGGCTGGCGGCGCGGTTAACGAGATCCGAGTTGTAGCCTCTGAAGTTGTCTGGCGAGAGTTTTGTGACGATACTGTCGGCCCACTCACGGTCTTCGAGAGCCACGGCGCTTGCCATGGCGAGCAGCTGCTTTTGTGCCTGCAGTGGCTGTGCAGGTTGCGCCAGTTGAGTGCTCTGCAGTAATGTGCGGGCCGCCCGGTGTTCGCCGCTCTCCTGAAACCGGCTTGCGACCTTAAGCAGGTATCGTTGAGCCGTTTCGGTGTTGCGTTCCTTTGCGGCAAACTCAAGAGCTTGGGCGGGAGATTGGGCGACGCGCGACTCCAGGTCAACGCTGGCGCAGCCCGCAAACAGCAGGGTCAGTATAAATACACCGGCCAGGGCGCGATGGTTAATACGGTTCTTTGTCATGGCAAGCTCTATAGATTCCGGAGTTTTGGGCTTGTGGCGCCGATCTGATGGTGGCAAGTTTAACAGCTCCCGGGCCAATTCACATGACGCAGGTGTCATGGTGACGCAGCCCCTGCGCGCAGGCACACATTTTGAAATCTGAATCGGATCAGTCAGCCATGCAGGTAATAAAGCCGGGTGAGAATTGTGGAACGCTCTATATCGTCGCTACTCCTATTGGCAATCTGGAGGATCTTTCTGCCCGTGCAGTCAAAGTGCTCTCGGGGGTGGCGGTCATTGCGGCAGAGGATACCCGCCATAGCGGGCGTCTGCTTCAGCATCTTGGTATTAACAAGCCCTTGATTGCATTACACGATCACAATGAGCGAGGCAGGGTTCAGGGTATACTGGATCGGTTGTTGGCGGGCTCTGATGTCGCGTTGATTTCAGATGCTGGTACGCCGTTGATCTCTGATCCGGGCTATGTGCTGGTTCGGGCGGCAAGGGCCGAAGGGATGCGGGTAAGCCCGATTCCCGGGCCATGTGCACTCATTGCAGCATTGAGCGCGGCGGGACTTCCCACGGATCGCTTTCTGTTTGTCGGTTTTCTGCCTGCAAAGCGTTCTGGCCGGCGCTCGGCTCTGGATGAACTTCGCAAAGAGGTTGCGACTCTTGTTTTTTATGAGTCGCCCCACAGGATACTGGATACCGTAGCGGACATTGCGGAAGCCATGGGGGCGCACCGTGAGATTGTGCTGGGACGTGAGATCACTAAAACCTTCGAGACTTTCTACTCGGGGGAGGCGGCTCAAGTACTGGCGACCCTTACAGACGACACTCACGGAAATCGGGGCGAATTTGTTGTCATGGTGCGGGGTGCTGAAAAAACTGAAAGCTCCTTGATGGCCGGCGCGCTTGATGTAGATCAGCTTCTGAGCCTGCTGATGGAGGAGCTGCCGCTCAAGAAAGTGGCTAAGATAGCCTCCGGTCTGACTGGGCTGGGTAAAAACGAACTGTATCAGCGTGCGCTGGAAATCAAGGGTAATTGACCTCCGGGGCCGCGCTTTTCCTTGCATGGCGCGTGGTGCAGGAGTATTGTCTCGCCCGAGCTCGCCAGACAGTCGCCGCCGGTTTATCCGGGGGAGGAAAGTCCGGGCTCCACAGGGCAAGGTGCCAGGTAACGCCTGGGCGGCGCGAGCCGACGGAAAGTGCAACAGAAAGCAGACCGCCTAAGTGCTCGTGACCAGTTCACGGGTGCCGGTAAGGGTGAAACGGTGCGGTAAGAGCGCACCGCGTGGCTGGCAACAGTCCACGGCGATGGTAAACCCCACCTGGAGCAAGACCAAATAGGAGTCCTATGGCGTGGCCCGCGCTGGACTCGGGTAGGTTGCTTGAGGCCTGTGGTGACGCAGGCCCTAGATGAATGACTGTCCACGACAGAACCCGGCTTATCGGCGAGCTCGCCTTTTTTCTGCAACTTGTGAAACGTGTTCATTCTCATGACGCGCTTCTTAATAGCCAAAAAATCTTAAACCTCACTTGTCTTCTTCAAACACTTTTGCAGGTGTTTGATTTTCCTTCTTTTCTTTTCCGTAATGTTACCTTTCTCTCACGTCAGTGCCCGTAACCTATTGTCATAAAAGGAACTTTCCCAAGAGTGCCGCTGCTTGCGGCGCTTGCATTGTGAATTGCGTGTTTCTATAGTGTGCACAAGTGGGAAAAAGTGGTTTCTAGTGGTTATTTGTGGTTTTCAGGTCTCCAGAGACGGTGTAAATGAGCAATTTTCTCGGCAGTCATGCCATCAATATGGATGCAAAGGGTCGCCTGGCGATCCCCACCAAGGTGCGCGAAGGCCTCGCGCAGGCCTGCGGTGGCCGCATTGTATTGACGGCGAATGCCGATGAAGAGCGGTGTCTGCTGGTTTACCCGGAGCCGGAGTGGGAAATTCTCCGCCCTAAAATCGAGGCACTTCCCAACATGAATAAGGCTGCACGACGCCTCCAGCGGCTGTTGCTTGGTAACGCTGCGCCCATGGATATGGATTCCGCAGGCCGCATTCTGGTGCCGCCCACATTGCGCAGTTATGCCCATCTTGAGAAAAAGCTGATGCTCATCGGTCAGGGCAAGAAATTGGAACTGTGGAGTGAGGAGCGCTGGTTTGCGTGGCTTGATGAATCTTCCGGTGATGAAGATATGCCGCCCGAGATGGAGGCGCTTTCCCTATGAACTCTGATCGCAGTCAAGAGGCCGGAGCAGAGTTTTCGCACCGCTCGGTCCTTCTGGATTCGGCGGTCGACTATCTGATCGGCGACCCCGATGGCAACTATGTAGATGGCACGTTTGGTCGCGGTGGTCACAGTCAGCTTATTCTCGGG
>Ga0075530_1000924_pt1 | contig 13947 bp, 14 predicted proteins | sample NGEPerD_2_FD_75101 | JGI IMG/M metagenome (GOLD analysis project Ga0075530, IMG submission 75101) | Arctic peat soil microbial communities from the Barrow Environmental Observatory site, Barrow, Alaska, USA - NGEE PermafrostL1-D | ecosystem: Environmental > Terrestrial > Soil > Wetlands > Peat ...
CCGACCGGGGGACGGAGGAGAAGGCCACACCCAGGACCGTGCCGGCCGCCGTCCCGAGGACGAACACCCAGGCGAAGGTGAGCCAGCGACCGGCGTCGCCCGGCAGGTCGATCCCGAACGCCAAGGCGGCGACGGCCAGCAGCAGCGCGATCTGGCCCGCGCTCGTGGCCAGCACGAGTCCCACCTTGCCGAGGAAGTAGGCCAGCGGCGGGGCCGGCGTCCCTCGCAGGCGCTTGAGGGTGCCGTCGTCCCGCTCGGTCGTGATCGAGATGGCCAGGGACTGGAAGCTGGTCAGCATGATCCCGGCGGCGAGCATGCCGGGCAGGAAGTACTGGCCGAACTCGACGCTCGGGCCGCCACCCTCGTCCCCGAACACCGCCCCGTCTCCCCCGAACACGGTCGTGAACAGGGCCAGCATCACGGTGGGGAACGCGAAGATGAAGATCACCGCGTCGCGCTCGCGGAAGAACTGCTTGAGCTCGATGCCGGTGCGGGCCCAGCCGACGGCGGCGGCGTTCATGCCGGCACCTCCTCTCGGTCGAGCGCAGGGGACTCCGCGGAGATCATCTGCAGGTAGACGTCCTCCAACGACGGACGACGGACCTCCAGGTCGGCGACCTCGCCGCCGGCCCGGGCAGCGAGCTCGGTGACCAGGGTGGCCGGGGCCCGGGTCGACGTCTCGTGCGGCCCGTCGGCGTCCGACCAGCTGACGACGGCCACCGAGGCGTCCCGCCCTCCGAGCCGGGACGGGGTGGCGACGTCGAGCAGCCGACCCTGGTTGATCACGGCGACCCGGTCGGCGAGGCGCTCGGCCTCCTCGAGGTAGTGGGTGGTCAGCAGGATCGTCGTGCCGCCGGACTTCAGGTGGGCCACGAGGTCCCAGAAGTGACGCCGGGCCTGCGGGTCGAAGCCGGTGGTGGGCTCGTCGAGGAACAGCAGCTCCGGGTCGCCGACGATGCCCAGGGCCACGTCGAGGCGTCGGCGCTGTCCGCCCGACAGCGCACGGACCCTGGCCCGGCGCTTGTCCTCCAACCCCACGGCCGCGATCACCTCGTCGGCGTCCCGCGGAGCGGGGTAGTAGCGGGCGAAGTGGTGCACGGTCTCGGCGACGGTGAGCTCGGCGGCGTCGGTGGCCGTCTGGAGCACGATCCCCAGCCGGGCCCGCCAGGCCGGGCCCCCGACCGCGGGGTCCTCACCGAGCACCCGGATCTCACCGGCGTCGGCGCGGCGGTACCCCTCGAGCACCTCGACCGTCGTGGTCTTGCCGGCACCGTTCGGACCCAGCATCGCGAGGGTCTCGCCGACCGCGACGTCGAGGTCGACGCCGTCCACCGCCCTCTTCTGGCCGTAGGTCTTGGTCAGCCCCCGCACCCGCACGGCGAGTCCGTCACCCGGTTGCTTCATACCGCCAGCGTGACGCCGGGACCTCCGCGCCGCGACCACCCGCCGTCCGAACCCGCCGTCCACCGACCGGTGGACCCATGGGGCGAGCGGGGCGGCGGGTCAGGGGGACTCGGCGAGGAGGCGCTGGATGCGGCCGACGCCCTCGACGAGGTCGTCGTCGCCCAGGGCGTAGGAGAGACGCAGGTAGCCGCTGGGCCCGAAGGCCTCACCCGGGACGACGGCCACCTCGACCTCGTCGAGGATGATCTCGGCCAGCTCGGCCGACGTCGTCGGCGTGCGCCCCCGGATCGAGCGGCCGAGGACGCCGTGCACGCTCGGGTACGCGTAGAAGGCGCCCTGCGGCACGGGGCAGACGACACCGTCGATCGCCGAGAGCATCTCGACCATGGTGCGGCGGCGGCGGTCGAAGGCCTCACGCATCGTCGCGACCGCGGAGAGGTCACCGGAGACGGCGGCCAGCGCGGCCTGCTGCGAGACGTTGGCCACGTTCGACGTCAGGTGCGACTGCAGGTTGGCGGCGGCGGCGGTGACGTCGCGCGGGCCGATCATCCAGCCGACGCGCCAGCCGGTCATCGCGTAGGTCTTGGCGACCCCGTTGAGCACCACGCAGGTGTCGGCGAGCTCGGGCACCTCGACCGGCATCGAGACGGACTCGACCCCGTCATAGGTGAGGTGCTCGTAGATCTCGTCGGTCACCACCCAGACGCCGTGCTCGACGGCCCAGCGCCCGATCGCCGCGACCTGCTCGCGGGGGTAGACGGCCCCGGTCGGGTTGGACGGCGAGCAGAAGAGCAGGACCTTGGTGCGGTCGGTGCGGGCCGACTCGAGCTGCTCGACCGAGACCAGGTAGCCGGCGTCCTCGCCGGCGAAAACCTCCACCGGCACGCCCCCGGCGAGGCGGATCGCCTCGGGGTACGTCGTCCAGTAGGGCGTCGGCAGCAGCACCTCGTCGCCCGGGTCGAGCAGGGTGGCGAACGCCGTGTAGACCGCCTGCTTGCCGCCGTTGGTCACCAGCACCTGCGCGGCGTCCACCGCGTAGCCGGAGTCGCGGGCGGTCTTCGCCGCGATCGCGGCTCGCAGGGGCGGCAGCCCGGCCGCGGGCGTGTACCGGTGGTTCGCCGGGTCGACGCAGGCTGCCGTGGCCGCCTCCACGACGTAGGCCGGCGTGGGGAAGTCCGGCTCGCCGGCGCCGAACCCGATCACCGGGCGCCCGGCGGCCTTGAGTGCCTTCGCCCTCGCGTCCACGGCCAGGGTCGCCGACTCGGCGATGCCTCCGACGCGCGCCGACACCCGACCCGATTGCCGTTCGATCTCCGTCACGGGTCACCATGCTCCCACCGGAGCCGACCGCGACCGCACGATGTCCGCGACCTGGACGCCGGGCGGCCTCCCGGCGAGTTCGACCGGGCCTGACTGCGTGCCTTAGACTCACCCGCGGTGGTTGACGGCCGCCACGCTGTGGCGCGCCCGAAGACGGGCCACCGGGGCGGGACGGCCGGGCGACGCCGAAGGGCAGTGGCGCAATTGGTAGCGCACCGGTCTCCAAAACCGGCGGTTGTGGGTTCGAGTCCCTCCTGCCCTGCGGAACGACCGGACGACGCAGACCGACCAGACAACGGTGAGGTAGGAACCAGCAGTGACCGAGACAGGTGCGAGCGACGCCAGGGGCCAGTCCTCGGTGACGCCGCGGCGCACGGCCGACGGCCCCCGTCGAGGTCGGTTCGCCCGGCTTGCGCTGTTCCTCCGCCAGGTCGTCGCCGAGATGAAGAAGGTGGTCCGGCCCACTCGCAACGAGCTGATCACCTACACCTCCGTCGTGCTGGTGTTCGTGCTCGTGGTGATGCTCATCGTCTCCGGCCTCGACTTCGCGTTCGGCAAGCTCGTGCTGTGGGCCTTCGGCGGCTGACCCGCCGCCCCGCCCGCCGTCCGGCACCACATCAGGTCACACACAGGAAGCAGGTCAACACCGTGTCCGAGCAGTCGCCCGAGCCCCGCAGCGAGGCCGAGCCCTCGACCGAGGCGGACTCCCCGCCGGTCGAGTCGGCCGAGCCGGAGCCGATCGAGCCGATCGCGTCGGCCGACCCGGTGGAGCCGACCGAGTCCGCCGACCCGGCCGAGCCGACCACCGAGGCTGCGGACGGCGAAGCCGAGGACGAGATCGAGGACGAGGACGAGGACGAGGACGAGGACGAAGCCGAGGACGAGGACGAGGACGAGGTCGACCCGGTCGAGGAGTTCAAGGCCCAGCTGCGCCGGTCGCCCGGCGAGTGGTTCGTCGTCCACTCCTACGCGGGGTATGAGAACCGCGTGAAGGCGAACCTCGAGAACCGGATCTCCAGCCTCAACATGGAGGACTACATCTTCGGTGTGGAGGTGCCCATGGAGGAGGTCATGGAGGTCAAGGGCGGGGTCCGCAAGCAGGTGCGCCGCGTGCGCATTCCCGGCTACGTGCTGGTGCGGATGGAGCTGACCGACGAGTCCTGGGGCGCCGTCCGGCACACCCCCGGCGTCACCGGTTTCGTGGGACACACGCACCAGCCCGTGCCGCTCAGCCTCGACGAGGTCTTCTCGATGCTGGCGCCGACGCTGACCCCGAAGGAGGCGAAGGTCAAGCAGGTCGAGACCACCGTCGTCGACTTCGAGGTGGGCGAGTCCGTGACCGTGATGGAGCCGCCGTTCGAGACGCTGCCGGCCACGATCACCGAGATCAACCCCGACTCCCAGAAGCTGAAGGTGCTCGTCTCGATCTTCGGCCGTGAGACGCCCGTCGAGCTGGGCTTCAGCCAGGTCGCCAAGATCTGACCGATACACGTCAACAACCAGGAACTACAGAGGACAGAGACCCGACATGCCCCCCAAGAAGAAGAAGGTCAGCGGCCTCATCAAGCTGCAGATCAACGCCGGCGCCGCGACGCCGGCACCGCCGATCGGACCGGCACTCGGTCAGCACGGCGTCAACATCATGGAGTTCTGCAAGGCCTACAACGCGGCCACCGAGTCGCAGCGAGGCAACGTGGTGCCCGTGGAGATCACGGTCTACGAGGACCGTTCCTTCACGTTCATCACCAAGACCCCGCCGGCCGCGGAGCTGATCAAGAAGGCCGCCGGCGTGGCCAAGGGCTCGGGCGAGCCGAACAAGACCAAGGTCGCCTCCCTGACGGACGCCCAGGTCCGGGAGATCGCCCAGACCAAGCTCGAGGACCTCAACGCCAACGACCTGGACGCGGCGAGCAAGATCATCGCCGGCACGGCGCGCTCGATGGGCATCACCGTCGAGGGCTGAGCACGACCAGCACCACCGTGGCAGGGCCCGCGCTGGCCCGTCCGACCACACCTGCCAGCACCAACTCAGCGAGAAGAGAGCAGAGAGCAATGCGCAGCAAGAGCTACCGGGCCGCGGCCGACAAGATCGAGGACGGCCGCCTGTACGCCCCCCTGGACGCCGTCCGGCTCGCCAAGGAGACCGCGACGACGAAGTACGACTCCACCGTCGAGGTGGCCTTCCGCCTCGGGGTCGACCCCCGCAAGGCCGACCAGATGGTGCGCGGCACCGTCAACCTGCCGCACGGCACCGGAAAGACCGCCCGCGTGCTGGTCTTCGCCACCGGTGAGCGGGCCGAGCAGGCCACCGCCGCGGGCGCCGACTTCGTCGGCTCCGACGACCTGATCGAGAAGGTGCAAGGTGGCTTCACCGACTTCGACGCCGCCGTCGCCACCCCCGACCTGATGGGCAAGGTCGGACGCCTGGGCAAGGTGCTGGGTCCCCGCGGCCTGATGCCGAACCCCAAGACGGGCACCGTGACGATGGACGTCGCCAAGGCGGTCGAGGACATCAAGGGCGGCAAGATCGAGTTCCGCGTCGACAAGCACGCGAACCTCCACTTCATCATCGGCAAGGCCTCGTTCACGACCGAGCAGCTGGTCGAGAACTACGCCGCCGCCCTGGAGGAGGTGCTGCGGCTCAAGCCGTCGTCGTCCAAGGGCCGCTACCTCGCCAAGGCGACCATCGCCACGACGATCGGCCCCGGCATCCCCGTCGACCCCAACCGCACCCGGAACGTCACGGCGGACGACGCCCAGGCCGAGTCCGCCTGACCCACCCCGTGTTGATCAAGGACCCCATGCTCACCCGGGCATGGGGTCCTTGATCAACACGGGGCTCGGCGCGGATTTGGTGGGTGCGCCCTGCGGCCCGTACTCTGTCCAGCGCCGAAGACCGCCGGTCGTCACCCTCCCGGGTGGCCGAAGGTCCGCATTGAGCGGGCGTCCAGCGCAGGATGAACGTAGCTCGCCGCGACCCCGCGGCCATGCCCCGTGCTCCTGCGCGGGGCTCTCGCTTTTCGTGGGCCGGGACCAGCCGGCACCATCACGGAAGGAGGGCTATGGCCAGGACCGACAAGGTCGCAGCCGTCGCCGAGCTGACGGACCGGTTCCGCGGCTCCAACGCCGGCGTGCTGACCGAGTACCGCGGTCTCACCGTGTCCCAGCTCAAGGAGCTGCGCCGCACGCTGGGCGAGCACGCCACGTACGCCGTGGTGAAGAACACCCTGACCTCGATCGCGGCGAAGGAGGCCGGCGTCGACGCGTTCGACGGCCAGCTCTCCGGTCCCACCGCGATCGCATTCGTCACCGGTGACGCGGTGGCGGCCGCGAAGGGGCTGCGCGACTTCGCCAAGGCGAATCCCGCCCTCGTCATCAAGAGCGGATACCTCGAGGGCAAGACCCTCACCGTCGACGAGATCAAGCAGCTCGCGGACCTCGAGTCCCGCGAGGTGCTGCTGGCCAAGCTGGCCGGCGCCATCAAGGCGTCGCTCACCAACGCGGCCTACCTGTTCAACGCCCCGCTCTCGCAGGCGGTCCGCACCGTGGACGCCCTGCGCGCGAAGGTGGAAGACACCGCGCAGGACTGATCCACCGCACCGACCGACCCCAGACCCGTAAGAGGAAAGGACACGCCACCATGGCGAAGCTCAGCACCGACGAGCTGCTCGACGCGTTCAAGGACATGACCCTGATCGAGCTGTCGGAGTTCGTGAAGAAGTTCGAGGAGACCTTCGAGGTCACCGCCGCCGCCCCGGTCGCGGCAGCCGCTGCCCCCGCCGCCGGCGGTGCCGCCGGTGGCGCCGCCGCCGAGGAGGAGCAGGACGAGTTCGACGTCGTCCTCGAGGCCGCGGGCGACAAGAAGATCCAGGTCATCAAGGAGGTGCGCGCCCTGACCAGCCTCGGCCTCAAGGAGGCCAAGGACCTGGTGGACGGCGCCCCCAAGCCCGTCCTGGAGAAGGTCACCAAGGACGCCGCCGAGAAGGGCAAGGCAGCCCTCGAGGGCGCCGGCGCCACCGTCACGGTCAAGTAGCGCCGCCGCGGCCCCTGCGGCCGCAGCGCACGCACGGGGAGGCGGAGCGGGTTTCGACCCGCTCCGCCCCTGCCGTGCCCGGTGTGTCCCGAATCGAGACCGAGTTCGTCTCGCCATTCGCCCGTACTGGCGCGTAACCTCCGGGCAACGTCGTCGTTGATCCGTCTATCCGGGGACGGCCCCCGGCGTGGAGCGAGGGGTGTGCTGCGTGGGTGTCGAGATCGAGGTGGACTCCCTCACCAAGAGCTTCGGCCCGCAGGAGATCTGGTCGGACGTCTCGCTGAACATCCCGGCCGGCGAGATCTCGGTGATGCTCGGCCCCTCCGGGACCGGCAAGTCCGTGTTCCTCAAGACCCTGGTCGGCCTGCTCAAACCGGACCACGGGTCGATCGTCATCGAGGGCCGCGACGTCGTCACCCTGAAGGAGGCGGACCTGTACGAGGTCCGCAAGCTGTTCGGCGTCCTCTTCCAGGACGGCGCCCTCTTCGGCTCGATGAACCTCTTCGACAACATCGCCTTCCCCCTCCGCGAGCACACCCGCAAGTCGGAGTCCGAGATCAAGGGTGTCGTCGACGAGAAGATGGAGATGGTCGGCCTCACCGGGTCGGAGGACAAGCTCCCCGGTGAGATCTCGGGCGGTATGCGCAAGAGGGCCGGCCTGGCGCGCGCCCTCGTGCTCGACCCGGAGATCCTGCTGTTCGACGAGCCCGACTCGGGCCTCGACCCGGTGCGGACGGCCTACCTGAACCAGTTGATCGTCGACCTGAACCAGGCGACCGGCGCCACCTGCCTCATCGTCACGCACGACATCAACACCGCGCGCACCGTGCCCGACAACATCGGGCTGCTCTACCACCGGCACCTGGCGATGTTCGGACCTCGCGAGATGCTGCTCTCCAGCGAGGAGCCCGTCGTCCGTCAGTTCCTCAACGCCCAGCGGGTCGGGCCGATCGGCATGAGCGAGGAGAAGGACGCCGACGAGCTCGCCGCCGAGTCCGGCGAGGAGCTGCCCCCGCTGCCCCCGATCCCGATCCAGCAGATGCCGACCGACGGGCGTCTTCGCAAGACCCAGCGACCCCCGGGCGACTGGTGCCGCGAGCACGGTGTCACCCCGCCGCCGGGGTCCTTCTCCGACGACAGCCACCCCCGCCGCGGCGGCTCCCGCGACGGCTCGGACGACGACACCACGGTGCTGGAGGCCAGCTGATGGGTGTCGGGACGGCGGTCTCGGGAGCCGGCGTGGGGGCCCTGCGACAGAGCGGCAGCCTGTTCGCCTTCATGCTGGACACGTTCCGCAGCCTGCCCAAGCGGCCGTTCCAGGCTCGGGAGTTCATCCAGCAGGCGTGGTTCATCGCCAGCGTCACGATCCTGCCCACCGCCCTGGTGTCCATCCCGTTCGGCGCCGTGATCGCCCTCCAGCTCGGGAGCCTGACCCGCCAGCTGGGTGCCCAGTCGTTCGCCGGGTCGGCGAGCGTCCTCGCGATCATCCGCGAGGCGGGCCCGATCGTCACCGCCCTGCTGATCGCCGGAGCCGGCGGCTCGGCGATCTGCGCCGACCTCGGCTCCCGCAAGATCCGCGAGGAGATCGACGCGATGGAGGTGCTGGGCATCTCACCGATCCAGCGCCTCGTCGTCCCCCGCGTGCTGGCGACCATGCTGGTCGCGATCTTCCTCAACGGGCTCGTCTCGGTGGTCGGGGTCTGCGGCGGCTACTTCTTCAACGTGATCCTCCAGAACGGGACCCCCGGCGCCTACCTCGCCTCGTTCACGGCGTTCGCGCAGCTCGAGGACCTCTGGGCCGGCGAGCTCAAGGCGCTGATCTTCGGGTTCATCGCCGCGATCGTCGCCTCGTACAAGGGCCTCACCGCCGGTGGTGGGCCGAAGGGTGTCGGCGACGCCGTGAACCAGAGCGTCGTGATCACGTTCATGCTCCTGTTCGTCGTCAACTTCGTGCTCACGGCCGTGTACTTCCAAGTCGTCCCGCCGAAGATCTGAGCCGCGATGACGACGACCAGCAGACCGGCGAGTCGCGCCATGGCGGCGGCGAAGAAGCCCGTGGCGGCCGCAGACTCCTCGTTGCTCGGGCTCGGTACCCAGCTGCGCTTCTACGTCCGCAGCATCGGCTGGGCGCCCAAGACGATCCGGCGGTACAAGAAGGAGGTGCTCCGGCTCCTCGCCGAGGTGGCGCTCGGCAGCGGTGCCCTCTCCGTGGTCGGCGGCACGGTCGGCGTGATCGCCTTCCTCGCCTTCTTCACCGGCACCGAGGTGGGCCTGCAGGGGTACGAGGCCCTGAGCCAGATCGGCACGAGCGCCTTCACCGGCTTCGTCTCCGCCTACTTCAACACGCGCGAGATCGCGCCCCTGGTGGCCGGCCTGGCCCTGGCGGCGACGGTCGGGTGCGGCTTCACGGCCCAACTCGGCGCGATGCGCATCTCCGAGGAGGTGGACGCGCTCGAGGTGATGGGCGTCCCCAGCCTGCCGTACCTGGTCACCACCCGGATGATCGCCGGCTTCGTCGCGGTCATCCCGCTGTACGTGATCGGGCTGCTCTCCTCCTACTCCGCCACGCGGCTGATCGCGACCGGCTACTACGGGCAGTCCAAGGGCACCTACGACCACTACTTCAACCTGTTCCTGCCGCCGGGCGACGTCCTCTGGTCGTTCTTCAAGGTGATGATCTTCGCGATCGTGATCATCTTGATCCACTGCTACTACGGCTACACGGCCAGCGGGGGCCCGGCCGGTGTCGGGGTCGCCGTCGGCCGTGCCGTGCGGGCGTCGATCGTGGCGATCAACGTCGTCGACTTCTTCCTCAGCCTGGCCATCTGGGGCACGTCCACCACCGTCCGGATCGCGGGGTAGGCGCCGTGCTCCAGACCGCCACGCGTCGTCGCAGCCTGAGCCAGGTGCTCGGGGTGCGCGCCTACGGCATCGCCTTCCTGCTCCTGCTCGCGCTGCTGATCGCCCTCGCGATCGGCGCGTACTCCAAGGCATTCACGCCCGTCGTCCACGTGACGCTGGAGACGAACCGGATCGGCAACCAGCTCCTCGAGCTCTCGGACGTCAAGGTCCGCGGTCTGATCGTCGGTGAGGTCCGGAGCATCACCTCGGACGGCGACCGGGCCAGCGTCGACCTGGCGCTGAACCCCGACCACGTCGAGCTGATCCCGGCGAACGTGGAGGCGCGGCTGCTGCCCAAGACGCTGTTCGGCGAGAAGTTCGTCAGCCTGGTCGTGCCGCCGGAGCCGGCCACCGAGCACATCCGCGAGGACGACGTCATCCCGCAGGACCGGTCGTCCACCGCGATCGAGCTGCAGCAGGTCTTCGAGAACCTGCTGCCGCTGCTGCGCGCGGTGCAGCCGGCGGACCTCGCCTACACGCTGAACGCGCTCGCCACGGCACTCGAGGGACGGGGTGACCGCCTCGGCGAGAACCTGACCCTGGTGAACGAGTACTTCACCGAGCTGAACCCGGCCATGCCGGTGATCCAGCAGGACATCTCCGGGCTCGCCGACCTGGCGTCGCTCTACGCCGACGCGGCGCCCGACCTGCTCCGCCTGATGCGCAACCAGGCCGTCACGCTCGACACGATCGTCCAGAAGCAGGACACCTACGCGGCCTTCCTGGCCGGCACGACGGGCTTCGCGAACACCACCACGCAGGTGCTCAGCGAGAACGAGAACCGGATCATCCGGCTCGGCCAGGTGAGCCGGCCGACCCTCGGGGTGCTGGCGAAGCACGCACCGGTCTACCCGTGCCTGCTGCAGGGGATGGAGCGGTGGGTCCCGCGGATCGACGGCGCGTTCTCCGAGAACGCCCTGCACATCACCCTCGAGGTCGTGCCGCAGCGACAGGCGTACCAGCCTGGCGACGAGCCGGAGTTCAACGACGATCGCGGGCCGAACTGCTATGACCTGCCGGGCGGCGACTCGTTCGGCCAGGACAACCCGTTCCCCGGCACGACGTTCGCCAACGGCCGCAACAGCGGTGGCGGCGGGGCGGCGTCCGTCGTCCCGACTGCCCTGATGGTCGACCCGGCCAGCGGGACGGCGGGGACGGCGGCGGAGCAGCGCCTGATGGGTGCCCTGCTCGCGCCGCAGATGGGGATGGACGCCGGCAGCGTGCCCGACGTGGCGACGCTGCTGGTGGGGCCGATGGCCCGCGGGACGGAGGTGCACCAGCGATGAAGAGCGCCCTGTCGGTGTACCCGTCCTTCGTCAAGCTGGTCGTCTTCATCGTCGTGACGACCCTGATGACCGCGGTGCTGGCCGCGACCATCGCCAACATCCGCCTCGGTGACAAGGTCGAGTACACCGCGGTCTTCAGCGACGCCACCGGCCTGATCGACGGCGACGACGTCCGGATCGCGGGGGTCCGCGTGGGCTCGGTGACCGGCATCGAGGTGACCGACCGCACCCTGGCCGAGGTGACCTTCGAGGTCGACGTCGAGCGCGTCCTCACCCAGGGTGCGACCGCGGCGATCCGGTACCGCAACCTCGTCGGGCAGCGGTACCTGGCCCTGGGTGAGGGGCAGGGGTCGACCGAGAAGCTGCCGGTAGGGGCGACGATCCCCATGGAACGCACGCAGCCGCCACTGGACCTGACCGTGCTGTTCAACGGCTTCAAGCCGCTGTTCGCCGCGCTCAACCCCGAGGATGTCAACCAGCTCGCCTACGAGATCATCACCGTCCTGCAGGGCGAGGGCGGCACGATCGAGAGCCTGCTGGCGCACACGGCGTCGCTGACGTCGGAGCTGGCGGACCGCGACGAGGTGATCGGCCGCACCATCACCCAGCTCAACGAGGTCCTCACCACCGTGGCCGACCGCAGCTCCCAGCTCGACCAGCTGATCCTGCAGCTGCAGCGGTTCATCTCCGGCCTCGCCGAGGACCGGGAGGCGATCGGCGCGTCGCTGACGAACATCTCGAACCTCGCCGACTCGACCGCCGGCCTGATCGAGGAGGTGCGGCCGCCGATCCGGGAGGACATCACGCAGCTCGGCGCCGTCGCGGAGACCCTGAACGAGAACACCGCGACCGTCGAGAGCTTCCTGCAGACCTGGCCGGGCAAGCTCGAGGCGATCTCCCGGACCGCGACATACGGGTCCTGGTTCAACTTCTACCTCTGCCGGTTCGACGGGCAGGTCGTGCTGCCCGCCGGTGAAGAGATCAAGATCCCGGATACGGACGGCGACGGGAAGCCGGGCTACCAGGTCCGCACAGCGAGGTGTGCGGGCGCATGACCCCGTTCCGCGAGCACAACCCCGTCCCGATCGGAGCCGTCGGGCTGGTGGTCCTCGGCCTGCTGATCATGCTGGCCTTCAACGTCCAGGCGATCCCGTTCCTCGGCGGCGGCCCGGCGTACAGCGCCGCCTTCTCGGAGGCCGGGGGCATCTCCGAGGGGGACGACGTGCGCGTCGCCGGCGTCAAGGTCGGCCAGATCTCGGGCGTCGACCTGGACGGCGACCACGTGCGCGTGGACTTCCGGATCACGGAGGACGCCGCGTTCGGCACCGAGACCGGTGCCAGCATCCGGCTCAAGACGCTGCTCGGTGAGAAGTACCTGTCGCTGGAGCCGGCCGGCGAAGGACAGATGGATCCGGGCATGCAGATCCCGATCGACCGGACCGTGTCGGTGTACGACGTCGTGACCGCGTTCAGCGACCTCACGGAGGTCAACGAGGGCATCGACACCGACCTGCTGGCCGAGCAGCTGGACGTGATGGCGACCGAGTTCAAGGACACCCCCGAGGAGGTGCAGGCCTCCCTCGACGGCCTCTCCCGGCTGTCCCGGACGATCGCGTCGCGCGACGCCGAGCTCCAGCAGCTGCTCGCCAGCAGCCGTGAGGTGACAGAGGTGCTCGCCGGCCGCGACGCCGAGCTGGAGCTGCTCGTCGACGACGCCAACCTGCTGCTGATCGAGCTGGACCGTCGCCGCGAGGACATCGCGCGGCTGTTCGACGCCACCGCCCGGCTCGCCGCGCAGATCACCGAGCTGGTGCGCGAGAACCGGGCACAGCTGCAGCCGACGCTGGAGCAGCTGCAGCAGGTGCTCTCGATCCTGCAGGAGAACAAGGCCGACCTGGAGCGAGGGATCGAGTTGATGGCGCCCTTCACCCGCGTGTTCGCCAACACGCTGGGGACCGGACCGTGGTTCGACACCTACGTCCAGAACCTCACGCCGGTACCCAACGTCCCCGGGACGGTGACGCCGTGAGCGATCAGCCGGTCACGGGGCGCACGGGCGCCGACGGCGACCTGTTCGAGGACCTGCCGGACCGTCCGGAGACGCGGGCGGAGGCCAGGGAGGCCAGCGCTGCCACCGGGCCCGCCCGGTGGCTCGGGGCCGCGGGGACCGCGACCGCAGCGGCGGCCGGCGCAGGTGCTGCCGCCGTCCGGGGCCTGCCCAGGATCGCGAAGATCGTCGCCGGCGTGGTCGCAGCGGCCCTTGTGGTAGGCCTGGCGATCTTCTGGCCGGGGGACGACAAGAACCGTGTGACGGCGCACTTCGTCCGAACCGTCGGCCTGTACCCGGGCTCGGAGGTGCGCATCCTCGGCATCGGCGTCGGCGAGGTCCTGGACGTGACGCCTGAGGGGGAGTCGGTGCGCGTGGTGCTGGAGTACGACGCCGAGTTCGACGTCCCGGCCGATGCGCGGGCCGCCGTCGTCTCGCCGTCCGTCGTCAGCGACCGGTTCGTGCAGCTGCTGCCGGTGTACCAAGAGGGCGACCCGGTGATGGCCGACGGAGACGAGATCCCGCTGGACCGGACGGCGGTACCGGTCGAGCTCGACCGGATCTACTCGAGCCTGGACGAGCTGATGGTCGCGCTCGGCCCGGAGGGTGCGAACTCCGAGGGTGCGCTGACCCGGGTGCTGGAGACCGGTGCCCGCAACCTCGACGGGCAGGGCGAGCAGCTCAACCAGACGATCTCCGACTTCTCGCAGGCCCTCGGCACGCTGTCCGGCAGTGAGGAAGACCTGTTCGGGACGGTCAAGAACCTCCAGGTCTTCACCACGACGCTGGCCGAGAACGACCAGGACGTCAGGACGCTGAACGCGAACCTGGCCACCGTCTCCGACCAGCTGGCGGCCGAGCGTGACGACCTGGCCCTGGCGTTGAAGAACCTGGCGATCGCGCTGCAGGAGGTGTCGACCTTCGTGCAGGACAACCGCCAGGTCCTCGGGGAGGAC
>Ga0075530_1000925_pt1 | contig 13939 bp, 14 predicted proteins | sample NGEPerD_2_FD_75101 | JGI IMG/M metagenome (GOLD analysis project Ga0075530, IMG submission 75101) | Arctic peat soil microbial communities from the Barrow Environmental Observatory site, Barrow, Alaska, USA - NGEE PermafrostL1-D | ecosystem: Environmental > Terrestrial > Soil > Wetlands > Peat ...
ACTGAATTTGTAAACTTAGCTTTAGGTAAGGTGTTTTATCTTCCAGAAGTGATGTGAAAACAAATTTGTTTTTATTACAAATATTAACCATCCAAATTAGGCAAAAAAATAGCAGAATGATATTCTGCTTACACGAGTCCTTTAATCTTCAGAAACTCTTTTCTTTTTATATTCTTTTTTGCCCCCAGCGACTATTACATCTGTCAAAAAACATTGGACCTCCTGAATTTTTTCCAAGCCCCATATATCCAGATCCTCCTTGACCATATATAGCCTTTCTTTTAATGGTTGGTTCAATATATTCTTTTTTAATTGGCTTATACATACACTCGCCATTTCTACACAAACTACATACACCTAATAAGTTTTGTTCATATTTTTCACATGTGCGACAACTGTGCCCAGGGTGATTACACCCGCATTTAGCCATGTTTATCCTCCTTGCTCTTAAAGCTACTAATTTTTTATTTATAATAAACTATTATTACATCAATTTTCAATCTTGTCAATCACAATGTACATCACAACGAGATTTTTATTTAGAATTAAGTAGATAGTATTAAATATTAAGCGGGGGCAGGAACAGAATAATTCTCAATTCTCAATTTCCAATTTTCAATCAATAACTAAATTTTCAATTTTCAAACTGTGGAAGATGGTTAGGTGGAGAAATCAAAAGGTTATATGCGTTACCTTCGAAAGATTCTGAATCAAGTTCAGAATGACAGGTTTGTTGTCCCTCCCTTTTTACAGGCTGCCAGAAAAAGTGGAATTTACCCCGTTCGGCTATCGCTTGTGCTGAACTTGATTCAGTAATAAATTCCATGTATTTTGGACTTTACGGGCAGCCTGTAAAGACCCCATGCAAAGTCTAGACATTGTGGTCTGTTAAGACCATTAGCAGAGAGGCCGGAACTATACCATAAACTAAGATAAAAATTCATGATATTAGAACCTGAACCCCATCTGACATTATCAGGATCTACGTGATGTACAAAGCTATTAGAAGAGTGTATACTTACATAAAGGTCGGCGCCGTATCTATTAGAGAAAGTTTTAAAATAATCAATTAAAATCAAAATCGAAAAACTAATCAAATAACACTAATCATATGCTTGAAACTATTGCAATTATACTTATAGTTCTGTGGCTCGTCGGATTTATCGCTTTCCCCGCGATAGGATGGTTTATCCACATCCTCCTTATTGTAGCCATTATTACAATTTTATTAAGGATTATCAGAGGAAGATAAGCGGTCTTGTCTTAGGTAGATTTATAAACAATTCTTAAATAATAAATAAAAATATATGGATTCATCATTTAATTCTCGAACAACTAAGCCATTATACAGAGGCACTCAGATTATCTGGTATATCCTCGGTCTTATAGAAATATTACTGATGTTTAGATTTATTTTGAAGTTGCTTGGAGCAAATCCAAGCGCCGGATTTACCAGTTTTATCTACGGGGTAACGAATATTTTTGCGGCTCCGTTTCTGAATGTGTTTCGCATCTCGTCTGTTCAAGGAAGTATTTTTGAATGGACTACAATTCTTGCTATGCTCGTATATTGGATCGTGGCTATGGGTATTGTTAAAATTTTTCTTATGGGAAAAACCGTTTCTACTCCTGAAGCCGCAACCAAACTAAACGAAAGCGATCAGGGTAAATAAGTTATTATCCGATTTTCAATAAAATAAAAAAATGGCTTTCTGCCATTTTTTTTGTTTTACTGGCAAAAAGACTTCCATTTATTTCATTATGCTCTATTTTGAAAATTGTGAAGTCTCAGATTATAAAGCTCCAACCCTCAAATCGGATATAAAAAATAACCGCTAACATAAGAAGTTATTTAAGATTTGGGTGGCATAGTGGAGGACATTAGAACTAAATTTGTGGAAATGGCTTTGAATAAGGGTTTATGTATTCCTGAAATATGAAATAGCGATTTAAATGTCTAATTTATTAGATTTCGCTATTGCTATTTTCTTTTAATCTTGATTGCCAGTACTCCATATTCTTTTTCTTGTTCTTTAGTATAAAATTCATAATAGACATTCGTTGCTTCTTTGATATTATTTTTATCAGGTAAAACATTGGACAGGCCTTCTTTTTCTATCATGGTTTTGAAATTTAAATAAATACTTTTTTTTATAACTTCAAATTGTATTTTTTCTTGCTCAAGCATTAAAATATCACCTGTCTTGATAGAAGCGAATTTGCCTTTGTTCAATCTACCCTCCACTGTTTTTTTGCCATTTATCACTAAAGAGCGATATGGCTCCTGCATGTTAATTGTTATAATACTCATAAGTTAAATTATTATAAATAAATATGGATGTTAGTTTAATACTACCATCCATTTTTGATATTCACAAATATATTTATTCGCAAATTATCTTGAATTCAAGAATTACGATTCCATCATTTTCGGCTACTTTTTGTTTGGAATAGATAGCTTCGTATTCGGCCAGAGCTTGGCTTTTTGACATGCCAGGCACAAGTTTTGCGACATTTTCATTATTAAGCATTGTCCTGAAGCTTTGATATTCTCTGATGTCAATAATCTCGACAATCTCTGAAAGACTTTCCCAGAAGAATTTAATCTGGTCTCCCTTTCTGATTTTTCGTAAAGAAGGATAGTTAACTCTGCATTCTAGAGTTTTTCCATCGGATTGAATCATTAAAAAATATTTTCTTTTAAATCTTAGTTTTTTCATTTTGTTAACTCCATTTCAAGAATAATTTCGTCTACATTTAATTGATATTTTCCAGTTATTCTGTTGATTACAGTAAAGCCATATTTGATAAAGAAATCGAGAGACTCCTGCTTGCTTTCTGACACTGTAACTTTTAAGTGTGAATAACCCTGCTCTTTTGCCATTTCAATGGATTTTGCAAGGAGCCTTCTGCCACAACCCATTCTTTTGTGACCGTCAAAAATTACTAATGTTGAAATCTTTAAGTATTGCTTTTTTGGGTCTGCTTTTAGAGATAAAAAACCTGCAATTTCTTTTTCAGACAATAGAACAAATGCATGTTTAAATCCTCCTCTAGTGAACCATTCATTCAAAGCTTTTTCTTGGCTACCATATAAAGGTTCTAAAATTTCAACTGACATATCTTTTAACGTCCTATAATCATCCTCGTGAACACTTCTTATGACCATGGAATTTTGATTTAGCATGTCACCCATTTTTGTTTTCCTCCTGCTCAATATATTTATTTTGACAAATATAAATACTTCTATAGTTTACTTAAATATACATAATTGTCAAGATAAATTGCAAAAGTAATTGCAAAAAGTATAGAGTTTATTTACAAGACATCATAAAAACAATTGCTAAGATTGTGATTGTTTTTTGGTGGGTGAGTATCGGGAATCGAACCCGAGACGAGAGGACCACAACCTCTAGTGTTACCATTACACCATACCCACCATATTAACTTATAACCGATAACTTATAACCCACAACACATAACTTATAACATTTCGAAAATTGTTATTAGTTATGAGTTGTCAGTTGTAAGTTAGATATGTGGGTCGTAGAGGACTTGAACCTCTGACCAATTGCTTAAGAGGCAACTGCTCTACCAACTGAGCTAACGACCCATGATTATCAAAATGTAAGTTGTAGGAAGTAATTGCTTAAGAGTCCGCCAGCTGGCGGATCTACCAACTGAGCTAACGACCCGTATTAACTAATAACTAATAACCTATAGCTAATAACATCTTTTCAATTAGTTATTTTTGTGCCTCCGTCAGGACTCGAACCCAAAATACTTGGTCCGAAGCCAAGCGTGATATCCATTTCACTACGGAGGCAGATAAAGGCAAGGGAATATCCAATCGGATAAAGGATATTATAATACTATAAGAGTATATACTAAAACGAAAGAAATATCAAGAGGTCGGACTTAGTCACTTGGTTCTGCTGTGATTATAATCATTTGATATGGTATTTCGATTCGAGAAGATTAACATCAAGCTTCAAAAGATGAGTATATATTTTTTGCATTGGCAAACCGACAATACTCATTTGGTTACCATTTATTTTTTCTATAAAAACAGATCCCAGTTTTTGAATTGCATAAGCAGAGGCTTTAAAAAGAGGTTCCTTGGTTTTGACATAGCTGTCGATTTCCTTGTCAGAAACATTTCGAAACCATATTTCTGAGATGTCATAATCCGTAATCACTTTATTTTTCTGGGTATCAATTATGGCAATACCAGTAATCACTTTATGCTTTTTCCCACTTAGTCGTTTCAGTATTTTTTTGGCTTCTTCTGGCGACCTTGCCTGACCAATAAATTTATTATTAATCACTCCGAATGTATCAGCACCGATAATAATTGCATCTTTATGTTTTTGGGCAACATTTTGAGCTTTACCAAGGGCAAGTTTTTGCACGAGTTTAATCGCTGGCAATCTTTCACTCATATCTTCTTCATATTCACTTTTTTCAAAAATGAAATTAAAACCAATTGATTCTATTAATGTTTTCCTGCTTTCGGACCCTGAGGCAATGATTATTTTTCTTTTCATGGTTTGGTTTTTAGGTTGTCGCTTTTTAGTAGGCTCTTCGTTGTTTGTAGTTGATAAAGAGTCTAGTCTATTGTTTAAAATTATTAGAACAAGCATACCACTTGTCATTCCCTTGCAGAAGGGAATCCAGGATTTATCTCTCTTGTTTTATAAATTTCATATTAATATTTGAAATATCTCCTAGCGTTACTAATTTTTATAAACAAAAGTTTGTCTTAAAATATAATTGTATGAGTCTAATCCTAGATTCCCGACTTCTCGAGAATGACAAAGGGAATCGATTATAATAACAAAAAGGAACTGTAGCAAATTATCTACTCATCATAGACAACTAAGCGTCTATCAGTCTCTTAAATTTTTAGTTTCTTAGCATTGATAGCACTCTGTTTAATATTTCTATAATCTCGTTCTAAAAACCTAAAAACCTACAACCTAAAAAGCTAATATCATTCCAATGGGTTTTTATGTGGATAGAGATTTGGAGATTTATAGTTGCTGTAAAATTTCTTTTCAAAGAGAAGCTCGGCATCTTTGTCAAAAACTTTTTGAGTCCAAACTGCTTTCATTGAGCCATCTGGTTTTCTGTCGTATATCACTGGTCCTTCTGTTTGCACATCTCGGCCATCATCAGATCCATAAAAATCAAAATAAAGCATATTTCCTTCAATTCTAGTTTGCAAAAGAATGTAGGCTGGGGTATTGTTTTCGAAAGCAAGGTCTGGATGTGGGGGGTAGATAGTGGCGTCTGTTCCTTGGGGGCTATAATATCCGACAGCATAGGCGTGATTTTTTCTCTCTGTAATTTCAAGTCCTGCCAGAACTGCACCTCGAAAGGCTGTTGTCGAAACTTGGCATAACCCGCCACCATATTCAGGGACTGTTTCTCCCTGTTTAATTACCAACTCAGGAAGATATCCTTCTCGGGGTCCGACCTCTCCGAGAGCCGTATTGAAAGAAAAAATGTCACCTGGTCCAATCAGAATACCTTGAAATCTTGCAGCTCCAACTGCAATATTGTGCCTTCTGTTTTTTGGAGAGCCAGCAAAATTTGATTCTCCAGTTGCAAGCAAAGTTGTGATTCCCAGATTATCAATACTCTTGGTGGTAATTTCTGGTTGGACATTCTCAGTAATCATGAGAATTTCGATTTCTTTCTCTGAATCATCTGCAAAATTTTCTTGCTGAAAGACATTTTTATTTATCTCTTGGACACTTTTTTCAATTTGAAGAGCAATCCCTTCTTGACTAAGAGCAAACATTTCAATTTTTTCATTTTTAAATTCCAGCAGAGCATCAACTGGCTCGCGGTTGACTTGAGGAACGAGCGTTAGGAGATAGTCTTTTACTTTTTCCTTGTTGATTTTGACGCCGAGAAAATTATTATCGTTTGCATCTTTTGTCGCATCAAATTTAATCCAGAGGGCGAAGTCTTCTTTTTGGACTTCCCATAGGCTTTCATTATATCTTAGCTTAATATCTTTTTGCAGAAGTTTTTGTGCCCAAGAAAGAGCAGAGCCATTTCGATCTTCTCTAATCTCAGGATCTTTGACCTTGAGTTCAATTGCAATTGCCTTATTGTTGAAATTTGAAATATTATCTGAAATATTCTTTTTCAGCTTTTCTTGATTAACAATCATTCCAGGGCTTGAGGAAACAGGAACGAATTTTTTTTGCTCATAAATATAGTTGAAATTAATTGGTTGAGTTTCAAGTTTGGAGAGGACCTCAGAAATATATTTTTCAAAAGTCGTATTGTCATTTTCAGTATTTATTTGAATGTCAATTTTTTTATTCTGCAGTTTTATATAATCTTTTATGTCCTCAATTATATTTTCCTTGTGCCCATAGAGAAAGGCAGTTGAAATGGCTTTGGAAGTGTTTACATAAATTCCTAAATCAGCCAGACTTGCCTGATAATTTTTGTCTTGAGAGGTAAATTGAAGTCCTTCTTCTTGGAAGCTTTTGAGTCTATTTTCAAGTTTGGCAGTAACTTCGTTTTTGGTTAAGCCTGAATAATTTTCTCCATTAATATAAATGTTTGGCAGCATCTTGTCTTGATAGAGATTGTTGATATAAATGAAATAGCCTAAGCTCGAAAACACAAGAATCAAAACTAGCGCAAGCAGTATCAATTTCTTCTTACTTTTTTTCACTTCCTTTTCTATTAGTTTCTTATTTTTCATAGGTTTTGGGATATTGATTATTGTATCTTGTTTCTTATATCGTGTTCGACAATTTATCCATTTAACAATTTAACAATTTTATAATATATTTATCTCATTCTATCTCATTTTTCACTGCTTGGCTAATGATTTCAAAAGAAAATCCTTTGGATTGAAGGAATACTTTGACTTTCTGAATCGCTTTTGATTTTTCCGTATTGGAGCTTATAGTTTTTGATTTTTGTATTGCCAATTTTCTGGCTGACTCAATTTCTTTTTCGACACTGATTAGCTCTTCAATTTTTCTTGAAATTATATTTTCCGCAATTCCTCTTTCCTTTAGCTCTTTTTTTATCAGAAATCTGCCACATGGCCTGAAATTCATTCGGTCGTTTATATAGCTTTCGGCGAACAATTCGTCGTCTAGATATTTATAGCTGTTCAAATCAGCAAGAACTTGCTGAATAATGTCTGTATTATATCCTTTCTTTTGCAATCTGCTTTCAATCTCCAAAACAGACCTCCTTCGAAGGGTTAGAAGTTTGATGGCAAATTTGAGAGCTTCATTCTTTGTATCCATAATTACATTCTAGCAAGAAATGGAGTTTTTTGCTAGTGTTCGAATTCGTCTGAAAAAGTTTGGACAAATCAATAAATTAACTCTTTCTATTTTATATTTTTAAGATATTTTTTGCATGAACATATCATTTAGTCATCTTTTTAGAGTAGTAGTCTACAAAAAAATATCAAACATCAAATAAAAATCCAAACAATCGTCACTACCAGGGGATACTTTGCTCCTCTGTTTTTTATGTTTTCTTTTGTCATTCATCGTCCCTCTTTGATTTTTTTATATATATTTCTGTGCGTTGAAGTTTTCACTACAACTGTGCATCGTACACTTAAATCACAGATATGTCAATAGCTCGTTGGTACATTCTCGTTGGTACATTCTACTCCCAAGCTAAATAAAAAATAAAAGCCCTAAAGATCTATTAGGACTTGTTCCAGTATATTTGAAATATTTTTACCTGGATGAATAATTTTTAATATGCAACTATCAATTATTTCTACTCTGTATCTTTTGGGAATAGACTTCATAATTTCATTTAGTTTGCTTTTATACTTGTCGTCTTTGAGATGGACAAAGGTCATTCCTTTGTTGAAAAAAACGATGTTAAATCTTTTCAAAAATTGGTTCGAAGCAAAGGCATTCGATTCGATTGCAACAATGTCTGAAAAATTTTCTAATAGTTTGATTTTTTTTATGATTATTGCTGTATACAATTCCCCGAAAAGTGTATTTGTCAGCGGTTTCTGTTTTTTTGTATTTGGTGATAGGAAGGAATAGAATCCCTCCCGTTTTGGCTGGTAACTTCCTCTATTATCAGGAATTATTACCACTTCTGCTCTTCCTCCTAGCGAGCATATTGCACTATAAATGGCCTGTCCATTTCGCTCTCCATCGCGCTCAAAATAACCTATAATTTTTCGACCCATTGTTTCGCCTCCTAAATTTCACAGAATAATAATGTTAGTATATGTTTTGAAATGTGTTTTGTCAATTAAATACATGAAATATAAAGGGGAAATAGAAATGTCTTATTTGAACATTTTGATTAACTTTTTAGAGTATTGAAACTTTCTTCAAGGATAATTTGCAGCTGATTTGTTTATATAAAAAAATAAGGTAGAATAATAAATTATGCTGAAATCAGCATTTTCTACATTCTACCTATAAAATGTTTCTCTTTTGAAGAATTCTTGATTATCTAAATGTTTTTACAATTAGTTCAATTATTCTTTCATTGTGTATTGCTGAGGGTGGTTGATCATTTGCCGTATGGCTCCCATTCAGCATCATTCCTCCTTGTTGGAAAAAGAACCAGATTGGAACTTCTGCTATAGTTCCTGCTGTTCGGAGATAAGCAGATTTTAATGATGTACTTTTTCCATTCTTTATCAGGAACTCTTCAGCTCTAATTACTTCTGCAATCTCAGCAATATTCACCCCATCATTTTTCTGGGTAAATATTTGTAATTGCCCTTTTTTGTTCCTTTTTAAAACGATAGTTGCCCCAGCTTTCAATGCAGCACTTTTAAATTCGTTACTGTCAGTTTGAGCTGCGATTAGGATCTTGCCTCTTTTCATTTTTGTACATCTTACTGAGCTATTTCTACCTTCTATTGCTTTCTTTATTTCAAGAGCATCTAATTGGAAATTTTTTTGTCTCACAATTTCCGATTGGATGACACTTCTAATCAAATTTTTTGTTGCAGTGCTGGTCATTCTGAGAATGTCAGGAATATTTTGGGTTTTTCCAGCTTCAACATTTTTCAAATAATTTTTTACTGGTCCTTTCAATGCTTCGTAATTGATTTTTTTTTCTTCGAATATCTCTAGGACAAGCTCCACAAATAATTCAGTGTTCAACTCATCCTTGGGTCTTTTAATATAGACTGTTAGGGCTAAGCTGATTTTTTCAAGTATTGTTTTTGGAGTTTCTCCTTTTGCGTTCAAATCTTTACAGATGTGGTTTAGGTCAAAAAATTGTTGACCTCCTTTCAAGTCTGTCCTTTTCACATAGCTGACAAGTTTTTCAATTTTTTCTCGTTCTTCTTCGGGTATTTTAACATGTGATGAAATCAGCCTCCAGGCAATCGAGGTTGCACAGTCCTGGCTTTTCTCTGAGTGACTGTGGTCTAGATGAGTTAGATTGCCTAGTTCGCAGTTTTCTCCTGCACCTCCGATATCAATCAACACCCATCCTTCTCTGAGCCATTCAGTGGCGGGTTTGTTTTCCACAAGACTATTTTCACCAGATGATTTGAACACTATTCTTCCGAAATCAATTCCGTAGATTTGCATCAATGAAATAGCTGTTGCACAATCTCCATCAATTCCTTCATGTGCAATTACACCTATGGCAGGTCTAATATTGCCAATTGTTTCAATACCTAAATATTTGTTTTCTCCATCTGTTCCGATTACAATTCTTGGGTTGTTTTCAATCAATTTATTTCACTCCTGAATTTTCTTTTATTCTATCTTAATTTCCCTTTGGGCATTTATATAAATTTCTATAAATTCAGACAAATGTCCTCAGGGAAAATTATTGTAAAAGAGCATGTTATTTTTTCAAAATAAAATTGTTTAGGAAGCTATATTTTTTTGCTTCCTAAACATTTGGGAAAGTTGATTTACAAATAATTATTATTTTTGCTACGTGCTTTTTCTTTCCCTTTCCTTCATCTTTCTTTTTATTCCTTTTTTCATCCATTGTTAAATCTCCTTTATTCTATTTAAGAAAACAACTTAAAACTATATACCTAAATCAAAAATTTGTCAAGGGACTTGCGGGTCTTGATTAAATGGCTATAATACAGTATTGTAGAGAAAGAGATGATAATAAAATAACAATATAAAATGAATATATTTACGGATAAAATTCAAAATAAGTTTACGACTCATTTGAAAGAGGTTATTAAAAATGCGCAAAATATTTCCAAAGACTTTGAGCATGATTCAATTGGTGTGGAGCATATCATTTTGAGTATTATGTCTCAGAAGGGTAGCATTGGAGCGAACATACTTGGAGAAGAAAAAATCGAATTGAAGAGTTTGCACAAAATTATTGATAGTTTACCGAAGACAAAAAAATATAAATTGAAACTCTCAGAAGAGTTGAAGGATGTTTTCAAAAAAACGGTTCTCGTCGCGGGGAGATATAAGCATTCTTATATCGGTACGGAGCATTTGCTCTATGCAATTTTGTTGAGTCCTGACAAGAGAGTTGGGGATATTTTTCAGATGATTGGAATCAATGCTGAAAATCTCAAGCAACAGCTTCGAGGAATTATGGAAAGTTCTGCGAGATTTACTGATATTGTGGAAATGTTTGATGCATCATTAAAATCACCGAAAAATAATTTTCCGCCTCCAATGCCTGGAAAGGAAATGGGTGGTTTTATGTTGGATATGCCAAACCCGTTTATGGGGAATGGTCAGAAGCAATCCGTTCTGGAATATTTTTGTGTTGATCTTTTACAGGAGTTTGAGGAAGGAATTATTGATCCTGTAATCGGAAGAGAAAAAGAAATTGACGCCTTGATTAATATTTTGTCTCGAAAGTCAAAGAATAATCCGATTCTGGTTGGAGACCCAGGAGTTGGGAAAACTGCGATTGTTCAAGGTTTGGCTCAACGAATTTTCAAGGGAGATGTTCCTGTGAACATTTTGAGCAAAAGAATTTATTCTCTTGATATGGGTCTTTTGATTGCTGGAGCTGTTTTTCGGGGAGAATTTGAGGCGAGATTGAAAGATGTAATCAGCGAAGCGCAGGAAGATCCGAATGCGATTCTGTTTATTGATGAAATTCATACAATTATTGGAGCAGGCAGTGCTGGTTCAAGTGGAAGTCTTGATGCGGCCAATATTCTCAAACCACCTCTATCTCGGGGAGATCTTTCTTGCATTGGAGCAACAACTCTTGATGAATATCGAAAACAGTTCAAAAAAGATGCAGCACTTGAAAGAAGATTTCAGATGATTTTGGTTGAGGAACCGAGTATTGCGGATACAAAGAAAATGCTTTTGGGATTGAAAAAAATTTATGAAAAGCATCATAATCTCAAGATTTCTGACGAGGCCGTTAAAGCAGCAGTTGATTTATCACAGAGATTTATTAATGACAGATTTCTACCAGACAAGGCTATTGATGTTCTGGATGAAACCGCGTCTTTTGTGAAGGGGAAAAATGTTGGTAAAAATTATTTCAAAGATATCAAGAAGCTAGAAGAGAAGAAAAGAGGATTGCAAATCGAAAAGGAGAAGGCGATTGAAAGTGAAAAATATGACGAAGCTCTTACGATTAAAGAAGAGGAAGATAAAGTTGCCAGGGCTATCAAAGAATATTTTGATCTGCAAGAAAAAGAAAACAAAATTCAAATCAAGGATCCTGTCAGTTATGAGGATGTAGCGGAGGTTATTACAAAAATTACTGGAGTGCCAGTTCAGCAAATTGTTTCCAGCGAGAGAAAAAGACTGCGAGATTTGGAAAAGAAATTATCCAAATATGTTGTTGGACAAGAAGAGGCAATCAGCCTTGTGGCAAAATCAATCCGTCGGAGTCGATTGGGGCTGACGGACATCAAGAGACCTTTGGGAGTATTTCTTTTTCTTGGTCCAACAGGAGTCGGCAAGACTCAGTTGGCAAAAACTTTGGCAGATATAATGTATGTGCGGCAAGATGCTTTAATTAAGGTTGATATGAGTGAATTTATGGAGAAGCATAATATTTCTCGTTTACTTGGTGCTCCAGCAGGGTATGTTGGCTATGAAGAAGGTGGAAAATTGACAGAACAAGTTCGTTTGCATCCATATTCTATTATTCTTTTTGATGAAATTGAAAAAGCTCATCCTGATATTTTCAATATCATGCTTCAGATTTTTGAAGATGGAGAATTAACTGACGCCTCAGGGAGGAAAGTTGATTTTTCAAATACGACGATTATTATGACTTCAAATATTGGGACCGATCGATTGACGGATGATGCGAAGCTAGGCTTCGGAGAAAAAAAGGAATTGACTGATAGTGACAAGAATAATAAAATCAGAGATCAATATATGCAGACCAAAGAGTTGGTTTTGAAAGAAGTGCAAGAAGAATTTAATCCTGAATTTATAAATCGAATTGATAAAATTATTATATTTGATCCATTGGGTTCCGAAGATATTAAGTCTATTGTCAAATCGCAGTTTGATAATTTCAAGAAAAGACTATTTGATAGCAATGGAATCAAAATAAGTATCGACAAAGAGGCTTTGAATTGTATCGTCCAAGAAAGTTTTAATCCGAATGAAGGCGCCAGATTGGTGAGGAGAAAATTACAAGAGTTGGTTGAGGATTTGGTTTCTGAAGATATCGTGGATGAAAAAATTACAAGAGGCGACAGTATCAAAGTTACTGTGAAAAATGAGAAAATTGTGATAGGGAAATAGATATTTCTGATTTTAGTCGTGTTGATGAATTAAATTGTAAGATTTCATAGCGCTGTATATACTTTTCGCATGATACTGCATAGATACCAATGCTTAACTTTGTCATTCCCTTGAATAAGGGAATCCAGGATTAGTTTCATTTAGATATAATTGACTTAGAGTATTGTCTCCTGCGATTAATTCTGGATCCCCAGTCAAGCTGAGGATGACAATCAATTATTACAGTGATTATAAAATTATATACAACGCTGGACAATCTAACAATCAAATCTATGAAATTTCATATTCAATTTAAAAATTTCGTTTTGGATATACTTTTTCCAATAAAATGTCTTGGTTGTGGGGCAGAATATGAAAATCTAGAAGCGAAAGAAAGATGGATTTGCCAGAGATGTCTTGAAAAAATTCAAATTCGCAAAGAGCAAGTTTGTCCTTTTTGCGAAAAATTTAGTGAGGGTGGAAAAACGCATCACAAATGTCAGAAAAAAACTTTTCTCTCTGGGCTTTGGGTTGCGAGTGAATATAGTGACAAGGTCATAAGCGGGGCAATACATAAATTGAAATTTAATTTTGTCAAAGATTTGTCTTTTCCTCTCTCCAGAGTTATGATCAAAAGCATCCTGGCAGTTGATGAATTTTCAGATTTTCACGATTTGATTTTGTCGGAATTGTCTCAAGAGAGTGGGGAAGATAAAATTTATGACGAGGAGGAGAAAAATGAAAAGCTAGAGACGATAATTATTCCAGTTCCACTACACAAAAAGAGATATAATTGGCGTGGTTTCAACCAGGCTTTTTTGTTGGCTGAATATATCGCTCAGGAATTTAATCTCAAAGTTTGTGAAGACTTGTTAATTCGGAAGAAAAACACAAAGCCACAGACCAAGACCAAGTCAATGCTAGAAAGAAGAGAAAATATTGTTGGGGCATTTTGGGCTGCGAAAAGTGATATTTGGAAAAATGCGAATGTCATCATTGTTGATGACGTCTGTACGACTTCTGCTACTCTTGAGGAATGTGCCAAAGAGCTGAAAAGGGCGGGAGTAAAAAATGTTTGGGGGTTGGTGGTAGCGAGGAGATAATTATTGAATAATTATTGAATCATTCCAGTATTTTCCAATCGTAAGATGATCCCCAAATCCAGAAGATTCAGAATAGACTTATTGAGTAGATTAATTTATTAATATAGATTCATTAGTCCTTAATTTTCTTAAATACCTTATCTTTCT
>Ga0075530_1000926_pt1 | contig 13933 bp, 8 predicted proteins | sample NGEPerD_2_FD_75101 | JGI IMG/M metagenome (GOLD analysis project Ga0075530, IMG submission 75101) | Arctic peat soil microbial communities from the Barrow Environmental Observatory site, Barrow, Alaska, USA - NGEE PermafrostL1-D | ecosystem: Environmental > Terrestrial > Soil > Wetlands > Peat ...
GAACAACAGGAATAGGCTTTAGTTTCCTTTGATTTATCTTCGGGAATGCCGCAATTTTCCCTGGCAAGACAATCGGTTTGTTTGGAGGTAAGAAGGAACTTCCATCCGTCAAAATCCAGCCCGTATTTGCCAATAGTTTCACCCTGATATTCCACTTCTATCTCTAAATCTCCCATATTTAAAACCTTTTCAGAAAGTTCAATAATATTCAATAATTTGTTTGGATGAAGTCTGTGATCATAGTCATTGGCATTCCAAAGTTGGAAATTGGCAACTTCTTCGTTTCTAACGGTTCCTCCACAGTCGATGAAATGTTTGGTGACTTTTCCCACTTCGGTCACGTGAAAATGCCCGGGAATCAATTCCCCGTCAGGCAGTTCAAACTGAATTCGAACTGCCTTTTTCAAAATTGTTTTGATCTCTGAAAGTTTCATAGTTGAAAGATTTATTATTTGTTGATTTTTTTAGTTGTTAGCTAGAGCAGCAATTTTTTGGGTCCGGAAGATCAAATTGATCAAAGAGTTTATTGAACTGTCCCTTGATTTCTTCCCAACGCTCAGGATTGATACAATAATTCACCCTGGTCCCTTCAATGCTTCCCTGGATGACCCCAATGTCTTTCAATTCTCTTAAATGCTGACTAATAGTTGCCTGAGCCAATCCCAATTCCTGGACCAGGTCGCCATTGATACAACTATTAGAATTGAGCAAATATTGAATGATGGCAATTCGTGCGGGGTGAGAAAAGGCTTTCGCTGCAAGTGCCAGATCATTTTGAGTTTCTGTGAACAGATCACTTTTTGTAACTCCCATTTTTTATTTTGTTGTTAAGATTTGTCTTGAATTGTAAAATTCCAAAAGTGCCGGCAGGAGATTTTCCTGAGGCAAGTAGGGGATACCGTAAATTCTTTCGGAAAGGGTTTCGTCAATTTTATTGATTACTTCAACTTCTGCCAGTGCCCTGCTCCTTAACAATGGATCTTTCAGATTTTGCTGCATCGAAAGACTTTGGTTGATCACCCAGGCAAAAGTTCCTATACCTGCTCGTTTTAAATCTTCCTGTAAAGCCGCTGCTTCCCGCATTGGTGTGGTTTCCGGAAGGGAAACCAGAATGATTTTAGACAATTCGCTATCCTGCAATGCCATATACGGAGTTTTGATATGAGATGGATCCAATCCTGTATTCCTAAGTACTTCCCGGTGGTAACTTCCGGCCGTATCCAGAAGTAATAGGGTATGGCCTGTTGGAGCAGTATCTATCACCACAAATTTTCGTTTTGCCTGTTGTATGGCTTTGGAAAAAGCGTGGAAAACGGCTACTTCTTCGGTACAGGGAGATCTAAGATCTTCCAATAACAATTTTTTACCCTGTTCGTCCAGATCCTTTCCTTTTTGTGAAACTACCTTCTCTGTATATCGTTGTGTTTCCAGTTTTGGGTCAATGCTATCTATGGTGAGATTTTTGGGAAGATCAATAACCTGGTTCATAAAATCCTGTATGTGTGCAGCAGGATCTGTAGTGGTGAGATGTACCTCAAATCCTTTGCGGGCGATCATAATTGCCAAAGCCGATGCGGTAATTGTTTTTCCCACGCCTCCTTTTCCCATGGTCATAATAAGGCCATTGGTTTTATTTGCGGTAAGATCTTCTACCAGTTCATCCATTCCTTTAAGGAGATGATTTAATTCCTTAACATTTGAAAGTTGAGCAGCAACCATTTTTTTCTGAAGTTCCACATTCAGTAAAGATCTCAGTTTTTCGATCCCCAGGATATTGTAAGCTAATAACGGAAAAGTTTGGAGGTTTAATTTCTGAAGATTTTCCGGAATTGCACTTAATTGCTTTTTTGCCAAATCTTCCATCTTAACCGCGAAATCATCGGTTTTATCGAATGCGCTGAATACTCCGTTCACCAGCAATTTCTGATTTTTCATTCCCAGATCGATCAATTCAGAACTGGTTCGGGAAGCTTCCTTTAGTGAAGCCTGATCGGCCCTTGCAACAAGATAGAAAGTCGCCATCTCAGGATCACGCAGCCGGCTCACAACGGTATTGTATCGCTCCTGACTGCTTTTTAAGGCTGATGTTGGCCCAAGACAGGAAGCTCCATCTGGGTTTTCTTCAGAAAATCCGGCCCAGGCCGCGGGGAGCTCCAGCAGGCGCAGGGTGTGCCCGGTTGGAGCTGTATCAAAAATGATCACTTCAAAATTTCCTCCTTCAGATTCGCCGGAAATAAACCTGGAAAACTCATCAAAAGCGGCGATCTCAACTGTGCAGGCACCGGAGAGTTCTTCGTTCATCTTTTTTATATCAGCTGCGCTTAGGATCTCTTTTAATGGTTCGGTTACCCGTGTACGGTATTCCTGAGCAGAAACTTCGGGATCTATATTGATCGCGTGAAGATTTTTCAGTCCTTTCACCGGACTTATTTTGTCATAAACCCTGCTTTCCAGATCATCTTCCAGGTTGGAAGCTGGATCAGTACTTACCAATAGCACTTTTTTGCCTTCATCTGCAAGTTTTATGGCAGTGGCACAGGAAAGGGAAGTTTTTCCCACCCCGCCTTTTCCGGTAAAGAATATATAAGGTGTTTCAGAATTTTTCATAAGCTAAACTGTACTGAAATTTTTAAGATACCAACGCCGAAAAAGGAGAGTTAACAACAACTGTTGCTGCTTCCACCACAACAGGAAGTGTTTTCTGTTTTGTTCTCTTCGGGAGCATTGTTTTTGATCAGGTTTTCCCATTCAGATCTATCGGGATAGCGGCCGGCCATAATTATTTTTCCGTCTTTAAGGATAAAGGGCAACGAATTGAGGCCGTCCATTTTTAATTTCACAAGGGCTTCTGGGTACTCCTGAAAAGCAATGCTATCATTGGAAATATTATGACGTGCAACCTCTACGTTCAGGGTTTTTAACCATTTTACATTGGCTGCAGTTTGAACCAGGCTGTCATCAACATCGGGTCCACAAACACCGGTACTGCAACACATAGCGGGATCAAGAATTGTAATTTTCATAAGTAGCTATTTTTAGCTTTATATAACATTGCAATGTTACGATATAATATTAAAATAAAGAAATATAGTAGGTTAAATTTCTAATTTAGGTTTGACATTAAAAACCTTTAGAAGAAGGGATGATTTTCAACGAATCAAAAGTCCAAAACAAATTTATTTTCGGAGAAATTTGATCTCAGAAAGTTAGGTTTATCCGCAAAAAAAACTCTTTCCTAATTTACCTTCAAGGCTGCGAGATTCCTTCTTTTTACAGGTTCAAGAACTGTTTTGCCATAGGTGGTATGGTAGGTATGTGAAGAAATAAACTTATTCTGGATTTTGAGCCAGGCAATATCGTCCATTTTGGGGTCCAAATATTTTAATTCTTTGTACAGCTTTGTGCTGAACAATTCATAACGATCTGTTCCCAGGTAAAAAAGATCTGCATCTGCTACAATTTTTTCCTGGATGGTATGAGGTTGCTGAGGGATCCTGGTGGCCATGATCATTCCGCAGATCTTTTGTATTTCCTTTTTAGAAAAGCCGTGATCTGGCAATTCTTTGCGGGCAAGCTCACAACTCATTTCTTCGTGATTCTCTCGGTCCAGTAAAAAGCCTGTATCGTGGTAAAGTGCAGCGATAGAAATAAGATAGCGGTCAGCTTCTCCCAAATTTTCCTGCACGGCTAAAAAATCTGCTTTTTCTACCACAAAACGGGTATGAGCGTGATTATGATAAACCAGATTCGATGGAAGTTGGGTTCTTAACCTTTCAAATACCTCTTCAAAAATATTACTGTTAAATTTCAAATTTTTTATTTTTTATTTTCGTTTTATAATTCCGCCTTTTACTTCTTTAATGCTATTTACGAACATAAATGCCTTAGGATCTATTTTAGTAACAGCTTCTGTGATTCGGTGAACCTCCAGTCGGGTAACCACCGTCATTATTATGTCGCAATCTTGCCTAAGCTCGTAAGACCCGGGCAGGGAACCTCGTTCTCCTCTATATACGGTAATAGCCTTTCCAAAATCGTTTACGATAGTAGATTTGATACGGTCGGCCTCCTGGGAAATAATATTAAGGGAGGTATATTCTTCAAAACCATCAACCACATAATCTGTAGTTTTCATCGCAGTAAAATACACTAAAATTGAATACATCCCAACTTCAACACCAAATTGATAGGCGGCCCCAATTATAATTAACGTATTAAGCGTCAAAATAATTTCTCCGGAAGAAAAGGCCGATTTCTTTTCGGTGTATTGGGCAATGACTTCAAGTCCGTCGATAACCCCACCGCCTCTTATTACAAAACCAATTCCAAGGCCAATAAAAAACCCTCCAAAAATAGCGATCAGGACCTTATCATTTGTAAAAACGGGGATTTCAATAAAAAACATCCCTGCAGAAAGCAATAAAATAGCAATGAGTGCCTGCAAACCAAAGGTGCGCCCAATTTTGTGATAGCCTATAATGATAAACGGAATGTTAAACAAAAGAAGCAGCAAACTGATATGAATATCTGCAAAACCTGTTACCAGTATGGAGAGCCCGGTTACACCCCCGTCAAGAAAATTATTTGGAACAAGGAAACCCTGTAAACCCAAAACAGCAAAAAGGATCCCAATTACGGTAAAGGCTATGGAGCGCAGTGAGAAAATTGATCGCCATTGAATGGTTTTGGATATTTTCATTAAAACTTATTTTTTTCTTTCTTCTTAAATTTTTAAGTAAGGAATTCCTTTTCTGTTTATTGGCTGAACTAAACCATATTTTCAATTCCTTCGACTCAATTTATAAGTAATTCCAAGATATACCAAACTTATCAGAAATCAAACTTTTTTTTATCATTCAATTTTCAGCTATTTACTGAGTGGAATAGCAAGTTCCACTCCATTGTTTTTTGCCGGAAATGCAATTACATTTATATTTAACTTCTACTTAAATTAGATATTTTTTCCCGCTGGATTTTTTCCCAGTCTCCGGAGTTTCGATCTTCATTATTGGGTATGGATTTTGGATATCCAAAAATTCTATAGGACAACATTCTCGCTATCTTGGCCTTTTCTGAATGGGCTCTCATATAGTTCAAACTGTTATAATCGTATATGTTCTTTGCTTTAATGATGCCCAATGTTTTAGGCATATGATTGAGGGAAAAGCTCGTTTTGGTACTTTCCTTCCAATCCAGGGCAGTATCGATCTCAATTTTTGCAAGATCATGCCAGGGATGTGCTTTTTCATCCCAGGAAACCATATTGTTAAAGATCTCGGGGTCATCATCATCCTGGGCAACTCGGGTTTGAATTTGCATCATGTAAGCTGCTCCCTGCTTTTTTACACGTTTCTCATACTCATACTTCAAATAATTTCTCCCCCTGGTTTCATCCGGAAGAATGCGCTGATTGCTTGTTTCCAAATCGTTGAGCTGTTCGTTAATTCCTGTTTCCGGTTCATTGTCAAAAGGGCGAACACGATATTTTGCATAGCGTTTTATATTATCCTCTCCGAGGAAATTAAATGGTGTTTTGCAATAATATCTAAGGTTTTGGAAAGAGGAGGGGTTACGCCTTAAAGCGGCTTTTGCACCTTTTAAACCCTCGGGATATTTCTTATAGTAATCTACATATTCGATCCCGTGTTTCTCCCTTCTCAATTTTGCGAATTGAAGAAAACTATAGGCCGACCAAAATAAACTGGTTTCTCCCGTATTCATCTCAATATCGAATGGACTTTTAAAATGCCGGTTGTCGAATTTGATGGACATACTTCTTATACAGTTCATCGCATCATCCAGGAATGTGGCAGATGCATGGCGAATTCGGGCATTATACAGTTTTCCCGGCGCAAAAAATTTATGAGCCGGGAATTTTGGATCTTTGACAATGGTGATTTTGCCCATACCGGCAATTCCATTGTCGTGGGACATGCGTTTTCGGTTTGTGAGGCTCAGGGTTAAAACAATGACCCAACTAAACATCTGGCTGAAAAGATACAGGTAGATCCTGTCCCAAGCTCCTTTTATTCCCCTGCGAGCGCTATTTTGTATAAACGTGTTCTTACTCATATCATTAAATATTTGTTCGGGATTCTATATTGTCTATTTCAACGTAAAGCTCTTTGAATTCAGCTCGTTTTCTGTTTAATAACTCACTAAAAAGTGGGTTGATGTCATTTTCTTCATTACGGGTTATAAAGCCATATTCTGTTCTTGAGAGCAGGTTGCTAAACCACATCATTTGGGTAGACCTGGTTAGATCTGGAGAAATATGGAAATCATCTTCAGGCCTGAAGATTCCGTCCTCATGTTCTCCAAACCGAAGCCCAAGACTGCTGTAAAGCACTTCCCCTATGTCTTCATACTGGTGTTCGTTCACCCAGGTATGCATAAAAGTAGCCTGCATAATTGCATATTTACAGGCATCTTTTAGATTCTCCATATCCCCGGGATCCGGTTGGTTTGGATTTTGGGTAATAGGCGAGATCACTCTTTTCTTTCCGTTGAACTCAATGCGGGGTAAATTTGGATCAAAGCGATATCTCGCGTGATAGTATGCTATCCTTTTTTCTTCCCGTTCCCTTTTTTCAGACGATAACTCTTCCCAATTTAATTCAGAATGGAATACCGGAACGCTGTTTTGCACGAGATCTTCGCTAAACTTAAAAACCTCGTACCATTCCCTTGTGATCTCTTCCTGATTATTATGAACAAAAGAGTCTACAAATTCACTTACGATCTCCCAAAAAAGGTTTTCAGCCTTCGCATAAGTATGCCGCTGATTGATAATTTCCATTGGTTTCCAGTTTTTCCAGTCTAAAACCCCCATAAGATCGCGCCCCCGTTGTATAATTCCCTTGGCGGTAATAGCTGAAGCCTGGGGAATATATCCAGGGCCTATCAACAGGTTATCTGCTGCATAATTGATTAAAGCAACTTCCTTCAGGTGTGGAAACAGCAAAATAGAAAGGGGGTTTCTTCTTAAATTTCTATATGCGGCTATAGAAAACTGCTCCGTATTTACATGGGTTCCTGCAAAATGGTCATCGAGTTCTGTAGAAAGTGCCCCGCTAACCCTGGCTACCCTTTTTGCATGCTCCCATTTATCCCCATCTGCCGGCGTAAATGTTAACTTATTGAAAGCTTCTTTGCTGGTTTGAGATACCGCACCCGTGGTAATGATCTCTTCGGGAACAGGAAGCTCCCCAAAAGGAATATGAAATTTAATTTCCACCGTAGGGAAAGCGTACTCATCATTAACCTCATAATCACAGGCGCCATAATATTTGACCCAATACCGGTTTTCTTCCACCTTATCAGGAAGAAAGGTGGCGCAGTTCATGCCATTCATCATTCTCCTTCCAAACCAATAGTCACAACGTGTTGAATAAGGCAATTTCTCTTCCATGGCAACAGTGAGATTTTTGGGATAATCACCTTGGATAGACTTGATGGAGATGGAAGCTGGATCCAGGGAGATTTGAGCGAGGTGCTTATCCTTGGTTACCTGAATAGGAATAAATTGTTCCTGCATCGCATTATTTCTTCCGCTAGAATAATACTGAGGTGCATCTTCATCGTGATCTTTTATGGACACCCGGGGGAAAGGGACATCATCCCGGTATTCCCAATAAAACAGCTGTAAATTTCCTACATCATAACCCATTCCCGTAAGATCTCCCTTAGAAATTTGAATACGTTCAAACAGGATATATTCAATTTGAGGTTCGTTATTGGTTTTGTCAAAGTAAACATGTGAGATCTGGCAAATTTCCAAATGAAACGACCTATACCGCCAACGACGGGATTCTAAATAGTCGAAATCCATTTTAAAAACACCATCCCTGTCTGTATATCCCTGAGAGAAAAGTCTCCAGCCACCAATCCTGGTTCTTGCCCAAAACTGCACCGGCATATTGTGCAGTGCAGTGGTAGCATCATTTCTTTTTGCATAGGTCAATTTTCCGGTCACATAACTGGTTTTCCCGTTTCCATGGATTTTGTAATTTCGGGGGAATAATTCCTGGTTTACTCTTTTTAGCTTCCTTAAAAAATTTTCATACCGGATTAAAAGGGACTCAATTACCCAAACAAACCGACTATTGATGATCTTTGACCTGCCAACTTCCAGATGATTAATATTCTTTAATACGGGATCAAAAAATCCCCCTGACTTTGAATAATTAATTTTTATTTCCTGAAAAGCTTCCTCATACACTTTTTCAATATCTTTTTCTGAACAGCCGGGTGGATATAGACTCATAGGATTCGAGGTGTTATTTAATACTTTTGGTTCTGTTTAAGGAAATTATAGATCGATTCATTTTGTTTAACACCTACTACATATATACTTTTCAAAAAGATCTACCTTAAAGTTGCAAAATAAATCTTTGAGATACTTTGTACTTTTGGCGTCTCTTTATAACTAAAAAGTTATCTTTTTTGAAGCTGTAAAACTATATCTGCCAAGTACTTTGTAGTAATAATAACACTGAATAGAGTTTGCCATTAAGGCTCCAAGACTCAAAGTTGCACTAAAAAAAACTTTTTTACCCTCCATATTGTTCTAAAACAAAAGCATAATTTTCAACATCAGAAGTTTGCTGAAGACTTTAAAGGTTCAACAAAATACATATCTATTTCTCCTTTATTTTTAGCATCCACTTTTCCGCGGTATTCACAATCAAAGCCATCTTTGATGATTTCATGAGTTTGCCCGGAAATATTCACTTTTCCGGGTTTCCCGGAAGATTCCATTCGGGATGCTGTATTTACGGTATCTCCCCAAATGTCATAAGCAAATTTTTTATATCCTACCACCCCGGCAACTACTGGCCCGGTATGTAATCCTATCCTGATTTGAAAAACAGGTTTGCCATTTGATTTTGCTTCTTTTGAGTAATTATTTATCCAGTCACGAATCTCCAGTGCCGCCTTTATGGTGTCTGAAGCATGGGTAGAATTAGGAACAGGCAATCCGCCTACGCACATATAAGAATCTCCTATGGTTTTGATCTTTTCTATCTTGTACTTGTCAATAATCTTATCAAAAGCTATAAAACAGGCGCCTAATTCGGCTACAAGCTCTGCGGGAGACAGTACTTCACTCAGCTGTGTAAATCCTTTAAAATCGGTAAACATGACGGTGACCTTTTCAAAATGCCTGGGAGTGGTGGTATTGCTGCGTTTGAGCTCTTCTGCAATTTCGAGAGGTAAAATATTTAACAAAAGGGTCTCAGATTTCTTTTTCTCTTCTTCCAGTTCTTTGGTACGATCGGCAACCTTCAATTCCAGATTTTCAAACAACATTGCATTGCTGATAGAAACTGCGATTTGCCCGGAAAGTAATGCCATAAGATCCACCCTATCTGGGGTAAAGGCGGCAATGGAGTGATTGTTTTCCAAATATAATACTCCTCTTTGCAGGCCTAAATTTATTATTGGCAAGCACAAAACAGATTGAACCGGAGCAGTTTTGATGTAGCCACAATGGGTAAATCTCCTGTCATTTCCGGCATCCTGAACAAGAGCGCTTTTACCGGATTGAGTTACATAGGAAACAATGGTTTCAGAAAGAAGTCCGGATCCCTTATAATTTAGATGTTGTAAAATTTCTTCAGATTTACCTGATTCTTCTGAAATGGCTTCAATAAAAAATTCTTCATCTTCCTTCAGAAGAAGTATTCCTCTATCGGCTCCCGCGTTTTCCATCACGGTCATCATCAGGTTTTTAAGAAGTTTATTCAAAACGATTTCCTGGGAAATTGAAGCCGAAGCTTTTAGTACAGTCGATAGATCAAGCGTCATACTGCTTGAGTTTCCGGTTGATGATGGAGAATGCATGCTAATGCTGTTTAAACCGGTTCCGGAATTCACCGAGCTTACATAATTGGGATATTTTTGCTCCAGGGCGCGTAACTTGGCCTGAGCGCCCCATTCCCGATATGCATTGTAAGAAGATTTTAAAAAATGCTCTGCCAGGCTGGTCGCATTTTGATTCAAATAAAAAATACCGGCCAATTCCCCGGCTATGGCTTCTTCATGAATGAAATTTTGTTCGCTGGCACCTCGAATAGCCTTGTCGTAAAATAATGCAGCTTCTGAAAAATTTCCCTTTATACGCAGTATTTCGGCCTTGATAATATCATATTTATGCTGAAAGTTCTCAGGAGCGTCTTTAGCCCATTTTTTGAGTTTATGAGAATTTTTCCTAATCTGCCGCATGAGTCTGCTGCGCGTTTTTCTATCCGATTTTTCGTAGATTCCCAGCATTGTTAAAGCTTCGTAATAATGGTGGTTGGGGATCTCGAATTTTGCCAATACTGCTTCCAATAATTTTCTCGATTCTTCGGCATGTTTTAAACCCAGATCGTATTCTCCCAATAGATAACTAAGGATCAGTTTATTGAAATGCAGAAAAAACATCCCTGTTTGGTCGTTTCTCTCCTTATTCTGAAGGATCATTTTATCTTCATCGTAAGCCGATCCTTTCAATTTGACAGGGTCCCCGGACAAACCCATCAAATTGAGCATGGCCTGCCTGTACACTTCGTTGTAATTGAAATTGGTCTCCTGATTGAATTCCTTAAAGCCCTGACTGTAGGCATTGGTTTCCACCTCAAGGCGTTCCAGGGGTTTTCCGCTCAAATAGCTATGGATGCAATAGATATTGGTATTGATACAGGCAAATTCAATGGCACCTGTTTCCATGCCAATATGATAAGATTCCTGAAGCGGTTTTAGGGTTTTGTCAATATGTTCGTTCCAGTTCACGATCAAACAATACACCGGGGTATATACCTGTGTTTTCCATTCTTTGGCGTTGAATTTTTCCAGAAGGATCAATCCCAATTTGCCAAATTGATAGCCGCTTTTCATGGCACCAAGTACCCCACACATGATAACTCCATAGGTTGCAAATGCGAAAGAAGAAAGCGCGGTATTTCCATATTTAAGGGATAATTGAACCATCCGGAAAATGATCAAGGGGAAAAGGCTAGGGGTAGCCCAATAACTGGAGGAAGCGATGCCTGCCATAATTCGCATCGCCGCGATCTTATTTTGATCGCTCATTTCAGGTAAATTGGCCAGAGTATCGTTATCCTTTCCATGGAGCCGGATCTTAGAACCCACCAAAGCTGTCATTACATGGATCATCTTCGGTTTTTTTGGGAATTTTTCCCCCAGCTGCTCCAACAATTCCAGTCCTGTTTTTATGGCTTCCAGCAATTTGTTTTCGGCTTTAAAAGCGAGGATCCTTATTTCATAAGATTTCACTTTCTCCAATAAATTTTCCGCCTTTTCCAGAACAATTTGGATCTTTTCATCCATACCCTGAAAATCCCCGTTTAAATATGCGGTTTCGCCTGCGAGAGAATATAATTTGAGGCTGAGGTCATATTGGGTTTTCCAAGGGTCTTCTTCTAACAAACGTATTCCATTGACAAAATAATCATAAGCCGAATTAAATGCCGAGGATTCTCTGGCCTTGGTTCCGGCTTTCAGATTGAGTTGACAAAGTTTTTCCTTCTCAACGGGATCCTGAATAAATTTTATTCCACGGTTGAGCTGGTTTACAATGTCAAACAGATATTCCTCCTGCAACTCGTTTAATGTGTTAGCTAATAACACTCTTCCAATTTCCAGATGTGTTAAATCCCGTTTTTCTATCGGAATTAAATTATACACCGCTTGCTGGATCCTGTCATGCGCAAATTTGTAGCTATTCTCCCCTTTGGGGAACAGAAGTCCTTCAGCAAGCGCGGCCTGCAAATCTTCCCGGGTATTGGTCTCGTCCTTTTCATAGATCAAGGCCAGGGTCTCCAGGCCAAATTTATTTCCAAAACATGCAGCTAGACGAATCACATCCTGGGTGGGAAGCGGTAGCTTCAAAATTTTATTGGCCATGAGTTCCACCACGTTATCTGTGATGTTTTTCTCCTGAATATTTTTTAGGTCATAGACCCAGGTTTTCGAAGGCCGGTCGAAATATAAAAGCTCATCCTCATATAATGAACGCAGAAACTGGGTAAGAAAAAACGCATTCCCACGGGTTTTGTCATAAACCAACCTGGCCAGGTCCCGCACCTCTCCTGTCTTTTTATCGAGTGCATCGCCAATTAGGTTTTCCACATCTTCAAGGGAAAGGTTGCCAATTTTAAGCTCATATATTTTAGATCCGGTTTTACGCAGATCTTCCACCATATTAATAAATGGATGTGCAGCATTCACTTCGTTGTCCCGATAAGCCCCAATAAAAAGTAAATACGCATTTTCCTGATCGCTCACCAAAGAGCTTAAAAGACCAAGGGAACTGGAATCTGCCCATTGAAGATCATCTATAAAAACTACCACCGGATGTTCTTTCCGGGCTACTGCATGTGTAAATTTTCTGAATATGTAATTGAACCTGTTTTTTGCTTCGCTTCCTCCCAATTCCGGAACTTCTGGCTGAGTTCCTATTATCAACTCCAAACCCGGCAATACATCTGTGAGTACTTTTCCTTCTTCGCCTACGGCAAAAAGTATATCCCTGCGGATTTTCTCAAATCTTTGTGCATTTTCCCCCAACAAGATCTCTATAAACTCTTCAAAGGCCTGTATCAATGCATAATAAGGAACATCCCGTTGGTACTGATCAAATTTTCCTTCCACAAAATACCCAGACATCTGGGAAATTGGCTTATGAATTTCCCGCACCAATGCCGATTTTCCGGTTCCGGAATATCCGGCAACCAAAAGAAGTTCCCTGCCGCCTTGTGCTACCTCTTCCAACTTTGAATGCAGAATACTGAGTTCTTTCTCTCTGCCATAAAGTTTTTGGGGTAAAGAAAATTTACCTGAATGATCCTCAACCCGAAGCGTAAAAGATTTAATTATTCCTTTAACTTCAAATTGCTTTCTAAAGCTTTTGAGATCGTGCATTAACCCAAAACCCGATTGATAACGATCCTCAGAATTCTTTGCCAGCAATAAAGATACGATGTCGGATATGGGCTTTGGTACCAATGGGTTTTTTATGTGCGCAGGTTCGGGAACTACGGCAATGTGACCGTGAATAATCGCCATAGGATCAAGGCCCTGGAAAGGTGTAGCTCCCGTAAGCATTTCGTAATAAACCACACCCAGGGAATATAGATCTGTTCTGTAATCAATTACCCGGTTCATACGGCCGGTTTGTTCAGGGCTTAGATATTCCAGCGTTCCATCTAAATGCTCAGGATTTCCCAGGTGTTCTTCCTTTAAAGAAAGCCTGGAAGCTATACTAAAATCGATGATCTTTATCGATCGGTCCTGGAGGTTTACAATAAAATTGTTTCCGGAAATATCTTTATGTATGATATTGTTTTCGTGCAATTCCCCCAGGGACTTTGCCATTTCAATCGCGATATGCAGAAAATCCCGAATATCGCCCTGTTTTCCCTTAAATGCCTCTTTTACGGTGGTGCCATTGATCCACTCGAGATACATGGCATGTTTCCCGTGATACTTAAAACATTTTAAAGCCTTCCTGATACTGTCAATACCTAAGCCATCTATAATATTAAATTCGTTGTAGAACTGAGAAATATCCTTCGGGGTGGGGAATTCAAAATTGAGGATCTTTAAAAGTACAGGCTGGTTTAATTCTGATTTATCTAAATAATAAATTTTTGACTTCTTGCTCTCGTATATTAATTTTTCAGCCATAATATTTATATTAAAATAGATTGGCAGAAAAAAATGCAATTCCCGCTTTGGTCTGAAATCTTTCTATAAGCGACTTATCAGGCGCAGACCTGAATGCTGAGGACTTTGGGCGATAGTGGTATTTAGCTTTCATATTCTAAACCTCGGTTAAAGCATACCTTAAACAGGTAAAGTTGTAATATAGTTTTCTTTTTGTTCTCCAAGGGGGAATTACCGGTAAAAGAGCGTACTAATTATATTA
>Ga0075530_1000927_pt1 | contig 13915 bp, 13 predicted proteins | sample NGEPerD_2_FD_75101 | JGI IMG/M metagenome (GOLD analysis project Ga0075530, IMG submission 75101) | Arctic peat soil microbial communities from the Barrow Environmental Observatory site, Barrow, Alaska, USA - NGEE PermafrostL1-D | ecosystem: Environmental > Terrestrial > Soil > Wetlands > Peat ...
AATAATGGTGCCAAATAGCAATAATGCCATGATCAATACTTTTACTGAGAAAGGTTTTGTTACTTTTTTTGTCATTTTTCAGATTTTTTGGTTAATATTTATTTATGAATGTTCATTTTTTCTGGCTTAACTTTATCATAAATATAAAAATATGTCAAGACTAAATTTTTGCGAAATAAAAACCCCCGCATTGCTTGATTGCGGGGGCTAGTTTTACTAACTGGTTTATTATTTATGTTCCGCTAGCCATGCTCTGGCATTTTGGGACATTTTTAACCAAGGCGCAGTTTTAAGCTCTGACCATTCTTGCGGCCAGTAAGCCCACTGATAGGGTAAGAAAGTCCTTTCAGGGTGCGGCATCATAATCAGATGCCGTCCGTCAGCACTGCATAGCCCGGCAATTCCATCAGGCGAACCGTTAGGGTTGAAAGGGTAGTCAGTAGAGCGGGCGATGTCACCGTTATCCTTGGCGTAGCGGACAGGGATGTGTGATGTGTTGCCTGGGCAGAAAGCTTTGCCTTCACCGTGCGCCGACCAAACTCCTAAAGTAGAACCTTCCATGTCTTGGAGCATAATCGCGGGACTATCCATAATTTTGATAGTCAAGAAATGGCTCTCAAAACGACCGGAATCGTTTTTAATAAAACGTGGTTGTTCTTCCGGTTTTAATTCCGGAAATATTAACTCCGTCAGAGCGTCAAATTGGCAACCGTTACAGATGCCCAGTGAAAGCGTGTCGGGACGTTTGTAAAAATCTTCAAACATTATTTTTAACTTGTCGTTAAATTTTACAACTCCGGCCCAGCCTTTAGCTGAGTCCAAAACATCAGCGTAGCTAAAGCCGCCAACGAAAGCCACCATTTGGAACTCGTCCAAATTAGCTGCTCCGGAAAGTAAATCACTCATGGCAATGTCTGAGACCTTAAGTCCACCTTGGTAAAAAAATGAACTCATTTCCCGATCACCATTAGAGCCTTCTGCGCGGATAACGGCTACCTTTGGTTTTTCAAATTTAAATACCCAAGGCTCTGTTGCTTGTGGCGTAAAAGATAAATGATATTGGGCCCCAGAGCGATAACAAATATTCATCTTTTTAACCTGAGCTAAGTCCGGCGGTATTTGCAGTTTTTCCAACTGGTAGCTGGTTTCGTGCCAAGCTTCTTTGAGATTTCCCAGCTTGTCTGAGAAAACGATTTCAGAATGATTTCTAATGATCGCTTCTTTCGGCTGTATTGTCGTCCCCAAGTTTTGGTAGGGGATGGAATAACTATCTAAAACATTAATTACTAATTTTAGATCTTCGCCTGGTAAACATTCAATTATCCAACCAGATTCCTCAGCAAATAATTCTGCTGTTAAAGGAACTGATAAACCATAATTGATGTCAAATCCACAATTACCCGCAAAAGCCATTTCCAGAAGAGTGGTAATGAAACCGCCCTTACTGATGTCATGGCAGGCAGAAATCAACCCAGCGCTAACCAGAGTTTGAATGGCGTTAAATCCGTAAACTAAAGTTTTGGGGTCAATGTCTGGGTAATTATTTCCTGTTTGGCAATAAGCTTGCGCTAAAGCCGAACCGCCTAAGCGACGCTGTCCCCGAGCTAAATCAACTCTTAACAAGATACTTTTTCCGGGATGTTTAATGTCCGGAGTAACTTTTTTAGTTACATCAGGCACGGTCACGTATCCGGATAAAATTAATTGACTGGGGGATTTCACCATTTCAGTTTTTCCGTCAGGATGCTGGATTTTGGTAACCATTGATAGGCTATCTTTTCCGCCATCAATGGCAATTCTGACTTCAATCATAAAATCCCGCAAAGCAGTCGCTGCGTCGTACAGGCGCGCGCCTTCACCCGGAAGTTTCGGGGCCCACATCCAGTTGGCAGAAACCTTCAAATCCTGCAGGCAACTAATTACCGCTGGAGCCATATTGGTTAATAATTCGGCAGCTGTCATTCTAGCTGCAGCCGGGGTGTTAAGCATCATTTCCATATGCTTCTCTCCAATCGCCGTTACCGCACCAGTATGCTCATGACAAATATCAGGAAAATAGCTTTGAGCCACAATCCCAAAATCAGCCACCGGAATCTGCACAGCGCCACAACATTGTTGTTGGGCAATCAAACCCGTAACACTGCGGTCAACTTTTGCCGTCAGATGGTCTTTGGAACCAACAGACACTAAGCCGAAGATTCTTTTGATTCCTTCAGCTAGAGAAAAGTCGCTAGGCAGTTCCAGGGGCAGTAATTTTCTTTCTACATGATTGTCAGTAAAAGTTTTTTGCGGCAAACCGCCTAAAACTTTACTTAAATCCAAGCGTACCGGAATACTGTCATCAGCACTGTCATAAACGACAAAATAACCGTCATCAGTTACTTCACCGAGTACTTCACAGTTCACTTTTTCGCGCGTGCAAATGGCTTGGAATTCCTCAATCCGTCCGGGTTCAATAATAAGGCCGTTACGTTCTTGATATTCACAAATCCAAATTTCTAAGACTGACAGAGTCGGATCACCAACGGCAATTTTTCGGATGTCAATCTTACCGCCGTACTTTTCCACTAATTCTTTTAAGACATTAGCGGGTCCACCGGCCCCTTGATCATGGACAATTATAATCGGATTGTCTTCGCCCATTTCCACACAAGCCCTAATAACGCGATTTACTTTTTGGCCCATCTCGCCATCACCACGCTGTACGGCATTAAAGTCAACTTCTTCCTCATTATCTCCCTGATTTCTAGATGATGCCGAACCGCCACCTTTACCGATGCGAAAAGCTGGTCCACCAATCTGGACAATTAGCATACCGGGCAAGGCTTCGCCTTTTTCAATATGCTCGTCATCCAGCATGCCGATTCCGCCGGTAAATAAAATTGGCTTGATATACTCTTGGCGTTCGCCATTTGGTAATCTGATGGCCACCGAAGCGGCCGTACCATTTATTACCGGTTCGCCGAACTTGTTGCCATAGTCAGAGGCTCCATCGGAACCTTTAATCATAATTTTTTGACCGCTGGCAACGTTTCCGGGATAAATAAAAGTTTTGTTTTCCCAAGGTAATTCATATCCCGGGAGATAAAGATTACCCACGAAATAGCCAGTCGTTCCGGCAATCGTTAAACCACCGCGGCCGGTTGCCTGAATATCACGGATACGCCCACCAGTGCCGGTTTCTGCTCCTGGATAAGGAGCGATTCCGGTCGGAAAATTATGAGTTTCCGCAGTGAAGATGAAGTGATAATACTTCTTCCGAAGTTTCATAACTGATCTTTGTCCGGGGTGTTTAGGCATCAGCGTTTTTATTTCATAACCCTTAATTCCAGACGAATTATCACGAAAGGCTAAAATAGAGCAGCGTGGGGTGGCTGTCAGGGTCGATATCACAATTTCCATTAATGTCTCCGGCATCTCCACGCCGTCAATAAATTGTTTACCTTTGAAATAGCCGTGCCGACAATGCTCCGAGTTGGCATTGTTCAAATCCATAATCTCCACAATCGTCGGGTCGCGATGTTCTATTTCTACAAAATATTTGTAGTAGAATTCGCGGTCCGCCTGATCCATGGAGAGTCCGGAAATTTTTAACAAAGCATCCGGTCCTTCAGCGGTCATCGGAATGCTGTAAACTGCTTCCGGTTGGCGACCAGTATCAAAACTTTTTAAGGGCTCTGGATAAATCATTTGCGTCATGCGGTCAAAAAGGTTAGGCGCTTGCGCGTCAGCTTCGGCTTGACTGGCAAAGGGGGTGTGGATAAATTTTTCAATCCGGGTAATTTTTGTCAGCCCGCAAGCGTGACAAATTGAGAGCGCGTTGGTATTCCAGGGAGTGGCGTAATTAAGCAAGGGACCAACTTTCACATTCGGCGATACCAGAAATGATTCGCGCGCAAAATTTTGCGGCTCGAAAGTTTCCGATAACAACCAGGTTAAGACTTCTAATTCTTTAGAAGTTAAAGGCTCGGTCATTTCAACGTTGAAACAAATTTCAACGCCAGCTTGAAAGCGATAAAAATGTTCTACCATGATTCTGATTTTTAGGTGATTACTATAAATTTATTTTGTTAAAGTTCTCGAAAAACACGATAATCTCTTGGTGTTTCCGCCAATTAATTATCATCTCAAATTAACAAATTATGCCCATAAAGTCAAACAAGCATCTTTACCCGAGTCACGTTATCTAAAAGGGCCGATAAAGCTTCGGATTATTACTTTTTCCATCTTGACTTATATTTTATATTTTGTTAAATTGAAAGCGTGTAAAAAATTAACACATCCTGAATTCTCAGGATTCTTTTAATATTTAAAATTTAGTAATTACTAAAGTTCGCACCGGGCGTCTGTCAGGCAGGCGAATCATAAAGAAAATTATGCCAACAATAAACCAATTGGTTAAACAGGGAAGAAAGAAGGTTAAGGTACATAAGAATGCCATTGCTCTTCATTTCGGCCTTGATTCCTTACATCGTAAAAAGAAAGAAACTGCCAAAGGGGCTCCTTTTAAACAAGGCGTTTGTTTAAAGGTAACCACCACTACCCCAAAGAAGCCGAACTCGGCGTTACGTAAAATTGCTCGTGTTCGTTTGTCTAACGGCATGGAAGTCACCGCCTATATCCCGGGTATGGGACATAATTTACAGGAACACTCCATCGTTTTAGTTAAGGGTGGAAAAACCAAAGATCTTCCGGGTGTGCGCTATAAAGTTGTTCGTGGCGTTTATGATGCATCGGGTGTCGAAGCAAGACGTAAGAGCCGTAGTTCTTATGGTGCTAAGAAACCAAAGGCCGCTACTAAGTAATCAATTTAAATTAACAAATATGAGAGGAAAACCAGCCCCAAAAAGAGATATTGAAGGCGATTCTAAGTATAATGACCAGAATATTGCCAAATTTATCAACTATGTCATGGAAAGAGGCAAAAAAAGCGTAGCTGAAAGTATCGTCTACCGCGCTTTTGATATTTTAAAAGAAAAAACCAAACAAGACCCACGCCATATTTTCAATAAGGCAATTAAGAAAGTATCTCCCTTAGTTGAAGTTCGTGGTAAGCGCGTCGGTGGCGCCAACTATCAGGTTCCTTTCCAGGTTCGTGGTGAAAGAAGATATTTCTTAGGTTGTAATTGGATTATTAACGCCGCTAATGACCGTAAGGGTCGTTCCACTGCGGAAAAATTAGCGACTGAAATTTTAGATGCTTCTAATGGTGAAGGCACGGCTGTTAAAAAGAGAGAAGCAGTTCATAAGATGGCTGAGGCCAATAAGGCTTTCGCTCATTTTTCAAGATAAAATATTAAACTTAATTTTAAAATATGCCCCGAGATTATTCTCTAGACAATATTAGAAATATCGGCATCATGGCGCACATTGATGCTGGTAAAACCACTTTCACTGAACGCGTCCTTTTTTATACTGGCAAAAAGCATAAAATTGGTGAAGTTCACGAAGGGGCCGCGGAAATGGATTGGATGGAACAGGAAAAAGAAAGAGGCATTACGATTACCTCGGCGGCGACTACTTGTTTTTGGAAGAATAAGAAAATTAATATTATTGATACTCCCGGGCACGTTGACTTTACCGTTGAAGTTGAACGTTCTTTGCGCGTTTTAGACGGCGCGATTGCTGTTTTTGATGGTCAGGCTGGCGTGGAACCACAATCGGAAACTGTTTGGCGCCAAGCGGACAAATATCAAGTGCCGCGTCTGTGCTTCGTTAATAAGATGGATAAGATGGGCGCGGATTTTTATATGAGTTTAGATTCTATTCGTACCAGATTAAACCAGAAAGCAGTGGCCATGCAATTACCAATCGGGGCCGAAGATAATTTAAAAGGCGTGATTGATTTGTTAACCAAGAAGGCTTATCAGTTTTCCGGTCATTTTGGCGTTAATATCGAAGAAGTGCCAATCCCGGATGACATGAAAGAAAAGGTTGATACTTTTTATGCCGAATTAGTAGAAAAAGCGGTTGAATGTGATGAAGTTACCATGGAAAAATATTTGAACGGTCAAGAAGTTTCTTTAGAAGAAATTAAAGCCGCAATTCGCAAAGGAGTAATTGCTAATGATATTTACCCAGTTTTATGTGGCACGGCCTTACAAAATATCGGTGTTCAGTTAGCTTTAGACGCCGTTAATGATTATTTACCATCTCCTTTAGATGTCCCCCAAGTTGAGGCCACTGATGTGCGTGACCCTGAAAAGAAAGTTAATGTTAATGCTGACGATAGTAAACCGTTTATTGGTTTAGCTTTTAAAATTGCGACTGATCCTTTTGTTGGTAAATTATGTTTTGTGCGTGTTTATCAAGGAGTTCTCGCTTCTGGTTCTTATATTATTAATTCCTCAACTGGCAATAAAGAAAGAATTAGCCGTTTAGTCCGCATGCATGCCAATCATCGTGAAGAAATTAAAGAAATTTATGCTGGTGATATCGCCGCCGTTATTGGTTTGAAAAATACGACTACCGGCAATACTTTATGTGCTGAAGATGACCCAGTTTTATTAGAATCAATTACTTTCCCAGAACCGGTTATTAAGATTGCGGTAGAGCCAAAAACTAAGGCTGACCAAGAAAAAATGGGAGTCGCTTTAGCGCGTTTAGCGGAAGAAGATCCAACCTTTAGAGTCGCGACCGATGAAGAAACTAATCAGATTTTAATCTCTGGTATGGGTGAATTACATTTGGAAATTATTGTTGATCGTATGAAGCGCGAATTTGGTGTCGAAGCCAATGTTGGTAAGCCTCAAGTATCTTATCGCGAAACTATTACTAAAGTTGCGGAAGCGGAACATAAATATGTTAAGCAATCTGGTGGACGCGGACAATATGGTCACTGCTCTTTAAGAGTTGAGCCCCAAGAAACTGGTAAAGGTTATGAGTTTGTTGATGAAGTTAAGGGTGGTGTTATCCCCCGTGAATATATTCCAGCGATTGAAAAAGGTGTTAAGGAAGCCATGAACAGCGGTGTAGTTGCCGGTTATCCAATGGTTGATTTTAAGGCCGCAGTTTTTTATGGTTCTTATCATGAAGTTGACTCTTCCGAAATTGCCTTTAAAATGGCCGCTATCTTTGCTTTTAAAGAGGCCTGTCAAAAAGCGGGTCCAGTTTTATTAGAACCGATGATGAAAGTGGAAGTGACTACCCCGGAAGAATATATGGGAAATATTATTGGCGACTTAAGCAGTAAGCGCGGACAAGTGGAAGAAATGTCAGACCGGGCCAATATCAAAGTTGTTAAAGCCAAGGTTCCTTTGGCGGAAATGTTTGGCTATTCAACTGGTCTTAGATCAATGAGCCAAGGACGCGCTAATTATGTAATGGAATTTTCTCATTACGCCGAAGTACCAAAAAGTATTTTAGAGACATTAAAGGAAAAAAATGGTAAGTAAAAAAACACGGTTTTTAAATTAATCACTAAATATATGTCTGAACAATTCAAAAAAATTATTGAATTAATTAAGCAGACTGGGGACAAGGTGATAGTCTTTGATGCCGCCAGTCCCGACAGCGCTTATGTCGTAATGGACTTTGATAGTTACTCTCAGGCCAATGGTCAGAAAGTACTTGTTGATAAGGCGCCTGAAAGTCAAAAAACCCCTAATTTTACAGCAGAAAAGACGAAAGCGGAAAATTTGACAGAAGAAGATTTAACTGATAAAATTAATCGCGAAATCTCGATGTGGAAGAATCAAGAAAATGCGCCCGTACTATCAGAGGAAGATAAGGTAAAAAAGAATTGGAAAATTCCTCCGGCAGTCAAAAACAATGCGCATAATATCGAGTAATTTTTTATTGAAAATTTATTAAAATATTAATTTAATTTAGTTCGGCTGGTTTCCTAACCTAAGGAAAGAAACCCTGCGATAAGCGGGGGCCTTACAACAAAAACATGGCAGACAAATTTGAACGCACAAAGCCCCATGTAAACGTCGGCACTATTGGCCACGTTGATCATGGGAAAACTACTTTAACCGCCGCGATGTTGGCTGTTTTCGCCGCTAAAGGCATGAAAGCATCTCATAAGGGGGTCGGTGAAATCGATGCCGCTCCTGAAGAAAAGGAAAGAGGTATTACTATTGCTACCGCTCACGTAGAATACGAGTCAGACAAGCGCCATTATGCGCACGTTGATTGTCCGGGTCACGCCGATTATGTTAAAAACATGATTACTGGCGCTGCTCAAATGGATGGTGCAATTTTAGTAGTTGCCGCTACTGATGGCCCTATGCCTCAGACCAGAGAGCATATCTTGTTAGCTCGTCAGGTTGGCGTCCCTTATATTATTGTTTTCTTGAATAAGTGCGATATGGTAGAAGATCAGGAGCTGATTGACCTGGTTGAAGAAGAAATTCGTGATTTATTAAAGAAATATGAATTCCCAGGAGATACTACTCCAATCATCCGTGGTTCCGCTTTGAAGGCTTTGGAAAACCCAACTGGTCCTGATGCTGAACCTTTAATGGAGCTTATGAAGCAACTTGATGAATTTATCCCAGACCCAGTAAGAGACATTGATCATCCTTTCTTAATGCCGATTGAAGATATCTTCTCAATTGAAGGTCGCGGCACTGTTGTTACCGGCCGTATTGAAAGAGGTGTTATCAAGATTGGTGATGAAGTTGAAATTGTTGGTTTAATGGATACTAAGAAAACTACTGTTACTGGAATTGAAATGTTTAACAAACAGTTAGACCAAGGACAGGCAGGAGACAACGCTGGATTATTACTTCGCGGTACTAAGAAGGATGAAGTTGAAAGAGGTCAAGTTCTCTGCAAGCCAGGGACAATTACCCCTCATACTGAATTCACAGCTGAAGTTTACGTCTTATCTAAAGATGAAGGCGGACGCCATAAACCATTCTTTAATGGTTATAAGCCTCAATTTTACTTCAAGACCACTGACGTTACTGGCGATATCACTTTGCCTGCCGGAACGGAAATGGTTATGCCTGGGGATACTGTTAATTTAACTGTTAAATTAATTGCTCCAATTGCTCTTGAAGATAAGCAGAAGTTTACTATCCGTGAAGGTGGACGCACTGTTGGTGCTGGTGTTGTTACTAAAATCTTAAAGTAATTACTTAGGCTTGCTCTTCTTAATTAGAGAAGAGCAAGCTCGTAGCGATCATTTTAAAAAAATTTAAATTATGTCCGAACACAAAAAAGACGAAAAAGAATTCAAACAGAGGATAAGAATCAAGATTAAGGCTTTTGACCACAAAATTATTGATCAGGCCACGAAGACTATTATTGAAACTATCGAGCGCAGTGATGCTCAGTTTTTTGGTCCTATCCCGCTTCCGATAGAAAAAAGAAAATATACCGTTAATCGGTCTACTTTCGTGCACAAAGATGCGCGTGATCAGTATGAGATGCGTATTCATAAGCGCATGATTGATATTATTGACCCGACTGCTAAAACTATTGAAGATTTGACCGGTTTAAATTTACCGGCAGGGGTTGACGTTGAAATAAAAATGTAGTAATATAAAAAAGTAATAAAATTGTTTACTTTTGGCGGTTCGGACAACTCTAATTTTAGAAAGTATCTTGGCCAATATTAGTAAAATTTGGAGGTAAATCAGAGAAATACAATTAAAGTTGGTGAATAAAACTATCAGAAACATGTTTTATTTTTCATTTTTTTGTTTATTCTTACTGGTTTATTGAACCAGTTTTTTTTGTGTATATTGAAGAAAACCATATGAAATTTATTAGTGGAAAAAAAATGAGCATGACCCAGGTCTGGAATGGCGATAAAGTATTTGCCGTTACTCCTATTCAAGCTGGTCCTTGCCCAATAACTCAAGTCAAAACTAAGGCTAAAGATGGCTATGAAGCTTTGCAATTAGCCTACGGTAATCGAAAAAAGAAGAATATTAAGAAGCCCCAAGTCGGCCATTTTAAGAACATGGAGAATATGCCGGCTCATATTAGAGAATTTAGAATTACCGAAGCCAGTAATTTTAAGATTGGCGACGTTGTTAGCGTCGAAACTTTTGCTGCTGGCGATATTATTAATGTAACCGGCGTTTCTAAGGGTAAGGGTTTTCAGGGGGTAGTTAAACGTCATGGTTTTCATGGTTTTAAAAAAACTCATGGTAATAAAGATCAGGAAAGAATGCCTGGTTCTATCGGTCCTAAAGGTCCGGCTCATGTTTTCAAAGGCACCAAAATGGGTGGTCGTATGGGTGGCGAAAGAGTGACTACTACCAATTTAGAAATTATTAAAGTCGACGCCGAAAATAATATCTTATTTATTAAAGGGGCCGTTCCGGGAGCGATTAATGGTTTATTGATGATTAACGGTGTCGGTGAACTTAAAGTAAATACTAAGGTGGCGGTTGAAGAAGTTAAAGTTGAAGCGGTTGTTGAAGAAGTTAAGGCTGAACCAAAAGAAGAAGTTAAGGCTGAACCAAAAGAAGAAGCTAAGGCCGAAGAGGCTAAGGCCGAAGAGGCAGTTTCATAATTAGTAATTAGTAAATTGAGATTCATATGTCATTAAAGATAAAAGTTTACAATCAAGTCGCCGAACCAGTTAAGGACTTAGAATTAAGCGCTAATATTTTTGGCGTTGACGCTAGTCAGGAACTTCTTCACCAAGCGATGGTTGCGCAAATGGCTAATAGTCGTCAGGTTTTAGCACACACCAAAGATAGAAGTGAAGTTTCTGGTGGTGGTAAGAAGCCTTGGAAACAAAAGGGAACCGGACGGGCTCGTGCTGGTTCTAGTCGAAGTCCGATTTGGATTGGTGGTGGTGTTACTTTTGGTCCGACTAAGGATCGTAATTTTAAGAAAAAAATAAATCAGAAAATGAAACAGAAGGCCATCTTTATGGTTTTATCAGATAGAGTTAAAAATAATGCGCTGATTGTGGTTGATTCTTTAGCATTAGAAACCTATAAAACTAAAAAGTTTAACGAAATTTTAAGCGCGATTGAAACAAAAATTTTAAACAACGACCGTCGTGATATTTTAATTATTAACGACGCTAAAGATGACAAGGTCAAATATTCTGGACGCAATTTAGTCGGTACTAAGATTATCAACTTAGAAAATGTTAATTTGATTGACCTGTTAAATTATAAGAATTTACTGCTTACAGAAAATGCGGTTGCCACTTTTACTAAACGCTATAATAAATAAAAATATGGCTTTATTCGGATCAAAAAAAACTCCTACTGAAGATAAGAAATCGGCAGCGGCTAAAACCACGACCGAAGCTAAGGTAGTGGAGTCTAAAAAAGAGGCGCAGTCCATGAAAGATTTGTATGCTGAAACCGCAACCGTTAAGACTGCTGGTAAGGCTAAGGGGACTGTCTATAAACATGCAGCCTCTAGTCGCGCTTTAGTTAAACCGTTAATTACTGAAAAAGCAACCCATTTAGCTAGTGAAAATAAATATGTTTTCGTAATTGCTCGTGGCGCTAATAAGATTGAAACTGCTAAGGCGATTCAAGCTGTTTACGGCGTCAATCCAGTGGCTGTCAATATTGTTAATATGAAAGGTAAACGCGTGGCTCGCGGTAAAATTCGCGGTCAGAGAAAAGATTGGAAAAAGGCAATTGTGACTTTAGCTAAGGGTGATTCCATTAAGGTTTACGAAGGCGTCTAAGCGTCGGCATTTATAAATAGAAATTTTATTCATCAATATGGGAATTAAAAAAGTAAAAGCAAATACTCCTGGACGCCGTGAAGCGACTTTTGACGATTTTAAAGATATTACCAAATTCACTCCGGAAAAAAGATTGGTAACACCTAAAAAGAAAAGAGGTGGCCGCAATTCCAGTGGTAAAATTACCGTTAGACATCGAGGCGGTGGCGCGAAGCGAGCTGTTCGTTTAGTTGATTTTAAACGTGATAAATTTAATGTCGAAGCGACAGTGGCGGCGATTGAATATGACCCAGGCCGCGGGGCTCGTTTAGCTTTATTGCATTACGGTGATGGTGAAAAAAGATATATTGTCGCTCCAATTAATGTTGGTGTTGGTGATAAATTAATGAGTTCTCAGGATTTAATTGAAATAAAAAATGGCAATGCTTTGCCTTTGAAGTTTATTCCGGCCGGTATGCCTGTTAGCTCGGTAGAGTTAGAACCAGGTCAAGGTTCAAAGATTGCCCGCGGTGCCGGTAACGTAGTTTACGTCATGGGCGTTGAAGGTAAATATGCGCAAGTAAAAATGCCATCAGGTGAAATTAGATTAATTAAGAAAGAATGTTTGTGTACTGTTGGCCAGGCTAGTAATCCTGATAAGAGACATATTTCCTTGGGTAAGGCGGGACGAAGCCGTCACTTAGGTATCAGACCAACTGTTCGTGGCACGGCGATGAATCCGGTTGATCATCCACATGGTGGTGGTGAAGGTAAGCAATCCATTGGGTTGAAACATCCAAAAACTATGTGGGGTAAACCAGCTCTTGGTGTTAAGACTAGAAAAAAGCGTCACAGTGATCGTTTAATAGTTAAAAGAAGATCGAAGCGCAAATAAATTTAATTTTAAATTATTATGTCCAGAAGTTTAAAAAAGGGACCGTATATAAATCTAAGGTTGCTTAATAAAATCAAAAATCTTAAAGCGGATGAAAAACCGGTAATTAAAGTTTGGGATCGAGCTTGTACTATTTCTCCGGAAATGGTGGGATTTACCATCGCTGTTCATAACGGCAAAACTCATATTCCTGTTTATATTGTGGAAAATATGGTTGGACATCGCTTGGGAGAATTTTCTCCGACCAAAAAGTTTTCTGGTCATGGAGGTAAAATGGCTAAGACCCAGGCCGCTGCTAAAAAATAATCGAAAATTTATATGGAAGTAAAAGCCAGTTTAAAACATGCACGAATGTCAGCCCAGAAAGTTCGCCTGGTTATTGATGTTATTCGTAAAATGCCGGTTATAACCGCTTTGGATCAATTAAAATTTGTTAATAAGAAGGCTTGTTTACCGGTCAGCAAACTTATCAAATCAGCAATTGCTAATGCCGTTAATACTTACGAATTAGATAAAGCTAACTTGTTTATCAAAGAAATCAGATCCGATGAAGGGGCAACTTTAAAGAGATGGATGCCAAGGGCTCATGGTCGCGCTAGCGCTATCAGAAAACGCGGCTGTCATATCCACGTTATTTTAGCGGAAATTAAAGACAGCGGTAAGAAAGACAAGAAAGTTATTAAAACGGCTGAACCGGTTAAACTAGAAAAGTTAGTTAAAGAAGGTGAGAAAGCCGCTAAAATAACCGCTAAGCCGGAAAAGGCTAGCACTAAACAAGTAGTCGCTCCAGAGAAGGCCAAAGTTTTTAGAAGAAAAGCCGGTTAATATATAAATCATTAACAGCAATAAATATGGGTAAAAAAGTTAATCCAAAAATTCTACGCATGGGCATCACCAAGACTTGGCATTCTATTTGGTTTGAACAAGGTGAGCAATATATAAAAAATATCAAACAAGATATTTATATTCGCAAGTACATGATTAGGGAATTTAAGGAAGCCGGAATTGATAAGGTAGAAATCGCCCGCGGTATTAATAAGATTGAAATCACTATTTTTACTGCTAAACCGGGTATTATTATCGGTCGCGGCGGTAATGGCGCTGAAGAATTGAAGAAAAAATTGCATGATAAATTTTTGAAGAATTTCCGCATGCAAGAAATAAATTTAAATATTAAAGAAGTCAGTCGTCCAAATTTAAGCGCTCAGATTATTGTTTCTAGCATGATTTTAGATATTGAAAAGAGAATGGCTTTCCGTAGAGTTATGAAGCAAGCTCTCGGTCGCGTGGAAAGAGGCGGTGCTTTAGGAGCTAAGGTTGTTGTTGCTGGACGTTTAAATGGAGCGGAAATTGCTCGTACCGAAAAGCTTGTTTGGGGAAAAGTCCCGCTCCAAACTTTACGCGCTGATATTGATTATGCC
>Ga0075530_1000928_pt1 | contig 13905 bp, 18 predicted proteins | sample NGEPerD_2_FD_75101 | JGI IMG/M metagenome (GOLD analysis project Ga0075530, IMG submission 75101) | Arctic peat soil microbial communities from the Barrow Environmental Observatory site, Barrow, Alaska, USA - NGEE PermafrostL1-D | ecosystem: Environmental > Terrestrial > Soil > Wetlands > Peat ...
AAGGAGTCCGTCAGATCGGAGTGGGCACCTGCCAGTGGCCTGACTCACACTCTCACGGAATCTCGCTCCCGTGTCAGTGATATCGCAGGGGTACCTGCCAGCACTCACCCATTAGGTTATGTCCGCCGGCCAGCACTGGTTGGGGCGCGTAACGGATGCGTCCCGGAGCAGGTAGGGGAAGATGCGGTGCTGGGGATGGACCTCGTACTTGGCCGCGAGCCTGGCGATGGTGCGCTCGGAGCGTAGAGCCTCCAGGGCCACCCTTGCCTTGAACGAGGCACTGTAGTTGTTGCGCTTGGCCATGTGTTCTCTCCAGATGTGCGGGCCGGTTTAACCTAACACACCTGTCCAGGATCCGGCGTCCACCGTCCTCCACTTTTGGCTACCGGAGACTCTGGAGGCATCTGGCCGCGGCCAGTGACTGTCACGAAAGAGAAATCGTTGGGTATGAGTTCTCCGCGTGGGCCCAGGCCAAGGAAGCCGAGCGCGCCCTCAAGGAAACCTGTATCGTCCGCTTGTAGTGCTCGCCGCATTTCAAGCCTTACCCTTCTTCGCGGGCGTCTGGAGGCATATCCTCACAGACGCCCCAGGGATTGGGGATGGCTCGAATTTCAAGTGCCTCGGATGGCCATGATGGCAGTGCTCCCCGATCCCCCCGACTCTTTGACCGCTCATAGGGATCAGCGGGCAGTCGCTACGTAAGGCTTTGCCGGCGAAGAGTTGCGGGCTAGGAAGAAACGACCGGGGAAGAGAGGACCATGAAAAACGCGTGGGTGGGGATCGATATCGGCAAGGAGGTTCACTGGGTGGTTGCTATCGATGATACCGGCGGAGAGCTGCTTTTTCGTCGCGTGGAAAACAGTGAGACCGACCTTCTGTCGCTCATTGCCGAGCTGGAGGCTTTGTGCCGGGACACTTTATGGGCGGTGGACATGCGCGACGGACCGGCCGCTCTGGCGATTGCGCTCCTTCTTGCGGCCGACAGGTTTGTGGCCTACATCCCAGGGGTGGCCGTAAGCAGAAGCTGTGAGGCGCTGGCCGGCGAGTCCAAGACGGATCGCCGAGAAGTCCGCGTTATAGCCGAGAAATTGAGGTTACGGCGTGACCTGGCGGGCTTCCCCAGTGCGGGCCATCCTGCTGCCTGCACTGGACCGGCACCCGTCCGGTGGACTCCGGCAAAAAGTAGGGCCGCCGACAGCGCGCACGCGGCGGAAACCGTTCCTTGAAACGCGTCTTCTATCAGTCGGCCTTTTCGAGGCTTCACTATCCTCCTTCTCGCGACTTCTATGAGAAGAAACGTGCGCAGGCAAGCGCCACCATCAGGCTCTTCTCGCTTTGGCCAGAAGGAGAGTGAACATGCTTTGGGCCATGCTCCGGGACGATGCAGTCTTCGTCGACACCGCCTTCACGGTGTTGACAAAACCATAGGGATGCCACCAGGAACTCGTGCAGGACGGGCTCCTTTGAGCAGCGAGAGCTCCGATCGAGCATTGAAGAGCGCGGCACTTCCGGAAAGCCACAGACGCGGCGCTCAGAAGGCTGGGAGAGAGCGGCCCTCTCGGCGGCCTTGGCCGAAGGGCCGCCCCTTCTGGGCCTCCTTTAGGATGTCCATGTCCAAGACGAGCTCTCCTGCCTTCTGCTTGAGCTGCTTGATCTGCCGGTCCTTCATGGCTTCTTCGTCCTTGGGACGCGTTCTGAGTGCGTTTTCTGCGCCCAGGAGGAACTTATCCCGCCACTCCTCAATTTCCGCCACAGTGAGACCGTGCTCTCTCGCCGCTTCCGGGGGGCGAAGTCTCACCCTTTAGGATGCTCACCACGAGCGTGGGTCGGCTTTTCGCCGTCCGGCACTGGACGTTCTCGGGGATCTCTTCTGTCATCATCACCACCTCGTGCCGTGATTTCAGCACGGCTTATGGGTGGCTGCAAATCTAAGGGGAGCAGCATAGGCCGCTCCAATGCAAGAGCCATTGCAGAAAGTGTGCATTTATGACAATTCGCGCTTTCCTCCAGGTTAGAGTGCTCTGAGCAGAGATCTTGTCCGGGAGTGGACCAAAACCGGGAATAGCTGCGGAACTCCGGAAATGGGGGGGAGCAGTATACGCTTCGGAACCCTCCGAGATCAGGGGGGACTCCCATCGTCTGAAGCGACAACGGTCTCGTACTCCAGAATCGGCTCTTCCGGAGCCTGAAGGAGGGGTGCGTCTGACAGCATCTGTTCTCGGACCTCGGCGAGGCGAGGCGGGTGGTCCGTGACTGGATACGCTGGTAAAACGAGGGGAGGCAGCATCAGAGCCTCAGCCACATGAGCCCAGCCCAGTATTGCGCCCAACAACTACAACTGGTGGCATGAAATCAGGGAGCACTACAACTCAGAATAATACTTGAGCCCCCGCTGCAACCCCAAGGCATTAACTGAGGAGGTCACAGAGCCTATATCGCTGAACCACCAATTAGAACAGCTTAATTGTTACTGTTCTATGTAGTTTAGCGGCATCAACTCTTAACTATAACGAACGTTCTTGCACCCCTTAACTTTGCCAGCTTAACGCAACCGTCTCAACTGTCGCCCATAAACATTCCAGCAATGCAATAACATCCAGCTTCATATCTCACACAAACCAATAATCGCTTAGAACACAAGCATTCAGTCTGAATGCCTCTTTCTCCCTTTTCCCCATATCTTGCTCACACTTCATGGTGCGCTTGTTACCGAGCAACCCATCCTCCGTCTACGCATAAGATTTGTCCGGTAATATACTTTGCAGCGTCCGATGCTAAAAATACAATGGGACCCACCAGGTCTTCCAGTTCTCCCACCCTGCCCATGGGGGTATTTTCCAATATCCAGGAGTAGCGCTCCTTGTCCGAAAGCCATCCGGCAGTCATGGGAGTTCTGACATAGGTAGGTGCCAGAGCATTGACGTTCACGTTGTAGGATGCAAGTTCGAGAGCCCATACTTTGGTCAGCTGGTTGATAGCGCCTTTACTAGATGCGTAGGCACTTTGATGCATCATACCTACCTCACCTAGGATAGAACTAATGTTAATGATGGTCCCGGACTGTTGTCTTTGCATTACTGGAATTACCGCCTGGCTCGTGCGGAATACACCCTTTAGGTTCACTTCAATTACTTGATCATACTCATTCTTTTCATACTCTTCCACCGGTTTGCGGATATTCATACCAGCGTTGTTAACCAGTATATCAATACGTCCGAATTGTGCCATAGTGGCCTTTAGCATTTGTGCCAAGTCATGCTTGTGAGTTACATCACACCTAACCGGTAAGATAGTTTGTCCTAGTTCTTCACGTATCTCTGCTGCCGCTTCATTAATCTCTTCTTCATTGCGGCTGCAGATAACTACATCTGCCCCGTATTTTGCCAAGGCCTTAGCAAAGGCCATGCCTAAGCCTTTACTGCCACCGGTAACAACAGCCACTTTGCCATTCACATTCAATTCAGGATAATTCATTAAGTACCATCCCCTTAGGTGTATTTTCCGAAAACTAGGCTACTTCTGCAACATGTATTCTACAATCGTATCTGCGCTTAAATGCCTGAATATGCTCCTTTCAGCTGACTATTATGATAAACACCGTATGCACTTCCCGAACAGACCCTTTTACCCTGGTCCAAGATATAAACTGAGTCAGCTACTGAAAGCGCAGCTGCTACGTTCTGCTCTACCAGTGACATAGTGGTACCGGACTGTTTAATCATAACAATACGATCAAAATTCCCGCTACCAGCATAGGAGCCAGAGCCAAAGACGGCTCATCAAGCATCAGCAGCTTGGGATTTGCCATTAGAGCTCGGCTGATGGCTACCAGCTGCTGCTCGCTGCCGGACATATTCCCTAACCCCCTCTGTCAGGATAGTTGTCGTACCTTCCATTATTCTTTCTTGAACAACCAGGGGGTGAGAGGAGAGACCCATGCCACGCTACTCCGAGGAACGCCGACCAGCCGTGGTGGCCAAGCTGCTGCCACCCAACAACCTCAGCGGCATTGAGGCTGCCGAACAGGAAGGTATTTCGGTGGCGACCATCTGCAAGTGGCGAAAGGAAGCCCGTGAGCAGGGATTTTGCCTCCCCGATGCTGGGGCTGGCAGGCCGGCCGGCTGGACTGCCCGAGACAAGTTCCCTGCCATGGTCGAAACCGCTACGATGAATGCCGAAGAGGTGGTCGAGTGTTGTCGGCGGCGTGGCCTGTATCCCGAACACATTCAGGCCTGGCGCCGAGACTGTGAGCAGGCCATCAGTCTGTCGCAGAAGGAGCGTCGCCGTGAGGCTCTGGAGGCCAAGGCAACACACCGGGCACGGTGGAGCGGCAAGGCCCGTAACTGGGCCCCGGTCAATGTGGTATCCCTGAACCCGGATGGGGAGCCGCACATCACGCCGCAGAACGAGGCGGCGTAACGTGATCAGAGACGACAGGTTCTTGACAATCACCGCTACCAATTCGCTTTTTCGTTCCCCTAGAGTGGAGAACAGTTCGTATGAGTATTCCAACCGCTTTGCCACCAGTGTCGTATCTTTTGCCAGCAGTCCGCCAACCTTTAGGTTGTCCAGCACCGGTAGGAGTGGTTTTTGGCCATCTATCTGCCAGCCGCCACCAAGAAGCCTCTGTCGGCCGCGGAGCTGGCCCGGCAACTGCCTATCGCTGCCCAGACGGCCTGGACGCTGAGACACAAGATCCCGCGCGCCATGGCCCGAGGCGAGGGAGAGCTTATGCTCCGCGGCTTGGTGGAGACGAACGAATCCTACGTGGGTGGTAAAAGCATGGGGCCCCGGGGACTGGGCGCCATGGATAAGACCCCGGTTGCTCCTAGTGCCGGCCAGCGCGCTTCCGGCGGGCTTTCCCTTTCCCTGGCCTACATACAGGTGGCGGAAAGCGCCAACGGCCTTTGGCTGAGCCGGGCGACACTGAGGATCATCGAGGCGGGAAGCACGATTAGTGCCGAGGGTCTGGGCGCTTACCGGCGCTTGGGCGGCTTGGGATACGACCACGATTCCATGATTCTGGGAGGCTCGGCGAAGGCCCACGAGTTTTTGCCCCAGGTTCATCTGGCTATCTCAAACTTCAAGCGCTGGGTTCTGGACGTCTTTCTTGGTGTGAGTGTCTAGCATTCTCAGTCCTATCTTGATGAGTTCTGTTATCGTCTAGACTGTCATTACAGGCGCAGCATCAATCACCTCCGACGGATACATAACCACTGCACCTATTTACCGGGCCGGCGACCTATGCTGAGCTTACCGCCTGAGCTAATAGGATGATGGTTTTCGGTCAACCTCTCTTACTGATTTTTTTGGTGCGTTCCTTCTCACACAATCTCACACAATGTTTTAGCTGGTCATTTCACCTCCCCCTCAACACTGAGCTTCAACAGTGCCCCGGTCTTCTTACTACAACTCGACGTTCTAATTACCATTAAAGGTCTACTATTTTTGCCTTCAATACCTTACCGCCCGGATTTCTCGGCAGTTCATCAATAATCCGAACATACTTCGGAACCTTATAGCGCGCGAGTTTTTCACCTACCCAGTCCCTAATTTCCTCCTCTAAAACGGCCGATCCAGGTTTAGGTACAACCACAGCCTTCACCTCTTCACCGAAAACTTCATCAGACACTCCAACCACTGCTGCTTCCAAGATTTTTGCATGGCCGCACAATACGTCCTCAACTTCTACACAAAAAATCTTCTCGCCACCACGATTGATCACGTCTTTCTTCCGGTCCATAATATAAACAAATCCGTCGTCATCAATTCTAGCGAGATCACCGGAATGCCAATAGCCATCAGTGAACTCGCTTTTGTTCGCATTGTCATTATTCCAGTAGCCAGGTACTACCATGGGGCCCTTAATCCAGAGCTCACCGACTTGGTTAGCCTCCAACTCTTGGCCTTCACCTTCGACAACCTTGACTTCAGCCCCAGGCACAGGTATTCCCACAGATGAGGACTTGAGCATGGTCGCGCCAGGCGGCATAATAGTGGCTGGCGAAGAAGTCTCTGTAGCACCATAGGCATTGCGAAGATCGAGGCTTGGAAAAAGACCGGATAATTCTTTGATTGTCTCCAACGACATGGGCGCGCCGCCGTAAGCGGCCAGTCTCAATCTGCTCAAATCATATTTATCTAAGTTTTCATTCAGTAGCATAAGCACATAAATGGTAGGCACTACAAAAGAAAAAGTAATCTCTTCCCTATCCATAAGTTCCAGCATGTTTTCGGTTTTATATTTCTTCATCAGCACGGTAGCTCCGCCGACGTAAACCATATGAATCAGTTGGCCAATCAAGCCGGTCACATGGAACAGTGGCACTACCAGCACTGTCCGATCTTGAGGACCGCTACTGAACAATATCTTATAGTTAATGGCACTATGTATCATTCCTAAGTGAGTACCCTGTGCGCCTTTGGGCACACCCGTAGTCCCCGAAGTATACATAATAACTACGGTTTCATCCTCATGAGAGGGAGCCATCACTCTTTCTCTAGCCCTGTCAACATAAAGTTCTGAGAAGAGTTTAACCTCGGCGGGCATATCCCCCTCGCCCACCATAAAAATCGCCTCTAATGACTGCAGCTCACATCTAATGGGATTTATCTCTTCCCAATACTCTGCCTCCATTATCAACATCTTAGCACCTGAGTCCTGCAGCATAAATTTTAATTCATCACTTTTCAGCCTGGTATTTAGAGGAACAGTAATAGCACCAATCTGGACCAGAGCAAAAAAACTAATGCAGAACTCCAACGTATTATTCAGTATAAGTGCCACTCGCTGGCCGTTTTCTATTCCCCAGTGCTCTTTAAGGTTATATGCTAGTGCATCTACCTGTTTCTGAAATTGCCTATAAGTAAGACGGGTGTTGTTATCCACCAAGCACTCACGGTCAGCGTACAGAGATATACTGTGGTCCAACATGGCTGTCAAGCTTTTAGGGCGCCCGGAAAAGGAGAAGAGTTCTCTATCATTATAGTGCGTTTCCCTGATCATCTCAGTATGCGCAAACAAGCCGTTTCTGTCTTCTTTGTTCATTACCAATTTACCCACTCCCTATCACCAACTGCCAGAGGATAATGCACTAAGTTTGCCAACATTATGAATATAGGGGGTATCCATTTAGCTCCACCAGCCATAATATGTTGATATGTTGAAATCAGGGTTTGCCTCCAACGGTGGAACGATAGGGGGCAGGGCTGGTGACGACAGCCTGCTCAAGTGGCCGGTGGCAAAGGAGACCGCGAGAACGCGAGGAGCGTCGGTTGAATCGAAAGGTGAGCTCGTCGCGGCACCGGTCTAACTGATCGGGACCCATTGCGTCCTGACGGGTACCCAGCAACCATCGCTTGAGAAGCAACCGTTCAACTAACTCACCCCGTGTTCGTGGGCGCTCTCTACCCGCCACCGGATCCCCCCTCGGCTTGCTTACCACTAAGTAGTGACATCGGTGGAGTGGTTAACTCTCCTCCGTGGAGACTCGAAGTTAGGGTCATAAGATCTTCGTGTTCCGGCCTGTGGGCCGGTTCGAAAGTCATGGCTGCAGCGTTGACGTGAGGTTTGGTGAGCGGGTGGTCTACCACACCGTCGATTCTCTCTCCAAAGTCACAAATGGTGCGGTCAAGTTCCCGCAGGCTTTCCCGATATCTCTGTGCGTCCATCACGGGCAGAGCTCGCCTCTCTTCTGCAGCGTTGGCGTGGTGTTTGCGCGCAATCGTCCAGAGACGTCAAACGGCCAGGTAGCGCTGCACAACCTCCTCGTTCTTCCAGATTTCCTGCGCGCTGCCTTCAAACATGATGCGGCCTTTATCGATGATATAGGCTCGTTCCGCCACGCGGCGCGCGAAGTTAAGGTTTTGGTCGGCCATTAGAATGGTGGTACGGGAGGTCCGGATTTGGTGCAGGATGTCGACAAAATCCTTCACAATCAGCGGCGCCAGCCCTTCAGCGGCCTCGTCCAACAGCAGCAACTGGGGTTGTTTCATAAGGGCACGGCCGAGGGCCAGCATTTTTTGTTGCCCACCGCTGAGGAGAATGCCGCGGCGGAAACGGAATTCGCTCAGGACGGGGAAGAGGCCGTAGACGCCGTCCAGTGACCATCTCTTGTCCGTTCCCGGCGGTACCAGTCGATCTGCGAGAAGGAGGTTGTCTTCCACGGTCAAGTCGGGAAATATGCGCCTGTCATCGGGAACATAGCTGATACCGGTGTTGGCAATCTGGTGGGTAGGAAGGTTGGTTAGATCCTGACCTGCGAACTCGATTTTCCCCGAGCGTGGGGGAGTCAGCCCCATCACGCTCCTCAGAGTAGTGGTTTTGCCAGCGCCGTTCCGCCCCAGCAGGGCCACGGCTTCTCCTTCTTGCACCGCAAAAGTAACATCCCGCAGCACAATTTTGGAGCCGTAATAGGTGTTGATTCCCGTAACTTTGAGAGTCACACTATCTCACATCCTCACCCAGGTAAACGCTGCGTACGATTGGGTCACCGCGTATCTCGTCGGGAACACCTTCAGCTAGGACTTCGCCCTTGTTCATGACTACCACCCAGTCCGAAACACTGAATACCACGTCCATGTCGTGTTCTACCAGGACAAAGGTGAGGTTTCGCTCCTCGGCCAGATGTTTGATGAGGCCCAGGACCTTCTTGTGTTCCATCGGATTCATTCCCGCGCACGGTTCGTCGAGATAACAGAGCTGTGGTGAGGGGGCCACGGCCATGCCGATTTCCAACAGCCGTTGGTCTCCGTGAGAAAGTTCATCCGCCCGGTAGTGTCGGATGTTCCAGAGACCCACGGATCTCAGTATGTCTGCGGTTTCGCTATGGACATCTGGATACCCGTCCAGGGAGGCGAGAGGGTGCACCGTATAGTTGTGGCGTGCCAGTACAGGGAGCATCACGTTCTTGTACACTGACAGATTGGCGAGGATGTCACTGATCTGAAAGGAACGGCTCATTCCCATCCGCACCCTTTGGTGGATGGGCAGGTTGGTGATGTCCTTTCCGAGAAAAGTGATCCGGCCTGCGCTGGGCTGCAGGCTGCCCGTAACCAGGTTGATAAGCGTCGTCTTGCCAGCACCGTTGGGGCCAATGATGGAGGTCATGGTGCCAGCCTGTATCTGCAAATCCACTCCATTGACGGCCATGAAGCCTCCGAAATCCTTTTCCAAACCACCTACGCTGAGCAGTGCGTTCACGGGTATCCCCTCACAAAGATGATCGGTCGGCAGGGGGCGGCTCTGCGTCGGGCCTGGTTCCACCTGTCGTTGGATTGGTTTCGCCTTCTGATACGGTACCTGTACCGCCTTCACCTGCCGGGGTTGCCAGGAATGGCAATGACTGCTGCAGGGCCATCACGACACCGCCGCGAAATCCGAGAACCAACACCACTACCGTGCTGCCGAGCAGCAAGAGCCAATATTCCGTAAAGCGCACGATGATTTCCTTGGCGAAATAGAGGATAAGGACTCCAACTATTGGTCCAGCAAAGGTGCTAACGCCGCCCATCAAGGTGGCCATTATGGGCTCCGCGGAGAAAGTCCAGTGTGCCATGTCAGGATAGGCATACTTGGTCAACATGACCATCAGGGTGCCAGCGAACCCCGCTACAGACCCGGCGATGGTGAAAGCAACCAGTCGGTAGCGGTACACGGAAAGTCCGGAAAACGCTACTCGCTGCTCGCTGTCTCGCAATCCCTGCAGAGCAAGGCCGAGGGGAGAGTTTACCAGGCGCCAGAGCAGGTAGACACCGATAGCGGTGCACAACAGCAAGAAGTAGTAATAGGTGACATCATTGTTCAGCTCCAGCTGAAACAGGCCCAGGGACAGGGGCGGGCGTGGTACATTAACCAGCCCGTCGTCCCCGCCGGTTACGGCCCTCCACTTCCAGATCACGGAGTGGATCATCATGCCGAAAGCCAAGGTCAACATGGAGAAGTAAATCCGCGTGTGTCTGACACAAAGGCAACCCAAGACCAAGGAAAGCAGGGCTGCTGCCAGAACACCTGATGCCAGACCCAGTATCAGCCAGGGTACGGCAATAAGGACCTTAGCGCAGACATAAGCGCCAACGGCAAAAAAGCCAGCTTGGCCAAACGAGAGCAGTCCGCTATATCCAAGAAGTAAGTTGAAGGAAACGGCAAACAGGGCCAGAATGAGTACATTGCTTCCCAACCAAGTACCATAGGAACCAAAGGCCCACGGTATGATTGAGAGGACCATGATAATGATGCCGAACAGGGTGTATCTGACCAGGCGATGTGGCCACATGGTGCTGGTTTGCTTTTGTTCTAGCATCTGGTCACCTCTCACCTAGCAGGCCTTCTGGTTTGACAATCAGGACCACTGCCATTAGAACGTAGATTACGAACAGCTGCATCCCGGGGAAAAACAGTATGCCATAGGCGCTGGCCAGGCCCACAATGAGTGCGCCTACAAAGGCGCCTTTTAGATTGCCCAGGCCCCCAATCACGGTGATGATAAAGGCCTGAATGATAATAGCCGTCCCCACGCCTGTGTCTACCGCCCGCCAAGGGATGCTCATGGCACCTGCCAAACCGGCAAGCGCGGCGGCGAACAGAAATACGGCGCTGAAAGTCAGGGCAGTGTTGATTCCCATGCTCTCGGCCATTTCGCGGTCCGCAGCTGTGGCCCGCACAATTTTACCCCACCAGCCCCATTCCAGGGCCATCCACATCAGGACGCCGACAGTAATGCCAGCGCCGATGACAAATAGACTATAGTAGGGGAAGGTGCGTCCCATGACCGTAATCATGCCCTGAAATACCTCGGGCATGGGGGCGAGCAAGAACATGCTGCCCCAGACCATCTTGGCCAAGTCACCTAGAATAAGTATAAAGCCAAAAGTAAGGATGAGCTGGTAGGCTACGTCTAGCTTGTAAATACGGCGAAACAAGGTTATCTCCAAAATCAAGCCGATGAGCCCGGTACAGATAGCCGCACCGAGTAATGAAAGCCAGAAGTTGAGTTCCAGCCCTTGGTAAAAGGTATAGCCGAAATAGGCGCCGAGCATATAGAAGCTGCCGTGAGCAAAATTCAAGACGCCGGCGACCCCAAAGGCTATAGTCAGTCCGGCCGCCACCAGCCACAAGTCCATCGAGAGGCTGAGCCCGACCAGTCCTTGGTTGATTACATCAGCTAGAGACAATTCTGCCCCCTTGGCTCGCATGTGAGGGGTACGCGCCAGTCACCGGTTAAAGCAGGTACTAACGGGAGAGCAAAATAACGTCCACCTACGTCTTCCCCTCCGGTTGACCGGCGCATCCCTTGTGATTATGGCCTATTTTCTTTCCTTGACGGGGGTTACGCCTTGTTTTCCATCAATCGAAGGGTGGATTACGGTAGTCCGGTGGACTACGGTAGTACTCTTCCGCGGGCACAATCTTCAAGTCCCCACCAATGATGGCAATGGGGTAATTGTCATCCCATACGGCCCGGCCTGCCGGCACGTTGTAAACTGCCTGATGGTCCTCAGGCCTGAAGTATCGTTCCCCGGCCGGGGTCATGATGGTCAACCCCTCCAAGGCTGCTATAACTGGGTCCGTTTCTATGCTCTCTGCTTTCTCTATTGCCGTCTTGAGCGCGTAAATAGCGGAGTAGGCTGTTTCCGCCGAGTAGTTGGGGTAGCCGTCCCAGCGTCCCAAGAAAGCCTCCACGAAGTTCTTGTTTTCCGGAGTATCGGGCCAATTGTGGATGTAACGCCCCGTCCCCCACAGCTTGCCCTGGAAAGCTCCAGCCTTGATGTCTCCGCTCAGAGCTTCGAGGACGTCCGCGGAGCCGCCCATGGCCTGCCACCAGGCATCGATTTCGTTGAAGACGCCCATATTCTTGGCCTGCTTTAGCATCATTACGGCTTCACCGGCCCAAGGGGTGGCGAAAATGACGTCAGGTTCGGCAGCCATCAGCTTGCTCAGATAGGGAGTGAAATCAGTAGTGCGGAACGGTGCAGCGGCTTCCTCCACGAACTCCACGTCATCCCGGTATTTGCTCAACGTTTCCTTGAACATGGCCCACGAGGTGTGACCATACTCATAATCCGCGTTGAGGGCCGCGAAACGCTTCATCTCCGGCTTGTCCTTGAACACCAGGGCGGCCATGATGGCGTCCTGGTAAACCGGCACGCTGATACGGAAGACCTGCTTTATGCCCTGCTTGTAGACCATGTCCTCGGTCAGTTTTTCGGTCGCCGCGTGGGTGAAAATCTGGATGGTGTTCAGTTCTTTCAGCAGTGGAGCGAGGGCTAGAGAGACACCGCTGGAGTCGGTCCCCACCAGAAAATCTGCACCCCATTCTTCTACGAAATAACGGGCATTTTTCTGTGCCACATTCCCGTTGAGCTCTGAGTCTCTAATCTTGAGCTCCACCTTGCTGCCTAAGATGCCGCCTGCGGCGTTGATTTCTTCCATAGCCAGCGTAGCGCCCATGGCCATTTGACGACCGTAGTAGGCATGTCCGCCAGAGCGCGCTCCCTGCAGGCCAATCTTAACGGTTTCTACCCCCAGGGGAAACTCCGTTTCCTGCTGTGGTGCTTCGCTACTGCCTCCGGTGACTTCCTCGCCGACAGACTCGGTGATCTCCCCCTCATCACTGGAGCATCCAACAGCCACGAGCCCCACCATCAGCAGAATGACAGGTAAGACCGTGATCCACTTTTGTGTCATATGCCTCATGCTTTGCTCCCCTTTGTCGCGTTGAAGTGCTAGCGTCGTTCCGAAACGCTTCTTCGCCCTCTGACCCTAGGTGTAGGGCCCTCTAGTTGTCACCCCCTCCCCCGTTTCTCTGTGCTCGGTGTTTTGCGTCTTTCACCAACGAAGGGCATCTGCGGGCAGGACATTATCTGTGTCCATAATCCGGATGACGCAAAATACTAACCGGTTGGTATCTTTGGACTAGCCGTAACATTCCCCGTTTCGCTGAACCCCCCTCCGAACTTCATGCTGGTCAATGCTACGTGATTTGGCCACGCCCTGTCAACTGGTGTGCGTCTATCGAACTCCATCCCGAGCGTTCAACCTCAGCTTCAGCTCGCCATGAGCATGGGCACCTCCTCGCTCAGCTCTTCTGGCTACGTCGAGGAAGCAGTTCTTGAGCTTGTCGATCACCCGGTTCCGTTCTTGCCTCCCAGCGCAGAACTTTGTACATGAGAAGAGACCAGGCGATCGTCAATACGATAGCCAGTATCTTGCGAATCCGCTGAAGTCCCAGAAGGCGGAGCATTGCTGCCTCCTATCGTGTAGCGCCGAGTGCTGTGCGCATGTTCTCACCTCCCTGTAGTCTCCTACCCGAAGGTCACGTCCAAAATCTTCTGCAAGTAGTGTAAGTGGCACGGCCGCTTATTGATCCACTCACTCGAGCCCACAGGCTTCCCCATTGGCCGAGGTCATCGTAGAGCGAGGGCTCAGTCTCTTCTAGAACGCCGCCGGACCGAAGGTCGAAACGGCGGGAGGAATAGCCCATAGACTCGACCAGCTGCAGCGAGGAGACGATTGACCGGACTCGTTCCAGGAAGGGAGTGAAGTGCGCGAAGAACGGGGGGATCGCTTCTCGCTCGCGCTCCCCCATGTACACACCGCCATACGGCAGGCGCAGGAAGATCCTCGCCTCGGGTGTCGCCGAGCAGTAGTAGAACGAGTAGCTGTTGATGCCGTACCCCCAGAAGCCCAGCACCAAGTATCCGACCGGGGCTTCAGCGAGGAACGAGCGAATGTGACCCTGAGCCAAGTAGGGGCGGCCCTCAATCGCTGTCGTTGACCCGAAGAGCTGGGGCTTCTCCCCTTCGTGGGGAAAGGGCCGGATGTCCGGCGGGAGCGGCGGCAACTGGAGCGGCTGTCCTAGTTCCTCCTCTATTCCCCGCAGCACGGCCTCGATTGAGTTGCTCACG
>Ga0075530_1000929_pt1 | contig 13904 bp, 14 predicted proteins | sample NGEPerD_2_FD_75101 | JGI IMG/M metagenome (GOLD analysis project Ga0075530, IMG submission 75101) | Arctic peat soil microbial communities from the Barrow Environmental Observatory site, Barrow, Alaska, USA - NGEE PermafrostL1-D | ecosystem: Environmental > Terrestrial > Soil > Wetlands > Peat ...
CGCTCTACCTCGTTCAACACAATCGTCGGCGCAATGCGCATTGGTTGCCTCCTGTCCCACACTCTTTGAATCAGACAGAAGGAAATATATTAGTTCCGTTAATTGTGAAGCACTACACTAGATTCATCACCGTGTCTTTCTATGTCTGTTCATCCACCACCGTAACTCGATATGCCCCCCCGAGTCGCGCGCTTTGGCCCTCAGGCGCTACCGACCGCGCTATTATGGAACGGGCCTTGCCCAAGAGGAAAGCCTCGAACAGGTCTCGCGGCAGGCAGGCTTCTGGATCCAACGAGTATCTGGAGCGCATACGTTGGCCTTCCGTTGTCCGCATCATGTCCTGCGTTGACATCCACTTGAACCAACATCTGGGAGTGATCCATGGCCACAGCACAGCTTCTCCGTGATTCGAACAGCGTGTCTGAAGCGCTGATCCCGCACCCCTCTCTATGGTTGGGCTTTGTGAAAGGCTACCGGCAACGCGTGCGCACCGAGGCCGTATGCGTATGGGCCGTATGTGTATGAAAACAGTGACGCTCCCATGCGGTGAGCAGGTACCGGCCTATGGTCAGGGTACGTGGCACATGGGTGACAACCCGAACACACGCGCCGAGGAAATAGCAACCTTGCGGCTGGGCCTGGAGCTTGGCGCCACCCTGATCGATACCGCCGAGATGTATGGTGAAGGCCGTGCCGAGAAGCTTGTCGGCGAAGCGCTTGACGGCAGGCGCGACGACGCATTTCTGGTGAGCAAAGTCTATCCGCATAACGCCACGCGTGAGAGCGCGATTGGCGCCTGCGAGCGCAGCCTGAAGCGCCTGCGCACCGACCGGCTCGATCTGTACCTGCTGCACTGGCGCGGATCGGCGCCGCTTGAGGAAACGATGAACGCGTTCGTGAACCTCCAGCAGGCCAGCAAGATTCGGCATTACGGCATTTCCAACCTGGAACACGATGACATGCGCGAACTTTGGTCAACGTCCGGCGGCCAGCACGTGCAGACCAATCAGTTGCTCTACAACCTCACGCGTCGCGGCGTTGAATGGGAACTGCTGCCGTGGCTGCGCGAGCGCGGCGTGCCAGTCATGGCCTATTCGCCCATCGAACAGTCCCGGCTCGTCAAGCATCCGGAACTCATCGAATTTGCAAAGACCCACGGCATGACCCCCGCGCAGGCCGCGCTTGCCTGGCTGCTTGCCCACGATGACGTCATCGTAATCCCGAAGACCGGCCACCGTGAGCGATTGAAAGAAAACCTGAGCGCGCTCGATTGTCGCCTGACCGATGCGCAGCTTGCGGAGCTCGATCGCCTGTTCCCACCGCCGTCTGGACCGACGCGGCTGGATATGCTTTAAGCGCGCGGCGCGATATTCTGGAATACAAGAACCGATGTGTGTGTAAAGCTGACTGGATAGAACAATCCGCAGAAGGCGCGTGATGGTGTGAAAAACTGGCTCATATGCGAGCGTACGTAGTGAAATGCGTGGCCGACCTTCTTATCGGGGATAATATGCTTGTCTTGAATAATGATGAGCCCACCGATGCCGCCGGATGCTTCGCGGAAACGATCGAGATAACTATCGAGTAATGGTTCCGGGCCACCTAGAATACGCGCCTTTTCGATTTCACCTCCGTATACCCAATAAACCTGCCCTCCGCTACGTCCTTCCGATGTGAACTTATCCAGCCGATCGTAATCCCGAATAAGCTTAGGACACTTCCAAGACAATATGAAGCTCGCGATTGCAAACGCGATTGACGCGTAGAAGAATATTTTCCAGATGAACGGAAGTGCGAGCTTGATAACTATCGCGTTGCCGAAAACAGGAATCTTGAGTTCGGGACCAACCTCAAGAAAGAACTTTGCTAGCAGTGGAACGATAAAAAGCCAGTAGAAAGAAGACTGTAATACCTTGCTTTTGCCAAGCTGTTATTAAGTTTATCCAACCCGGTATTGACGCCTTGCTGATGCTTTTCTGCGACCTCATCACAGCTCCTAGACACGCGCCGCACAGCTCATAAGACAACTTTTGACGATGAGACGACAGTTTCAAAACATTCGCGTGCAGTTTCGCGTCCGTGCTCTAAGCAGGCCGCCAGTTGAAAATCGGCATCGTTAAGGTCAGGCATTACACCAGCCACCCAGTCCTCGTCTGAAACGGGAAATGGGCAGTCATCGCCGCGAACCAGGAATTCGACAGCGAGCCTGTAGGCGACTGGAATTTCAATAGGTTCTCCTTCCAATTCCATCATCTCAGGTTCTTCCGTGTTCGTTGTAACGGCTCTGTGAATCTGTTTCATTGACAATTCAAGTTGCCGAGCCATCTCTGGCAAAACGCTTCCAAGCTTCTCTGTCTGTGCTCGTAAGGCGCGATCCGCTATTTCATAGCCGTATTTCACAGCCGTCAGAATGTAGAAGACATACATCTGGTACATCCAAACACACGGCTTGAAGTACTCCTCGAGCTCGGTCGGGACGTGAGTGTCCGGATTTCGCCAGTCGTTAAACGGAGGTTCTTCTTGCAAGAGCAAGTAGAGCGGGAAGTTGGCGAACGTCTCAAAAGCTACCTCGACGCCATCAGTCTTCTTCTTGAACAAGCCTTTGATGAACGACATTGTACAGCCCCCGATATGCTGACTGGTTCGTATGGGAGGAGTGTGGACGATGAGTGTGGTATGTCAAGGAAGACGAGTGGAAAATATGGTAGGTTGTTGATTTATCGTCCTGCGGAGGTGCTTTGATGGCTGAAAAAGAAAGGCTGCCCTATGTTTACGCACGAAGGCATTTACAGGCACTGGAGAGGGTTCTTGAGGACGGGAGCCGAGAACTAAGTGAGTCGTCACAGATCATTGTTTGGCTTGTTGGTTTGGCGAGCGCCGTCATCGTTGTCGCAGTTGGAGATATCGCTCGTGTCAAGGAACTAATGCCAACGGGGTATAATTTTGTGTTGTGTTTTCTTATGGCCACTGTGTTTCTTGGCGTCGCATGTCGGATGTTAGATTTCTGGATCACCCGCGAGAGTACGCGGTTACATTCTGGCCTTTACGGTTTCTGGACTGGGTTCCTGGCAGCCGCGAACGTTGAAAGCCCACTGTCACCAGTGGATCAGAAGGTAATGATCCAACTTTATAAAATCCTTGCAGCTCATTTGGGCCTAAAACCTACTGAGTTAAAAGCAGGATATGCGAGTGATGAGACATTAGAAGAGATTCGGCAGCGTGTCATTCGAAGGCGAATGTGGGAGCGCCGAAATGAGATCTTATTTTGGGCATCGGCCGGATCATATGCGCTCGCCATAGTGGCCCTTGCGGTGGGATATATGTGAGGAATAATTTGATGGCTGAGCGTATTACTCATAAGGCAGTGGCGCAAAGTTGCCGCGCTCCCGCTTACGCCTGAGTAAAGGAATCTCCCATGCTCGCTTACGTCAACACGCCCAATGGCGCCGCGGCGGCGGAACTCGTCGAGGTCGATGCTCCCACAGCGGCGCCGAACGGGGTCGTGATCGAGACCCGCGCCTTCTCGCTTAATCGCGGCGAACTCGCGCTGCTCGCCAGCCGACCCCAAGGCTGGCTGCCCGGTCAGGACATTGCCGGCACGGTCGTCAGGACGACGGAGGATGGCAGCGGTCCCGAGATGGGCAGTAGAGTGGTGGCGCTAGTGGAGGGCGCAGGCTGGGCTGACCTTGTCGCCGCTCCCACCGATCGCGTCGCGACGTTGCCCGATAGTGTAAGTTTCGCAACCGCCGCCAGCTTGCCGATCGCGGGTCTCACGGCCCTGCGTACCCTGCGTCTCGGCGGATCGCTGCTCGGCCGTCGCGTGTTCATTACCGGCGCCAGCGGCGGTGTCGGTAACCTCGCGTCACAGCTCGCCCGTAACGCCGGCGCCAGCGTTTCAAGCGCCTCGGCTGTAACGGACGACGTAGAAGGGGCGTTCGATCTGATTCTGGAGTCCGTCGGCGGACGCTCGCTCGCGGCAGCCATAAACCACGTCGCGCCGGGCGGCGTCATCGTCGTGTTCGGTAATTCCTCCGGTGAGGCGACGCCGGTGAGCCTGTATGACTTCGTCGGGCGCGAAGGCGCGCGGCTGCAAACCTACTTCTCATACCGCTCGGGTATGCCGGAGGCGGTCGCCGCCGACCTGGCGGTGCTGGTCGACCAAGTCGCGCGCGGAAACTTGACGCCGGCAATTGGCTTCGAGGGCAACTGGCGGGAGCTGGCAATGGCCATCAACCGGCTGCGTGAACGGCACATCCAGGGCAAGGCCATCCTGCACGTCGGTTAGGTGACAAACACCCCGCCGGCATCGCGTGGCGGTGAGCCGCGTCGCTGGTGGCGCCTCCACTCGCCCGGCAAGGCGTGGAACGGGTCTTGCACCTCCACGCAGCAACCCATGAGCACGAAACAACCCGGCAATCCCGCTAATCCTATAAGAGACACTATCGATGAACGTCGAACCGCGGACATTGCCCGCCGAACAACCGCTGGGTCAGCTTGAGCCGGTCGCCTGTTTCGACGGCGCGATGCCGACCGGTGTGTCGGTGTCGCACCGGGGACGTATCTTCGTCAATTTCCCGCGATGGGGAGATAACGTCGAATTCACAGTCGCCGAGATTCGCGATGGTCGGGCCGTGCCCTACCCCGACCTTGAGACCAATCACGCCGAGTCGCGCGATGCGGCGGCCGCACTGGTCTCCGTGCAGAGCATCGTCGTCGATCCCGTCGACCGGCTCTGGATTCTCGACACCGGCAGCCCGCTGTTCAAGCCGACCGAATATGGCGGGCCCAAGCTGGTCTGCGTGGATCTTTCGACCAATCGGATCATCAGTACCATCCTGTTTCCGCAAACAGTGGCGCTACCGACCAGCTATCTCAACGACGTGCGCTTCGATCTGCGGCGCGGACGGGAAGGCATGGCTTTCATCACCGATTCATCGGATCAGGGGCCGAACGGCATCGTCGTCGTGGATCTGCACACGGGCGAAAGCTGGCGGCGGCTTCACGATCATCCCTCCACCAAGGCAGAGGACCCGCAGCGGTTCGTGCCCGTTATCGAAGGGCGTCCGCTGCTGAAACACGGCGAAGACGGAACCGCCGAACCGTATGTACAAATGGGTGCGGACGGCATCGCCATAGGCGCAGACGGCGCGCGCCTCTACTATTGCCCACTCGCCAGCCGTCAGCTTTACAGCGTCGCCAGCGAAGCCCTGTGCGACCGATCGCGGGACGACGACGCAGTGGCTCTCACCATCGTCGACGAAGGCGACAAGGGCGGCGCCGGCGACGGCATGGAAGCGGACGCGGCTGGCAACATTTACGCCACGAACTACGAACACAACGCCATACTGCGCCGCAATCCGCGCGGCGCATGGGCAACGATCGCGCACGATCCGCGCCTGCTGTGGCCGGACACGCTCTCGCTCGCCACCGACGGCTATCTATACGTCACCGCCAACCAGTTGCACCGCCAGGCGCAGTTTCAGGACGGCGAAGATCTGCGACAGAAACCTTACACGCTGTTTCGCGTACACGTCGCTGCCAAGCCGGTGCTGCTCCGGTAATGGCGGATAGACACGACAGGCGTCGAGAAACTGAATTTTAAAATGTTAACGCAAAGGAATTGAGCCATGAAAGTTCTGGTCGCGGGGGCCGCCGGCAATACGGCGCGCCGCCTGATTAAACAACTCGTGAAGAACGGCCATGACGTCCGTGGACTGGTGCGCAAACAGCAGCAGTTCGCGGATCTCGAACGAGACGGCGCCGAGCCTGTGCTTGTGGATCTGGAAGCAGACGACGCGAACGCGGTCGCCGACGCGTTATCGGGCTGCGACGCCATTGTGTTCGCCGCCGGCGCCGGGCCGGGCAGCGGCGCCGCGCGCAAGGAGACGCTGGATTACGGCGGCGCGGTTAAACTCATCGAGGCCGCCAAAATCCGTGGCGTACGGCGCTACGTCATGCTGAGCGCGATGAACGTCAATGACCTGGAGAACGCGTCCGAGACCATGCGCCCTTATCTGTCGGCCAAGCACCGCGCCGACGAGCGCCTGCGCGCCAGCGACCTGGACTACACCATCGTCCGACCCGGCAGTCTTACCGATGAGCCGGGCACGGGCAAGGTGCGGGCCGCGACGCGGCTGGACAGCTCGGGAGAAATCCCGCGCGAAGACGTAGCGGCCACGCTCGCAACCACGCTTGAGATGAAGAACACCTACGGCAAGACGTTCGAATTGCTGTCGGGTGACGTCCCCATTTCGCAGGCTTTGCAGCGGCTGTGACGTCGCCGGTAAAGTGGCTCGCCCGATTAGTGCCGGTCATGCCGATGTTGTCGGTTGCCTACGCCGATGATCCGCTGCCGCGCATGGGCACGCTGACGGCCGATACCGTGGCGACTTATTAGCGAGATAGCCCTTTCGCGGTTCGAGCGAATACAGGCCGTGCGCAGCCTTGCCGACGAGAAGAATCACGTCAAACCGCCCGGCAGATTGGCGCGTATGCGCGCGCTGCTGACGCATGCCAGCTAGCGTTCCCCCACAGGATGCAAGGGGCGCACACGAAAACGAGAGATATATTAATGAATGAACAGACGAAACCCGCACGCGCCGCCACCGGCCTGGCCACGCTCGTATATGCGGAGGACCACGCGCAGGGAGCGGACAGGGCAAGCGTCACGCTCGTGGAATACGGCGATTTCGAGTGCCCGCTGCGCGGGCAGGCTTATCCTGCGGTGAAGCTCATCCAGCAACGTTTCGGTGAGCGGCTGCGACTCGTGTATCGCCATTTCCCGCTCAAGGCCCACCCCCACGCGCACAAGGCGGCGGAAGCCGCCGAAGCGGCGCACGCGCAGGCACGCTTCTGGGAGATGCACGCGCTATTGTTCCATAATCAGTTGCATCTGGAGTCGATGATCTGCGGCATTACGCAGTCGAACTGCAACTGGATATGCAAAGGTTCGAGACGGAACTGGAGCAAGGCGTGCACGTTGTCAAAGTGCCGGCAGACATGACGAGCGGGTTGCGCAATCACATCAAGGGCACGCCCACTTTCTTCGTCAACGGCGTGGTGGTGGACACCTCGTTCGGACTCGAGCGCCTGATGCAGGGTGTAGCACACGCGGCGCAATAAGCCCGCATCCGAACGCGGTCGCCGGGGGCAACTCAAACAGGCTATTGAAATCACTACAGGAGAAGTAAATGAACGACGAGAACGCCGGACTGGATACGGATTTTATCGAGCAACAGCGTGAGCGTCTGCAAATACTGCGCGATCAGATCGCCGGGGTGGAACGGGACGCGCGTAACGAAGAACAGGCGCTGCAGGAGGAATACGCAGACGGGCCGCGAGACTCTGGCGATGTGGGCGCGAACGTGGCGCAACAGGAGATCGACGAGTCATTGCAGGACGAAAGCGAACAGCGGCTGGCCGACGTCGAGCGCGCGCTGGAAAAAATCGACGAAGGCACGTATGGTCTTTCCGACGAGAGCGGCGAGCCGATACCGAGAATGCGACTGGAAGCGATGCCGGAGGCCCTCTATACGGTTGAGGAAGAAGAGCAACGTGAACGCGGCTAGACTTCGCGACTCCATCGGCCACGCGCACGACGCCGAACGCTAACTCCCGCGCCGGTGGCCGGTGCGATCATCAGCCCCGCGCACAGCGCGCCGGCGAGCGCGCAACCAGCGGCGGTGAGCATCACGACGCGAAAGCTGGTAACGAAGGATTCGTCCGCCGCCCGGTGCAATGCAAGTCGCGTTGCCGGCGTTGTATTGTCCGGGATTTGCAGGTTGGCCAGCCGGTCGCTGGTGCGGGTAACCGCGCGTTCGACGGCTGGCGAGACGTTTAATGCCGTTATACGTTCATTGAGGCCAACCCGAAAGACGTTCAGCGCCACCACACCCAGCACCGCGACTGCGAGCAAGGTGGCGGTGCGGGACACCGCGTTGTTCACACCCGAGGCAGTGCCCGCGTAACGGTTATCGACGGCGTTGATTACCGTTGTAGTCAGCGGCGCAACGCTGATTGTCATGCCCAGCGCCAGCACCACCATGCCCGGGAAAAACGTCGTCCAGTACGAGCCGCCGATGCCGGGCCAGGCAAACAGAGCGAGACCGCAGGCGGCGACGACGGGCCCGACAACGAGCGGTGGTTTGCTCCCATATTGCGCCACCAGGCCGCCGGCCCAGCGCGATAGTCCGCCCATGATTATGGTAAACGGCAGGAACGCAGCGCCAGCCTGCGTGGCCGAATAATGCTGTACCTGAATCAGATTGAATGGCAGAAAAAACAGGCTGCCGCCAAGGGCGAAATAAAGCAGCAGGGTCATCAGATTCGCGCCGCTGAACGTGGGTGAACGAAACAGCGTCAGCGGCAGCATGGGCGACACGGCGCGCGCCTCGACCATCAGGAACACGCTCAGGAGCAATACGCCGGCGAGCAGCGACCCGACCACGACCGCGTGAGTCCAGCCCACTTCGGCGGCAACGATCAGGCCGTAAGTCAGCGCCGCTAGCCCGGCCACCGCCAGCAGGGCGCCACGCCAGTCCAGCTCGGGATTTTCAAGTTTCGCGCGGCTTTCCGGCACGCGCCGCAAAGTTATCGACAAGGCCACGAGCGCGAGCGGCACGTTGATGAAAAAGATCGCGCGCCAAGACACGACATCCACCAGCCAGCCGCCCAGCACCGGGCCCAGCGCGGCGGTAATGGCGGAAAACCCGGCCCAGGTGCCGATTGCCCTGCCCCGTTCGTGCGCCTCGAAAGAAGCGCTGATGATGGCGAGGCTGCTGGGCACCAGCATCGCTCCGCCGATGCCTTGCACTGCCCGCGCGAAGATCAGTTGTTCGACGTCAGGCGCCAGCCCGCACCAGATCGACGCGAACATGAACAGCACAATGCCCAGCGCAAACACGCGTCGCCGACCGAAGCGGTCGCCCGCCACACCACTGATGAGAATCAGCGACGCGAGCAACAGCGCGTACGCATTGACCACCCATTGCATGTCCGCCACCGAGGCGCCCAGATCGGCCGCGATCGCCGGCAGAGCGACGTTGACCACCGACCCGTCGATGAACGCCATGCTCGAACCGAGAATGGTCGCAGCCAGCACCCACGGTTTCGCGCGCTCGGCGCATTCGGCACCTTGCCCGCCGGACTGGATGACACCGTCATCGCAAGGCGCCTTGCCGAGGCCGATCATCGAAAAGCGAGATGAACGTTCATGCCGCGTTAACGGAAAGACGTGTGCACGGGTGGTAGAATTGAGACTGCGGATGAAAGCCGCGTGTAGCGCTAAAGTACGGAGGACGTCGAACGATGGCAGCAGCATTGAGCCGACCGCGCCAGGTTGCCGGGCAAGTCATACTGCGCGATATAACCTGGGAGACCTACGAACGGCTGCTCAGCGAGCATGGGGAGAGCACGGGCACGCGCTTTGTTTATCACCGGGGGATGCTGGAAATCATGATCGTTTCGTACAGGCACGAAATCATTAACCGTATCATTGCGTCCCTGGTCGAGATACTTGCCGAGCAGCTGAACATCGACATCATGGGCGCAGGCTCGACGACCTTCAAACGTCAGGATCTGGCAAGCGGCTTCGAGCCCGACTCGTGTTTTTATATCGAAAATGCGGAGCGGATGCGGGGCAAAGACGCAGTCGATCTGACCATCGACCCGCCGCCGGATCTGGTGATCGAAATTGACGCCTCGAACGTGTCGCTACCGCGCTTTCCTGTGTTCGCGGCGGTGGGCGTTCCCGAGGTGTGGCGTCATGACGGCAATAGCATCAGCATACACACGCTTGACAGGAACACCAGCGCGTATCGCGAGACAGCCCAGAGCGTGGCGCTGCCCGGCGTCAGCAGCGAGGTGCTGACCCGTTTCACGGCGGCGGGTGTCACCGAAAAGCGCCCTGCGTGGCTTAAGCGCCTGCGCGAGTGGACGGCTGCAACCGGGCGCGACTGATTTGCTGTTGCTAGTAATCCGGCAGGCAAACTGCCGGCTCACCCTTCCCCCGCCAACGGGGGTAAGCAGCAGATATCAGAACTCGTAAATGCCCGACACCTGCACGCGATTGATGTCGCCGTCGGCCCCACTTTCGATTTCGCGTTCGGCGTGCATGAACTCAACGCCTAAGGTCACGGGCTCCACCGGTGAATACAGCAGATTGACGTGCCCGCTGTAGGCTTCGCTTTCCGCATTGGTGCCGGTGAATTCGACCGGGTTATCGATCCGGCGGTAGCCGCCCACAAAATTGGAACGCCACGCGGAAGTCCACGCATGCGTGTAGCCGAAATAGCCGCCGTACTGCGGAATTGACTCGATGTCGCCGGTATCGTTGATGACGCCATCGGCGGGACCGAATCCCATGTAGCGTCCGATGCCGTCGCCGCCATTAAGCTGGAACACCATCTCATCCTCCTCGCCGACGGGCACCACGCCTGAGAGGCTCAAGCCATACCCGACCTGAGTGTCGTCTTGGTCGAGAAAGTCAGGATTGCCGTTATCGACCGTAAGCATCCGGCCGAGCCCCGCGAGCGCGAACGAACCAAGATCGGTTTCTAGGTTATAACGCACCACGAAGTCCGGAATGCGACCGTCATTGGTCCGGGTGCCCAGGCGGAACACGTTTACATCGCCACTTTCGGGGTCCAATGCGGTTGGTCCGCCGTTTTGGTATAGCTCAGTCTCCGGATTCTCGATGGCAAAGTCGAAGGCCCCCCAAGTGTAGCGGATCTGCGGCTGACGAACGAAGATCGTGCTCTCGGCCGGCCCCACGAAATCCAGCGTTTCCGGCAGCGCGTCGTCATTCTGGAAGGTCGACCAGGTCTGCCCCATCAGCAGGTCGTTAAACGTGAAGTAGTAGTGCCGCAACCGCGGGCTGAATGAGTTCGTGAATGCTTCGTTGGCGCCCGTATCGGCGGTCAGAAAATCTATCTCGAAATAGGTGGTCAACGCGTTGCCATTCATGTCGGTCGCGCTCTCTAAGGTGAGTCGGCTCTCCTTGGCGCTCGCATATGTGGTCTGATGGCTTTCACCGTCACCGGCCACCGGCACCGTGAACGGCAGGTAGAAGTCGGTGCCCAGCGCCGGATCTTCTCCTGTCTGTCTGCCGTCGCTGGCGTCGTTATAGATAACGTTCAGCTTGGCGTAACCGCCGATCGTGACGACCGTTTTGCCAGCCTCGAAGTCGAACGCACAGGCAGACTGGGGTACGCACAAAAACCCGCTAGCGGCGAGCGACGCGATCGCGGCATTACGAAGGGTATGTCTGTTTGTCATGATAGAGACCCTAAGCGAAGAATTAACAGAGCCGTCCATGGGCACGATAACGGGAAGATCGCTGTTATCAACAGCGAACCGTGCGCAGACGCGCTCCCGGGCGCGTATCAATTCGTTGCTATTTGCTCGCCCGATGCTCAACCAGATCGTCCACCACCGATGGATCGGCCAAGGTAGACGTGTCGCCCAGCTCGTCGACTTCGTTGGCGGCAACCTTGCGCAGAATGCGGCGCATGATCTTGCCCGAGCGCGTCTTGGGCAGGCCGGGCGCCCACTGAATCACATCGGGCTTGGCAATAGCGCCAATCTCGTCGCGCACCAGTTGCACCAGTTCCTTCTCCAGCTCCTCGCTCGGCTCCACGCCTTCCATCAAGGTCACGTAGGCATAGATGCCCTGTCCTTTCTTCTCATGTGGGAAGCCGACCACGGCCGCCTCCGACACCGACTTGTGCAGCACCAGCGCGCTCTCGACCTCGGCGGTGCCCATGCGATGCCCGGAGACGTTGATCACGTCGTCGACCCGTCCGGTGATCCAGTAATAACCGTCCTCGTCGCGGCGCGCGCCGTCGCCGGAGAAGTAGTAGCCCGGATAAGGGTCGAAGTAGGTTTCCTTGAAGCGCTTTTGATCGCCGTACACGGTGCGCATCTGACCGGGCCACGGGAACGCTATGCACAGATTGCCCTTCGCGGCCCCGTCCTGCACCTTGCCCTTATCGTCGAGCAGCACAGGCTGCACGCCGAAGAAGGGCACCGTGGCCGAGCCTGGCTTGAGATCGATGGCGCCCGGCAGCGCGGTTATCATGAGGCCGCCGGTCTCCGTCTGCCACCACGTGTCCATGATGGGGCAGCGTTCCTTACCGACCGTGCGGTAAAACCACTCCCAGGCTTCCGGGTTGATCGGCTCGCCCACGGTGCCGAGTATCCGCAGACTGTCGCGCGAGGTCTTGGTGACGGGGTCGTCGCCCTTGCCCATCAGCGCGCGGATCGCGGTGGGCGCCGTGTAGTAGATATTGACCTTGTGCTTGTCCACGATCTCCCAGTGACGGCTGGCGTCCGGATAGGTCGGCACGCCCTCGAACATGACCGTGGTGGCGCCATTGACCAGTGGCCCATACAGAATATACGAGTGCCCTGTGACCCAGCCGACATCGGCCGTGCACCAGTAAACCTCGCCATCCTGATAATCGAATACGTATTTGTGCGTGATAGCGGTGTAGAGCAGGTATCCGCCCGTGGTGTGCAGCACGCCCTTGGGACTGCCGGTAGAACCCGACGTGTAGAGAATAAACAGCGGATCTTCCGCATCCATCTCCTCGGGTTCGCAGTCCGCGCTGGCCTTGTCCATCAGCTCGTGGTACCAGTGGTCGCGATCATCGTTCCACGGCACGTCGTTACCCGTGCGCTTGACGACAATTACGGTTTTGACGTCCGGGCATTCTTTCAGTCCCTTGTCGGTGTTGGCCTTGGACGGCGTGTTCTTGCCGCCACGCACACTTTCATCGGCCGTGATCACTACGCGGCAATCGGAGTCCAGAACACGATCCTTCAGTGCACCCGGCGAGAAGCCCGCGAACACCACCGAGTGAATGGCGCCAATGCGCGCGCAGGCGAGCATTGCCACAGCGACTTCCGGGATCATGGGCATGTAAATGGCTACCCGATCGCCCTTCTTGACGTCTTTTTCTTTGAGCACGTTGGCGAACTTGCACACCTGCTCGTGTAATTCTTTGTAGGTGATGGTCTTGGCGTCGTCGGGCTCATCGCCCTCCCAGATGATTGCGGGCTGATCGCCACGTTTTTCCAGATGTCGGTCCACGCAGTTATACGCAGCGTTAAGCTTGCCGCCCTCGAACCAGCGGATGTGGGCTTCCTTGAAGTCCCAATCCAGCACGTTGTCCTTGTCGAACGGTTTGGACCAGTCCAGGAACGCTTCGGCCTGTTCGGCCCAGAATCCTTCCGGATCATCCACGGAATGCTTGTACGTTTCCTTGTACTCGTCCGCGTCGATATGTGCCTTTGACGCGAGTTCGGATGGAACTTTGTAGAGTTTCTCTTCTGACATCTCTCTCGCTCCTATACTGTCGCGTGAATTTCGCTGCTTCTTCCTGGTCTCCGAAAAATAGCGCGCTTAACTTGAGGTCGCCAATACCTTGGCGACACTTGAACCGCCGCGCTCGGGCACGATTGAGCATTCACGGGTTACCCCCCTCGTACTTGAAGCTGACCCGCAGCTTGGTGCGGTAGTGTTCAATCTCGCCTGCGTCATTTATGGTTATGTCGAATTCAGCAACTTCCGCGACCCGCAGATTACGCAAGGACTTGTGCGCGGTCGTAAGTGCTACCTTGGCTGCGTCGTCCCATCCCTTGGGACTTGTACCAACGATGTCAACCACTCTATAAACGGCCATGGATCTCTCCTGTAGTATTGGCTAAAGCTTCACAACGAGAAGTACCGGGTGCCGGCGCCCATGTCGCTCTCTCAAGTGCGAGGGAACGGATGGTTTGGCTGCTATGGTTCGAAAGTGCATGGTTACAAAACTAGTGGGCCTCAGCAGCGGACGACAGGATGCCGGTCTGCTGGCGGACGTAAGTCTCCTCCCACATCTCTTCGGCGCGCCGGTCGCGCCATA
>Ga0075530_1000930_pt1 | contig 13897 bp, 15 predicted proteins | sample NGEPerD_2_FD_75101 | JGI IMG/M metagenome (GOLD analysis project Ga0075530, IMG submission 75101) | Arctic peat soil microbial communities from the Barrow Environmental Observatory site, Barrow, Alaska, USA - NGEE PermafrostL1-D | ecosystem: Environmental > Terrestrial > Soil > Wetlands > Peat ...
AAGACAAAAATAAATAATTAAATATAAAGCTATTCTTACTCTCCAAAGTAAATCTATATTCATTCTGCTCTAGCCTTAGCGTAGAATCAAGATACTCAACACCCTAATCGGTTACCAGTGCCTAATTTCTTCATTTAACCATTTCTCTGTTAAAAATCTATCAATAGCGCTAGTAATGAAAAATCCTCTTTCAACTCCTTGTGCCGCTTCTCCGTAGGATGATATTAAAGAATTTTCATATTGAGACAGTTTGAGACTTCCTGGTAAAATAAATAATTTATCATTCGCTCCAACTTTTTCAAAATTCACGCTTTTATCAATATCAGATCCTCCTTTGATTACACCTTCCAAGACAGTATAGATTGTTTTTTGATTATTGGAAAATAAATTTTTTTCAAATAGTCCCAAGGATAATCTTGACAAATTGCATTGCGGATCTAAATCCACCAAAACGGTTTTATATCCCATTTCTGAAAATTTAACTGCGACATTATAAGCCAGCATAGTCTTGCCGACTCCGCCTTTATTATTCGCAAATACTAGCTTTTTTGTTCTTGTAAATTTCATATCCTCATTATAACAGATTAAAGCAATCCTACAATTTCTGCACCCTGAAAAGCTCCATCATAAATAGTATCGCCGATTTTTCCCTCCTTTAATTATCACAAAAAAATGAAATATTTTTTCCGTTAGTTTTGAGCTAAAATTAAAACTCCCGCAAAATTAATTTTGCGGGAGTTTTTTGCAACACGATTACTTCAAATTCTTGCGCCGCTCTTTTTGCATAAAATAGTAAATTATTCCGCCGATAATCAGTATCATCAATATTCCCATTAGGAAGCCTATCCAGATGCTTCCTGTTCCAAGAGTAATAATACTGCCGATTGATGCCAAGAATAAAAATCTTTCCGGAGATTTTTCGTCTGATACGGCTCGTGCCAGTGATGAGGTTGGTGGCTGAGTTAAAACCGTGAGAGCTTTATTTGATGCCGGCTCAGTTGACGGCTCCGGAGTCAAAAAGGTTCCGTTAACAGGTAAAAATGCAAGATCCCCTGAATTTTCCGGCGAAGCAGAATTAATTTCTCCGGACGGAGCTTCCTTATCTGCGATATTTTTTTCCACAGCTTTTTCTACTATGGGTTCTGCTGCCAAGGTAGTAAAACTATAACCGCGGCTGATAGTCGGCGGCGACGCATGAGAAATTGCGCGATATTCATAAGTCGTTCCCGAATCAAGCCCTGTCAGTTCCATCTCACGATAAATAACTCCGTTGGGATTTGCCGGAGTATGCATCTCAGCTGATGTATGAAAATATCCGTACAAAGGCGGATTTCCCGTATTATCGCTTAAGTCAAAAACGCAACCTTCGCTTTGTTTACAATAAATTACCTGACTTGTAGCTTTGTAGCTTGTAGACCATTTGATTATTACCGAAGTTAAGCCGACATTAAAACCCTCTATGTTGCTGATGATCAATCCTTGAGGCAAACCGCCTCCACCGCCGGTACTGCCACTTCTTCCCCCCGTTCCCCCGCCATCTCCGTCAGAACAAGCCGGACATCCTCCGCCACCACAATCAATTCCTGTTTCATTATTATCTTGATTTCCATTATTATTGCAACTTGAAACACCTTCTTCTCCTTGAATCCTGACTATAATATCAAATTTGGTTGTTTTGCCTTGCCATTCGTCTTCCTTGTCCGTAGGAAAAGAGATAATAAATTGATATGTCTTTACACCGCCACTGCCTGAAACACCGGAAAGAAAAGTTTCGCCATTTTCAAAAAATTCGAAGAGAGTTTTTGCACCTAGAGATCCGCCATACAGTTCCGCGCCATTTTTTTCTTTGATAATAATTTCAAGAGCGTGAGACAAATCATTGTCTGGAACATAATTAAGCAAACCTCTCGTGGAAAAATTGATCGCTTCGGAGGCAATTTTTTTTGTTTCAATAGTATTATTGATTACTTCCGCCTCTCCAGTCTTAGTATCTCCCGGCATAAAATTTGCGCCATTAAATAAAGGATCAGAAGAAAAATTAACGACCAGATTATTTACTTCCGGAGGAGTTTGAGCCAAAGAAAAATTGGCCAGAGAAAATAGCCCAAGCGAAATAATTATCGCCACCAAGACTGCTTGATATTTATTTTTTATTAATGCCATAAATTTAGATTATAAGCTTGAAGTTTCTACTGGCGCGCTTGCTTCAGCAGTTGTGGTGGGAGTATCTTCTGGAGCCGCGTCTGCAGTAATGTTTTCAGTTTCCGGGGCGCTATCATCAATGGAAGTATCGCCGGAATTTTCCATATCGGACAGAATATCCGCCGGCACAACATCTTCTACCAAAGAGGCATTCTCCGAATTTTCAGTAATAATTGAGTTTGCCGGTTCCGAGGCGACATCTTCAGCGATGATATCCGCAATTTCAGTCACGGTATCAGCATCAACATCAATGTCAGCATCAATGTCAGTGTCAATGTCATTATTAGTGTCAGTGTTCGGAATTGTATCCGCTGCGTCCTCTGAGGTATCACCGTCGATTATATTCTCTGTATTTTCCATAGTTGTTTCAATAATATCATTCGCGTCTGTAATATCGCCATCAGTATTTAAATCAGTATTTCCTAAAATATCGCCACTGTCTACAGGCTCTTCTGTGTCTTGCTCAGTGTCTGTAGGATTTTCTACAGACGCACTACTGTCTGCAACGGGTGGATTTTCTATGCTTAGGGTTCCCAAATCTAGATCTTCAGGCACGACATTTGTTTTTCCTGGAGTCGGAATCGGGTCGATCCATGCCCCTATCCCATCAGGAATTCGGGCAAATGATTTATTTCCGGGAACATTCGAACTATTACAAATTCCCGATGGATTTGCAGTATTATCATCGCTTGAGGTTGGCTCCATATCGCAATAAGTCGGAGCTATTCCATAAGAATACGAATCAACCAAAACCCCGTCGGCATTAAACAATCTTACCGTATCGCCGGGATTATTATAGATTGCTTTATTCATATAAACCACAAGCCATCCGTGCGCCGGAACTACCGGAGAAGAAACTAAGATATGATTGCCGTTGATCGGAGTTTCGTTACCACTTCCTGAACTGCTATCAGCTAAATACCAACCTGTTACATCGGCATCGGTATCCGCATTATTATACAGTTCCACCCATTCGCCTTGCGGCATGTCACTGCTATTATTTCCAAAATCAAAATTATATTCAATTCCATTAGGTCTCGGCAAAAATTCATTTAAAACAACTCCATTGGAAACTGGCGGTATAATTGTACCAGCTGAGTACACTACCGCTTTTGTACGCGCTATGTCCGTAAATCCTTGTCCGTACTCAAAATCATCTTGCCATGCTTTTGAAACAAAATCAAAACTGCAAACCTTGCCCAAAAGATAATTGTTTGGATCGGTAATAGTAAAAGTCAGATCATCCTCGGTCGGCCCGACAAGTTTATTGAAATTCAGCCCTGGCAGATTTCCCGCGTATAAAGCTTCCGCGCCAATCAAAACCTCAATATTTAATTGATTACAAAAAACAACATCACTGCCGCCGGAAATTTCAGTTTCTATGCTATACCTAAAAGGCAGACTCCCTTGGTTAGAAATAATATAGTTATTTTCGGTATCTAAACTAACTATCTCCAGACCATCCAAATCCGTACCTATATCCAATAATCCGGCTGAGAACATATTATTGCCTAATGTTTCAGTGTCACTGAAATATGCTCGTGTCCCGCTAATCGCTGAAATTGCCGACCAATTTAAACCGAGAATTAGAGCGATAACAGTAATTTTAACCAAGCTATTCTTGACCAAAGAAAACACCGTATATTTTTTTATCAATTTTGGAAAATCAATAAAAATACTATTAACTGCTTTTGCTCTTTTTCTATTTTTTATAATTGAGATCTTAAATCCGGCTTGTTCTTTCGAACTTTTTTTCGCGTGCAAAACCAAACTTCGGCGAGTTTTTCGCTTATTGACCGAATCAATATGTTTTTTTAGATTTTTTACAGGCATTTGTCTTAATTAATCCTTCGTTTGTCATTTGGATTTTGAAATTGATTTGCTTGCCCCGTCAAATCCGTAGGATTATTCGGGGTCATTGGAAATTTGTCATTCGTCATTAAAACTCAGATTTCTATCTTTCGCTTACGGTTTATCAATAACACTATTGTGCTCCTTTTCGTCAGGTTTTATAGAACGAATCTCTTTCCAAATTTTCCCGACTTCTTCAAGTATTATTATACCACACGGAAGTATCACAAGTAGAGCAAATCCAATCGGCTGTTTGGCATAAGCGATGAGATATCCAGCATAAGGAACGGTAAACAAAACTTTTCCGATGACTTTGTCCTGAGGCACCTTGCTCGTATCTTCGGCGTTATTCGCGTCGCCTTTGGTAATATAGTATATTTTTCCTGTCACTGTTTCCAGATCTTTGACTCTATGGGTGGTAGTTTTATTTTTTGTGTTGCCTCCAAAAGTGATGATATCGCCCGCCCCATAATTCGCGGACGGTTTCACGATGACCACGCTGCCTGTATGAAGAGCCGGTTCCATTGATCCGGATTCCACAATATACAGCTTGTAATTTCCTGGAATCGGCACAAAATACACCACAATCAAAAGCGCTACCGCGATGACAACGGTTGTAAACCCTGTCGCCAATAAATTATATCCACGATCAAATATACTTTTTGAACCAATGTATTGCCCATTGTCTTTCTTGTTATCAGAATTTTTTGGCGACGGGGCAAGTATTTTTTCTAAAATTTTTGTGATTTTCATTATTTTTACATTAAGTGTTAAAAATATAGTGTAAGTTTTAACACTTTGCGTTAAAAAAATCAATATATGATGATTTTTGTAAAAATCTTATTCATATTTTTTACTTATTATTTACCCTATTAAAATCTCAAAACCCCCACCCCCAATCCCTCTATTGTGGAGAGATTGAGAAGCGAGATTCGAATTATTGAACCTGTCTAAGTCCAAATACAGTGTTAATCTCTACTATATCCCCCATTATTTCATTTCCTGCTGTTGTAGGAACTGTCCAAATAATTTTTACACTAGCTATACCACTTGGACCAATTGCTCCAAGATCATAAGCTTGAGTATAATCATCAACCGTGCCATTTAAGACTGTCTCTGCCCATTCACTAGTACCATTGTTATCCCCGTTAAACAAAACATGGAAATTCAAAACTCCAGCAAGATCACTCCAAGCAGAAGTTCTGTTTAGGTCGATTGTAGCAATACCATCAACTGTACCGACACTCTTAATGTCTATTATTTGTTCTCTTACATCACCTGGTTTTAGATTTTGCAAACCTGATTGAGCCAAAAAATTAGTAAATTCATGATATTCTTCACCAGTCCAACCATTTGAAGTTCTAAAACTAAGATTTTTGGCATCATCATTAGAAATATCAAAACCATCAACCCAATCTTGAGTACCACTATCAACATTTTGATCTATCTTTAGATCCATAGTTCCAGCCGCGAAAGTATTTCCGGTAATTGTCGCTGTGTCGCTAAAATACGCGCTTGTGGCGCCGACTGCAATTGCGCCGACAAAGGCAATAACTGCGACGCTTTTTAAAATTTTATTCATAATTTTTTAAGTTTAATTATTAATTATTTTTTTCTTCTTCTTCGTCCAGTGAAATCCCACAATACGGAATTTCGCCTGAAACGAAATTATTTCACGGGCTAAATTTTTATAGTTATCTACCCTAGCCATTTAATTTAAAAACTTTAATGGTTGATTGAAATAACTTCGACCTTTACCTGGGGTATTCATAGTTTTATTTTTATTATTTATTAAAATTTACTATTTGTAAACTATTTTATCACAATACTTTTTTTGTCAACGTAAGGATCAAAGTGCACATCAAAGTGTCCAGGATTTTGGATTATTTTATAATCCATTTAACAGAGTCAATGGTTTTTCATTTTCATTTTTCAAAACTTTATTTCCTTTTGGCTCATTTTTATGTTAAAATATTATTATGTTAATCCATTGACTGACGGAGTTAAAATAATTCAATGTCTTACGATTATTTTTTTGCGATTATTTTAGGAGTTTTGCCCAGCATCATCTGGCTCGCTTTTTATTTGCGGAAAGACATCCATCCTGAACCCAAAAAATGGCTTTTTCTGATATTCTTGGCGGGAATGGCAATCGCGCCTTTGGTAGTCGTCATTGAGTGGCAGGCAATCGACTTTTTTGATTTTCTGAATTTGAAGTCGCCCGCTTTTTTTAATTCTTTCACGAAAAATCTCGCGATTGTTTTCGTCGGCATCGCGGCGGTCGAAGAGTTTTTTAAATATTTGATTGTGCGTTTCACAATGAAAAACAATCCTGTTTTTGACGAACCGGCCGACGCGATGATCTATATGATTGTGGCGGCTCTGGGATTCGCGGCGATTGAGAATATAATAGTCGCACATTCATTCATGCCATATATTATTCTTGACATTACCCAACCGCTGACAACGCTTGTAGTTCGCTTTATCGGAGCTACATTTCTCCATACCCTAACTTCTGCTATTGTCGGCTTCTATTACGCACTTTCGCTGTGCAAACGCGATAAATGCCCGACAAATCCTCGTTTATTGATACTTAAGGGGCTTTTTATCGCAATACTTTTGCATGGTATTTTTAATTATTTGATAATAATTTCAAAAGAAACTTCGGTAATCTATTTCAGCATTCCTTTGATGATCATCGCAGTTTTTATTTTAAAGGATTTTAAAATTCTCCAAGGAATTTCGCCACGAAAATTCAATCACCAGAAAAAAATATGTAAAAGTAAAATTGTCAAAAGTAAATTTTAATAATAGAATATATTAAGCAGGCCCTATTTACTATAAACTCCTTGGCGATGGTCAATATCGATGACAAATACAATTAGCTCCTTCTTTTTTATGGTGTAAATAATTCTATAAGGCCAGACACGAAAAGAATATTGACCTTTTCTATTCCCGGATAATTTCTTGCCAGAAAAAGGATTGGATACAATTTCTCGGAGAGTCTGCCTGATTTTCGAGCGGAATGACTCAGGTAATTTATCGAGATTTTTTCTTGCTTTTGGTTTTATTTGTAGTATAAAAGTCATATTTTTTCTTAGGTTTTTCTGCTACGGCAAAACCCCAATCTATTTCCAGATCTTCGAGGGTTGTCCATTTTTTATATTCTCCCGTTCTATAAGCTTCTTCTGTCTCGGCAATATCTTTGTCTAAATCAGGGAAAATTCTATTTACCTCAATAGTTTCGATCATCGATTCATATTCTTCGGCAGACATAATAACCGCTTTAGGCTTGCCCCCAGAAGTCAAAGTATAGGCCTTGCCTGGCTTTTGCACTTCTTCGGCAATATCAAAAATACGCTTGCGCGCCTCTGTTATTGAAATTGTTGTTTTTGCATCCATAGTTTTGATTATATTTATATTATGTACATAATAGCGTACACCTAAAATAATGTCAATTACAACTATATGCTACAACTATATAAGCCTCTCGTTTTTGAAGCTTAGAAATCCATTTTTCGTCACGATAATATGGTCTGTCACTTCAATCCCTAGAATTTTTCCAGACTCAATCAATCTTTTTGTAACTGCCAAATCATCTTCAGAAGGCTCGCTATCTCCAGATGGATGATTGTGAACAAATATCACGGAAGAGGCTTTGTTTTTTATGGCTTCTGAAAATACTTCACGAGGATGAACAATACTGGCGTTGAGACTGCCAACAGAAATTTCAGCAACGGAATAATTCCTGCTATTGAGAATGATAATATAAAAATGCTCTCGCGCGTGATCCTTAAGTTTGTTCTTGATTAATTGATAGACTTTTTCAGGATCAGAGAGTTCTTTGCTTTTATATATCGGAGTTTGAGTTGAAAGCCTATGACCAATTTCAAAAACAGCCTTGATTTGTGTCGCTTTTGCCAGACCGATACCCCTAATCGAAGAAAGTTCTTCAATACTTGCCTCAGACAATTTCTGTAAATTACCAAAATGCGATAATAGTTTCTGCGATATCATTGCAACCGATTCTCCTGCAACTCCTCGTCCCAGAATAATCTGAAATAATTCCTGAGCCGAAAGCGATTGCTCTCCAAGCTTCACCAAACGCTCACGGGGACGTTCCTCGATTGGTAGGTCGTGAATTGTAAATGATTTGCTCATATTTTTATTGTTTCATCTTCAAAATTAATTCAATGCGTATCTATAATCTTATATTACTCTCAAGCAAAGCATTCGTAAAGGATATGATATTAAGACAGACACATAAACCCTAACTACCTAACCAGAAAAATCACTCAAATACCAAATCACCAGACATATCCGTGCGGAAAAATTCTATATTCAGATTCTTGAGACGATTCAGAAGTTCTTCGGTGGGATGACCGTATGAATTTTTTCCGACGGGAATAATTGCTTTTTCAGGATTGACTGCTCTCAAGAAATTGTTTGATGTTGCGTTCTTGCTTCCGTGATGAGCGACTTTGAGAGTTGTTGCTTTAACATTTATGTTCTTTTCCAACAACCTATCTTCAATATCAAATCCCATATCCCCCGTCAATAAATATGAACCACTTTCCGTTTCAAGTCGAAGAACAATTGATGTGTCGTTGTCGTCTTTCACTTTTTGACCATTCAAATTTTCAAGGGGATAAAGAATTTTGATATCAATCTCATTTATTTTGATTCTCTGTCCAAACTCAGCAAATTTGATTGGAATATTTTTCTCCTCAACCAGCTTGTCCCATTCTTCACAAATCGCAGTTTCACACACAATTCCAGTCTCCAAAATCTGCTCCACCTCATAATATTTCAAAACCTCAACAAGTCCGCCCATATGATCCTTGTCTGGATGAGTCATGATTAGCAATTCAATTTTTCGATCCAAAATCGGCATATATTTCCCAAGTTTTTCCAATATAGTTTGTCCATCTCCTCCATCAATCAAAATTTGAATATTACTGCCAGCATCAACCATTGTCGCGTCACCTTGTCCAATATCAAAAAATATTACATTTGACTCATATTTTATATCTTGATTTTCAAGAGACGATGCAAAAAATATATCCACGGCAAAAAATAGAGCCAACGGTATAAATAAAATTTTTTTTGAGGTGATGATTGACATTTTTTTGATTTTTATAAATCAATTTCATTAATCATTTCAGAAAAGTTCAAACTCGTATATTTCCAATTTTCCGGCAGATTATGTTTTTGAAAATTATATATTGTGTAATTATAATGATTTTCAAAGTCGCTCGAATTTTTGATTATATGGTCGTGAAATGATTTCTGCCATTTAAATTTTGGAGCTTGAATTGAGCTTTGATTGTATTCAATTTTTAATTTCTCAACATTTCTCTCATATTTTTTCAAACAATCATTGTGTTTTTCATACTCTCCGCCCTGAAGGCGACATTCGCGAATGTCGCCTGCGTTTGCAAAACCAGATATATAATTTATATCGCGTGTGAAATGTCTCTTGATAAATTGCATTATTTTGGAAATGTTGAACTCATCGCTAGGATGAATCATTAAATTTAAGTGATCATAGATTATACAAAATCCATATAATTTGTATTTCTTCAATTCTTTGCATAGTTTCAATTCCTCCACCAACAAGTCGCAAAATATATGCTCTTTGAAATATGGATAATTTTGAAATGTTTTTGTTACAATAAAATAGACATTATTTTCCGAGTAGTCTCTTTTTTGAGAATTGCGATGTTGCATAAAATATTTTAAAATTTATCACCTCCCATATATAAAAATTATTTTGTTCCAAAGAAATCAAGACCATGCGTTCCTGTAAACGACAATATATATTGTCGCTTACTTTCGGCAGAATGTAAAAATTTCGATATTCAGAATTATCTCCTTCTTCTATGATAACATAATGCGAAAATCAAAACCCCATAATAACCCACCACAAACCAAATTCCCACATTTTCAAAACTGAAAAAACCAATTTCCAATTCTGCGAAAGTTTGAATAATATATATTTGAAAAGATAGAAGAAGCCAAATCGGAATGGCGACAATCTGTCCAAGCAAGAGGTTCACAAATCCTGCCATAATGGAAATAATTCCGCCAATCATCACAGCGGGAACGAATGGCAAAACGAGAACATTAGCGAAAACTGAAAAGACTGAAAATTGACCAAAACTATCCATGACGATTGGCAAAGTAGCAATTTGAGCCGAGACCGTAATTAAAATAATCGTTTTGATTTTCCAAACATCACGATATTTTTGAAAATAGAAATCAAGCTTTGGAAAGATATATATAATTCCAAGCACAGCCAAAAATGAAAGTTGAAATCCGGTATCATATCGCAATAAATTCGGGTCGAGAAGAAGCATCAAAGCCCCTGCAAAAACAATGGCACTACCCGAACTGGAAAGCCGTCCCACCTTCACTGCCAACAAAATCATAAGACTCATAACCGAGGCTCGCACCGCCGAAGCTGGAAATCCGACTAGCGTCACATAAAATCCAATCCCCAATGCCGCGAGATAAAAAGCATAATTTCGATTCAAGCCAATTGCCAGCAAAAGAAACATAATCAGAATCCCGATAATCGTCATATGCAGGCCCGAGATGGCAATTATATGCCGAGTGCCAGTTCGATTAAAGCTTTCCAAAATTTCATCGCTTAAATCGGATTTTTCACCTAAAACCATAGCGTTGATAATTCCTGCTTGAGGTTGCGAAAATATTTTTTTGACAATCTCGCTAGCATCTTTTCGATAATCTGCAATTTTGATAGTAAGTCCTTCATCGGCATTTTTTATTAAATTTGTTTTGGGATAATACTCGACATAATAGATTCCTTTGGCAAACAAATAATTTTGATATTCAAATCCATCAAAATCTTCAGGCACATTCAACTTACCAACAAAACTAATTCTGTCTCCCATTCTATATTCTGGATATCTCTCAGGATAGATTATCATTTTTCCAGATTCAGGCAAAACTGTTTCCTGATTTTCTGATTTAATATTTCCCAAAAGAATCTTTTGTTTACCGTTCGTCACAGAGGGAGATTGCAATATATTTCCTTCTAGTGACATTTCTTGCCCATCTAAACTTTCGATTGAGACAATTTCGCTCTCTCCAAGCTTACTGTCTTCTATCCTAATAAATCCTAGAGAAAAGAAGATAAGGACTGTTAATAAAATTACAAGAAGATGATTGTCTCTAACCCCCCAACCCCCCTTATCAGGGGGGACAATATAATCATCAGTCAATAAATTCTTATCAGGGGGGATAATATAATCGCCAGTCGACAAAATATTATCAGGGGGGATAATATTGATTTTGTACAAAAAAATAAGCGAGATTGAAAATCCCACCAGCAGAAACAAAATCCAGATTTGCAACGAGAAAAAAGACCCGACTGCAATTCCAAGGATAAACGAAAAACAAATTAACAAAAAATATTTTGATTTAGTCATAAATCTCAATTATTTTTTCTTTATTTTTCTCACCTTTTATGATGGCAATTTTACTTTTACTAATTTTCAACTCTTTGGCCAACAATTTAATGAGCTCTTTGTTCGCCTTCCCGTCAACCGGAACGGCCGTTAGATATATTTTCAGCGATGGTAAATCCTCATTTCCACCTTTATCATGAAAACTCAAACCTAGTTTCTGTAAACCATCAAGACCAACAACTTCATTTCTTGATGCTCGAGTTATAACCTTACACTTAATTTTCATAAGTTTGAATATTTTACAACAATGAACCGAATAATTCTAATAAGCCAAAAAGCTACCTACTAATAGCCTAGCTAACCACTACATTTCCACAAACCTTTCGCAATTTTTTTGCAATTTCTTCCAGATATTCTTCTGGATAAGGTACAACTTTTTCAAATCCGGCATGCAGCGTTTTTTCTGGTCGAAAATTCTGAACTGAATATCGACATAACTTTGAAAAGGTATCCTTGTCTATACTGTTTATCCAATCTATAATTTGGTCAAAATCATTTAAAGTAACATATCCAGGAACCACTGTCGTCCGCAATTCCAAGTCTCCCTTGTCTTGAGTAATGAGATTAACACTTTCTTCAATATTTTCTTTCGCATCATCTCTCCTTGTCATAATCTTATATTTTTCAGGAGTTGCCTTGATGTCTATTGCCCAATAATCAACCAGACCCTCATTCAATAAATTTTTTACAACTTTGGAATTTGAACCGTTTGTATCAAGCTTTACCAAGAATCCCATCTTTTTTATATTTCCGATAAATTCTGTTAATCCAGATTGCAAAGTTGGTTCCCCTCCTGTGATACACACCCCGTCGAGACTTCCCTTTCGTTTTTTCAAAAAATCAAGAACTTCCAATTCATCAATTTTCTTTTCATAGTTAATTTGTTTGGGATCGACAATTTCGGCATTATGACAATATGGACACCTAAAATTACAACCCGAGGTAAAAATTGTTGCTGCAACTTTACCCGGATAGTCCAGCATTGTAAATTTTTGAAATCCACCAATGAACATGGCTTTAAATAAATTTATAATTTAAATTGTTAGATCGTCCAGCGTTGTTTATGGTTTTAAAATCACGATAATTATCGTTCATCCTCAGCTTGACTGGGGATCCAGGATTAATCGCAGAAGATAATACTTTGGGCTGTATACGACTAGAAGAAACTAGTCCTGGATTCCCTTCTTCAAGGGAATGACAAAGTTAATTATTAGTATTTATATAGTATCATAAGAAAAGTATATACAACTCTATAGAATCTTACATCTTAGCTCTCATAAATATCAATAATTTCTACCCTTCCATTGTTGCTGTAATGATATCTGGATATTTTTTGATATCTTTTCGAGCTAAGCTATAAGATGTTCCTTCCCCAGGAGTTGCTTCAAGATTAAACAAGCCTCCCGTTTCTTCTTGATATTTAATCATTTTGTCCCGCATAAATTCCAAAACTTCCTGAGCAAAATTGTTTCCTTTTTTTGTTGCAATACTTGTTTTCATTCCCACAAAATTTTGTAAGGCCTCATTCATTCCAATAATCCCAATTGTCGAAAAATGATTTCCCCAATATTCCCCTCTTTGAAGTTTGATATTCGCAAGAAAATATTTTGAGTACGGATATAAACCTTTTTCTGTGAAACTTTCCAAATTTTTTCTTTTAATCTCCAGACTCTCTTTCGCTAAATCCATATTCCTTCCCAAGCGAGAATAAAACTCTTTTTTATTTTTTGACAAATAGCCGATTCTCGGCAAATTAATTGTGACAACACCAACAGACCCAGTCAATGGATGAGCTCCAAAAAGACCACCACCACGTTTATAGAGTTCTCGATTATCGAGACGCAATCTGCAACACATCGACCTAGCATCTTCTGGCTTCATATCAGAACCAATGTAATTTGCAAAATAAGGAATGCCATATTTTGCTGTCATTTCCCAGATTGGTTCAAGATTTGGATCATCCCAATTGAAATCCTTGGTGATATTATAGGTTGGGATTGGGAATGTGAAAACTCGGCCGCTGGCGTCACCTTCCAGCATAACTTCTGCAAAAGCTCGATTCAGAAGACTCATCTCGTCTGTAAAGTCTTTGTATTGCTCTTTTTGAGGAACACCTCCGATAATAACATATTCATTGGCTAGCGTTGACGGGATAACTAAGTCCATCGTAATATTTGTAAACGGAGTCTGAAATCCAACCCGAGTCGGAACATTCATATTGAAGATAAACTCTTGCATGGCTTGCTTTATATCTCGGTAGGTCAATTGATCATATTTGATAAATGACGCTAAAAGAGTATCAAAAATTGAGAATGCTTCTGCCACGAATGATTCACATTGAAGAGTATAAA
>Ga0075530_1000931_pt1 | contig 13893 bp, 11 predicted proteins | sample NGEPerD_2_FD_75101 | JGI IMG/M metagenome (GOLD analysis project Ga0075530, IMG submission 75101) | Arctic peat soil microbial communities from the Barrow Environmental Observatory site, Barrow, Alaska, USA - NGEE PermafrostL1-D | ecosystem: Environmental > Terrestrial > Soil > Wetlands > Peat ...
ACCCGCAGCAGCAGGTCGACGGTCTCGCGGATCGCCCACGCGTGCGCGTACGGCCCGAAGTAGCGGGTGCCCTTGCGCTTGGCACCCCGCAGCACCTGCACGCGGGGGAAGTCCTCCCCCATCGTGACGGCCAGGTACGGGTAGGACTTGTCGTCGCGGTACTTGACGTTGAACCGCGGGTCGAACTCCTTGATCCAGGAGTACTCGAGCTGCAGGGCCTCGACCTCGGTGGCGACCACCGTCCACTCCACCGACGCCGCAGTGGTGACGAGCGTCTGGGTGCGCGGGTGCAACGTGGCGACGTCGGCGAAGTAGGAGCTCAGCCGCTGGCGCAGGCTCTTGGCCTTGCCGACGTAGACCACCCGACCGTGCTGGTCGCGGAACCGGTAGACGCCGGGCGAGTCCGGGATCTCGCCCGGCCGCGGCCGGTAGGTCGACGGATCGGGCACATCCCGAGCCTACGGCGCACCCCGGACGTCCCTCGTGGGCGCCACGGCTCTCACCCCGCGTGAGTGCAGGGACGCCCAGCGCTCGCTCAACGAGTGCAGGGACGCCCAGCGCTCACGCGGGGTGAGGGGGCTGGCGCCCAGACGTCGCCGGGGCTGGTCGGGGCTGGTCGGGTCGGGTCAGGAGAAGACGAGCTGGTCGCCCTCGAGCGTGACGTCGACCGCGGGCAGCGCGCGGGCGGCGGGGCCGTTGATGACGCTGCCGTCGGTGGCGTCGAACCGGCTGCCGTGGTTGGGGCAGGTGAGCGTGAGCCCGTCGTCGGCCCCCACCGTGGTCCCCTCGTGCGTGCAGGTCGCGGAGAAGGCCACGAACTCCCCCTCGGTCGGCTGGGCGACCACGACGCGCTGGCCACCGGCGTCCACCACGCGGGCCTGACCGACCCCTACCTCGGACGCCGGCACGGTGGCACCGGCGGCCGACGGCTGGCCCTCGGAACCGTCGTCCTCGGAACCGTCGTCCTCCGAGCCGTCCTCCGCGCCGTCGTCTCCCGACGCCTCCGACGGGTCCGCGGGGGCGGGCGGGTCGGAGGAGCACGCCACCAGCACACCGGGCACGAGGACGACGCCGCCGAGCGTGGCCAGCGACCGCAGCATGGTGCGGCGGGACGGGCACAGGTCCTCGGCGTCCATCATGCGCTGCCAACGGGCGCCGGTGCCGCCCGGTTCCCCGCCGTACGCCTGCGCCGGGCAGCGGCCTTCTCCGGCGTGACCACGCGGGCGAGGAACTGGCCCGTGTAGCTGTCGGCCACGCCGGCCACCTGCTCGGGCGTGCCCTCCGCGATCACGCGGCCGCCACCCGAGCCGCCCTCCGGGCCCATGTCGATGACCCAGTCGGCGTTCTTGATCACATCAAGGTTGTGCTCGATGACGATCACCGTGTTGCCCTTGTCGACAAGTCCCTGGAGCACGCCCAGCAGCTTGCGGATGTCCTCGAAGTGCAGGCCCGTGGTCGGCTCGTCCAGCACGTACACGGTGCGGCCCGACGACCGCTTCTGCAGCTCGGACGCGAGCTTGACCCGCTGCGCCTCACCACCGGACAGGGTCGGCGCGGGCTGGCCGAGCCGCACGTAGCCGAGCCCGACGTCCACCAGCGTGTCGAGGTGCCGGGCGATCGCCGGCACCGCGGCGAAGAACCCGCTCGCCTCCTCGATCGGCATGTCGAGGACGTCGGCGACGGTCTTGCCCTTGAAGTGCACCTCGAGTGTCTCGCGGTTGTACCGCGCGCCGTGGCACACCTCGCAGGACACGTACACGTCCGGAAGAAAGTTCATCTCGATCTTGATGGTGCCGTCGCCGTGGCAGTTCTCGCAGCGCCCGCCCTTGACGTTGAACGAGAACCGGCCCGGCAGGTACCCGCGGACCTTCGCCTCCGTCGTGGCCGCGAACAGCTTGCGGACGTGGTCCCACACACCGGTGTAGGTCGCCGGGTTCGACCGCGGGGTCCGGCCGATCGGGCTCTGGTCGACGTGCACCACCTTGTCGAGGTCGTCGAGCCCGCTGACGCTGCGGTGGCGGCCGGGAACGTGCCGCGCGCCGTTCAGGCGGTTGGCCAGCACGTGGTAGAGGATGCCGTTGACGAGCGTGGACTTGCCGGACCCGGAGACACCGGTGACCGACACCATGCAACCGAGCGGGAACGACACGTCGATGTCGGCCAGGTTGTGCTCGCGGGCACCCCTCACCACCATCCGACGGCCCGGGTCCACGGGCCTGCGGACGGCGGGCGTCTCGATCTCCTCGCGCCCGGCCAGGAAGGCGCCGGTCGCGGACGACGGGTGGTCGAGCAGGCCCTGCACCGAGCCGGAGTGCACGACCTGTCCCCCGTGCTCGCCGGCACCGGGCCCGATGTCGACCACCCAGTCCGCCGTCCTGATGGTGTCCTCGTCGTGCTCGACGACGATCAGGGTGTTGCCCAGGTCGCGCAGCCGCGTGAGGGTCTCGATCAGCCGGCGGTTGTCCCGCTGGTGCAGCCCGATGCTCGGCTCGTCGAGCACGTACAGGACCCCGACCAGGCCGGAGCCGATCTGGGTGGCCAGGCGGATCCGCTGAGCCTCCCCGCCGGAGAGCGTCCCCGCCGGTCGCGCCAACGACAGGTAGTCGAGTCCCACGTCCAGCAGGAACCCCAGGCGGGCGTTGATCTCCTTGAGCACCGCCTCGGCGATCTGCTGCTCCCTCGCCGAGAGGTCGAGGTCGACGAGGAACTCCGCCGCCTCACGGATCGGCAGCGCGCAGACCTCCGCGATGGAGCGGCCCCCGATCAGGACGGCGAGCACCTCCGGCTTCAGCCGGGCGCCTCCGCAGGTCGGGCAGGGGGTCTCGCGCATGTACCCCTCGTACCGCTCGCGGGACCAGTCCGAGTCGGTCTCGCTGTGCCGCCGGGTCACGAACGGCACGATGCCCTCGAAGCCGGTGGTGTAGGAGCGCTCCCTGCCGAACCGGTTGCGGTACCGGACGTGCACCTCGTAGTCCTGGCCGTGGAGCAGCGCCTCCTTGGCCCGCTTGGGCAGGCTGCGCCACGGGGCGTCCATCGAGAAGCCCAGCTGGTCGGCCAGTCCCTTCATCAGCCGCTGGTAGTACTCACCGGACGCCGAGACACCCCACGGGGCGATGGCCCCCTCCGCCAGGGAGAGCTCGTCGTTGGGCACCAGCAGGTCGGCGTCGACCTCCAGCCGGGTGCCGATCCCGCTGCACTCGGGGCAGGCCCCGTACGGGGCGTTGAAGGAGAACGTGCGCGGCTCGATCTCGTCCAGCGAGAGCGGGTGGTCGTTCGGGCAGGCCATCTTCTCGGAGAAGCGCCGCTCCCGCCCCGGGTCGTCCGCCTCGGCGTCCACCAGCTCGACGGTGAGCAGCCCGCCCGCCAGGCCCAGCGCGGTCTCGACCGAGTCGGTGAGGCGCCGCTTGGCCGAGGCCTTGGCCACGAGCCGGTCGACGACGACGTCGATGCTGTGCTTGAGCTTCTTCTGCAGCGCGGGCGGTTGCGCCAGCGAGACCACCTCCCCGTCCACGCGCGCACGGGCGAAGCCCTTCACCTGGAGCTCGGCGAACATGTCCGCGTACTCGCCCTTGCGGCCGCGGACGATCGGCGCGAGCAGCTGGAAGCGCGTGCCCTCCGGGAGCTCCAGCAGGCGGTCGACGATCTGCTGCGGGGTCTGGCGGCCGATCGGCTCGGCGCAGACCGGGCAGTGCGGCCGCCCGGCACGGGCGAACAGCAGGCGGAGGTAGTCGTAGACCTCGGTGATGGTGCCGACGGTCGACCGCGGGTTCCGGTTGGTCGACTTCTGGTCGATGGACACCGCCGGTGACAGGCCCTCGATGAAGTCGACGTCCGGCTTGTCCATCTGACCCAGGAACTGCCGGGCGTACGCGGAGAGGGACTCGACGTACCGGCGCTGCCCCTCGGCGAAGATCGTGTCGAACGCGAGCGACGACTTTCCGGACCCGGACAGCCCGGTGAAGACGATCAGGGCGTCACGGGGCAGGTCGAGGTCGAGGTCCTTCAGGTTGTGCTCACGGGCCCCGCGGACGACGAGGGCACCGGACCCGTGGGAAGCAGGCGCGGCGGAGCGTGATCGAGCGGCAGCAGGCACGGCGGCAATGGTAAGTGCCCCCACCGACAACGCCTCCGCGGCGCCCTGTCACCCCCAGGAGGGCAGCAGGGGCAGGGCGCGGTCCGACTCGAGAGCCGGGTCGTCGTCCCGCCCGGTGATCCACGCGAGCAGGTCGCCGGCGGTGCCCGTGACGGCAGGACCGCCGCCGGAGACCCCGAGACGCTGCCCGGTGTCGTGGGCGTCGAGCGTCACCCCGGGGGCCCCGGCCTCGGTCATCCGTGTCGCCGCCTCGTCGAGCCCGCGCGCGACGATCCAGTCGGGCAGCAGCAGGAACGACCGCCCGGTCGCGAGGTCGACGTGGTGGTAGGCGACCTCGCGGATCCGCCACCACAGGACCTCGTGCGCCGGGCGCACGACACCGGGCCGGAGGCTGACCTCCCGGTGGCGGCGGTCGACGGGCAGGTCCGCGACGGCAGCCAGGAACCGCTCGGAGCTGGCGTCCAGGTCCGACTCCAGCTCGGACGCCGTCCGGCCGGCGCCGCGCTCGATGTCGGCGTCGCGGGCGCCCGGCGCGTAGGCGGGCTTCTCGACGCCGGTCCGGGCCCACTCGAGGAGGTTGCCGAGGGCGTCCGCGTTGCGGGCCAGATGCGTCAGCACGTGGGCCCGGGTCCATCCCTCGCACCGCGACGGTCGCCGAACCGCGTCGTCGTCCAGCGTCTTGACGTCGTCCAGGAGGGCGTCCGTGACGGCGGCCAGCGTCCCCAGGGCCCGCTCGTAGGCCCCGTCGTCGGCCAGGTCCGGCCAGGTGACCGTCGCGTCGCTCATGGACCGAACGCTACCGGCGGACGCCGTGCGCCATCCGTCACGACGGGGACGGGTCGAAGGGGGGACGAGGCGTGGGGCCCGTGCTGCCGGCGGGGTACTCCTCGAGCGGGACGTCGTCGCGCCGCCAGGCGTCGAGCACCGGCTCGATGATCCGCCAGCACCGCTCCGCGGTGTCCCCGCGGACGGAGAGCGTCGGGTCGCCGTCGAGGACGCCGGCCAGGACCTCGCCGTAGGCGGTCAGGTCGCCGGCGCCGAAGTCGGTGCGCAGCGCGACGCGCTCCAGCTCGAAGGGGTCGCCCGGCCCGTTCACGTCGAGCTCGAGCACGAGGCCGTCCGGCCCGAACCCGATCCGCAGGCGGGTCGGCTGCGGGGTCCCGTGGAGCCCCGCGGGCAGCGCCGACGCCGCCTTGAAGGTGACCACCGCCTCCTTGCGCGCGGTGCCGATCGCCTTGCCCGAACGCAGCAGGAACGGCACGCCGGACCAGCGCGGCGTGTCGACCTCCAGCAGCACCTCCGCGAGCGTCTCGGTCCCTCGGGACGGATCGACCCCCTCGGAGTCGGCGTACCCCGGCAGGTCGCGGTCGCCGACGCGGCCCGCCGTCCACCGTGACCGCCGGCTCGACGTCACCGGGTCGCCCCCCGCGACCCGGCAGGCGGCCAGGACGTCGGCCTTGCGATCGCGGAGGTCCGGCGCCCGCACGGACGCGGGGGGTTCCATCGCCAGGAACGCCAGGACCTGCAGCAGGTGGCTCTGGATCATGTCCACGAGCGCGCCCGCCCCGTCGTAGTACCGCGCGCGCCCCTCCAGGCCCAGCGTCTCGTCGAAGACGACGTCCACGCGCTCGACGTGGTCGGCGTTCCACACCGGCTCCAGCAGCCGGTTGGCGAACCGCAGGCCCAGGATGTTGAGCACGGTGGACTTGCCGAGGAAGTGGTCGACGCGATGAACCCTGTCCTCGCGGACCAGGCGCGTCACCAGCGCGTTGAGCGCGGCCGCGCTGTCGCCGTCCGTACCGAAGGGCTTCTCCAGCACCAACCGACTGCCGGACGGGAGGTCGACCTCGAGCAGCGCCCGGCAGGCGGCGACGGTGACCGGCGGGGGCAGGGCGAAGTAGAGCGCCATCGGTCCCTGGGCGGCGTCGAGCACCCGGCGCAGGTCCCCGACCAGCGTCACGTCGGCGCGGACGTAGGCGCCGCCGTCGACCGCCGCGTCGACCGCCGCCCCCCGTGCGCCGGCGGAGTCGAACGACTGGCGCACCCTCCGCCGCCACCGTTCGTCGTCCCACGCCTCGGTGCCCGACCCGACCAGTCGCAGGCGCCGGTGCGGCTCGACGTCGAGCAAGCGGCCGAGACCGGGCAGCAGCAGCCGTGCCGCCAGGTCCCCGGTCCCCCCGAGGACGACGAGCGTGCGGACCTGGTCGTCCTCGGTGACTGCCATCGGAGCACCATGCCAAGCGACCGCCCCTCGGCGCGACCCGGGCCCGCCAGGCAGGATGGGGCGGCATGGCAGCGAACATCGAGGACTACGCGCTCATCGGCGACATGCACACGGCTGCCCTGGTGTCGCGCCGCGGCAGCATCGACTGGCTGTGCCTGCCCAGATTCGACTCGCCGTCGACCTTCGGGGCGCTGCTCGGGACGGAGGACCACGGCTACTGGCGGCTGGCGCCCAGCTCGGCGGAGGCGTCGTCCAGCCGCCGGTACGCGGGCGAGACCTTCGTGCTGGAGACGACGTGGGAGACGCCGGACGGCGTGGTCGAGGTGACCGACGCGATGCCCCTGGGCGACCGGCGCGCCGACATCGTGCGCCGCGTCCGCGGGGTCAGCGGAACCGTCACGATGCGGCAGGAGCTGGCGATCCGGTTCGGGTACGCGATGGCGATGCCGTGGGTGCAGCGGGTAGACGACGGCGACGGGAACGAGGCCATCCTGGCCGTGGCCGGGCCGGACGCCGTCCTGCTGCGCGGCGGCCCGCTCCCCCGGCCGGACGACCACCGGCACGTCGGCGAGTTCGACGTCGCGGAGGGCAAGGTGGTCGACATCACGCTGACCTGGTACCCCTCACACCGCCCGGTGCCGGCGGCGTTCGACGTGGACGAGGCCCTGGACAGCACCCGACGCTGGTGGGACGGCTGGAGCGACCACAGCGACTGCGAGGGGCCCTACGAGTGGTACGTCCGGCGCTCGCTCCTGGTGCTGAGGGCCCTGACCCACGAGGACACCGGAGGCATCGTGGCCGCCGCCACCACGTCGCTGCCCGAGCAGTTCGGCGGCAGCCGCAACTGGGACTACCGCTACTGCTGGCTGCGGGATGCCGCCCTGACCCTGGAGGCCCTGCTCACCCACGGGTACTCCGGCGAGGCGATGGACTGGCGCACCTGGCTGCTGCGGGCCATCGCCGGTGACCCGGAGGACGTGCAGATCATGTACGGCCTCGCGGGCGAGCGGGACCTGCTCGAGCGCGAGCTGCCGCAGTTCCCGGGGTACGAGAACAGCCGGCCGGTGCGCATCGGCAACGGGGCCGTCGGCCAGTACCAGGCGGACGTGCTCGGCGAGGTGATGATCGCCCTGGAGAACGCCCGCCAGGCGGGGGTGACCGAGGACAGGTTCTCGTGGCCGCTGCAGCGGGTGCTGCTCGACGCCCTGACGAAGAACTGGCAGCGGCCCGACCACGGGATCTGGGAGATCCGCGGACCGGAGCGGCACTTCACGCACTCGCGCGTGATGGTCTGGGCGGCGCTCGACCGGGGGGTGCGGGCGGTGACGGAGCACGGCCTGGAGGGGCCGGCGGACCGGTGGGCCGAGCTGCGCGACCGCGTCCGTGACGAGATCGAGGAGCGCGGGTTCGACCGCTCCCGGGGTACCTACACCCAGTTCTACGGGGGCGAGGGCGTGGACGCGTCGTTGCTGCAGCTGGCCCAGGTCGGCTACTGCGAGCCGGACGACGAGCGCATGCTCGGGACGGTCGCCGCGATCGAGGAGGACCTGCTGCGGCACGGGTGTGTGCTGCGCTACCGCACGGAGGAAGGGGTGGACGGCCTGCCTCCCGGTGAGCACCCGTTCCTGGCGTGCTCGTTCTGGCTGGTGGAGCAGTACGCCCGCAGCGGGCGGCTGGACGACGCGCGCGAGCTGATGGACCTGCTGGTGGGCTTCTCCAACGACGTGGGCCTGCTGTCGGAGGAGTACGACGTCGAGGGCAGGCGGCAGGTGGGGAACACCCCGCAGGCCTTCTCGCACCTTGCGCTGGTGCGGGCGGCCGACGCCCTGGACGACGCCCGCCGTGCCACGCTGTGCCGTTAGCCAATGGTCGCTACTTTGACCAATGCGGGCTAGAGTACAGACCATGAGCATCGCGGCCACGCCCGTCCCCCTCTCCCAGGCGAAGACACACCTGTCGGATCTGGCACGACGCGTGCGCCAGCAGCACGAGCGCATCACGTTGACCCGCAACGGCGAGCCGGAGGCGGTGCTGCTGTCGGTCGACGACCTGGAGGGTCTGGAGCTGACGCTCGAGATCCTCGGGGACAGCAACGCGGTGGCGCGGATCAGGGACAGCCTGGCCGCCCTCGAGGGAGGGGACCGAGGCGTCGACCTGGCCACGGTCCGCGCCGACCTGGCCCGCCGCCGGACCACCAGGGCGTGACCCCGGACCCCGAGCCGGTCCGCTACGCCGTCCGCTTCCAGACCGCAGCCCGGCGCGCGATCTCAGCGCGCCTGCCGGAAGCCGTCGCCGCGGCCGTGATCGAGTTCTGCGCAGCAGCCCTCGCGCAGAGTCCGTACCGGGTGGGGAAGCCCCTGTTCGGCCCCCTGGCCGGCTGCCACGGCGCGCGCCGGGGCACGTACCGGATCGTCTACCGCATCGACGACGAGGCGCAGGAGGTGCACGTGGTCGACGTCGACCACCGCGCCGAGGTCTACCGACCGCACTGACGACGGACGGTGGCCGTGCCACGCTGTGCCGATGACCGTCACCGACCTGCCCGGCGCGACCCTGCGCACCGTTCACGTGTCGGCGATGGACAACGCCTGCTACCTGCTCACCTGCTCCGCGTCCGGATCGCAGCTGCTGATCGACGCGGCGGACGACACCCCGGCCCTGCTCAGTCTGGTCAACGACGGCTCGGCGCGCCTGGACGTGGTCGTCACGACGCACCGGCACTGGGACCACCACCGGGCGCTCCCGGCCGTCGTGGCGGAGACCGGAGCCCGGACGGCGGCCGGCGCCGACGACGCCGACGAGCTGCCGGTGACGGTGGACGAGCGGTTGTCGCACGGCGACACAGTGGTGGTCGGCGACCTGTCGCTGGACGTCGTGCACCTGCGGGGCCACACCCCCGGCTCGGTCGCCCTCATCTGGCGCGACGCGGACGGCGGCACGCACGCCTTCACCGGCGACTCGCTGTTCCCCGGCGGGGTGGGCAAGACCACGTCCCCCGAGACGTTCACGTCGCTGCTGGACGACGTCACGGCGCGGCTGTTCGACGTCCTGCCCGACTCGACCCTGGTCTACCCCGGGCACGGTGCCGGGACCACGCTCGGTGCCGAGCGGCCGTCGCTGCCGGAGTGGCGCTCGCGCGGCTGGTAGTCCGGCGGACGACGACGGCCGGGCGGGGACTGACCCGCCCGGCCGTCGTCGTCACTCGGGTGTTACGACGCCATCCTGCCCTCTGCGTCGGGCTTGCCCGGGTCGCGCTTGGCCTTGCCGTGCGACTTGCCCGGCGAGGTCTCGCCGTTCACGTCCGACGTGTCGAACGCGTAGGTGATCACCGAGTGGGCGATCGCGTCGGCGTTCGTGTCGAGCGCAACGGTGTTGACGTTGCCGATCAGCTCGTCCGCGTTCACCGTGTACGTCGCGTCGGTGGCACCGTCGGCGACCGGGGTGAAGCTGTCGCAGACCTCGTGGTAGCACGGGTCGTACTGCTCGCCGGCGACGCCGCCGTAGAGCGCGGCCTCCTCGGCGGTCTTCAGACCCTCGGCTCCGGTGAACAGGCCCCCGGACGGGATGCCGTTGTTGATGAACGCCTGGTAGTCCGACCGTCCCGAGAACTGGGTGTCCTGGAAGTCGAGGCCCTCGCTGGCGAAGTGCTCGTTGAACACGGCCTCGATCTGCACCGACCCCTCCGGCCGGACGACGTCGTCGTCACCGTTGCCCAGGACCGAGTTGTCGCCGTCGTAGACGCCTCGCATGTAGTTCGGCGAGCCGACCATGTCGAAGTTGAGGTAGAGGGCGATGTCCTCGCGCTCCGCCTCCGACAGGTTGTTCACGTAGTAGGTCGAGCCGATCAGGCCGAGCTCCTCGGCGCTCCACCAGGCGAAGCGCACCTGGTTGTTGGGCTTGACCTTCTTCATCTGCAGCGCGGTCTCGAGGATGGCCGCCGAGCCGGTGCCGTTGTCGTTGATCCCGGGGCCCTCGGCCACCGAGTCCAGGTGTGCACCGGCCATCACGACGTTGTCCGTGCGGCCCTCGGTCGTCTGCGCGATCACGTTGCGCGTCGTGCGCTCCTCGGACACGGTGTCGGTCCGGACCCGCGCCGTCGTGGTGGACGGGTCGTTCAGGTCGAGGCCGATCGCGTAGCTGGTCCCGATCACGGGGATGCCGACGGGCGCGCCGAGCGTCCCGGCGAAGGCCGGGCTGCCCGGCTCGGTGTTGAAGATGATCACGGCGGTGGCCCCTGCGGCCTCGGCGTTCATCGCCTTGAGCCCGAACGGGCAGGTCCCGCGGCGGATCAGCGCGATACTGCCTGCCTCGAATCCTTCGAAGTCGCTCAGCTCGCAGCCGCTCGTCGAGCCTTCGGTGCCCAGGTTCAGGTCGACGCCCTGCACGGTGGCGGTCACATCGCCGGAACCGGAGAACGTCATCGTCGCGAAGTCCTCGTTGACGGTGAACTGCTCCGCCTCGGGGCTCACCTCCTCGAACTCGGCGTCGCTCAGCTCCTGGAAGAACGGGAACAGGAACTCCTGGTACTCGACGTCGTAGCCGGCGGCGGCCAGCTGGTCGTGGACGTACTCGGCCGAGGCGTCGTACCCGGGCGTGCCCGCAGCACGGGTGCCGCCGTTGGCGTCGGCGATCGCCTGGAACTCCTCCAGGTGCTGCATCACGCCGTCGAGGGTGACGGCCTTCTGCAGCTTCTTCGACGAGTTGTTGTTCGGGTCGGCCGTAGCCGGGGCCCCGAGGGTCAGTGTCGCGACGACGCTGGCTGCCGTGAGGGTGGCGGCGGCCGCGTGCCGACGTGTTCTGGCATGCATCTGGTGCTCCAGAGGTGGGGGACGGTGGTCCGCGCTCGGTCGATACCCGACCACAATCGGGCAAACTAGCCCAGAAAGGACCGAACGACCATGCCGGTGACGCACCGTAGGCGGGAACTAACGTTCAGTCAGGGCGCTGACCGCGAGGCAGCCGTGCGACGACGTCCGCGTAGGAAGCGTCGACCGCCTCCAGCAGCTCGTCGTCCGGGATGCCTCCCCCGACCCGCAGGGTGTTCCAGCCGTATCGGCCGATATAGGCCATCACCGACGCGTCGGCCGGGTAGCGGGCTAGCCACTCGTCGGCCTCGTCGCGGCCACGGCCGCACTTGACGCCGACGCCGCCTCCGTCGCCGAGGAAGGCGAAGATCTTCTCTCCGACCTTCGCCACCACGTCGCCGTCCCAGGGCTCGTCCTGCCACGCCCCCGGCTTGTCGAGGCAGTACGCGAGCAGCGCCCCGTCGTCCATCAGTCCTCCCTCAGGCGTGCCCGGCACGCTTCATCCCGCGCAGCTCCTTCTTCAGGTCGCCGATCTCGTCGCGCAGTCGGGCGGCGAGCTCGAACTGCAGCTCGCCGGCGGCGGAGTGCATCTGGTCGCTCAGCTGCTGGATCAGGTCGGCCAGGTCCTTGGCCGGCACGCTCGCGAGCTTCAGGTGCCGCTCCGGCCTGCGCTCGCGCGAGCCCATCCCCGGCACGGGCGTCTTGCCCCGGGACTGCTGCCGCCCGCCCCCGATCAGGGCCGCCGTGTCGGCGTCCTCCCGGTTGATCAGGTCGGTGATGTCGGCGATCCGCTTGCGCAGCGGCATCGGGTCGACGCCCTTGGCGACGTTGTAGGCCACCTGCTTGGAGCGGCGCCGGTTCGTCTCGTCGATCGCGTGGGCCATCGAGGGAGTGATCTTGTCGGCGTACATGTGCACCTGGCCCGACACGTTGCGGGCCGCCCGGCCGATGGTCTGCACGAGTGAGGTCCCCGACCGCAGGAAGCCCTCCTTGTCTGCGTCGAGGATGCTCACCAGCGAGACCTCCGGGAGGTCCAGCCCCTCGCGCAGCAGGTTGATGCCGACCAGGACGTCGAACACCCCCTGCCGCAGCTCGCGCAGCAGCTCGACCCGGCGCAGGGTGTCCACCTCCGAGTGCAGGTACCGCACCGCGACCCCTTGCTCCAGCAGGTACTCGGTGAGGTCCTCGGCCATCTTCTTCGTCAGGGTGGTGACCAGCACCCGCTCGTTGCGTGACGCGCGCTCGCCGATCTCGTGCAGCAGGTCGTCGATCTGACCCTTCGTGGACTTGACCACCACCTCCGGGTCGACGAGCCCGGTGGGCCGGATGATCTGCTCCACGACCCCGTCGCCCTTGGCCAGCTCGTACGGCCCCGGCGTGGCGGAGAGGTACACCGTCTGGTCGATCCGCTCCAGGAACTCCTCCCAGCGCAGCGGCCGGTTGTCCATCGCGCTGGGCAGGCGGAAGCCGTGGTCGACGAGGGTCCGCTTGCGGGACATGTCCCCCTCGTACATGGCGCCGATCTGCGGCACGGTCACGTGGGACTCGTCGAGCACGAGCAGGAAGTCGTCGGGGAAGTAGTCCAGCAGCGTGTTCGGTGCCGACCCGGCCGCACGGCCGTCGATGTGCCGCGAGTAGTTCTCGATCCCCGAGCACGAACCGACCTGGCGCATCATCTCGACGTCGTACGTGGTTCTCATCCGGAGCCGCTGCGCCTCCAGCAACCTGCCCTGCCGCTCGAGCTCGGGGAGCCGCTGGGCGAGCTCGGCCTCGATACCGGCGATCGCCCGCTCCATCCGCTCGGGCCCGGCGACGTAGTGCGTCGCCGGGAAGATGTACATCTCGTCCTCGGAGCGCACGATCTCGCCGGTGACCGGGTTGAGTGTGTAGATCTTGTCGATCTCGTCCCCGAAGAACTCCAGGCGCAGCGCGAGCTCCTCGTACACCGGGATGATCTCGACGGTGTCGCCACGGACCCGGAACGTGCCCCGGGTGAACGACAGGTCGTTGCGCGTGTACTGCATCTGCACGAAGCGGCGGAGCAGCCCGTCGCGGTCGACCTCCTGCCCGACCTTCAGCCGCTGCATCCGGTCGACGTACTCCTGCGGCGTGCCCAGGCCGAAGATGCACGACACCGAGGCGACCACGATCACGTCGCGCCGCGTCAGCAGCGAGTTCGTCGCGGAGTGGCGCAGGCGCTCGACCTCGTCGTTGATCGCCGAGTCCTTCTCGATGTACGTGTCCGTCTGCGGCACGTAGGCCTCGGGCTGGTAGTAGTCGTAGTACGACACGAAGTACTCGACGGCGTTGTTCGGCAGCAGCTCGCGGAACTCGTTCGCCAGCTGGGCGGCCAGCGTCTTGTTCGGGGCCATCACCAGCGTCGGCCGCTGGAGCTTCTCGATCATCCAGGCGGTGGTGGCCGACTTGCCCGTCCCGGTGGCACCCAGCAGGACGACGTCCCTCTCCCCGGCCGTGACCCGACGGACGAGGTCGTCGATCGCGGTCGGCTGGTCACCGGAGGGCTCGAAGTCCGCGAGGACCTCGAACGGGGCGACGCGGCGCTGCAGGTCGGTGCTGGGGCGCATGGCTCAACCGTAAGCCTCGCCACCGACGGTCTCATTCCTGCGGCAGGGCGGGGCGTCCTCCCGGGTGCATCGCCGCGGCCAGCTCGTCCCGTGAGGAGACACCGAGCTTCGTGTACACGTGGCGCAGATGATACTCGATCGTCTTCGGTGACAGGAAGAGCGCCGCCGCGGCCTGGCGGGTGGTAC
>Ga0075530_1000933_pt1 | contig 13880 bp, 19 predicted proteins | sample NGEPerD_2_FD_75101 | JGI IMG/M metagenome (GOLD analysis project Ga0075530, IMG submission 75101) | Arctic peat soil microbial communities from the Barrow Environmental Observatory site, Barrow, Alaska, USA - NGEE PermafrostL1-D | ecosystem: Environmental > Terrestrial > Soil > Wetlands > Peat ...
GCGCCTACTCACCCGTGCTCCGCCAAGCCAACCTGCCCAACGACACCACCGTGCCCTGGTGGGGCGGCCGCGCACTCCGCTACGAAATCAGCTGACCCCTTGCCCCGAACCAGTTGCGCGGAAGTCCGCGCTAATCGCCCTGCGCGAGTACCCGGAACGTAACCTGATCCAGGGCGTCCCGTCCGCATGGGGGTCCTCGGACTGGCATCTGGCCTGCCTCGCGCGCGTCGTGGGCGACCGGCAAGCGGACGAGAGCTACACAGCGGGGAGCCGGCGACTGCACGCGAAGTCGGGCGCGGCCCGACCGGGCCCGGCGCCGGTCGCCGACGCCCCGAAGGTCCCAGCCCAACGCCTCAGCATGCGGGAGAGCACCGTGCTCCGCCTTGTCGCGGAAGGCCACTCCAACAAGGAGATAGCCGAGGAACTGACGATCAGTGTGCACACCGCGGAGCGGCACGTCGCGAACATCTTCGGCAAGCTCAGCGTACGCAACCGCACCGAGGCGACAGGCTGGGCGCACCGTCAGGGTGTCGAGCAGACGACTACATAGTTTCGGGGATGCGGCGGGGACGAGCCGGTGGAGAGGATCTTGCCAAGGTCGGCCAGCCGGGCCGCACTACCTTGGAGGAAGCCATGACGAACACGAACCTGCAAACCGTCCAGACCATCTACGAAGCCTTCGGACGCGGCGACGTGGAAGCGATCCTCGCGCACCTGACCCACGACGTCGACTGGGCGGCGGAGTCTGAGACCGCCCTCGCGCCGTGGCACGGCCACCGCCACGGGAAGGACGAGGTCCTCGGCTTCTTCAGCGGAATCGGGCAATCGCTCCAGGTCGACGAGTTCACGCCGTTGACGTTCGCCACCAACGACAGCGACGTGCTGGTCGTGATCCGGTTCGGCCTGACCTCGCTCGCGACAGGCCGCAGCGGCTCGATGAACCTCCACCACTGGTGGCGCTTCCGCAACGGCAAGGTGTGTTTCTACCGGGGCACCGAGGACATGGCGATGACCGCACACCTGTTCGGCCTCGAGGTCGGATCGAGATCTGCTGCACACTGACCGCTTTGGTTGGCAGGGGTCAGCCGGATCGAGCTCCAAGGCTAGGCTGCACCACGCGAGGGAGCGCAGCTACGGGACACTCATTCTCGTGGTTCAACACACGGGACCGGCGGCGCCGGCTGGGATGCGCCACTCGCCACACACGAGCGCGCCTGTACGACGAACGTCATGTGGCCGGAACAAGGGTGACCCGACCAGACTGTGAGGATGGACGGTTTCCTCGCACCCGGAGCCGGGGCCGGCTCCTGCCACATGGCCATCACGACGCCAACAACGTCGGCTGACCGGAGGCCCGGCGTCTGGGAGGCACGCGATGCCTGAACGCATCCTGATCCTGCTGAGGCACGCGAAGTCGGACTGGTCGGGAGGCGAGGCCGACCTGCTCCGGCCGCTGGCGAAGCGTGGCCGACGTCAGGCCCCCGACGCCGGGCGCTGGCTCGCGGCACGCATCGGCCGTGTTGACCTTGCGTTCGTGTCCCCTGCCGAGCGCGCGCGCAGCACCTGGCAGCTTGCCTCGGCAGAGCTCGCTGCACCCCCACGAACACGGTTCGACGACCGCGCGTACGCCGCATCAGGAAGCGCGCTCCTCGGTCTCGTGCGGGAACTGCCTGACGACGTGAACACGGTGGTCCTGGTCGGCCACAACCCTGGCATCGAAGATCTGGTCTCGACGCTCACGGGCCAGCGCGTGCCGATGCCGACGTCGAGCCTCGCCGTCATCGCCCTACCGGGCTCCTGGTCGACCGCAGGTCACTCCTCAGCGGAGCTCAGGGCATCCGGCCGCCCACCCACGAACGAACTACCCACATAGAGCCAGCTTCCCTGTCCTGGTCGATCAAGGGCCGCCGGATGCCACCGCTTGTCCTTCCGCCGACCGCCACCACTCTGCCATCCCCGATCAGGCACAACCATTCACTCGAGCTCATCCGACGCATCCACACCGGCGACGCCATGAACCTCACCGAATGCGTCGTCGCCCTGCTGGTCCTGAACCGCCACGAGTGCCCCGACACCGGCCTGGGTCGATTCCACCCCCCATGCGCTTTCCTTCCCTACACGGAGATGTCCTTCGCCATCTTCACCAGCGGTACGGCGGCGCCTCCGCGGTCGTCGGCGATGCGCTCAACGGGCACGAATCCGTAGGCCCTGTAAAGAGGCTCGCCGGCCATCGTGCCCATGAGCTCGAGCCTCTTGAACCCTTCTGCGGCCGCCGCCTGCTCGCACAGCGAGAGGATCAGCCGGCCAACACCGCGTCGCGCGAAAGCAGGATTTGTGTACATCGCCCGCACCCGCGCCGGGTCAGCCGAAGGATCGAGCAGCTCGGGGTCGCGACCCGGGGTTTTGGTCACCGCCGTACAACGTCGCGCGTCTACTCCAGCCACCACAGCCAGCGATCTGCCCGTCACACTCAACGACGAAGTAGGTGTCGTCCTTCACCAACTGCGTGTCGACACCCATGATCGTCCGGCTCGACTCGATCTGCTCCGGTGTCAGGAGACCCTCCTGGAGTTCGCCGATGGCGGCGTCCATCACCACGGACAGCGCCTGCAGGTCCCCCAGAGTCGCAACGCGATGGGTAAGTACCACCCAGCCATTCTCAGCCCGGTCACCCCAAGCAGGAAGCCCTGCGCGTGTTGAACCCACAGCACACCGCCCAGTGTGAGATCGCAGACAAAGCAGCGACAGACCGGCGGAACCGGTCTGGGCGACAACTACGCGGCGACCGGTACGACCGGTACGACCATCGGGATGGAGGTCGCCAATCAGACGAGCGGCTCGTCGAGGCCGTCGGGATGCTGGAAGATCGGCGACATCAAGAAGATCGCGGGCACGATCCAGAAGAGCGCCACCAAGACCGACGGCGAGTGCGACGCCTTCACCATCCAGATCCGGCGGCTGCTCACGCGTGAGAACCGCGGGCCAAACCGGGCCCGTGGACACTGGCTTTCTGCTGACCTGCAGGCCGATTCAGACGTTGAAGCTGAACGTTGCTGCGGGGATGCGGCAGTTTGTTGATTCCGGCGACTGTCGTTGAAAAGTGGCTCTGACCTGCACCAACGCAGTCTCGATGTCGTTGAGCATCGTTGGACTCCATCGGTCTCGGCTGAACTCCTTGCGGACTATTTGCGGACTGCTGGCTATCCGTCCGAACGTCCCGACACCGTCTTCCCAATCCAGCCGGGGTCGCGACTGACGCTGACCACGGCGAGCAAGTCGTTGCGGTCGACGCCCACGAGATAGACCGCCAAGTACGGGAACCGCTTGAGCAACGCCCGACGGTAGGACTCGAACAGGGATCGCACCGGACTCCGGGAACAGCTCTATCCTCTCGACCTGTTCGTCCAGCCTGGCTTCGAAGCGACCTGGCAGAGCCGGATCAAACGCGTCGTAGTAGTCGTAGATGGCCGCAAGATCGTCTTCCACCCCCGGGGTGGAAGACAAGTACCCGAGAAGTCACGCCCGGCGCGCAGCAAGCCGCGCTTTGATCTCGTCCCAGGTCAACCCGATCGACTGGTCGGCCTGAAGCTCGGCTGCCCGGCACCGGATCATCGTCTTCTGCTCCTCGGTGACCTCGATCGGCGACGACTCGACGGTGCTCTCGATGTACTCGACCAACTCCAGGCGCTCATCAAGGCTCATTCCCTCGATCGCGGACTGAAGAGCTGGGTTCACCATGCTTGAAGGATACGCCGCGCTCACTCCAGCGGGCCACGCCAGAAGTAGCCAGCGGCCGCGTTCGCGGCCGCGCACGACTCTCGGCAGGTCCGACCTATCGATGTGGTATGAGCGGATGTCGGTTCTGGTAAATGGATTCACCAGACACATCGGTTGCGCAGACAGAGGGGGCCGGAATGACGCGCCTGCGGGCTAGTCATTCGTGCGTTCGCGCCAGGCCGCACAACTGTCCGCGACCACGTTGCCTCAGTTCCAAGCTTGCAGCTGACGGCTTGGTGGCGCTGCTCTCGGCCCATGTCGCGTCGTACCCCGTGGGGCCCGAAGGCTGGCTCTTCGCCGGCCCGACCGGCGAACCGCCGCACCAGAACACAGTGGGCCACTGGTGGCGCAAGACGTTGCGCGACGAAGGCCTGTCGGGGTTCAAGCTTCGGCACTTCTTCGCCAGCGGTCTGATCGCCGAGGGCTGCGACGTCGTCACCCTGCAGCGCGCGCTGGGGCACTCGAAACCGACCACACGCTCAACACCTACGCCGCCCACCTGTGGCCGACCGCCGAGGACCGCACCCGACGCGCTGCCCAAACCTCATCGACTCGGCGATGGGTAGTCTCGCGGACCACAAGCCGAGGGCGATGGCTCAGCCGGACTGGCCGCCAGCGCTGAGATAGAGCTCTACCCGGTCGGTCGTCCAGGTCGGCACGCCGGCTCCGAAGAAGTCCTGGTCCTCGGTCCAGATCGGGGAGTCCAATGCGAGCGCCGTCGCGAGGATCGGCCAGTCGTCGGGGTCTCGAGACTGGATCCGCGACAACGCCGCCGCGCGGTGAGGTTCGTAAGCGTCCTGAGGGACGGGATGCACCGTGCCACGCAGAGCTTCCAGGAAGTCGAGCGCCGCGGAGGTAGCTACATCATCGAGATGCCGCTTCGCCAAGAGCGTCGGCAGGTAGGTCGAGGCGTCGTCGTACGCCACGTCGGGGGCGAAGAACGAGGCCATCTCGGCGTGGGCCGTGATGATCTGGCGGACGCGGCGCCCGAGAACGGCGCGAATCAAGATGTTTGCATCGAGAACCAGTAGGCGCTCCGCAGCCACTACGACTTCTTTGCCCCGCGGCGCAGCTGCGTGAACTCATCTACGGCTGCGTCGACGTCGGCGTCGTCCAGGTCGAGGAGAGCTTCAAGTTTCGCGGCGGCTGCCTTCAGCGCCGCAGCCTCCGCCCGCCGGTCGCTCTTCGCGGGGATGAAGTAGCCCACCGTCTGCCCGTGCCGGGTGACGGCAATCGCGGCGTCGCCGTCGATGTAGTCCGCGAGCGCGGCGCGGAACTCGCGGATGCCGACCTTGGTCGATGTCATGTTCCCTCCTGCGAATGTGTATCACTGTGTACACAGTAGCACGAGCTAGACGACGCCCCTCCTGCCCAACCTGAGTCGACGATTGGATTTCTTGCAGACTCTGTGCGGACTCCGAGCACCTAGACCCCGTCTGACCTAGGCAAACGGGTCGGCTCACACGTTGAAGCGGAACGAAAACCGGGGTTTTGGCCGTTCTCGATCACCGTTGGTTGGTGCCGGAAAACACGGTCTGACCTGCGGAAACGCGGTCGCGGAGGCGTTGAGCGTCGTTGGCGAAGATCGGTCTCGGCCGGACTTCTTGCGGACTGTTTGCGGACTGCTGGGCCATCGGCCGACCTTCGCTCAGCCCCAGAAGATGCGGTCACAACTGCTCTCGATCTAGCCACGACTCCCCCATCACCTCGACGATTGGACTGGAGCGCACGGTGTCCAGGAAGCCCGACTGAGCTGTGAGCTCCTCGGCGCTCAGGATCGTGGGGTTGACCGGACGATGTACGGCGGCCTCGACGCGCGCGCACGCTTCGTAGATCGCGTCGACGTCCGGGCGGCCGACGACTATGACGTCGATGTCATGTGGAGAGGGTCCATCGACTCTCCGCAGCCGTGCCGCGAACGAGCCGTAGAGAAACGCCGACTCGATCCCCTCGATGCGCTCGAACTCCTCGGCCAGCAAGACCACGGGACCGCTGACGACGGTGAGGATCTCTCGCAAGGGGGCAGCCAGTGGACTGGCCGGATTGCCGCGAACGAGCCGCGTGCGGCCCACTTGCCGCTCGACCAGGATGCCCGCGGCGATGAGTCGCGCCACTTCTCGGTGCGCTGTCGGGTAGGCCAGGTCGGCGCGCTCGGCCAGGTCGGTAAGGCTGAACTCGTCGCCGGCAAGCAGGAGAGCTGACAGCAGGCGCGCCTGACCGTCCGACCGGAAGATCGGGGCCAGCAGGGGTGCCGCAGTTCTCATGTAATGGAGAATATCCTCCATCAAATCGATAGTCGCGGTCATTCGAGTGTTCCGTCGTGGGCGAGGAGACGGTCGCGGTAGCACTGGCTACCCAAGCCATAACGGGTCAGCGCGAAACACAGAGGGCTCAGCGCAGCCTCCTCTAGCCTGAGGCCATGACGGGGCGAAACGAGCGGGATACCTGCCGCGAGTTCGTCGTTCCGAGATTGGCGGAGTCCGACTGGGAAGACAGCTTCCGCACCGAGTACGTGGTCCGCTCCGACCTTGCTACCAACACAACCCTCGGCGGCGATGGCCGGGTCGACTACCTCCTTGAGATCGTGCCGGGCCTGCCCGTCGGCGTGGTCGAGGCGAAGCGCGAGTACTCGAGCCCGGGACAAGGTCTCCAGCAGGCCATCGAGTACGCCGTCGCCCTCGACCTTCCGACCGCGATTGCCTCGGACGGTCACGCCATCATCGAGCGTGACCTTTCAACGGGGGTCGAGCGACACCTGGACGCCTTCCCGACGCCACCCGAGCTGTGGGACCGGTATACGCGCCACCACCATCTGGACGAGGAGGCACGGTCGGCGCTCTCCCAGCCCCTGTCCCAGAGCCTGACCAACGCCGACGGATCCATACGTCAGTTGCGCTACTACCAGGTGGTCGCGATCAACCGGGTCCTACGCGCAGTCCTCGCCGGTGAGACCCGCGTACTGCTGCTGATGGCAACCGGCTCGGGAAAGACCCTGACCGCGATGCAGCTGTGCTGGAAGCTGCTCTCGTACTGGCGGCTTCTCGACCCCGAGCGACCCAGGCGGATCCTCTACGTCGCGGACCGCGACGCGCTCATCAAGCAGCCACTCGACCACTACTTCCGACCCGTGTTCGGTGAGGGCGCGACACGAATCCAGGGACACGCGGTCATGGGGCGGGAGATCTACTTCGCCACCTATCAGTCACTGAAAAGCAGCAACGACGCCGCGCCGACCTTCGAGGAATACCCGCCGGACTTCTTCGACCTGGTGATCGTCGACGAGTGCCACCGCGGCTCCGTGCCCGGGTCCTCCTGGCGGGCGGTGCTCGATCGCTTCAACTCCGCAGTCCACCTCGGCCTGACGGCGACGCCAAAGCGCGACGACAACGTCGACACCTACGACTACTTCGGCGAGCCGGTGTTCGAGTACTCGCTACGACAGGGCATCGAGGACGGCTACCTCGCCCCCTACACGGTTCGGCGAGTCGTGCTCACCCCCGACGCCGAGGGCTGGCGGCCGGATCCCGGCGAGGTCGACACCTTGGGGCGGGACATCCCCGATGGGCTCTACACGACCCGCGACTTCGAGCGTCTCGTGTCTCTCCTGCGGCGAACCGATGCCGCAGCTCGTCACCTCAGCCAGATCTTCCGCGACCGCCCCGGCCGCGCCGTCATCTTCTGTGTCGACTCCGAGCACGCCGAACAGATGCGCCAGGCGCTGGTGGCGCACAACCGGACCCAGGTGGAGGCCGATCCATTCTGGGTAGTCCGGATCGTCAGTGCCGAAGGCGAGACCGGCCGGCGTCAGCTCGACCGATTCTGCGATCCGGAGTCGTCGTCACCCGTGGTCGCCACGACATCGCGGATGCTGTCCACCGGCATCGACGTCCAGGACCTGAAGTACGTCGTCCTGTTCCGCCCGATCGGCTCGATGGTCGAGTTCAAGCAGATCGTCGGTCGAGGCTCGCGTCTCTATCCCGACAACGACAAGTACTCCTTTGAGATCGTGGACTACGTCGGCGCGTCGGTCCTCTTCTCCGATCCGGGCTTCGACGGTGAACCGGTGCGCATCCGGACCGAGCGCATCGACGAGGCCGGAGAGATCGTCGAGGGCGACGTCGGGGATGTAGCCCCCTCGATGCCGTCGCTCGGCGAACCGGAGCCCAACTTCGACCGCACCCAGTCCGAGGGAGACCTCGACCAGCCGCCAGCGAGGAAGTACTACGTCGATGGCACGGAAGTCACGGTCACCGCCGAGGCTTACTACGTCGCCGACACCAGTACGGGGGCTCTCCGTTTGGTGGAGTACGCCGACTACCTCGCCGGACAGGTCCGCGTCCTGTGTCCGACCATCGACGATTTTCGCCAGCGCTGGGCGGATCCACGGCTCCGCGCAGTGCTCGAGGAGAGCCTCGCCTCCCGCGGGATCTCCATCGAGGAGATGTCGAGACGCCTCGAGCTCTCGACCGACACTGACCCGTTCGACGTCCTCGCTCACGCGGCGTGGGACATCCCTCAACGGACCAGAGCCGAGCGGGCACGACTGGTGCGCGCTGATCACGCGAGCGACCTGGAGTCGCTGGTGCCTACCGCGCGCGAGATCATCGCGGCCCTCCTTGACCGCTACGAGGAGTACGGCGTCGAAGAGATGACCCACGTCTACGCCTTCCAAGTGCCGCCCTTGAGCAACTTCGGCTCACCGGTCGAAGCAGCACGACACTTCGGCGGCGTAGAGGGGTGGCGTCGGGCGATCAGCGATCTTCAGGGCTGGCTGTACTCAGCCTGAGTTATAGTTTCATTAACTCGATCTCCGTGCAACTAAAGTATTGATTGAGTTCGAATCAGGCTATGCTGACAGCATGGCCGGCACACGACAGGACCTGCGGCTCGCGCTGCAGCGCCTCGCATTCGGCCAAGCTGGCTACTTCACCGCCGCCCAAGCTCTCGACCTGGGGTACAGCTACCAGGCACAGAAGTACCACGTCGACAGTGGCAACTGGCTCCGTGTAGACCGCGGCCTGTTCCGACTTCCCGATTGGCCGTCTGCTCCGGAGGACCAGTGGGTGCGCTGGACACTGTGGAGCGAGGGACGTGGTGTCGTGTCCCACGGCTCGGCCGCGCTCGTCCACGATCTCGGTGAGCTCGATCCTCGCCATGTGCATCTGTCCGTTCCCGCCGGGTTCCGAGCCGTGGACCCGGCGGTCGTGACGCACGTGAGCGAGCTACCAGCGACGGACGTCCTCGACCAGGGGGCCTGGCGGGTGACCACTCCGCTGCGCACGCTGCTCGACCTCGCCGGCGCTGACACCTCCCAGGAGCAACTCGAGGCCGCCGTCGCCGCCGCGCTCGAGCGCGGTCTGACGACCGCACGCCGGATTCGCAGCCGCTCCGACGAGGCCGGAGACCGAGCGGCGCTCCGCATCGAGCGGGCGCTCGGCGCAACGACGATATGACCGACAACCAGGCACTCCGAGCCAGCATCGAGCAACGGCTCGCAAATCTGGCAGCCGAGCGACAGATCTCGCTGGACCGGTTGCGCCGCCACTTCGCTTTCCAGCGAATCCTGGTTCGACTGTCCGCGGATGACAACTGGGTACTCAAGGGCGGCTTCGCCCTCGAGGTGAGGCTCGGCCTCGAGGCCCGGGCGACGAAAGACCTGGATCTGGCCATGCTGGAGGACCTCGACGGTATCGAGGTGCAGGATCGTCTGCTCGATGCCCTCGACGTGGATGCCGATGACGGATTGGCCTTCCAGGTGTCCCCACCGAGAGCGATCGCCTCGGACCAGGCCGGCAACCCCGGCTGGAAGTACACCGTCACGTCGGTCCTCGGCGGCAAGGTCTTCGCGTCGCTGCGCCTGGACGTCGTCGCGAGGAGCGAGGAGATCGCCGGCGCAGTGGGCACGATCGAGGTGCATCCGCCGATCCTCGCCGAACGCCTGAGCAGCACCGCCATGCCAGCGGTGAACGTCGCCCAGCACGCTGCGGAGAAGTTCCACGCCATAGCCCGGATGTACGTCGGCGGCCGACCCAGCAGCCGGGTCAAGGACCTCGTCGACGTCGTGCTGCTCGCGGAAGCGGGGCTGCTGCCCCATCCCGATCTGCCGGGCCGGCTTCAGACGGTCTGGCAGGTGCGGGACGGCGTGCCGCCACCGGCGCAGCTCCCCGAGTTCCCAGCGTCCTGGCTCGGCGACTACGCCGCGATGGCCGCCGATCTCGACCTGGACGTCGACTACCCGACCGCCCGCTCCATCGCCGAACGGCTCTTCGCCGAGGCGCTCGCCATCGAGGAGAACTAACCGTGACCCCTGCCGCCAAGGCTGCAGTCCAGACTCCACAGGCGCGTCTCGCGTCCGTCATCAAGACCAGTCGGGACATCATGCGCAAGGACGCCGGCCTCAACGGCGACCTGGACCGGCTCCCCCAGCTGTCCTGGCTGCTCTTTCTCAAGGCCTTCGACGACCTGGAGCAGAACCGGATGATCGTCGACACCGGCTATCAGCCTGCCCTCCCGGAAGCCCTCCGCTGGAGTGTGTGGGCGGCGGACCCGACGAAGCGTAAGCAGGGCGACGCGCTGATCACCTGGGTCAACGGGACCCTGCTCCCGGGCCTGGGCAGGCTGGAGGGTTCCGGCAAGGCGGGCGATGCCCGCGCCACACTCGCAACGGTCTTCAAGGAGACGAACAACCGGATGCTGTCCGGTTACCTGCTCGGTGACCTGATTGACCAGATCGACAAGGTGCACTTCACGTCGGCTGACGACATCCACACAATGGCCCACCTGTACGAGTCGATGCTGCGTGAGATGCGGGACGCAGCCGGAGACTCAGGCGAGTTCTACACACCCCGGCCGGTGATCCGGCTGATGGTCGATCAGGTCGATCCGCGTCTGGGCGAGACGGTATTGGACCCGGCCGTCGGCACCGGCGGATTCCTGGTCGAGGCCTACGAGCACCTCCGCGCCCAAGCGCGGTCCGCGACCGAGATCGCGGTCGCGAAGAAGTCGATCAGCGGCTTCGAGAAGAAGCCACTCCCCTACCTGCTCTGCCAGATGAACCTGCTCCTGCACGAGGTGGAACAGCCCAAGGTCACCCGCACGAACTCGTTGACTTTCCCGTTGGCTGACCAGCGCAAGGCGGGCGTGGACGTCGTGCTGACGAACCCGCCGTTCGGGGGCGAGGAGGAGAGCAGCAGCCTGGAGAACTTCCCTGCGGACTCGCGGACGGCAGAGACCGCCTGGCTGTTTCTCCAAGTGGTGATGGCGCGTCTGGAGAAGAAGAAGGGCCGCTGCGGAATCGTCGTCCCCAACGGGGTCCTTTTCGCAAATGATGGCGCGCCGGCACGGATCAAGAAGAAGCTGCTCACTGAGTTCAACTTGCACACCGTGGTGCGGTTGCCCAATGGGGTGTTCGCGCCGTACACCCTCATCCCGTCCAACCTGCTCTTCTTCGAGCACGGCGGACCCACGCGGGACATCTGGTTCTACGAGCAGCCCCTGCCGGAGGGGCGGAAGAACTACACCAAGACAAAACCACTGCGTTTCGAGGAGCTAGCTGGCCTCCAGACCTGGTGGGGCGGTCGCGCACGTGCCGGACGGGTTGAGAACGAGAACGCTTGGAAGGTTGACGCCCCATCTGTCGCCACGGAGGGCTACAACCTGGACCTGCGCAATCCGCACCGGGCCGACGAATTGGCGCAGCGCTCGCCCGAGGAACTGGTCCAGGAGTTGATCGCCGTGGAAGAGCAGATCCTCGCGGCCCTTCGGGACCTCCAGGTCGACCTCGGAAGCGACACCTGATGACGGTGCGGCGGGTTCGGGTTGGGGACGTCCTCCAACAGGTGCGCCGAATGACGCCCGTCTCGGCAACGGAAACGTACCCCATGGTCGGTGCGCGCAATTTCGCCCGCGGATCGTTCGACGCCGGCTCCCTGAGAGGAACGGACACGAAGTACCGCGAGCTGCAGCTGGTCCAGGCGGGCGACCTGATCTATCCAAAGCTCGGCGCCTGGGAGGGGGCGTTCTCCTTCGTGGACCCAGAGCTAGGAAATCGTTTCGCCTCCCCCGAATACTGCGTCTTCACGATTTGCTCAGCCGATGCGGACACGGCATACCTGCACCATATGTTCGGCTGGGAGCCCTTCTGGCGGTCGCTTGCGGCGCGGTCAACGGGGACCAACGTCCGACGACGACGTCTTCAGCCGGGTGCATTCCTAAACGGACGTCTGCCGCTACCCGACCTACCCGAGCAACAGCGCATCTCCGCTCGCCTCGACGGCATGGCCTCTATGGCTGGCGGTCTCGCGCAGACGCGAATACCGCTGGCGCGCGTCAAGACGCGCATCTTGGCCATGGCGGAGGACTCGACTTTCCCTACCCAACCCCTTAAGGACCTTGTGAAGACAGCCAGGATCCCGATCGAGATTGAGGCCGATCAGTCATATAGGCCGCTGGGGGTGCGATCGTTCGGCAATGGTCTGATTCGCTACCCGGCGACAAGGGGCGAAGACCTCTCCAAGCTTCGCTACTTCTCTGTCCAGCCACATCGCCTAGTGGTCAGCAACATCAAGGCATGGGAAGGCGCTGTCGCCATGACCCGCGATGGCGATGAAGCACGGGTGGCGTCCAGCCGTTTCCTTCAGTGGGAGGTCGTGGATCCAGCTGCCGTCGACGTGCAGTATCTTCGGCTGTTCTTTGCCACGCCCCTGGGCTTATCGCTGCTTGGGAGGGCATCGCCGGGCTCGGCCGATCGGAACCGGACGCTGTCTAGCCAACGGTTCTTGGACATTGCCATCCCGTTGCCCCCGCTCGGTCGACAACGTCGTCTGGTCGACCTGGCCTCACAGATCGAGACGATCGAGGCGCAGCTGAAGCAACGAGACGCAATCTCGAGCGCGCTCCTCCCCGCGGCAAGGAACGACGTCTTCGCCGGACTCACCTGACGCTGCGCCAAGACCCTCCTGCGATCACCACGTGGGCAAGGAATCGAAGCCCAACTGCCTCGGCGGCCCGGCCTACGACGGCCGTGGCCTCACGGTCTTGGACGCTTGGGGTTGGATCGCCCGAAGGATGATTGTGCGCCAGGGCGAACGCTCGGCCGTCGTATCGCAGCACGGCGTGCAGCACCTCTCGGACAGGTAACGGACTCGAGTCAAGGCCGCCAGTCGCCACAGGCACAATGCGAAGAACGCGGTTGGCGGCGTCGGCCACCAGGACCACGACCTTCTCCCGCCGCTCGCGGGCGAGCACCGGGGCGACCAGCTCAGCGATCGCGGCGGCGGAGTCCACGACACGCTTGGTGGGCGCATCTGTAGCCCGCGCCGCCAGTTCGAAGGCGGCGAGCAGTCGCGCCGCCTCGGGCCGGCCAATGCCCGCCGATCGCGTCAGCTCCTCGGGAAACGCCGCTGCCAAACCGCGCAGGCCACCGACCTCGACGATCAGTTCGTGGCCCACCGCAACGTCGTCGCGCCCCTGGACTTCGATCCCTGCCACCAGGGCAACAAGCTCGGCGTCGCTGAGCGCACCAGGTCCCAGACGCAGGAGACGCTCGCCGGGCTGGTCGCCGGCGAGCATCTGCGACCTGATCGACATCCCGCAACGCTAGGTCGCCGAGCGCGCGACCGCTATCGCGCCGGTGACACCTGTGGAAACGCTGGCTTCGTCAGCCCTTGAAGATGCAGGTCGGGTCGTTGTCGTACTCGGCCAGCAACCGCTCGATCGGCTGATCCGGCTCGAGAAGGTCGTAGGCATGGGCTCGGGAATTCCGGTCGAACGAGTACAACGTCCAGCCCTTGGTTTGCTCGTCGTACTTCATCCGAGCCTGCGGAGTGTCGGTCCACTCCGGGCCCAGCGCCGGATTCGACGGCGGCCGATGCTCGACGATCGTCACGGTGCGACCGCGCACGCGGTGCTCCACACGCACCTGGTCCCGCATCTCGGGCGGGACCTGGTTCTCGCAGAACCGCCTGACCCGCGCGAGATCGGTCTTTGGGACGGCCATGTGCTCAGTATCTGATGAGCATCGCCGGGGTCGCCATCCGCGTCCCACCCTTCCCACTCTGCTTCGCCAATGACTGACTATCGTCGACTCCCCCCAGCCCCCAGAA
>Ga0075530_1000936_pt1 | contig 13845 bp, 11 predicted proteins | sample NGEPerD_2_FD_75101 | JGI IMG/M metagenome (GOLD analysis project Ga0075530, IMG submission 75101) | Arctic peat soil microbial communities from the Barrow Environmental Observatory site, Barrow, Alaska, USA - NGEE PermafrostL1-D | ecosystem: Environmental > Terrestrial > Soil > Wetlands > Peat ...
CTTCGTTGATAACGTCATACTCAGTTTTAAGCCTCGAATCTTCCGCCATGCCATGCGTGGCACCGAACGCGGAGATCAACGAAACGAGAAAAACTTTGGCCTTCATGTTCATAGTTTTTTCCTTTCCCGTAAACCTAGACCCTAATTCGGGCTGCCACCTGTTCCGTTAATGCGTTCGCTGTTTGACGCTGAAGGCATTCGACAGAGAGTTCCGGTACTGTCATTGCCGCTGCTTCCGTCACTCCACCCTGTGTAATTCTCACCCCAGTAGTCATATCCGCTGTACTGCCAAGGATATTCACGAGTCGCTCTACGGCTGGCGTAGGGCGTGGCTTGCACCAGAAGAACGCCGGTGCTGGACTTCCAACTAAATGAACCAATCCCCATAGATGGGATCGCAGAGATATAGTGATTTGGACTATCCCAGCCTGTGTAACATTCGACCGCGATAGGCTTTGTGCCAACCAGAAAGGTGGTGCCAGACTCCCAGGTCCCAACTTGGCTTTCGGTCGTCGTTTTCAGGGTTTCCATGCTATAGGTGCCCGTTGATGTCCGGTAATCGGTGGTACGGGTTTGATTGATATTGCAATTTTTACTCCCGAAGTAATACTGGCCCGCGCTAACTGTTGAGCGTGCCGGCACCCAGCCAGAGCAGTTAAAGTAAGCAGGCGTTATCATCGGGTAGCTGTAGCCGTAATAAGTGACCATCGTTGTAATCGTTTCATCTTCCCAGTTGCTCGACTGGACACTTACGTATCGGGTCTCGAGATACTGGCGGTCCTTCGTTTCCGTGTAAGCGTCAACAATGCGGCGCTCACCGGTTGTAGTGTTGTACTCATATACCTGCATCGGGAAGGACTTGCTCTCGCTTACACTCCTGGTCTGATCAAAGCCGCTGACCTGATTCTCGATCGGTGATTCCCAAAAGGTGGCCTGTTTACTGCCGGCGCTAACGGCCGCTGTAGAATCCTGCGTTGGTGGCTGCAGTACCCAGTTGTCCTCAGCCGCACCCCCACCTTCAAGCAGGCCGATCCGACCGTCCAGATCCATCAGCAGTTCTTCGTTGTTGTCGATCTGCTGAGTCAAGATGTCGTAGGAAGGATTGCCCTCGATGCCTTCCCAGGTCGACGACAGAGTGCCACCATTGATAGTGCCGGTACTTTTTTCCGTAGCAATATTGCCTGAGTTGCCACCAAGATCCACGGTTTGCCACGGCTTCTTGCGTTCCCCTTCTTCGCCTACGGCAAAGCCGCTGGCTCCAAGCACCATAATGAAGGTCGCAGCGAAGGTCGCCAATTTTGGCCAGTTACTCATGCCTCTATCCCTAGTCATCTTATTGCCCCTGCATAATTGTCTGTTCAACTAATTTCGCGCGCCCTAACAGGTTCGTGTAATGCGCGTCATGCCCATATTCGGTGTCGTCCGGATTGGCTGTAGCGCCGCTTACCCGCCCCAGCTTATCTTGGTAAGCCGGATTCTCTTGGAGTGTCTGAACAACCGTGATGAGCTGTGAGGCCACCGCTGATGCTTGTGCGGGTATCTCGACCTGACTGATCTCGCCCGGGATATTCCCTATGACTTCTGGGGCGATTCCCTGACCAATCATGTCCTGCTGTTCCCAAAGATCGGCTCGATTGGCGTTCTGAACGTCATTGCCTCGATCGTATTCAGATGTAAACTTGGCCATTGGGTCGGCTTCTGCCATAGCACCAACCATCAGCGAGACGACGCCGAAAACCCACACTTTCCACATGGATGCTAACTGAACGGTTTCAGATGTATCGTTGAATAGACTCATAGTTCCCAACCATTCCTCTTGAAAAAAAACAACAAAAGCCCCATCCCTTACGCGTCGGAGCACTTAATGCTCACGTTGATCAAACCCATAGTGCTTTGAGGGCTTGGCGGTGCGGCAACTGTTTTAAAGTCACTTTGACCGTCATACAGAATGTCCAGAAACACGGTGTAACTAGGGCCGTTGTCCGTTATTCGTGTTCGCGCACCTGCAACGTACCGAGGGTCATTGGGTGCGGGGCCACCTACAAAACCTGCGGGCACTGCGGATATCCGGTCAACCAGTGGTGCGGGGCACGTTGGTTTGGAAATCGTTGCGCCGGAACGCACGTTCGACACAAACAGCGGCGCGCGAATGGCAACTCGATAGGCTTCCTCTGCAAGCTCATGGGTTTCTGAGGCCCAGGCATCGACCGAACGAACGTAAATATCGTTGGAGTTTATTGATGCCGCTGGCTCGACTGGATCAGTGTTTTCGTCACCAGCCGCATTGCGCGTAATCATCGCCCAGGAATCACTTTCATTGACCAAAGTGCCTCGCATTATTGAATTGCCATCCAGTCGCACGAATGTTGTGCTCTCAATGGACATATCAATAAACGCACGGAGATTTGCCTGGGTTAGCTCAACTGCAGCAGCAGCGCCACCCACCGTTGCCGGATCTACCATGAACGCTTCTGCAAACTGGTACCCGTCAGTCTCCAAACGAGCATTGATCTCTTCTACTAAAACGCCCGCAGCAGGCGGGTTGGGGGCGCCTACATCATCGCTAATGACGCCAAAGGTAATATCTGCGGAAGGGGCTCTGGGTTCGGACCAATCGAACGTGATGGTTGGTTGGCCAAGACCATAATTGCCGTTGAAATCATCTGGGATAGCGCACGGCAAAAAGAAATTTTCGGCTGGTTGGTTGCCACCACAGTCAACAGACTTTAGCCAGTCAGTTCCGTTGCGGGTGAGCGGAGCGGGGGCAGTTGTCCCTTGCGCGCCCATAAAGGCGGCAACACCGTTGATATACTGTGCAAACTCATTGGCATTACCGGCACGTTCAACGGATGCCGCAGAATCTCGAAACGCCACAGCCAGAGCACCGACAATCGCGGACCCAATTACCATCGCAGCGAGGGCCTCAATGAGCGTGAAGCCGCCCTGCTGACTCATGTTCGGTTTGCTGGTGAATCGCATGACTGTCTGCCTTTAACTAAGGGCGCCCACGGGGCGCCCTCATACATCAGATTATTTACCGTAGATGAAGGACACTGTGACCCCTTCCGCGCAGTTGGCGCCCACAGCGATCGGATCAATCTCTGTGACGCCTTGGTTAAAGACCTCCACACCATCAACGTCGACACCGATCGCGTCAGTCTGTGCCATCGACGCAAGCTCAGGACATACATCTCCTGAAACAACAGTCCAATCAATCTGAAATTGACGCGAACCATTCGGTACGGCTCCCTTCGGATTGCCTGGCGGCGTGAATACATCAACAGTTCCACCAAACGAATTGACCGCCGGATCGCCCATCGTCTCGTCAAACACCCTAAGATCATTGGCGGCCGCCTGATTGAGACCAGCAAAATCCGATCGTGACCGGTAAATGTTTTTCAGCTTTGAAGCTGCGCCATTAACGACACGCGACTCCGTTTGGGCCACTTGGGTTGCTGTCGTGCCACTCGTAGCGGCCACCACGGCGGCGATAAACGCCGCGAAAAGGCCAAGTACCACCAGCGCTTCGACAATGGTGAAGCCTTTCTGATTTTGTGTCTGAACTGGGTTTCGCATCGCTTTCATGTTGCTACCTTTTTTACAAGTAAATGTCTGTGTCCGCTTCCCTTTTCTCAACCTTAACTGCCTTATGAGACATAGCTGACGAGATACTTGTATTATATCTCAGAAGAATACCGGATTGGGGGGCTGCTCTCTATACTCGTATACCTTGTGCGGTATATCTTGTATCGTTTGCGCGACTGTAACGCCGCTTTTTTACATCACGCCAGACTGAAGACTGGTCGAAATACTCAGCATGGTCAGCAATGACGCCAGAATGGCCCCGGCTGCAACCACAAGAAGAATCAGGTTTAGCCAGCGCGCCAGCGATTCAATCGTCTTCATAGCTTCGGCTTCTGCGTCATCAGCTATTTCAGACAGTGCCTCGATGAATTTATCAACGGTTCCCCGACTGTAGATGTCCATTTTGACCATCACCCACGGTGAGAACAATTTCGATCCAATCGCCTTGCCTGGTCCCTGGCGAGCAACTCCGGCGCGCATATTGGAGACCGAAACATGCAGGTAGTGGCGCATATATTCGCTGCCTGTGCGATCGCGCATTGTTAAAAGGGCGCCTTGGATTGTGGACCCGGCTAAGATCAATGACGCAAGCGTTCGAAGGTAGGTCGCCCCGGTAATGCTCCGGATCAGGTTCAGTGGCGGAATCCAGTGAATAGCTTCTCGGGGATCGCCCTGAACTTTTTTGTTTACCGCAACGGATAACGCAGCTATCCCCCCCAATATCAGGGCCAGTATTGGAGTCCAGATCTCGATATTATTTGCAAACCAATAAACTCTCTGACCCATTGGTTCCCACTGACTGACATCTTTCATGTCTGCAAAGGTCGCCAACAAATTATTACCAATCCAGTGCAGCGCAAAAATAACGCCAACCAAAAGCGCAGAAGGATAAGCGATGCCTTTAATAAGCTTCGCTTGCCGCTCTGCACTGCTCTTCGCCATTTTTCCAGCAGCACGCAGGCCAAGCACAATATCTCCCTCTGACCCGGCAAGTAGCATCATTAACTCAGAATCCGGAACCCGGTCGGCCAGTGAAAATTGAATGCCCCGACCATTGCGTTGCTCAGCTTCAATGTGGCGATAAATGGATGCTGACTTCTTTAGGCTGCCTTTCTCCAAAAGGACAATATCGGCCTGCTGCTCGAGAGCGGCGGCAACCTCTCCGGTCGCCTTCTGAATGTCAAATCCGCTCTCAATCAGCGTTGCCAGAAAACCATATATATCAATCCGATTTTTGGCGGGAATTTTATTGATGAACTGCTTTATCATTTCCATTTACGCCGCCTTCTCTTCGATCATTTCGACTGTGGCGTTACGCCTATCAGCGAGTAGGTTCATGTGGCCGAAGTGGCTTTCAAGATCACGCGGATCGACCATACCGCCTTCTACCTTGGAGATGGCGTGGTCCGCTGCGGTCAACCCGGTCATACGCTCTTCGAGGGGTTTATGTCTCTCCTTGGCACCGAGCCTGCGCCAATGATTCAGGGCTTCCGTCAATTCCAACTTCCGGAAACAGGCGCGCATGTAATCATCGGGGATCACGACTTCGGCACATATACTCATGCCACTAACACCTTCGGGGTACTTCGCACTTTCACCGCGCACGTACAGTTCTTTTTTATCGAAATTCGGGAACAGGCCCAGGAAGCGATCACGCTGACGCTTATCCATATAATCGTTGATGTTGGACTGTGTAAGCCGAATCTTGGTTTCGTCGTCCAGTACCGGGATCAGCATCTGGAACACCAGTGCATTTAAGAATGAGGGGGAGCCGATTGTTTGTGGGGGTAGTTTCAAGGCAGGACTTGCCAGGCGCTCCACAATTTCGATTGCCGACTGTGAGTGAACCGTCGACAGCATTGTGTGACCTGTCTGCACACCAGTAGCGGTTGCTGAAGCGCTCATTTCATCCCGAATTTCACCCACCATGCCAACGTCCGGATCTCGTCGAAGCATGCTCTTGATGGCATTAGCGAATTCGTTGCGACTACCGTCTTCATCGTCACTTACGGCCGTTTGGAACGCCGGCAGTTCACGCTCGATCGGGCTTTCAACCGTCAGCACGTTCACATCACCATCGCGGTTAATGAACTTGATCAGGCCCGCCATGGTCGTTGATTTACCTGAGCCCGTTGGGCCAGATAACAAAATCAGACCAGATGGCTCCGACACTGCGGCCTCAAGGCCATGATGCTGAGCCATTGTGAAGCCAATGCCTTGCAGAGAAATCTCCTTTTTGATCTCCCTCTTGTCGTTCGCGAGTATCCGGATACAAGCATGGTAAGCACCATCATCGCCAGGTGCATGCTCATAACGACAGTCCAACGTAATATGCTGGCTATATCGGATCTTAATGCGCACCCGTTGCTTTATTTTCTGGTCCCACGCCGAATACTTGGACCCCACACCAAACGACCCAAACCCGACATTAATAACTTTGTCAGCCTTTTCGGGGTTCCACTCTGACCATGTTCGAAGTTGCCCGTGCACACGAAACCGAACGGTGCACACATCGGATTTGCGAAAAAAGTGGAGGTCTACCGCGCCTGCCTCAAATGCCTTTTTGACCAGCACCTCAAACTCATCCTCAACATCCGTTCGAGGGCTTGAGCTACTGATTTCGTCTTCATTCGTCCGATATACGTCAAGAAGATCACTCGTGACTTTGAGGATTTTCGGTATCTGTGATGTTCCTCCGGCGACAGAATAAGCATCAATCACGCGCTGACGAACACTCATAAACACGTTCTTATACTCAGCGTGGAACTCCGGCGTCACCATAATGAGCGGTTCACTTGCAGAGTTTTCGGCGACCAGAATTCGATCTGAGTACCCTTCTACTACAAAGGGCGCCCTGTTCGTGGAGTCGGAGTATTTCACGCTTAGTTGGCCGTGGATTTCCTCTATCTCGGTACGGCTACGTAAAACATCTGCCTTGGAATGTTTTTGAGCCGCCAGCGCCTTATCAAGTTGCGAGGATGAAATTTTCCCAGCCCGAATCAGCAGCGTACCAAGAGGCATATTATCCCCGGCCGCTTTCTTTTTCTCCTGCATCTTGAGCGCTTTTCTCAGCGTCTCTTTATCAATCCAGCCTTTTTTTTGCAGGATGGTACCGAGAGGCATTGACTGTGTTGCCATGGGTCACCTATTGCTTATCGCGCCTGAAACACGGTTTTGCGAACTTCAAATTCCTGGTTTTCAAAGACCACCCGATCCAGCTCAACACTGACCGATTTCCAGCCTTCAATCACAGAGCTTTTACGCACTTTATAGTTCCTGCCGCTCATGCTAATCACACCAACAAAGCCGCCACCCGGGTTATCTTTGGGTACATAAGCCTCCGTTAGCACGGCATCATCCAGCGTAGTCAAAATGCGTTCGCGCCGTTTTTCTGCGTCCGATTTCGCGGGCTTTACAATTTCTCTCTGTTCGCCACCCTGCCCTTGGTTGTTGCCACCTTGCGGTGGTCTCTGACCGAAATACTCGACCTGAGTATTACCTTGAGCCTTCGGCTTTGGTCGAGGTTGGTTTGACTGCTTTATTTCAGTCATTTCCAACTGTTGCTCCTGGAGCTCCAGCAATCGCTCGTTTCTGTCAATCCGATGATCAAGGATCGAAAGCTCTTGCTGACGCTGAACCACTTGACCAATCGTTTCGGCTTGCGACAAGGATGCGCCGGAAGTCATAACCACGACGCAAAAACCGCCGCCGACAAGAGTTTTGATGCACTGTTTCATTCAGCACCTTCCTTTTGAGAAAAATACAGGCCTTGCAGCTCAACAATGCGAGCTGACCAGTTGATCTTTAGGCTGTTCAGCGCAACACCTCGGTATTGACCAAGCATGCCGGATACGGCCTCCATATATTTGATTGGAAAAGTCAGGCCCCACTCGCCTTGATCCCACATTTGAACCAGTGGTAGGTATCGACTGCCAGAAAACGGATATTCAATCGCTTCATTGATCGCGTATGCGGTGCCATCGCCCAGCGATGCCACGGTCATAAAGTCTGCCTGAAGCTGCACGATATCTGGTGTGTCCAGAACGATGTCTTGCAGTTGGGACTCAACAATCTGGCCAGAACCATTATTGCTAGGAAGCAGCGGGGGAGCTGAGACCTTCACTTTGCATGTTGCCGATGTGCCATCGGCAATGAAAGATAGTGCTGTACAGCGATCGCCAATAGCGGACTTCAGCATTCCCGGCAACGTCAGGTCCGTGTTCACATACTCGAAAGAGCAGACGCTTTTCTCGCACATCAACGATTCCATCTCCCAGCCCTTGACCTTTCCCATCGCCGGCTGGATTGGGTTGACCCAAAATGATCGAACGGAGCGTCCGGCTGAATTCATTCCCCCGACTTCATTGAGAATGTCCTGGTATTCCCTCTGTGCTCTCTGTTGCTGCTGTTCACGACGCTGCTCCGCTTTCTGTGCGGTCTCAGATTCCTTCATGCTTTGGTTGATAAAGTAATAGGCGGGGGCACCCAGCCCGCACATAATCGCAGTGCCACCGACAAGGAGCCGTAACGACTGGTTTCCGCCAGCGCCTTTCAGTATTGATTTCTGCGCAGCTGACTTTATGAGCACTTCCGCCAGCGCGGGGCTTTCATCCTCTTGATCGTTGAAAGGCAGTTCTGACGCCTCGGCGCCGACATAGCCGACTGCATCGGTTCCGAGAGCCTCGATTGTGCTTCCGGCAATCTCAACGGCGGCATCCCAGTCTTCAATCAGGGCATCAGTACCCGTGACCACCTGACCATCGTTGACAATGCACAACCAAAAGACCGCATCTTCCTGGCGCATTAATTCAACTTTCTCAAGCGCCAAAACGGTACCACTACGAAAGGTGTTTGCGAGCCAAGCGCCCAGGGCGATCGTCTGTCCCTGCCTTGGAAGCTGTGACTTATTGACCACCCCGTAATTAACAAGGTCTTTCGTCTGTGGGTTACCGCTGGTCAGCGAAATGACTTCAAAGCCATCCGACCGCAGCTTCCCACGCGTGGATTTGAAATCCTTCACGGAGGCGGTCGTCCACTCAACGCCCGCTACAACACGCTTAGCATAGGCTGGCTGGTTCGACAGAAGGATGCCCGGCATCTTAGAAAACTCCGTCTTGGATATGAGGCGTGATCATGACCAGAAGCACCTGTTCCTGTGTCGACTTGCTTGTGCCGCCACCAAAACCCCAGAAGCCCGGATCACCACTGCCCTGCTGCTGATTGGACGACTTAGAGCTATTGAAGGCCGCCAACACCCACGTTTCGCCATTACTCAACCATGCGCGCTGAACAACGCTGTTCCGGTCACGCGTTGGGGTTTGGACAATCGTGGAATCAAAATTAACAAGAGTCAGGTTGCTTGAAAGCTCGAGTGCCACCTGCAACTGCAGCCGGCTTGCAGAGATCACGCGGGGAAGCAACGTAGCATCGAAACCCACGTTCACGGTGTCGGTCTGAACGTCGCTGACCAGATTATCCGTAGTCGTTGCGGTGTCTTGCTGAGAAATACCACTGATGTATCCGGTTTCGGTCAGCACTTTAAGGCTGGTTGGCTGATTCGACAGCGTTGTAACCGCTTGCTCGTTTATCTCTGTGCTTTCGATCTCAGAAGCCAGCAACTCAAGAGCCAACGACGCACCAGTGGATGTCCGAATCACGTTGAGCACATTAGGGAGTCCTTGAGTCGCCACGTCTGCCGACTGACCCCCCACTTGAAGTGCGCCGCTGTTCACGGTATTCAGAATGTTGTTCCAGGTAATGTTGAAGTCGTTGGTGTTCTCGACCGTCACCGACGCAGTGCGTATCTGCAAATAAACTTGGCGCCCGAACACATCGTTCACGTTCTCGATGTAAGAGGTCACTGACTCCATCGCTTCTGGCGTATCGACAACAACGATATTGCCGGTACCTTTGACGATAGTCGCTTTACCAAACGGTGACAGGAGCGCCTGAACGCCTTCACCCAACTCTTCCCAGGTACCGCCTTCGTTCTCAAATGAAGCCTTTTGACGAATCACCGAATCACGATCGTTTGAGCGACCAACATCGATGTCCGTCTTGGCGACACCAGGGAAGAACACCTGAAAATTTTCCTGCGTCAAACGATAGAACGTCACTCGGTTGCGTACTTCGTCGTACTTCCAACTAATACCTAGCTGTGCCGAAATGTTATCCAGAAGCCCCGCGGCTGATCCGCCACTGCTTTTAACAGTAAGTTTCCCTTCCAGCGGACTCCCAAACCTGCCCTGGTCGCCGCCGAAAGAGCCACCAAACAAGGTCATTACGTTGGACGTATCGATAACCTCTGCCGGCCCAACCGAGCGGGGTGCGCCGGTACGACCGCGGCCGCTGTTTCCGCCGCGCTGACTGCTCTGGCTATTAGCGGACTCACCTTCGGCATTCAGGTACAGATCGGATGCAAGGAAAATGTTGACATCCATTTCATCGGCGAGGCGAACCACCATTTCTGGCAAGGTCTTCCCGTACTGCGCGATGGTGACGTTCTGCTCTTCCAGATGATCGTACTTCTGGTAGTCACCCACTTCTCTTGCCACCAGCCACGGCTGATCGTCTATAAACGCCCCGTCTTTTGCCGCTCTCTCGTCCAGCTTCTGCAGTTGACCTTGCAGCTTCGCAAGAGTCGGCATGTGTGCAGGCTTGTCAGCATTTGTGTCCGGAAACCACGCCGCACACCCAGACAGGCCAATGCCAAGCAGGAATGCAAATAATGGAGCAGTGATCTTCATGGTGCAGTCCTTCCTTATCGCTTGGCGTTCGCTACGAACACTCGCAGAACATTATTGGAATGGAGCTTTCCATCAAATTTGGTTTGGGTGCGGACCACCTCAAAAAACGAGGCCGCCGCATCCTCAAAAGCGTCCGTGAACTCCATGTCCGCAGCGAAGATAATGTCACCATCGGTAGCCTTGGGCTGCCAAACCAGCTCGTAACCTGCCGTTTCTGTCCAGCGACTCATCGCTTCACGCAATTTCTCACCCCGATTGATTTGGAAGGTCGCCACTTCGTCAAAGCGAACCATTGGCGCTTCTTCAAACAGATTCCCCGCATTGGAAAACTGGGGCGGGAACGCTCCGTCGATCTTTTCAACAGCAGGCTTCTCGGCCATTTTTTCTTCAGCCACAGCACCGCCAGCGGCCAACGCGACGAAGGCTGTTATGCCAACAATCAGGGTCATCTTAATCTTGCGCATCGGTTGGACACTCCATATTGAGAGGAACTACAGCGGCAACCTTGTCGGCTTCATAGAGGCACAGGCGGCCATAAAATTCAGAAACGACCTGACCCATGATGTGGGACGCGTCACCAATGTATGTCTGGGTCTTCTTGACTCGCTGATCATCGATCAGCCAATGGAACTCTTCGTAACCAAAGATCAGTGCCAGGTCTTCCACTACGAGCTTGGCGTTCTCATCCTTTTTCAGTGTGAACACGCTATCGTCCGACTTCTCATCGTTTAGGTTGACAAACGATTTGGTGGACACCCTCTCGCGAATCTCTGCCTTTTTCGGGTCTGGATTCTTATCGAAAACGCGGCCACCCGTAGCGGAGGGGTAAGTTTCCTCAAGCCCGATCTGCTCAGGACGATCAAACATCATCTTCCGGCCGTTCTTTACGAAGACTTCGTTACGGCTGAAGTCCACATGGAACTGAAAGCCATGTCGCGCACCGAGATTGCTCAGGGCATCCAGCCAGGTGGCTTCCTGCATATCCCAGGACACGACCAAGCGGCCTTCCAGATCCAGGTTGCGCGCCCGAAGCACTTTCCAGTTATCCGGAGCGAGGATCTTCAATGCATCCGACAGTGGCATCTTGTCCCCATAGGTGGGCGCCAGCGTCAGATCCGGACTGAGCCCATAAGTCACGACTGACCGATAGGTGTTGTCTACCCACATGGAAAACTCGGATTCATCAAACACTGCTTTTTGATCATCCGGGTTCGGAGTATTTGATTTCTTGATCTCAAACGCCGCCATTGCAGACGCCGAACCAAGGCACAAAGCGCCGACTACCGCTCCTGTTGTCAATGCACGTTTAACCGTGTCCATAAGCCGTTCACTACCCTAATTGGTGATAAACTATTTCCAGATTTATAGTTCATACTACAACACCCTATGTGAGATGTGTGGGAACGCTTCAATTCGGAGGGAATTGGCATGGGCCAAACGCTCGTGATCGTGGAGTCACCCGCGAAATCAAAGAAAATTCAGTCTTTGCTTGGCCCCGGCTACCGCGTCTCTGCCTCGGTAGGCCACATGCGCGACCTTCCGACAAAGGATCTGGGCGTCGATAAGGAGACTTTGAAACCAACCTATGTAATCTCAGACGGTAAACAGAACGTGGTGAACAATCTCAAGCGGCTCACCAAGGTTTCCGATGAGGTCATCCTTGCCACTGACCCGGATAGAGAAGGAGAAGCGATTGCGTGGCATCTAAAGATGGCACTCAGGCTCCCAGATGATGTAAAGCGGGTGTCCTATCAGGAAATCACGGCTGATGCGATTAAGCGGGCGATGGCAAATCCCGGTCGAATCGATATGGACCTGGTAGCCGCACAGGAGAGTCGACGCGTTCTGGATCGCCTTATTGGGTATCAGGTATCCCCAGCTTTAAGCGATAAGGCCAATATCCGGTTGAGCGCCGGGCGCGTTCAGTCGGTCGCCGTCAGGTTCGTGGTAGACCGTGAGCGTGAGATACAAGCCTTCCAGCCTCGGGGTTACAACGTGTGTAATCTTCGGCTCGCAGGTCATCCAAACCTATCAGCGCCGCTCGACCAGTCTCCATTCATTCATGAGGGGGAGCGTCTTTGGAAAGCCTCAGATGCACAGCCTTTTGCCGGTCCCCAGCGGGTGAAGCTGATTAATTCGGGCATGAAGCCGGCCCAGGTTCGCCCCAAGCCGCCCTTCACAACCGTCGAGCTGCAAGGCACAGCCGGTAAAATCTTCGGTATGTCCGCAAAGGAAGTGATGGCCGCAGCCCAGGCGCTCTTCGAGCAGGGTCTGATTACCTATCACCGGACGGATTCACCCAATCTGTCAGATGAAGGTATTGCCAAGCTTCAGGCGCACCTTGAATCCAAGGGGATGCCTTTTGCCGAGAATGTTGCACGGTTCAAATCCAGGGGCGACGCCCAGGAAGCCCACGAAGCAATACGGCCAACCGACCCGACTGCCGAAGTAGCGGGGCAGACTGACAGCGAGAAAAACGTCTATGCCCTGATACGGGAGCGGGCCATGCTGAGTGTTATGCCTGATGGTGTGGACGCCGTTACCCAGTACGTGTTCAAGTCCGAGCGCTCCATACCGGATAGGAACGGACGCCCGACCCAGCCCACCTACACGGCCAAAGGTAAAGTCGTGACAGAGAAAGGCTGGCGGGCGCATACGCGGATCGAACGCATCAAGTCCAAAGATACGCCCCTGCCCAAGCTGCAAAAGGGCGAGATCTATGATGGCTCCGTTACCGCCACCCAGAAACAAACAGAGCCGCCCACACGTTACAACGAGCAAACACTGATCAAGGCATTGGAGTCCAAGGGGATTGGTAGGCCATCCACATACGCGTCCATCATGGAAACCATAAAGGGGCGTGGATACATAGAGCCTAAGCAGGGTTCGGGCAAATCACCCCAGTTCATCCCCTGTAAGACCGGCTATTACGTTGTCGATGCGTTGAAAAACTTCGCCTTCATGTCCTACACCTACACACGAGCCGTTGAAGCCTCGCTCGATAAGATCGCCAAGGGGAATATGTCCTATCTGGGTCTGGTGCGTCCGGTGAACAACCAGCTCCTTGAAGATATTGACCAGCGATTGCAGGCAGAGTCATTGGCTTTATCGGGGCGCTGTCTAAAGTGCAGGCTGCCGATCGTCCAGAAAGTAAAGCGCAGCAAAGCCTATAAGGGACGCGGAGCGCAGGAGAGCAAGTTCTGGGTGCATATCGATGACGCTCACTCAGAGGCATGCATTCAATACCTCGATGACGATCAAGACGCGCCGATTGTACCACCACCTGAAGTGACTGCACCCTGCCCTCAATGTTCCGAGACCCTGATTCGTCGATACTCCCAGAAAGGCAGCAAGTCTCCCTATTGGGCGCATAAGAACCGCGACCATAGCGATTCATGCGGTACGCGGTTTTTTGGTGACGACGAAGGTAAGCCCGTTGTGCCAAAGCCGGTGCCTACGACCAAGTGCGTTAACTGTGGCGGCATCATGAAGCAGAGACTTAACAGTAAAACTC
>Ga0075530_1000937_pt1 | contig 13840 bp, 13 predicted proteins | sample NGEPerD_2_FD_75101 | JGI IMG/M metagenome (GOLD analysis project Ga0075530, IMG submission 75101) | Arctic peat soil microbial communities from the Barrow Environmental Observatory site, Barrow, Alaska, USA - NGEE PermafrostL1-D | ecosystem: Environmental > Terrestrial > Soil > Wetlands > Peat ...
CTGCGGTGATCCAGACCCTGGAACAGGTCGACGCCGTGCACAAGATGGTCGGGCGGTATGCCGACCAGCTGGGTTTCGCGCGCACCGCGGACGAGCTGGAGGCCGTCTTCGCGTCCGGACGCGTCGCCTCACTGATCGGCGCCGAGGGCGGGCACTCGATCGGTTGCTCCCTGGCCGTTCTGCGCATGCTCTACGTGCTCGGCGTCCGGTACATGACGCTGACCCACAACGACAACGTCCCGTGGGCTGACTCGGCCACCGACGAGCCGGTCACCGGCGGGCTCTCGGCCTTTGGCGTCGAGGTGGTGCGCGAGATGAACCGCATCGGCATGCTCGTTGACCTGTCGCACGTCTCCGCAGACACCATGCGCGACGCCCTGCGGGTCAGCGAGGTGCCGGTGATGTTCTCGCACTCATCCGCACGCGCCGTCTGTGACACGACCCGCAACGTCCCCGACGACGTGCTCGAGACCCTGCGCGACAAGGACGGCGTCTGCATGGTGACGTTCGTGCCCGAGTTCGTCTCCCCCGACGCCGCCCAGTGGCGCAAGGGGGCAGCGGTGGCAGCGCTCGAGGCCGGGGTCAAGATCAATGACCACATCGCGTTCGGCGAGTTCGCAGCGACGTACCGCCAGCAGCATGCCAAGCCCACCGCCACGATCGACCAGGTCGTCGCTCACATCGAGCACGTGCGCGACGTCGCCGGCGTCAACCATGTCGGCATCGGCGGCGACTACGACGGCACCGAGGATCTGCCGATCGGCCTCGAGGATGTCAGCGGCTATCCGCGGTTGTTCGCCGCGCTGGCCGTCCGCGGCTGGTCCGACATCGACCTGGCCAAGCTGGCCGGCGGCAATCTGCTACGCGTCATGCGCGCTGCCGAGGCGGGAGCCCGCGCGCTGCAGGCAACGCGCGGACCAAGCCTGGCGACATACGAGCAGCCCGACAGGACGTAGGAGACCCTCGAAGGAACGTCAGGCCATGGCGCCGCCCCTCTGTCCGCGCAACAAAGTGCGGACGAAGGGGCGGTGCCGACGGAGTCAGGGTCGGTGGCTGGTGCCGGCTGTGCCCGCACCCGGCAGGGGGCTGGCCTTGTCGGCCTTGTCGGCCTTGTCGGCCTTGTCGGCCTTGTCGGCCTTGTCGGCCTTGTCGGCCTTGTCGGGCTTGGTGGCCGTGTTGGCCGTGTTGGTCCCGTTCTCGCCTGGCTTGACGACCGTGGCGCAGTACGCGGTGACGTCGTTCGCGCCGGCCGCGGTGGCCGCGGTGGCCAGGTTCCGGAACGCGATGGACTTCTCTGCCGCGTTGCCACTGTCCTTCGCGTGCGACCACGCGGTGCACAGGCCGAAGGCCGCTGGGCCGGTGGCGTCGGGGCCGACCGGGGTCGCCTTGGTGGTCTCTGCGGTCTCTGTGGTCTCTGTGGTCTCTGTGGTCTTGACGTCCTTGGCGGACTTGTCTGGGTGGGCGGCAGGGACGACCCCGACTGTGTGGTGGGCAAAGTCCTGTGCCGCGTCGGGCAGGACCCCGGCGGCCGCTGCGACCGCGACGCCGCCGAAACCGACGACTCCAGCGGCCAGGGCTGCGCCGAGCTTGGCGCCAAGTAGTGTGCTGAGCATCGCTGGTCTCCTCCGTCGTTGGTGTGCCGGGTCGGACGTGGCGAAGGTCTGGCGGTACGCATCCAACGCCCGGGCCTGGCCGGACCTTTCGACCGGATCCACCGGCGCTGCCCGCAGGGCCGTGAGGAGCTCGTTGACTCCGTGCAGCTCTGCGTCCGCGTTCTCCGGCAGTGGTTGTCCGGACAGCATTGCCTCCAGGTGATCGTCCCCTTGGTAGGGACGGCCAACCGAGAGGGACCTCAAGAAGTTCGCCATATCACCCTCCGAAGCGTCCGGGGGGCTCATAGCGTTACACCCTGCCTGGCCAGAATCTGCGCGAGGCGTCGCAGCCCCCGATGGGCGGTCACCCGAACCGCGCCGGGACTGCGGCCGACCAGCCGTGCCACGGCCTCGACGTCCAGGCCGGCGATCACCCGTAGGGCGATGACCTCGGCCTGCAACGGCGACAGCTGGGTGACCAGCATCAACGCCGCTTGGGTGTCCATGCTTTCCAGCACCACCTGTGCCGGGTCGGGTGGGACCAGCCTCCCCGGGTCGGCCAGCTCGGCCACGTGGGACGCAAGGGCGGTCCGCCGCCGGGTGCGTCTGCGCCCCTCGTCGATCCCCCGGCGTCTCGCGGTGGTGAACACCCAGGCGCGCCACGCCATCTCATCGCCGCGGAAGCGGGCCAGCCCCCTCACCACGGTCACCCACGTCTCGGCGGCGACATCCTCATCGTCCACCTCGTGTGTGACGACGCGTAGGTACTTGACCAAGGCGGGGTTGACGTCAAGCCACAAGGACGCGAAAGCGGCCTCGTCGCCGCGCTGTGCACGGGCGAGGACGCTGGCGAACTCCTCGCCGATCACACCGGAAGATATCAGTCAGGAAGCCCTGCGCCGGAGCTGATCAGCAGGGTGGTCGGCCGTTCGGTGGAATTGTCAGCCGTTAGGCCGAGGCCCCGTTCAGAGGTCGTCGCGCTGACCGTTTCGGGTGAGCGACCAAGCGTCCTCGCCGCCGTCGTCCTCGCCGCCCTCGTCCTCGTCGTCAGCCTCTTCGCCGCCGCCGGGGGCGAGCGACTCGCGGGTCGGCCCGCCCAAGGGCACCCTGGTGGCCGACATGGCGACCGGATCGGTGGTCGGCCGTGGTGTCGACATGGTGTTCGGCACGGTGGCGCCGTCGTCCAGATGGCCGGGAAGGTCGGCTGCCGGCGCGACCGCACCGTCATAGACCGGATCGACGTCCGGAACGTCGTCGCCGCGCATGAGGGCAAGCGTGGTCGGCAGGTCGTCCAGCCTGACCAGGACGTCGCGCGCCTTCGAGCCCTCGGAGGGACCCACGACGCCCCTGGACTCCAGCAGGTCCATCATTCGGCCGGCCTTGGCGAATCCGATGCGGAGCTTGCGCTGCAGCATCGAGGTCGAGCCGAACTGCGTCGTGATCACGAGCTCGGTGGCCTGCAACAGGATGTCCAGGTCATCGCCGATGTCGTCCTCGACCACCTTCTTGGCCGCGACCACCATCACGTCCTCGCGATAGTCCGGTTTGAGCTGGCCCCGGACATGCTTGACGACCGCCTGGAGCTCGGACTCGGTGACCCATGCGCCCTGCACGCGCATCGGCTTGGAGGTTCCCATCGGCAGGAAGAGCGCGTCACCCTGCCCGACCAGCTTCTCGGCGCCGGGCATGTCCATCACGACCCGAGAGTCGGTGACCGACGAGGTGGCGAACGCCATACGGGAGGGCACGTTGGCCTTGATCAGACCGGTGACGACGTCGACCGAGGGTCGCTGCGTGGCCAGGACGAGGTGTATGCCGGCCGCCCGCGCCAGCTGGGTGATCCGCACGATCGACTCCTCGACGTCGCGCGGCGCAACGATCATCAGGTCGGCGAGCTCGTCGACGATGATCAGCAGGTACGGATAGGGCTGGATGACCCGCTTGGACCCCGGCAGCGGTTTGATCGTGCCGGACTTGACCGCTTTGTTGAAGTCGTCGACGTGCTTGAAGCCGAACGCGGCCAGGTCGTCGTACCGGGTCTCCATCTCGCGAACCACCCACTGCAGCGCCTCGGCGGCCTTCTTCGGGCTGGTGATGATCGGCGTGATGAGGTGTGGGATCCCCTCGTAGCCGGTCAGCTCGACCCGCTTGGGGTCGACCAGGATCATCCGCACCTCGTCCGGCGTCGAACGCATCAGGATCGAGGTGATCATCGAGTTGACGAAGCTGGACTTGCCGGAGCCGGTCGCGCCGGCCACCAGCAGGTGCGGCATCTTGGCGAGGTTGGCGATGACATAGCCACCCTCGACGTCCTTGCCGACGCCGACGACCATCGGGTGCGAGTTGCCCCGCGCCGCCTGGCTGCGCAGCACGTCGCCGAGGCTGACCTTCTCGCGGTCGGCGTTGGGGATCTCGATGCCGATCGCCGACTTGCCGGGGATCGGGCTCAGGATGCGGACGTCAGCCGACGCAACGGCATAGGCGATGTTCCTGGAGAGGGCGGTGACGCGTTCGACCTTGATGCCGGGCCCAAGCTCGACCTCGTAGCGCGTGACCGTCGGGCCGCGGCTGAAACCGGTGACCTGCGCGTCGACGTCGAACTGGTCGAGCACCTCGGTCAGCGCGTCGACCACGGCGTCGTTGGCGGCACTGCGCTTCTTGTGCGGGCTTCCGGGCGCGAGCAGCAAGCTGTCGGGCAGCGAGTAGGTGATGTCGCCGGCAAGGGAAAGCTGCTCGACCCGCCGCGGTATCAAGGTGGTCGGGGGTGCCTCCAGGGGGACCTTTCTGTCGGCCGCACTTCCCCCGGGTTGAGCAAGGCCGGCCGCGCCGGATCCGGGAGCAAGGACGCCGGGTGCGGTGGGACGCTTCTCGCCCGGTCGGAATGCCGCGTCCGCCTTGGCCTTCGCCACGATGGCGGCTTGTCTGAACGCCTCGTCGCCGTCGAACGGTCCCTCGCCGATAGGCCCGGGGCGGCGGCGCGTCCGGCCCTTGCCGACCAGGGTGGCCTCATCGTCAGTGGTCTCGGTGGCTCGCGGACGACGCAACACCCAGTCGCGTAGGTCGCGCAGGCGCGTGGGGATCATGTGGACCGGCGTGGCCGACATGACCAGGACTCCGAAGACTCCCAGCAGGAGCAGCAGGGGGACGGTGCCCCACGTCCTGATGGCAGCGACGAGTGGGCTCGAGGCCAGGAAGCCGATGATGCCACCGGCGTCACGCATTGCGAGAGCACCGTCGGGAGGGCTGGGCAGGCCGGCGGAGATGTGGACAAGACCGGCCGCGGCGAACGTCAATGCCGTCGTGCCGATCGTGATGCGGTTCGTCGAGGCCGAGTCGCCCGGCGCACGCAACAGCCGGATACCGAGCAGCAGCAGGGCAATCGGGACGGCATAGGCCACGCGGCCAAACGTCCCGGCAACGACGGCATGGATGACATCGCCGGCCATGCCCTTGAGCCCCCACCACTCACGGGCCGCGACCACGACGGTGAGGCCGAGCAGGAAGAAGCCGATGCCATCACGACGGTGCTCCGGCTCGAGCTCGCTGGCACTGCGCCCGATCCGCCGGACGGTGCCGCCGGCAACATGGGCCATGCCCATCCAGGTGCCACGAACCGCTCTCACCGGCCACGGCCGGTCCCCGCGCCGGGCCTTGGCCCTCGACCGTGACGGCCTTGCCGCAGGTCTGCGTGGTGTCGGCCGACCGTTGCGTCCGTTGGCCGGGCTTGATGAGCCGGCGCGTCCCGTGGACTTCGGGCGCGCGGCTGGGGAAGACGTACGACTCGACACAGTTCGCAGGTTACGCGAAAGACACTCCGGTATCACGCGTCACACGCGTTCCGGGGAGCACCAATCACCCGCCTAGTGACGTGGTGGCGACAGCCTGGCCCAGATGGCGCGATGGTCTGTGTGGGCGATGGTTACCGTGCCCGCGTCCACCACCTGCAGTCCACGCATCAGCACGTGGTCGAGCTGGATGAACGGCGGGACCCGGCTCCCCACCGGCCACGTCCGGACCCATCCCTGACCCGAGCCGCGATGCGCATCGGTCATCGTTTCGGCGACTCGGCGAAAGCCCGGATGACTCAGTGAAGAGTTGAAGTCCCCCGCCATCACCAGTGGCTGCCCAGCAGGTTGCCGTTCGCGCCACGCCCGCAGGTCAGCCAAGCCGGACCACCACCTCGCTCCCGACGGAATGGGCGGCGGCGAGTGAACTGCGCGCAGCACCACATCGCCGTCCGGCCGGTGAACCGAGACGACCGGCTCGTTGAACGAGTTCGGAGACACGTCATCGATGCCTGGGTCCACCAACGTCAACGGGATTCGACTGCGGATGATCGTGCCCCCTGCGTCCTGCCGCGACACCCCGACCGACTCGGGCAGGACTGAGTCCAGACCTGCACGCGTGAGCCGCTCGGCGAAAGCGGGGGTGACTTCGAGAAGTACCAGCACATCCACCCGATGCTCGCGCACAGCGGTCACCAAGCTCGGCGCGTCCGCTCGACCGAATTCCAGGTTCGCACTCATGACCACGAGGTCATCCCGACCCGACGTCGCCGTGTGACCCAGCACGGATGGCACTGCAAGCGTGGCGCACACAGAGAACAACGCCCCGGCCACCGCGGCCACGCGCCAACGTCTGGCAACCACTGCGACCACTAGTAGACCGGTGACACCGACAGCCACGACCGGCACCATCGACTGCAGAACGGCAACCATGGCGATGCTGCTGTCGACCCACCGCAGTCCGATGAGCGGCACGGCGACCAACACGCCCGCCCAGAGCAGAGTGGTCAGCAGCTTCCCCCAGAAGTCCCTCACCCGCGGCATCCTGTCACGCGCCCTCGAGCACCCGCCCTACCCAGCGGTCCGAACACCGCTGCGGCACCGAATCCGTCGCCAAAACGTCGGATTCGGTGCCGCCCGCGTGTTCGGTCGAGAAGGTCCCGTGCCGTGTTAGGCGTCGATAACGATCGGGATGATCATCGGGCGTCGGCGCAACCGGCCACCGACCCACGTGCCGACCGTCCGGCGAATGACCTGTTGCAGCTGGAAGGAGTCGGTGACCCCCTTGCTCGCGGCGTCCGCCAGTGCCTGCTCAAGCTTTGGCAGCACCTGGTCGAAGACGTCCTGGTCCTCGGCAAAGCCACGCGCCTGGATCTCGGCGCCGGCGGCGATCTTTCCGGTTGCCGCGTCGCGCACCACGATGATCGTGATGAAGCCCTCGTCGCGCAGGATGCGACGGTCCTTCAGCAGCGCCTCGGTGGTCTCGCCAACACTTGAGCCATCGACATAGACGTATCCGCAGGGCACTGCACCAACGACGTTCGCCTCGCCCTTGATGAGGTCGACGACCACACCGTCCTCCGCCAGAAGGACCCGTTGGCGCGGGACGCCCGTCTTGACGGCCAGCTCGGCGTTGGCCACCAGGTGACGCCACTCGCCATGCACCGGCATGACGTTCTTCGGCTTGACGATGTTGTAGCAGTAGAGCAGCTCACCGGCGCTGGCGTGACCAGAGACGTGAACATGAGCGTTGCCCTTGTGGACGACGTCGGCGCCCAGGCGCATCAGTCCGTTGATGATGCGATAGACGGCGTTCTCGTTGCCGGGGATCAGCGACGACGCGAGCAGGATGGTGTCGCCCACGCCGACCTCGATCTTGTGGTCCCGGTTGGCCATCCGTGACAGCGCGGCCATCGGCTCACCCTGCGATCCGGTGCAGATCAGGACGATCTTGTTGTCCGGATAGTCGGTGAGCTTCTTGAGGTCGACCAGGGTGTCCGCGGGCACCTTGAGGTAGCCGAGCTCCTCGGCGATGCCCATGTTGCGCAGCATCGAGCGACCGACCATGGCGACCTTGCGGCCGCTGTCGTGGGCCGCGTCGAGCACCTGCTGGACGCGGTGGACGTGTGAGGAGAAGCAGGCGACGATGACCCGGCGGCTGGCGTTGCGGAACACGGTCTCGATAGCAGGGGTGATCTCGCGCTCGGAGGTCGTGAAACCGGGCACCTCGGCGTTGGTCGAGTCGGTCATGAACAGGTCCACGCCCTCCTCGCCGAACCGGGCGAACGCCCGCAGGTCGGTGATGCGACCGTCGAGGGGCAGCTGGTCCATCTTGAAGTCGCCGGTGTGCAGGATCGTGCCGCCGGGCGTGCGGATGAAGACCGCGAGCGCGTCCGGGATCGAGTGGTTGACCGCCGCGAACTCGCAGTCGAAGACACCCAGCTTCTCGCGCCGCCCCTCGGCCACGGTGAGCGTGTAGGGCTTGATCTTGTGTTCCTTGAGCTTGGCCTCGATCATCGCCAGGGTCAGCGTCGAGCCGATCAACGGGATGTCGGCCTTGAGGCGCAGAAGGTACGGGATAGCGCCGATGTGGTCCTCGTGACCGTGGGTGAGCACGATCGCCTCGACGTCGTCGAGCCGGTCCTGGATGTACTCGAAGTCCGGCAGGATCAGGTCGATGCCGGGGTGGTGGTCCTCGGGGAAGAGCACACCGCAGTCGACGATCAGCAACCGTCCCGCGTGTTCGATGACCGTCATGTTGCGTCCGACCTCGCCCAGACCGCCGAGCGCGATGACGCGGACGGAGTCCTTCGCCATCTTGGGCGGGGAGGTTAGCTCGGGATGGGGATGACTCAATTCAGTCCTGACTTCTGGAGACCCTCTCGCAGTTGGGCGAGCTGGTCGGTGGTGGCTGTGACCAACGGCAGACGCACGGTGTCCGAGGAGATGACTCCCCGATCGTGCAGTACGGCCTTGACGGTGATCGCGCCTTGGGTGATGTGCATGACGGCATTGACCGCGGGGATCAGCTGCCGGTGGATCTCGATGGCCCGCGCGAGGTTGCCCTGGCCGACAGCGGCGACCATCTCGGCATACTGACGGCCGGCCACGTGCCCCACGACGCTGACCATGCCCACCGCGCCCTGGGTGAGGTGCGCAAGGTTGAGGGCGTCGTCGCCGGAGAACCACAGGAGATCGGTCTGTGACATGACCTCGCTGGCGGCGAAGAGGTCGCCCTTGGCGTCCTTGACGGCGACGATGCGAGGGTGGTCGGCCATCCGCAGCAAGGTCTGGGTGTGGATCGGTGTGCCGGTCCGGCCCGGGATGTCGTAGACCATCACCGGCAGGTCGGTCGCGTCAGCCACCGCGGTGAAGTGCGCGAGGACGCCGTCTTGTGGCGGCTTGTTGTAGTACGGCGTCACGACCAGCAGTCCGTTCGCGCCCGCCTTGGCCGCGGCCCGGGCGCTCTCGATCGAGTGCGCGGTGTTGTTGCTGCCAGCGCCGGCGATGATGTGGGCACGGTGTCCGACCGCCTCGACGACAGCCCGGACGAGGTCGATCTTCTCCGCGTCCGTCGTGGTGGGCGACTCGCCGGTCGTGCCGTTGACGACCAGTCCGTCGTGTCCGAGGTCCATCAGATGCACAGCCAGCTCTTGGGCTCCGGCCAGATCCAGGGACCCATCGGGGTTCATCGGGCTGATCATGGCCGTGAAGACTCGGCCAAAGAGGGGCGTTCTGGACATGGGGCCACGATATCGCCCTCACTGTCATGTCCAAGAACAATCCTCGCGATTCCTCGCGGTGCTACGTTTCAGTCGTGCGCCAGTATCTGGACCTTCTCAGCCACGTCCTCGAGAACGGGACCCCCAAAGGCGACCGAACCGGCACTGGCACCCTGAGCGTCTTCGGGTATCAGATGCGCTTCGACCTGGCGCAGGGTTTCCCGGTCCCGACCACCAAGAAGCTGCACATGAAATCGGTCGTCGGCGAGCTGATCTGGTTCCTGCGCGGTGACACCAATGTCCGGTGGTTGCAAGAGCATGGCGTGACGATCTGGGACGAGTGGGCCGACGAGCACGGTGAGCTCGGACCGGTCTATGGGCATCAGTGGCGCTCGTGGCCGACGCCCGACGGCCGGTCCGTGGACCAGATCGCCACGGTGATCGAGTCGATCCGCACCAACCCCGACTCACGCCGGCACATCGTCAGCGCCTGGAACGTCGCCGACATCGAAAGCATGGCCCTGCCGCCGTGCCACACGATGTTCCAGTTCTACGTCGCCGACGGCCGACTCTCCTGCCAGCTGTACCAACGCTCGGCGGACATCTTCCTCGGTGTGCCGTTCAACATCGCCTCCTACGCGTTGCTGACGAGGATGGTCGCGCAGGTCTGCGAGCTCGAGCCGGGCGACTTCGTCCACACCCTCGGTGACGCGCACCTCTACCTCAACCATCTCGACCAGGCCCGGTTGCAGCTGACGCGAGAGCCCCGAGCCCTCCCCCAGCTGCGGCTCAACCCTGATCGCAAGGACATCGACGACTTCGTCGAGTCCGACGTGGAGCTGATCGGCTACGACCCGCACCCCGGCATCAAGGCACCGATCGCCGTATGACCATCATCTTGCTTGCCGCTGTGGGCGCCAATCACGTGATCGGGCGTGAGGGCGAGATGCCCTGGCACCTGCCAGAGGATCTCGCACACTTCAAGGCCACCACGATGGGTCACACCCTGGTGATGGGACGCAAGACGTATGACTCGATCGGTCGCGCGCTGCCGGGGCGCCGCACGATCGTGATGACCAGCCAGATTGGTTGGCACGCCCCCAGTGTTGAGGTCGCGCACTCGCTGGCCGAAGCACTGGCGCTCGCCGGACCGACCGAGGTGTACATCGTCGGCGGAGGCGATGTCTATCAGCAGGCCATGCCGTTCGCGGACAGGCTGATGTTGACCGAGGTCGACCAGTCGCCCGAGGGTGACGTCGTCTTCCCCACGATCGACCTCGCGCATTGGCGCGAAACCTCGCGCCAGGCGCATGAAGGCTTCGCCTTCGTCACCTACGAACGCAAACGCTGAGCCGGCTTCTCCGTCGCGAGGTGCCACGTCAGCTCGGATGGCAGGATGGCCGCGTGCCCCAAGACCACAGCCACCCGCACTCCGTCGCCCACGACCACGGGCACACACCCGCGACCGGCCAGGTCGCTGACGCCAGCGCCAGGATCGCGCGCCCGAGCGACGCGCCCGCGGTCGGGATGGTCCAGGCAGCCGTATGGCGCGCTGCGTACGCCGACGTCCTGCCGCACGATGTCGTCGAGCAGTTCGACGGCACCAGCTTTGCGCGCGTGTGGCGCGACTCGCTGAACACTCCGCCGAGCCCTCGCCACGTGTTGGTGGTGGGCTGCGCCGGTGAGCAGGTCGTTGGTTTCGCGGCCGTGGGTCCGAGCGCGGACGCCGATGCCACCGAGACCTCCGGCGAGGTGCTGGCCTTTGGTGTGCACCCGGACGCCCGACGCAGCGGTCACGGCTCACGGCTGCTCAACGCCGCAGTGGATACGTTGCGGGGCAAGGGTTTTGACACGATAAGCACGTGGATCCTTGTCACTGACGAGGCCACTCGGGCGTTCCTGTCCGCCGCCGGGCTCTCGCCCGACAGCGCCTTCAGGGATCGGGTCGTCGACGCCGATGGGACGGTCGCCCGCGAGGTGCGGCTGACTGCCCACCTGGCGCAGGACTGACCTCACGTTCCGATGGACGAACCGCTCCTGGATGGCCAGCGCCGCAAAGAAGTGTTGCGCCAGTGCCTGTCGGTCGGCGTCGCGACCGGCACCTATGGCATCAGCTTCGGCGCCCTCTCGGTGGCGGCCGGACTCAATCTGTGGCAGACGATCGCGCTGTCGGCCCTGCTCTTCTCGGGCGCCTCGCAGTTCGCGGTCGTGGGCATCGTCGCCGCCGGCGGCTCGGGCGCCGCGGCGGTGGCAACCTCGACCCTGCTCGGGATGCGCAACGGCCTCTACGGCCTGCAGATGTCACGACTACTCGGGGTGCACGGCCTGCGCCGGGTGGCTGCCGCCCAGCTGACCATCGACGAGTCGACGGCAGTGGGGGTCGTCCAGCCCGAACGGTCAGCGCAGCGTCTTGGATTCTGGGGCACCGGACTCGCGGTGTACGTGATGTGGAACCTGATGACCATCGTCGGTGCCGTCGTGGGCAACGCGCTCGGAGACCCCAAACGGTTCGGTCTCGACGCCGCCGCACCGGCCGCGTTCTGCGCCCTGCTCTGGCCACGACTGAAGCGAGGTGACGCCCGCGCGGTGGCCGCTGTCTCGGCCGTCATCGCGCTGGTGGTGGCCCCTCACGCGCCGGCCGGCATACCGGTCCTGGTTGCTGCGCTCGCTGCCATCGTGGCTGGCCTGCTTCCCCAGCGCACGGGCGGGGCGCCCGCATGACGCTCTGGACCACAGTCCTTCTGGCCAGCGGACTCGCGTTCGCGCTCAAGCTTCTCGGCTACGTGGTGCCGCACCACGTTCTCGATCGCCCGGTCGTCTCCAGGGTGACCGCGATGTTGCCGGTTGCCCTGCTGTCGGCCCTGGTGGCGGTGCAGACGTTCAGCGTCCAGGGAGGCGTGCTCACCCTGGACGCACGCGCAGCCGGGGTCGGTGTCGCGGTGGTGGCTCTCCGGTTCCGAGCGCCGTTCCTTCTCGTCGTGGTGCTGGCGGCAGCGACAGCCGGGATCCTCAGGGCTCTCGGCTGGGGCTGATCAAGCCAGTCCGAGGTAGTTCTCGAGCCCGACGGTGAGTCCCGGGTGGTCGGCCACGCGACGAACACCCTCGAGGACGCCAGGCATGAAGCTGACCCGGTCGAACGAGTCGTGTCGAATGGTCAGCATCTCGCCCGCCGCACCGAACATGACCTCCTGATGGGCCACGAGGCCACGCAACCGCACCGCATGCACCGGTATGCCGTCCACCCGCGCGCCGCGGGCTCCGCCGGGATCCGAGGTGGTGGCGTCGGGGACGTCGCCGAGATCGGCATCGGTGCGGGCGCGGGCGATCAGCGAGGCGGTGCGGGCTGCCGTGCCCGACGGCGCGTCGACCTTGTCAGGGTGGTGCAGCTCGATGATCTCGACGGACTCGTAGAACCGCGCTGCCTGCTGGGCGAAGGACATCATCAGGATCGCGCCGATGGCGAAGTTGGGCGCAATCAGCACCCCGACCCCGGGGCTGCCAATCAGCTGCGAGCGCACGGCCTCGAGCGTGTCCTCGGTCCAGCCGGTCGTGCCGACGACGACATGCGTCGCACGTTCGATGCAGTGGGCAACATTGTGGGCCGAGGCGTCAGGCACCGAGAACTCGACGACGACGTCTGCGCCACCGAGGTCCCCGAGGTCGTCACCCTGGTCGAACCGACCAACAAGGGCGAGGTCCGGAGCGGCGTCGACCGCGCGGCATACCTCCGAGCCCATGCGTCCGGCAGCGCCGATGACAGAGACCTTGATGACTGAGTTCTTGATCGCGTCACTCACCCGCTCAGCCTAGTGAGATCCGACCCGACCGCGACTAGCATCATCGACAACCACCCCGACCATCCCGAGTACTGGTCGTCGATCGAGGGAGCGCTCGATGCTGCCGACGCCGACAGGCGCTGCGGTCCGGCTGATTCCGCCCGTCGTCTACTTCGTGCCGTTCGCAGTGATGTGGGGGCTGCACTGGTGGCGGCCCTGGACGATCGCGGGCGGCGGCGCTCTGACCGTGCTCGGGCTGGCGCTGATTCTCATCGGCGTTGCCCTGACGCTCTGGTCGGTCGCCACGTTGATGCGCTCGGGCACGACCTTCATCCCGTGGGAGCAGGTCACGGCGATCGTCTCGACCGGGCCGTTTCGGTTCAGCCGCAACCCGATCTACCTCGCCGACGCGATCGCGTATCTCGGTGGCACGCTGGTTCTTCACAGCTGGTGGCCGTTGCTGGTGCTGCCGGGGATCCTCCTGGTGATCCGCCGCAAGGTGATGGACGCCGAAGAGCGTTACCTGACAGACCGATTCGGTGACCCCTACCGCGAATACCAGCTCCGCGTCCGCCGTTGGCTCTGACCCGCCCACCGGCCTCGTCGCCCAAGCCGTTGGCTGGTTTGTTCCACCGTTGCGGCCGAGCGGACAGGCAACGGTGAAACAAACCAGCCAACGAACGAACCTCGCGGCATGTTCAGCCGGCACGCCCGGAGCCCGGCGCACCCTTGCAGGTGCACCGGGCTCCGGTGTCGTTCAAGCAGACTCAGGCGTCAGACGGCTCCGTCGAAGCCTCGTCAGCCATGATCTCGTCGCCAGCCGGTGCAACATCGGCAGGTGCAGCGTCCTCGGCCATGACCGCACCGAGTGAGAGCTTGCCGCGGGGGTCGATCTCCTTGAGCTCGACCTGAATCTTCTGGCCGATCTTCAGGACGTCGTCCACCGAGTCGATCCGCTTGCCACC
>Ga0075530_1000940_pt1 | contig 13832 bp, 15 predicted proteins | sample NGEPerD_2_FD_75101 | JGI IMG/M metagenome (GOLD analysis project Ga0075530, IMG submission 75101) | Arctic peat soil microbial communities from the Barrow Environmental Observatory site, Barrow, Alaska, USA - NGEE PermafrostL1-D | ecosystem: Environmental > Terrestrial > Soil > Wetlands > Peat ...
AACGTCGTGAGACAGTTCGGTCCCTATCTGCTGTGGGCGTTGGAGAGTTGAGAGGAGTCATCCCTAGTACGAGAGGACCGGGATGAACGTGCCGCTGGTGTATCTGTTGTCCTGCCAAGGGCACCGCAGGTTAGCTACGCACGGAACGGATAACCGCTGAAGGCATCTAAGCGGGAAGCCGTCCTCGAGATGAGCTCTCCCATCCCTTCGAGGGAGTAAGACCCCTGGTAGACCACCAGGTTGATAGGCCGGCGGTGCAAGCGCAGTGATGTGCTCAGCCGACCGGTACTAATGGGTCGAGGGCTTGACGGTTATTTATTTCTTATCCTCTTGGTCTTGTGCAGTTTTCAAGCTCCTCCGGGGCGCGGTCTCGCAAAATTTCCGGTGGCTCATGGCGAAAGGGAAACACCTCTTCCCATTCCGAACAGAGCAGTTAAGCTTTTCAGCGCCGATGGTACTTGGGGGGCAACCCCCTGGGAGAGTAGGTCGCCGCCGGTTCTTTGATTCACCGAAGAGAGCTGATTCGAATTCCGGCCTTGCCTTAAGCCTCAATCCACCCAGGTCGGCGAGACTCTCCGCTTTGCAGGCCGAGTCGGGGGGACTTTTCCGGCTCACCCAGGTAGTGGTTCTACCTGGGTGGAGGGAATTGGCGCCCGGCGAAGGGATGCGGAGTGGAGAGGCCGGCGAGATCCGTGGATTGAGGCTAAGAGCGTGCGGCAAAACGGTTGATCGCTGCGCTCCACGTTCCAGAACTCCGCAGGGCGGCACCGTGCCGGCGAGCCTCGCACGGCTGCGCAGGGCGGCCGACGGGCTCCAGCCCATACTCGCCGAGGGTCGCGAAGTCGATCATCAGGTCTGCGGCGTCGGCCGCCCGGTTGCTGAAGTTCTTTTTCGTATCGAACATAGGTTCGACTCTACGGACGCTTTCGGACGCGTTCCCGATCCTGCAGGGAGTCTTGCATTTCGTGCCTGGCGAAGGCTAAAACGAGGTCCGCGGTCTGGGCCGGTTTCTCGACATTCGGGGAGTGGCCGGCACCGGCGATCAGCTTCGTTTGCGCCCCGGGCGCCCCGGCGCGGTATTCGGCCAGCCTCGCAGCCGGGTCGTCGATGATCTGCTCCTCGGCGCCCATGATCACGAGTAGGGGCTTGCCGGTTTCCTTCATCCGCCGATCCAGGGGCCCTTCCTTGGTGTAGTCGTCGAAGCCGGTGGGGGAGTCGGCGTAGGAGCTGAAGGTCATCCGGTCGACGTCTTCGACGAATTCGTCGGGCACGTCGAATCCGGGGGCGAATGCGACCTCAAGGCCCTTGCGCACGGCGAAATCGGGCTTGATTCGCCAGAAGGCGTCGCCGATGACCGGGGCGAAACCAAACTTGGCGACGATGCCCAGATCGCCCTCTTCGTGGGTTGGAGGGGTGTCGACAATCACGACCCGGTCGACGATCTGTGCCGATTGCTGAGCGAGGGCGACAGCCACCGCACCGCCCAGCGAGTGGCCGACTACCTCAGCATCGCGCACGCCGAGCCGGCCGAGCACCTGGGCGACAAGATCCGCCTGATTGGGGACCGAGTAGCCGGAGGTCGGCTTCTCCGAGCCACCGTGGCCAAGCAGGTCGATCGCGATCACCCGGTGGCTACGGGCGAGACGCGGCAGCATCCCGTCCCAGTAGTTGATCGCGCAGGTAAAGCAGTGAATCAGCACAATCGGGCTGCCCGCGCGGGGACCCTCTTCGACGACCTCGAGATTGCCGCCGGGCAGGCTGACGATGCGGCCGTTGGGTTCGGTCACCTCAGCAGACTTCGTTTCCGCATCGGTGACCAGGGCGTTGACGCCGACCAGCAGCGCCAGCGCAACCACGACTCCGATCAGAATCTTCCATCCCCGTCCCATTCCGCAGGTACCCTAGTAGAGCCCTGACTCCCAACCCCCCGCACACCTGGATGACACGCGTGGCGCTTCGCATCTCTGCACCCTGCGTCCTTGGTCTGCTCGGCCACGGGCGCCCGCAGGCGCACGTGGGTCGAGAGTCAGGGCTCTAACTCATGGAAAAGTTTGTAATTGATGGAGGCGTGCCGCTCTCGGGCGAGTTGACAGCGGCCGGCAACAAGAACGCCGCCCTGCCAATCCTCGCCGCGTGCCTGCTGACCGAGGAGGAGCTGCTGCTGCACCGGGTGCCGCGGATCCGCGACACCGAAGCGCAGATCGCCCTGCTCGAACACCTCGGCGTCGAGGCCGCCTGGATCGCCGACAACAGCCTGCGCCTCTGCGCCGCGGCGATCTCCGAGGTGGCCGTCGACGAGGAGCTCTCGAGCAAGATCCGTGCCTCGTTCCTCCTGGCCGGGCCACTCTTGGCGCGCTTCGGCGAGGCGCGTATGCCGCCTCCGGGCGGCGACTTCATCGGCCGGCGCCGGCTCGACGCGCACCTCGACGCCTTCGCTGATCTCGGCGCCCGGGTCGAGGGCGACCGCTGGATCGAGCTGAAAGCGCCGGCCGGCGGCTTGCGGCCCTGCGCGATCTTCATGGACGAGCCCTCGGTGATGGGAACCGAGAACGCGTTGATGGCGGCGGCGCTGACGCCGGGCCCGACCACCATCTCCAACGCAGCCTCCGAGCCTCATGTCCAGGACCTTGCCCGCCTGCTGACCGGGATGGGCGCGGAGGTGACCGGGATCGGGTCCAATGTGATGACGGTCCACGGTCGCGACCGCCTCGGGGGCGCCGAGCACACGGTCTCGCCCGACCACATCGAGGTCGGCAGCTTCATGGCGCTCGCGGCCGCGACCGGCGGCGAGCTGCGCATCCGCGACGCCGCGCCCGCCGATCTGGTCATGGTGCGGCGCCAGTTCCGCCGCCTCGGCCTCGAGTCGACGATCGACGGCGACGACGTGATCGTGCCGCCCGCGCAGCGGCTGCGGATCAAGGCCGACATCGGCGACGCGATCCCGAAGATCGAGGACGGGCCCTGGCCGGCGTTCCCCGCCGACCTGACCTCGATCGCGCTGGCGCTCGCCACCCAGGCCGAGGGCGAGATCCTGATCTTCGAGAAGATGTTCGAGAACCGCCTCTTCTTCGTCGACAAGCTGGTCGCGATGGGCGCTCGGATCACGCTTTGCGATCCCCACAGGGCGATCGTCAGCGGTCCGAGCCGGCTTCACGCGGAGCGGGTCGAGAGCCCCGACATCAGGGCCGGGATGGCGATGCTCATCGCCGCCCTCACCGCGGAGGGCACCTCGGAGATCGGCAACATCCGCCAGATCGACCGCGGCTACGAGTCGATCGACGAACGGCTTCGCGGTCTCGGCGCCCGGATTGAACGGACCTCTGCGGAGATCCCGGCGTAACCGGCCTTCGACGGCCGCTCTCGTAAGGTCTCTCCGATGATTCACCCGATCCCCCCAGGGACGCGCGACATCCTTCCCGACGAGATGCGGGAGCTGCGCCGCCTGCACCTAGCCCTGATCGAGCTGTTCGAAAGCCGTGGCTACGGCGAGGTTGCGACGCCCGCGATCGAGTACGACGAGGTGCTGGCGCGCGGCGACGGCCGCGCCGCGGATTCCGCCTACCGTTTTTTTGACGAGCGCGGCGACCTTCTCGCTCTGCGCTCGGACATGACCGTGCCGATCGCCCGCCTCGTCGCCTCCCGCTACGCCGCCGCCGAGCCGCCGCTGCGCTTCTGCTACCTGGCCAACGCCTTTCGCGCCGTGCGCCCGCAGCGCGGCCAGATGCGCGAGTTCGCCCAGGCCGGGGTGGAGCTGATCGGCGCGCCCGCGCCGGCCGGCACGGCTGAGGTCGTAGATGTGCTCGAGGCGGCCCTCGGCGCGGCCGGCCTCGACCGCGCCGTGATCGGCCTCGGCGACGCCGACCTCTTCCGCCAGCTGCTGACCGAGCTCGGGGTCGAGGGTGAGAACCGAGAGGCGATCCTGGAGCGGCTCGCCACACACGACCTGGTCGGTCTCGAGGCCGAGCTTTCGCGCGCCGGGATCGGCGGCGAGCAGGTCAACACCTGCCTCGCCCTCGCGCAGTTGCGCGGTGGCCGCGAGGTGCTGGATCAGGCGCGCGCGATCGGTGGCCCGGCCGTGGAACGGGCGACGGCGCGGCTCGGCGAGACCTTCGCGGCGCTGGAAGAGCGCGGCGTCGCCGAGCGGGTCCGGGTCGACCTCGGCCTGCAGCGCGACCTCGGCTACTACAGCGGCGCCATCCTCGAGGTCTACGACCCGGCGATCGGACACGTGCTTGGCGGTGGCGGGCGCTATGACGAGCTGCTGAGGCGCTTCGGTGTGGACCTGCCCGCGGCGGGCTTCGCTCTCTATCTGGAGCGGGTCCACGTCGCCCAGATGGAGGAGGAGTCGCGGCGGGGGGGCTCAGCGTGAGCGACGGGGTCGCGGGTATGGCCGGGGCCAAGCCGGACGGGCCGCTGAAGCTGGCGGTGCCGCGCGGCGCCCTGCTCGAGGACACCCTCGACGTGCTCGACGCCGCCGGCGTCGACGCCGCCGCGGTCCGCGGCGAGTCGCGTGCCCTGATCTTCCCCGGGGATGAGATCAGCCTGGTGACGATGCGCCCCTCCGACGTGCCGACCTATGTCGAGGCCGGCGCCGCCGACGTCGGCATCACCGGCAAGGACGTGCTGCTGGAGCAGTCGGACCGGATGGTCTACGAGCTGCTCGACCTCGGCTACGGGCGCTGCCGCATGGTGCTCGCCGGGCGCAAGGGAGACGAGAGCCTCGGCGAAGCGCAGCGGCGGCTGGGGATGATGCGGATCGCGACAAAGTATCCGCGGATCGCCGAACGCCACTTCGAGTCCACCGGCCGCCAGGTCGAAACGATTGAGGTCAAGGGCTCGATCGAGCTGGCGCCGCTGATCGGGCTCGCCGACGGCATCGTCGACTTGGTCGCCACCGGTCGCACCCTGGATGAGAACGACCTCGAGGTGCGCGAGGAGATCGTCGAGTGCACGGCGCGCTTCGTCGCCAACCGGGTCGCCCACAAGCTGCGCGCGAAGGAGATCGACGAGTTGACTGCGAAGTTGCGCGAGGCGACCGCGCGATGAGGGTGCGGCGGTTCGAGTGGGAGGGGTCGGGGGCGACGGTCGCTGCAATCCGCCGCTGGGCCTCGGCGGTCGCGAGATGAAGGTGGAGCGATTTGAGTGGGGCGATGCCCGCGCGGTAAAGAACTCGATCCGTCACTGGGCGACCGGGGTACGCCTGCCACCAGATGTCGAATCGATCGCGGTAGATGTCTTGAAGGAAGGCGACGCCGCCGTCCTCGCGCTCACGGCCCGGCTGGACGCAACCGAGCAGCCGCCCGACTCGCTTCGCATCCCGGGCGAGGAGGGCCGGCATGCGCTCGCCGGCCTTGCCCCCGACATCCGCAGATCGCTCGAACTGGCCGCCGCCAACATTCGCGCCGTAGCGCTGGCTCAACTCGGGGGCGCAACTCAAGAGGTGGATCTTCCTCAGGGCCAGAAGGTGACGCTACGCGACGTCCCGGTGCGCGCCGCCGGGATCTACGCGCCGGGCGGCCGGGCCGCCTATCCATCCAGCGTTCTCATGTGCTGCATCCCTGCACAGGTCGCGGGTGTCGAGAGAGTCGCGCTTGCCTCACCGCCTGGCCCCGCCGGCCGCGTGCATCCGCTGATCCTCGCCGCCGCGGCGCTCTGCGAGGTCGATGAGATCTACGCGATGGGTGGCGCCCAGGCAATCTTCGCGCTTGCCTATGGCACTGAGACGATTGATCCGGTGGACGTGGTGGCCGGGCCCGGCAACGCCTGGGTACGAGAGGCGAAGCGGAGCGTATCCGGCGAAACCGGGATCGACTCGCTCGCCGGACCTTCCGAGCTGATGCTTATCGCCGGAGCCGGCACCAACCCGGAGTGGGCCGCATTCGACATTTGCGCACAGGCCGAGCATGGGGACAGCGGACCGCTGATTGCTGTCTCCGTCGACGGAACCGTCCTCGATCGCATCGCGGCGACGACCGAACAGATCGCGGCAGAGCACCCGGCAATGGAGGAGGCGCCGCTGGCGCTGGTCCAGGCGCCCGACCTCGATGCCGCAATCGACCTCGCCAATGCCTTCGCCCCCGAGCACCTCGAGCTGCTCGACGAGGACGCCGCGCTGCTCGCCGAGCGGGTCACGACCGCCGGCTGCGTCTTCGTTGGCCCCTGCGGCGCCACCGCCTTCGGCGACTACGTCGCCGGCTCCAACCACGTGCTGCCCACCGGCGGCGCCGGGCGCTTTTCCGGCCCGCTCGGGCCGGATGTCTTCCGCCGCAAGATCGCCACCGTGGAGGTCTCGGGGCGAGCCGCGGCGAAGCTCGCCCCACACGTAAAGGCGCTCGCCGAGGCCGAGGGCTTCCCCGTCCATGCCGAGTCGGCGATGATTAGAACCGGAGATGCCTGACCGGAGCAGACGATGACGAGAACCGCGAACAGAGAGCGCAGCACCGCCGAGACCAAGATCCGGCTCTCGCTGGATCTTGACGGCGGCGAGGCCAGCGCCGAGACCGGCGTCGGATTCCTCGACCACATGCTCGACCTGCTCGCCCGCCACGGGAAGCTGGGGCTGGTGGTCGAGGCGAGCGGCGACCTCGAGACCGGCGCCCACCACACCGTGGAGGACGTCGGCATCGTGCTTGGCCAGGCGCTCGACGAGGCGCTCGGAGACCGGAGCGGCATCCGCCGCTACGGCTCGGCGCTGGCGCCGATGGACGAGTCTCTGGCCGAGTGCGCGATCGACATCTCGGGGCGGCCTCTGTGTGTCTTCGACGCCGACCTGCCCGCGACTTCGATCGCCGGCTTCGACACTGAGCTCGCCGAGGAGCTCTTTCGCGCCGTGGCGAACAACGCCAAGCTGACCCTGCACGTCTCGATCCGCTACGGCGCCAACGCCCACCACATGATCGAGGCCTGCTTCAAGGCCTTCGCGCGGGCGCTCCGGGTGGCGGTATCCGTCGACCCGGATGAGCGCGGCGTGCCGTCGACCAAGGGGACGCTGAGCCAGTGAGCGCGGCGGCGACCCGACCTGCATATCCGATTCTTCGTGAGGGAGCGAAGCGCGGGGCGATCTCATGACGGCCCGAATCTGCATCCTCGATTACGGCATGGGCAACCTGCGCTCGGTCGAGAAGGCGCTCGAGCACGTCGGCGCCACCGCGACGATCGCCAACGACCCGGAGACGGTCCGCGCCGCCGACGGTCTGATCCTGCCCGGGGTCGGCGCCTTTCCGAAGGCGATGGAGCGTGTGCGCGAGCGGGGGCTCGACGAGCTGATCGGCGAACGCCGCGATGCCGGCGTGCCGATCCTCGGCATCTGCCTCGGCCTGCAACTGCTCTTCGAGTCGACCACCGAGCTGGGCGGGGCGGCCGGCATCGGCCTGCTCCCCGGCGGCGTGACGGCGCTGGAGGCGGATGGCCTCAAGGTCCCGCACATCGGCTGGTCGCCGGTGCGTTGGGAGAAGGAGTCGCGCCTCACCGAGGGGATCGAGAGCGAGACGCCCTTCTACTTCGTCCACTCCTTCACCCCGCGGCCGCGATCCGGCGACCTGCTCGGCAGCGCCGCCTACGGCGCCCGTTTCGCCTGCGCGGCGGAGCGCGACAACGTCTTCGGCGTCCAGTTCCACCCCGAGAAGTCGAGCGCGGCCGGCCTGCGACTGCTCGCCAACTTCGCCGGGGTCTGCTCCGCCGTGCCGGCATCGGCCGGCTGACGGCCGTGATCCTCTACCCGGCGATCGACATCCGCGGCGGCCAGGCGGTGCGGCTGCTGCAGGGCGATTATGAGCGGGAGACCGCCTACGACGCCGATCCGGTCGATGCGGCGATGCGTTGGGCCGGCGAAGGCGCCGAGTTCCTCCACGTCGTCGACCTCGATGGGGCAAGGGCGGGCGAGCCGCGGAACCTGGAGGCGGTGCGGCGGATCGCGGCGACGGTACCCTGCCCGATCCAGGTTGGCGGGGGGCTGCGCGATTCGCAGGCGGTTCGCGAGGTGCTGGACGCCGGGGCGGAGCGGGTGGTCATCGGGACGGCTGCATTGAAGGACCCTGAGTTCCTGAACGCAATGATCGAGGCGCATGGCGACCGAGTCGTCGTCTCGGTCGATGCTCGCGAGGGTCGCGTGGCATTAGAGGGCTGGACTGAGGCAGGTGAGGAGGGGGTGGTCGAGGCCGTCGCGGCGCTCGGCGAGCAGGCCGTGGCGAGGTTTCTCTGCACCGCGATCCAGATGGACGGGACCATGGAGGGACCAGCGCTCGGTGAGCTGACGCAAATTGCCGCGGCAACCGAAGCCCAAGTGATCGCCTCCGGCGGCATAGGTGACCTGGCGCATCTTGAATCCCTGGCCCACGAGGCCCCACCCAACATCGAGGGCGCGATCGTCGGCCGATCCCTCTACGAGCGCAAGTTCACCGTAGTCGAAGGCATCGCCGCATTGGCTCGGACTTGATCATCCAGGCGTGCGGGGTCGTGGAATCAACCATCTAGGCTGTGGGCATGGTCCTGAAGCGCGTCATTCCCTGCCTTGACGTCGATGCCGGCCGTGTCGTCAAGGGGACCAACTTCGTCGGCCTGCGCGATGCGGGCGATCCGGTCGAGCTGGCCGAGCGCTACGACGCCGAGGGCGCCGACGAGCTGGTCTTCCTCGACATCACCGCATCGCACGAGAAGCGCGAGACGATCGTCGAGCTCGCCCGCCGCACCGCCGACAACGTCTTCATCCCCTTCACGATCGGCGGCGGCATCCGCTCGGTGCAGGATGCGCAGGCGGTGCTCGACGCCGGCGCCGACAAGGTCTCGGTCAATTCCTCGGCGCTGGCCCGCCCTGAGCTGCTTACCGAGCTCGCCGGCCACTTCGGCGCCCAGTGCGTGGTGATCGCGATAGACGCCAAACGGGAGGACATCGGCTGGGGCGTCTACGTCAACGGCGGCCGCAAGAGGGTGGAGGGCCGCGAGGCGGTCGCCTGGGCGGAAGAGGCGGTCGAGCGCGGGGCGGGGGAGGTGCTGCTGACCAGCATGGACCGCGACGGCACCAACGACGGCTACGACATCGAGCTGACTCGCGCAGTCGCCGAGGCCGTCTCGGTACCCGTGATCGCCTCCGGCGGCGCCGGCACGCTCGAGCACCTCAGCGAGGCGATCACCGAGGGCCGCGCCGATGCCGTCCTCTGCGCCTCGATTTTTCACTACGGGACCTACAGGGTGCGCGACGCCAAGCAGCGCCTGGTGGCGGCCGGGATCCCTGTGCGTCAGTAGGTGGCCCGGGTGTTCCTCGCCCGGACAATCGCCAGTCTGATCAGACCGGCGATTTGAGTATCCGCCCGTCCGAGGAGGATGTCCGGATCCCTGCTGGGCTCCCAGCCCGGTTGAGGGGTTGCGTTGCGGACCATGGCGGAGCCCGAACGCCGCGCCCGCGCGGTCGACCCTTGACTCGCTGTGCGGTTCAAAGCCCGACCGCGGTCGCTGCCACCGGAGGATGAGACAACGATCACGATCACAATCGCCGCGAACGTAACGACGACGGCGCTCCCGACAAGCGTCCGCCGCCGCAACAGCTGGCGCCGCCGTCGCTCCCGCCTCGCTTTGCGCTCGTCGACCATCCGGGAAGGCGATCATGGTACGGATGCCGATGACCGTGAAGCCGATCGATGACCTGAGCGACGCCTTGTACAGCGCCTATCCGGAGCTGGTCGCCGTGCATGACCTGGCCGCAGGCAGACCGGTGTATCTGGTCGGCGGCGCCGTCCGCGACCTGCTGCTCGGCCACGGGAGAGCCGACATCGACCTGGTGATCGAGGGCAATGCCGCGGCACTGGCCACGAGGCTCGGCGGCGAGGTGGTCGAGCACGAGCGCTTCGCCACCGCCAAGGCGCAGCTCGGCGAGCACGAGGTCGACATCGCCGCGGCGCGGGCCGAGACCTATCCACGTCCGGGCGACTTGCCCGAGGTCGAACCTACCGCCGGCATCGCTGACGATCTCGCCCGTCGCGATTTCACGATCAACGCGATGGCGATCCCCCTGCAGCGCGATCCGGAGTTGATCGATCCCCACCGAGGGCGCGAAGATCTCGAAGCGGGCTTGCTCCGGGTCCTGCACTCGCGTTCGTTCGAGGACGACCCGACCCGGGCGCTGCGCGCCGCTCGCTACGGCGCACGGTTCGGCTTCGAGCTCGAGCCGGAGACCGCGGCGCTGATCCGCGCGGCGGATCTGGGCGCCGTCTCCGCGGATCGGCGCCGAGCAGAGCTGCTGCGGCTCGCAGCCGAGCCCGAGGCGGCACGCGGCTTCGAGCTGCTCGGCGAGTGGGGCCTGGTCGATCTTCGCGCCGAGGGAGTGGCGCTGGCCGCGCGGGTGGCCGAGCTGCTCGCTTCGCCGCCCTGGCAGGGGGTCGCGCCCAGGGATCGGGCGCTGCTGGCGGCGGCGCTCGGACCTCCCGGCGGCGAGGAGGACCTGGTCGCGGCGCATCCGCAGAAGCCCTCGCTGGCGGTGGAGATGGCGGACCGCCGCGAACCGGTCGAGCTGGTCCTGGCACGGGCGCTCGGCGCCGAGTGGCTGGACCGTTACCTGCTGGGCTGGCGCCAGGTCGCACTGGAGATCGGCGGCGAGGATCTCCTCGCCGCCGGAGTGCGGCAGGGGCCGGCGATCGGCCGTGGCCTGAAGGAGGCGCTGATACGCAAGCTCGACGGGGAGATCTCCGGTCGCGAGCAGGAGCTGCGGGTCGCCGTGGAAGCGGCGAGGTGGGCTGCCCCCTGATGGAGTGGCGGCGGGCCGATGGCGTCGAGTGGCTGGAGGCGCGGCTACCCGACGCCCACGTTGCCTTCACGACCCGGGCCGGCGGGGTCAGCCAGGCGCCCTACGACAGGCTCAACCTGGGCATCCTCACCAAAGATGATCGCCGATCGGTGCTCGAGAACCGCCGCAGGCTCGCGGCGGCGCTCGGTCACGAGCCGCAGCAGATCGCGATCGGCCGCCAGGTGCATGGCGCAGAGCTCGCCGTCCACGCCGGCCCGCAGAGCCCGAGTTGGTTCGCTCAACCCGGCGACGGGATCCCGGCGGTCGATGGCCACGTCGTCGTCGAGCCCGGCCTGGCGGCCCTCGTCTTCGTCGCCGATTGCCTGCCGGTGGCACTCGCCGGCCCAGGCGGCGTGGCGATGCTGCATTGCGGCTGGCGTGGCCTGGCTGCGGGCATCGTCGCCCGCGGCGCCGCGGCGATCGGCGCCACCGACGCGGCGATCGGCCCCGGGATCGGACCTTGCTGCTACTCGGTGGGCGAGGAGGTGCTGGGCGCCTTCGCCGGGCTGGGCGACGGCGTCGCCGCCGGCAGGATGCTCGACCTGACCGCAGCCGCCCGGCGACTCCTGCGCGAGGCTGGGGTCCAGCGGGTTGCGGCGGCCGGCCTCTGCACGAGCTGCGAGCAGAACCGCTTCTTCTCCCACCGCCGCGACGCCGGCCGCACCGGGCGCCAAGCGGGACTTGTCTGGCTCGACGGCGAGGCCGGCTGAGATGGCGGGCCTGATCCACGGTCTCGACCCGGCCAAGATCGCCGCCAACCTGGCGCGGGTCCGCGAGCGCGCCGGCCCAGGGGTGGAGATCCTCGCCGCGACCAAGTACGTGCCGCTGGAGGAGATGGGCGCCCTGGCCGAGGCCGGCGTCGAGCTGGTCGGCGAGAACCGCCTGCAGGAGATGGAGGCAAAGCACGAGCAATGGGGTGACACCTTCACCTGGGACTTCATCGGCAACCTGCAGAGCCGCAAGGTGAAGCGGCTCCTGCCGCTCTGCCGGCTGATCCACTCCGTCGCCACCGAGTCGGCGCTGGAGCAGTTGGGGCGTCACGGCGGTCCCCAGACCGAGATCCTGGTCGAGGTCAACGTCGCCGGCGAGGAGGGCAAGGCCGGCATCGCGCCGCGGGATCTGAGCGCCTTTGTCGAGCGCTGCCCTGTGCGGGTCGCGGGCCTGATGACGATGCCCCCGTTCAGCACCGACCGCGAGGATTCGCGACCTCACTTTGCCCGCCTCGCCGAGCTGGCGGCGGACCATGGCCTGACCCGGCTCTCGATGGGGACCTCGCAGGATTGGCCCGTGGCGGTCGATGAGGGGGCTACGACAATCCGCCTCGGAACGGCCCTTTATGTCTAGGCTTTCGGCCGGCAGGTCCGGTCGCGGGACGGGTGCGCCCGCCTCACCCGGCAGACATCCCCGTCTCCACACCACCCGCCGGAGAAGGCCATAATTGGTAAAGGAATCGGTCCACCCGGGCCGAAAGAGCCGAAAAGCATGGCACTACGCGATACCTGGCATAAAGCGCTGGTCTACTTCGGACTTGCGGAAGAGCACGAGTACGGTCCCGAATACGAGGAAGACTTCGCCGACGGCTCAGAGGAGGAAATCGAGGCTCGTCGCGAGTCCGGACAGGTGAGACGGCTGCCAACCTCGCGTCGCTCACGCCGCGACGAGATCGACGACATCTTCGCCGACGACGAGCCGATCTCCGCCTCGCGCACCCGCACCCTGCGGCCGGTCGGCGGCGACTCCGACGTCAAAGTCCATCTCGTCATTCCGCGCAACTTCAACGACGCCCAGCAGGTCGCCGACCAGTTCAAGCGGTCGGTGCCGGTGATCCTCAACCTGCAGACCACCGACCATGAGCTCTCCAAGCGGATGATCGACTTCTGCTCCGGCCTGACCTACTCGCTCGACGGCGGCATGCAGCGGATCGCCGAGAAGATCTTCCTGCTCACCCCGCGCAACGTCGAGGTGTCGGCTGAGGAGAAGGCGCGGCTGCTCGACAAAGGCTTCTTCAACCAGTCCTAGCCGGGCGTTCCCAGCCCGAGCACCGGACATGACGCCGCGCCCAACCGGGCCACCCACCCTCCCCTTCGAGGCACGGTTAGGCTGCGGGGCGTGATCGTCGGATTCTGTGGAGCCGGGAGCATGGCTGCCGCCATGGCGCGGGGTTGGGCCGGTGAGGTCGACTCGATCCTGTTCACGGACTCCGGGTCCGGGCGGGCCGGGGAGCTGGCTGCGGAGCTTGGGGGCGAGGCGCTCGGGTCGAATGCGGAGCTGGCTGAGCGGGCTGATCTGGTTGTGCTTGCGATGAAGCCAGCGAAGCTGGATGAGGTGGCCACAGAGCTGGGGGCTGCGAAGACCGTCGTCTCACTTCTCGGCGCTACGCCGCTGGAGACGGTGCAGGCGGCCCTCCCGGCGGCCGAGGTGGCCCGGGTCATGCCGAATGTCGCCGTCGAGGTGCGGCGTGGGGTGCTCTGCGTCGCCGGCTTTGCCCGGCCTGAGGTTCGGGAGCTGCTCGAGGTGCTTGGACATGTGGTCGAGCTGCCGGACGCTCAGTTCGACGCCGCCACCGCCGTGGTCGGGTGTGCGCCTGCCTACCTGGCGCTTGCCGTCGAGGCGATCGCCGATGCCGGGGCCGCGGATGGGCTCGATCCGGGGTTGGCTCGGGAGCTGGTTGTGGCGACCACCGCGGGGACGACTGAGCTGTTGCGGATCCGTCATCCCGCCGATGTGCGCAAGGCGGTTGCCTCGCCTGGCGGGAGTACCGAGGCCGGACTGGAGGCGCTCGAGCGGGAGGGGGCGCGAGAGGCGTTCGGGGCCGCTGTGCGGGCTTCCCTGGAGAGGATGCGGGGATGATCCTGCTTGCGATCGCCCGGGGCGATGTCGCCGATTACGTCGCTGCGCTCTTCCTCATCTACATCATCCTGATCCTGATCAGGGTGCTGATGTCGTGGATACCGCGCATGCCCTACAACCCGGTGCTGCGGGCGGTGCTCGACTTCGTCGTCGAGACCACCGACCCCTACCTCAACATCTTCCGCCGCATCATCCCGCCGATCGGCGG
>Ga0075530_1000942_pt1 | contig 13791 bp, 13 predicted proteins | sample NGEPerD_2_FD_75101 | JGI IMG/M metagenome (GOLD analysis project Ga0075530, IMG submission 75101) | Arctic peat soil microbial communities from the Barrow Environmental Observatory site, Barrow, Alaska, USA - NGEE PermafrostL1-D | ecosystem: Environmental > Terrestrial > Soil > Wetlands > Peat ...
AGCAATAATATTTTTTGTAATTTTTGTTCTTTTAAGCGGATATATTGCTAAGTTTTTAAATTTAACTTCTGCTTTTCCATTGATAATTTTGGGGGCCGGATTTTTATTTAGTTTTTCAAATTCTATTAATTTAGGTATTCTTCAGGGCCTGCAGAAATTTAAAGAATTATCCATTATTTCTATAATTTCGGTTTTTCTTAAAATATTATTTGCAATTTTATTAATTAAATTTGGTTTTGCAATAAACGGAGCGGTTGGGGCTGTTGTCTTGGCTGGTTTAATTGGTTATCTCATTTCTTTTTATTCCTTAAAATTCTTATTCAAACAAAAAAAAGAAGAAATAGAAACGAAAGAAATTTTTCGATATTCTTTCCCGGTCTTTTTTATTATTTTATTTACAACCTTGCTTTGTAACGTAGATATCATTTTAGTTAAACATTTTTTCTCAGCTCAAATTGCCGGGGAATACGGCGCCCTGGCAATACTTGGTCACATTATCTTTTTTATGGCAGGACCGATTGAGGCGGTAATGTTTTCTATGGCAGCTCATGCCCACAGCAACAATACTAATCCAACCGAAGTTTTTAAAAAAACCATTCTCCTGGTTAGCGTTATTGGTTCTGTAATTTTGCTTTGTTATTTTATTCTCCCGGGTTTTATAATTAAAGTTTTAATTGGCGCTAAATTCTTATTTATTGGCAAATATTTGGGCTGGTTCGGTATAGCTATGTTCTTGTATTCCTTAGTAAGTCTTTTCACTAAATATTTTCTTTCCATTGGGAAAACTAAATGTGCCTATTTGGTTGGGATAGGAGCGATATTGCAGGTAATTTTAATCTTCATTTTTCACACTAACTTATGGCAAATTATCTGGATAATGAACGGGGTAATGCTCGTTATACTATTGCTATTAACTTTTTATTATTTTAAAATGAGTAGATATGAAAGGTAAAAAACAAATTGTAGCAGTTAGCGGATATTTTAATCCAATACACGTTGGCCATCTTAAATTACTCGAAGAATCTAAAAAACTAGGAGATCATTTAGTAGTGATAGTTAATAACGACTCGCAGGTAAAATTAAAAGGAAGTGTTCCTTTTATGCCTGAAAAAGACAGGGCTGAAATTATTAGCGCTATTAAATGGGTAGATGAAGTCTTTATTTCAATAGATAAAGATAAATCAGTGTGCGAATCATTGAAAGTAATTAATCCTGATATTTTTGCAAATGGCGGTGATAGGAATAAAGGCAATGTTCCGGAGGCCAAAGTATGCGAAGAATTTAATATTAAAATGGTTGATAATATTGGAGGGAATAAACTTCGTTCAAGCTCGATCTTAATTAAGGAGGCAACTAAATCAAAAAATTAATTTATGAAGATTCTTTGGTTTACATGGAAAGATAAAAAAAATCCTTTTTCTGGCGGTGCTGAAATCGTCAATGAAGAATTGGCAAAAAGATTAGTCCAGGACGGTAATGAAGTTATATTGATTGTGGCTGGCTTTAAAGGGGCATTGAGCGAAGAGATTATCGATGGATACAAGATTATTCGACTTGGTGATTGTTGGACAGTTTATTGGCAAGCCTATAAATATTATAAAAAACATTTCATCGGTTGGGCCGACTCGGTAATTGACGAAGTAAATGCAGTTCCCTTTTTCTGTAAATTTTATGTTAAAGAAAGAAATATTATTTTAAGTTATCAACTTTGTAGAGAGATTTGGTTCTATCAGATGTTCTTTCCTTTAAATCTTATTGGGTATTTGATAGAACCAATATATCTATGGTTACTTAGAAAAAACTATGTTTTAACAGAGTCTGAGAGTACAAAAAAAGATTTTCAAAAATATGGTTTTAAAAATGACAAAATATCAGTATTTCCGATTGGATTAGAGATAGGTCCCATATCAGAGGAAGAATTTAATAATCAAAAAAAAGAAGAAAATTTTACCATTTTATATCTTGGAACTATAAGAAATATGAAGAGACCAGATCAGATAATTAAAGCTTTTGAACTTGCCAAGAAAGATATAAAAAATTTAAAATTATGGATTGTTGGTGGAGGTGGTGGAAGATATTTTGAAAAGATAATGTTGTTAATTGATACTTGTAAATATAAAAATGATATAACATGTTTTGGCAAGGTTGATAATTATAAAAAATTAGAAATTATTAAGAAATGTCATTTAATTTGTGTAACCTCAGTAAAAGAAGGTTGGGGAATAGTGGTTACAGAAGCTAATTCGCAAGGAACACCAGCTGTAGCTTATAATGTAGATGGATTAAGGGATTCGGTGAAGAATAATGTAACAGGAATAGTCTGTCAGCAAAATACTCCTAAAAATTTAGCAACAAATATTGTTAATTTATTGGATAATAATAATAAAGAAAGGTATAATAAATTAAGAAAAGAAGCTTGGGAATGGAGCAAACAATTTAATTATAATAATTCTTACGAGCAATTTATTAAAATAATAAATAAAATTTAATTTAATTATATGAAAACAGCATTAATTACGGGTATATTAGGACAAGATGGACCATATTTAGCCAAACTTTTATTAGAAAAGGATTATAAAGTTTACGGATTAATAAGAAGATGCTCGAATCCTAACTTTTCTAATTTAGATTATTTGGGAGTAACAAATAAAATTGACTATGTACAAGGAGATATGACCGACGAGTGTTCCTTAATAAATATCATAAAAAACATTAGGCCCGAGGAAGTATATAATCTTGCCGCGCAATCATTTGTCGCCGCTTCCTGGGATCAAGCAAAGCTAACGACCGAAGTGAATTCGCTGGGAGTCTTATATTTATTAAATGCCATTAAGCTATTCTCTCCTGTCACTAAATTTTATCAGGCTTCAACCTCAGAAATGTTTGGCAATAGCAGTATTAATGGGCTGCAAAATGAAGAAACCCCCTTTCACCCTCGAAGCCCCTATGCGATTTCTAAGCTTTACTCCTATTGGATGACCAATAATTTTAAGGAGAGCTACGGGATGTTTTGCTGTAATGGAATTCTTTTTAACCACGAAAGTCCAATCAGAGGCAAAGAATTTGTTACCAGAAAAATAACTGACGGCATTGCCAAAATTAAATTGGGATTAGCAAATGAAATAAGATTGGGAAATTTAGACAGCAAGAGAGACTGGGGTTTTGCTGGTGATTATGTAGAAGCTATGTATTTAATGATGCAACAAGAAAAATCGGATAACTACATGATTTCAACTGGCATTACCCATTCTATTAGAGATTTTTGCGAAACAGCATTTAATTATGTTGGTATTTCTGATTGGGAAAAATATATTGTAATAGACCCACAATTCAAAAGACCAGCTGAATTATTTACTTTACAAGGCAAATCAGATAAAGCTAAAAATGTTTTAGGTTGGGTACCTAAAGTTAAATTTGAAGAATTAGTTAAAATGATGATTGATGCTGATTTAGAAAGATTAAAAAATAGAATTTGAGAAAAATTACCGTGATTTTGTAAAAATTTAAGCTTATTTATGGACAACTTTGAATCATCTCTGACGCATATGCAGGGGGATTATAAAAAATTGATTTCCGTTATCATTCCGATTTACAACGAGGAAGAGAATATTCCCGTGTTAATGACGGAGTTTATAAAGGTTTTTTCCGCATTGCCGAATTATCGTGTGGAATTTATTTTTGTCAATGATGGCAGTACCGATAATTCTTGGCAGAAAATTGAAAAACTTGCGCAAGGAGACGAAAAAATCAGGGGTATCTCTTTTAGCCGTAATTTCGGTCATCAAGCAGCAATTGAAGCAGGTCTGAAAGCAGCTTGTGGAGAAGCAGTTATCATGATGGATGGAGATCTTCAGCATCCACCAGCAATCATTCCTGAACTTATCAAAAATTGGGAAAAAGGGTTTTATGTTGTAAACACTAAAAGATTAAAGACGTCAAATGAATCACTTCTTAAGCGTGTAACTTCAAAATTTTTCTATTGGTTTATTAATAAAGTATCAGATATTCGCCTTGATCAAGGTTCTGCAGATTTCAGGCTGTTGGACCGGAAAGCCGTTTCAGAACTTGTCAAACTCAAGGAAAAAGACAAATTTTATCGTGGCTTAGTAAAATGGCTCGGATTTCAGGTTGCGTTTGTCGAATACGATGCAAAACAGCGTAAATCTGGGAAATCTTCCTATACTTTGAAAAAGATGCTAACTTTTGCCAGGATCGGCATCACTTCCTTCAGTATGCTGCCGATGAAGATAATAATTTTTATTGGTTCGTTCTTATTTTTCGGAGGCACATTAGTTTTCCTGGTTATGCTTTATTATAAATATTTCATCAATAATGGCGAATTCAGCGGAACGGCGATCTTAGCAGCTTTCATAATTTTGAATAATGGAATAATAATCATTTTAATTGGCATTAATTCTGTTTATCAGATGACGATGTTTAAAGAACTTAAAAATCGACCGAATTATATTATCGAAGAAACCACTAATTATAACCGAAATGAATAGAGAGATTGGTTTTATCACAATTTATCCTTCCCAAGGATCAAAACATTCCCAGGAAAGCGCTTTGGCGTGGTATACCAAGGGTTTGTTATTGGGAATAGACAAGAATAGGCACCAGAAATTGGTCGTTTTTTCCAATATTAAAAATAAAAAACAGACTTTCACAGATAGAGAAATAGAAATCAATGAATGCTGGAAAAGAGGAGAGTATCTGTTTATCAAAGAGATTATTGCGGAAATAAAAAAATATCAAGGACTGAAAGTCATCCATTTTCAGCATGAGTTTAATCTTTTTGGAGGTCCAATTTCAATTTTGCTCTACCTTTTTCTTTTGCATAGAATCAAAAAGCTGGAAAAAAAAATTGTTGTGACTTATCATGGAGTAATCTCGCCCAGGGTCATAGAAGGAAATTTCAATGAAATAAACCAAATCAAACTTCCCAATTTTTTGATTCGGATTTTTTTTGGCACTATCTATCGCTGGAGCCGAAGATATATAGATCAGGTTATTGTCCATGAAAGATGTTTCAAAAATATTTTAACGGAAGAATATAATTTTGGAAGTGATCAGGTCAAAGTGATTCCGATTGGAGTAGATGAGATTAATTTCAAGTTAACCCAAGAGGAAGCTAGGAGAAAACTGAATATTCCGTTGGATAAAAAAGTCCTCCTGTTTTTCGGTTTTTTGGCTGGCTACAAAGGAATTGATTTGTTATTGGAAGCTTTTCAAAAGCTCAAACCGGAAGAATACTTTCTTATTTTGGCCGGTGGAAAGCCCAAGAGAGTGGAGAATAATCGAGAATATAATGAATGGTACAATTCTTTGATTAAAAGATTTGATGAGCTTCCTAATGTCTTGAGAGCGGGCTTTGTTTCGGATCAAGATATTGAAGCTTATTTTCAGGCGAGTGATGTTTTGGTGATGCCGTATTTTCAAATCTTGTCTTCCAGCGGCCCGATGTCGCTGTCTATCGCGCACCAAAAACCTTTTTTGGCCAGCGATGTTTTTCAAGAGGTAGTGCCGAAACCAGAGATGATTTTTCAAAGAAATCCTCAGGCGATGGCAAACAAAGTAGAAGAATTTTTTCAAAACAAGCATAAATTCGATAATTATATCCAATCTTTAAGGGAAGAGAGGTTGTGGAAAAAGATTGGGGAGAAAACTTTTAAAATTTATGAAAATTTGATTGAAAACGCGGTTTAAACTAATTATTTGAACAAATTTTATGTCTAAGAGATGGATTTATTTTAAAGCCAAAGTTACGGCAATCGTCTGGCTTTTCAAGAAACTGGGATTTATTTTGAGTTGCAAGATTTTTTTTAATATTTTACGCGATAATTCAAAGGAGTATTTGATTGAATTTAGCTTTAATAACAATAAAGTCAAAATGTTAATAAAAAGTGAAAGAACTGATTTAGCAATGCTCACGGAAGTTTTTTGCTTCCAGTCCTATGAAATCAGGAGAAAAATTAATCCTAAGTTGATTGTGGACGGCGGAGCTAACAAGGGAAGCACGGCGGTTTATTTTAGCATCAAGTATCCGGAGGCAAAGATTCATTGTTACGAGCCTAATATTGATTTAATTCCCGTTCTGAAAAAGAATATCGAATTGAACAAGATAGATGCTGAAATATTTAATGAGGCTTTGTCAGACAAAAGCGGTATGTTATTTTTTGAGAAAAATTCCAATCATCAATATTCTAAATTGACGAATAACAATACAGAAATAAAAGTGAAGGCAATTTCACTAACAGAAAAATATATAGGAAAAACTATTGATATTTTAAAACTTGACATAGAAGGGGAAGAGGAAAAAGTAATTAGTTCTCTAAATTTTATTGATCCCAATATCAATGTAATTATTCAGGAGATTCATTACGATAGGGTTAATTCTGAAAAAATATTTTCATTGCTTAAAGAAAATAATTATAAATTTGAAAATCCCTATTCTCAATATTATTATCTTAATTCTAAAGTGAAATATCCCATTTTATTAGCAATTCACTGTTAATCTTTATTTTTTTATTTAACAGCGAGATGGTGTATTTCTTAGTATAAATTACCAAAAAGCATATATGAAAATTTTATACATCTGCAATCGATTTCATCCTGCCTTAGGAGGCGTAGAAACTCATGTGTTTAATATTGCCAAGAGATTTATTAATAAAAAAAATTCTGTTGATGTCATATGTTCTGATATGGTAGCAATCAACTCAAGCGAGAAATTTAAGAATAAATCTGGAGAAATAGAAGGAATACATTTTGAAAGGTTTAGAAGCTTTAAAATTTTAGGACTAGATCCGGCTACAATTATTCCGTATTTGCCAGTTTTTCTTATTTTGAATGTTAGAAAATATGATATCGTTCATGCTCATAGTTATGGTTATTTTTCCTCGTGGGTACCAATTTTGATTTGCAAGTTGTTGAATAAAAAAATTATTTATACTCCCCATTATGCTGATGAAACTGTTCTGCCTAAAATTGTTAAGAAACTGTTTGACTTTTTGATTGCTGGATGGTCTTTTCGGATGGCTACAAAGGTCATTGCTCTTACGAGTATTGAAAAAGAGATTTTAATTAGAAAATTTAGAGTTAGTCCAAAGAATATAGTTGTTATTCCAAACGGAATCAGTTTGAACAAATATTCAAAAAATTCCTTTTCAGACAAAGAAAAAGAAGAAGTTTTGTCTAGAAATGGAATAAGAAATAAAAATAAAAATATAATCACTGTTTCCAGAATTGCCAAAAACAAGGGGCACATATATTTGCTAAAGGCGTTTGAGAAGGCCTCGGATTGCAATTTAATTATCATAGGCAAAGACTGGGGAGAGAAAGAACATTTAGTGAATTTTATCCAAGAAAAAAAAATACACAACGTCTTTTTTTTGGAAAATATTAATGATGTTGAAAAAAATAATCTGCTCAAATCAGCCGATGTGTTTATATTATCCTCTCTGGGCGGCGAGGCGTTTGGCATAGTATTGTTGGAAGCGATGGCCAATGGATTACCGGTCATTGCTTCGAATGTAGGTGGAATCAGGGATCTGGTACAGGAGGGAGAAAACGGGTATTTAGTGAAGTCTGGAGATGCGGAACAAATAAAAGAAAAGATAGATATCGTAATGAATAGCCAAAATTATTTATTCATGCAGAATTATTGCCGTGAATTTGCTTCTCAATATGATTGGAAAATCATTTACGATAAAATCAGTCAGCTATACCAAGACATTCTATACCAAAAATAGATATGAACTATATAAATAAAATAAAATATTTTTTCGTGGAGAAATTGTCAAATGACAGACATCTTATTTATCACATTCTTTTTGTCCTATTTGCTTTTCTTTTCATTGGAGTGTCTATTAATTTTCACTTTCTGACCCACTACATCAGTGGAATGGATACTTTTCAGTGGTTGAATTTTGATGGGTTTATGAAAAAAAGTTTATTTGTCTGGAATCCGGATTCATCCGGAAGCATTGAGCCCATGGCCTTCACACCATTTATTTATAATCTAATTTTAAAGGCGATAAAAACCCTGACCAACCATTTGATCCTAAGTATCAATATTTATTGGATGCTTTTCATTTATTTCTTACAAATTTCCTTTTTTTACTTTTATCGGATTTTTTTTAGTGGCAAGAAGGCTCTATTAGCTACCTTATTTACTTTCCTTAATATAAAGATAATAACTTCTCTTTATGCTCCGCTAGTTTTTGTAAATATAGCTTTAATAGCTTTTCCCTTGATGTTTTTTCTGTTACATTCTTATATTTTTAAGAAGAGATTTATCTATGCTTTCCTTTATATTGTTTTTCAGATCGTACTATTCCGGGTGCTTAATGTATTAATTATGGCAAATATTCTTGTGCCTGCGCTAATTTTCTTCTTATTCAAAAATCAAATTGTAGACAAGATGGATTTTTTCAAAAAAGTAGTTGTGATATGGGTACTTAGCTTTTTGGTCTGTTCGATGTCAATAATTAACCTAGGGGTTTCATTCCAAGATGTTTCAAATAATACCAACGTACAAGTTTATAATAAAACAAGTACGTTACCATTTTATACGGATCGGGATAGTTTGCTCAATCTTTTTAGGCTGACTAATCATTTTAGCCTGGCGGATGATAAGTCGGAATTCCCAGGCCTTGTTTATTTTAAATTTTCAAAACTTTATATGGAGTCCTGGTTTTTTATTACTATTTCCTTTCTGTTTTTTGGATTGCTTTTAGTGAATTTTATAAAAAACATAAAAGACAAAAAAATTATCGTGATAATGACTTGTCTAGTTTTTTTTATCTTCTTAGCCAAAACCCTGAACCCTCCTGGAGAATTTATCAATCAGTGGCTTTATTCCAGTAGTTTTTACGTGATGTTTTTTCGGTCTGGTTCTAAGTATTTTATGTATATGATTATGCCACTGGCGATTTTGGCGATTTTTTTGGGAAAGGTTAAATTCAGGCTTTTTTACCCGCTGATTCTTTTATATATATTTTCTCATGCCTTTTTAATATTTTTCTACGCCAGCCCGATGGAGAAATATTGGAATACGACTTTGCCTTCTGAATATTTAGCAACAGCCGCAAAGTTAGATTCTTTACAAGATGGAAATAAAATATTAATATTGCCGATTTCTCCCCGTCCTGGCGGAGAACAGTTCTATGATGATGGATATGCAGGTACCACTCGTTTAAGTCTGCTTTCTTCTAAAAACTTTGTTTCAAAAGGCGATGCAGTTTATAGAGGATCTGATAAATATAATAAAATTTTTAACTCCCTTATTGATGGAGTATATCGTATAAACTCTAGTATGATAGACTACAATGCCAGCCCTCTGAATTATCGTTATATTCTGATTGAAAAAGATGCCGTATATTATCCTAAATCGGATTTCAGCTCGACCATAAAAACAGCCAGCGAAATTGAAAAAAAATTGGATAAAGGGGTATGGGATAAAATTTTTGAGAATAATAATGATTCTTTGTATAAAATAAAAGACGGAATATTTGAAGGAAAAATTAATGTTTCTGATTCTAACTTGTCTTTTTCCAATATCAATCCTGTAAAATATAAATTACATATAACCGATCTGAAGAAAGCTGAAGATCTTTCTTTTATAGAAGCATTCCATAGTGGTTGGAAGATCTACCTTGAGCTAAATCCTGAAAATGAATGGTGTCAATCCGCGGAATATTTTGTGAAATCAAATGTCACCGAGTGCGAAAATAATCAAAAATTATTTGAGGGTAAGGACTTATCGTATCTTTGGAGAAAACCCATATTTGATAATACACATAGAATTGTTAATCAATATGCTAACAGTTGGACAATTGATCCCGAATACATAAAACAAAATTTTCCCAAGGAATACTATAAAGAAAATCCTGACGGTAGCATTGATGTAGAAATGACACTCTATTTTAAGACCCAAGGCTATTTTTATTTAGGATTATTTGTAAGTGGTATAACCATTATAGGTTGTATGATATATTTGTTGTATGACAGGCGAAACAAAAAAGATGCTTAAAAAGAGATGTTTACTAATTATTTTTTATCATGTATAGCTTATGAATTATAAAATTGTAGTACCAGAATTAGTATCACTAGAAACAAGCCTTGATAGGGTCAGAGGTTTTTATTTGTTAAAGAAACTGAACTATTTTGGTAATTCAAAAAATAAATTGAAATTTCATTTCAAGGTCGCAATTGATGACAAAATTAAAGTGCCTTCAGGCTATGACTTTAGAAACAGTCGTTACCAGGTAAAAAATAATATTTGGACATATAATTTATCTAAATTCGGATTAAAATTTACTTTCCAGTATGATTATTTTAAAAAGGATTTCAGGTATAGCCCTATGATGAATAAAATTCCGATCAGGTTAAATTGGACCTATCCTATTGGGGATCATATAGCAGATTTAATCAATCTAGACCTTTTTCTAAACAAGGTAGTTATTTTAAATGGAATTGCCTTTAGGCTGAAAGGAAAAATTTATGTTTTTTGTGCACCTAGCCAAAACGGAAAAACTATTTTTTTAAAGAGAAATAAAGAAACAATTGAGGAAATAATCAGTGATGATTACGTGGCAGTTGATTTGATAAATAAAAAAGTAGCAAGCACTCCTTTACTAGGAAAAGGAAAAAACAAGCTATCAGAAAATTGGTATCCGGTTGAAAAAATAAATTTGCTTGTTAATTCAGTCAATGATGACAAACAAATAATTTTTACGGTACGAGAATTTGTAAAAATGAGCGCTACGAAATTTTTTAATAATATTTTTATTAAAAATTTAATTTTTTATTATCATTTAGAAAAAGAGATTGATGATATACTCGATAAAATAGCTTTATCAGATATTTTTGAAATTACCAACATAAAAAACTATGATTACGAACAACTCTTCAGAAGTTAAAAATCACTGGAACAAAATTGGGGATAACTATCAAAATTTTTGGCATTCACCGGCGCAAAAAATCATGTCGCAAGACGAAACCGGCTTTATAAAATGTCACATTTTAAATCGTTTTACAGATATTTTAGATCTTGGATGTGGTAACGGAAGGATTTTGGAAGCCCTAATCCAAAAATCTCGAAATGATTCAAATATTTATGGATTGGATATTTCTTCCAAAATGATTGAATATTGCAAGGAAAAATTTCAAAAAGAAAAGAAAATAAAAGAACTACAAGTCTTAGATGATAATCGAAATCTGGATGTTTATAAAAAAAAATTCGACTTGATAACATCAATTCGGGTTATGAAATATAATAAAAATTGGGAAGAAATGCTGTTGCAATTATTTGGTTTCCTAAATAAAGAAGGAATTATAATTTTTTCTATGCCCAATAGGGATGCAATTACGAGGTTTTTAAAAACAGACATTACGTATATCAGGGTAAGTCCGTCTTATATTAAAAAAATTGCTCACGAAAATAATATGAAAATTTTGGAAATTAGAGGTTTCAGTCGAATTCCAGACTTTCTTTACAATATCAATAATAGTTTCATTTCAAGGTTAATAGTTTTTGGAGAGAAATTATTAGGAGTTATCTTTGGAAAGTATTTTCTTTGTCGCGAAGTATTTTATGTTTTATCAAAATAATAATTATTTTTTTAAAATTTATGAAAAAATTTTTAGAAAAAATATGCGAAGATGCTCTAGGTTTAAATGAGGCTTTTGTTGTAAAATCGATAAAAAAATTTGGTCCGTTTGAGTCAATCTTAGATGTTGGATGTTGGAATGGAGAAAAAACTCTTGATTATGCAAAATCATGTGGAGCAAAGAAGATTTATGGGATTGAAGTTGTAAAAGAAATGAGCTATGAGGCAAGAAGAAAAGGAATATGTTAATGGGTGGACAATAGATTCTAAATATATTAAACAAAATTTTCCAAAAGAATACTACAAGGAAAATTTCGATGGCTCTATTGATATAGAATTAGTATTATATTTCAAACCGCAAAAGTATTTTTATTTGGGATTAGGGATCTCCGGAATAATTTTATTGAGTTGTATTGGTTATCTTGGTTGGTGTTTTGCGAGAAGTAGAAAAAGAAAAGAAGATGGAATAATAGATGGCGAAAATTAATATGAAGCAAAAAATATTACAATTAGTGCCTTATTTTACTGTTGTTTTGGCAATAACCGGAGTTTGGTTTTTTAAGTCGGGATATTTGTTTTTTACTGATATGAGTTGGGGACCGAATATGGTTCTGCCTGTCTGGACTTCAGCTGGGTTTTATTTATGGGCTGTCATTAAGGGGCTGAGTTTTTTAATTTCAGTTGATTTGTTAGAAAAATTATTTATCGCGGCGGTTTTAGGAGCAGTTTTATTTGGGGGATATAAAATTGCTCAAAATTTTACAAAAAACAAAGCCATTTTATTTTTGGGTTCGGCTTTTGCTTTATCCAATCCTTTTGTTTATGACCGTTTGATGTATGGGCAAGTCGGGATTATCTTGGGCTATGGTTTTTTTCTGGCAGCATTTGGATATTTAATTTCTTTCTATTTTGAGCCGTTAAATAAAAAGCAATTATTTTTGGGGAGTATTTTCACTGGGCTTTCAATATTGTTCGCTCCTCATTTTCTATTTTTTCTTGGGCTGACTTATTTTGTTTTCGGGATTTTGATTTTTTTAAAATTGTTTTCAGAAAAAAGAAAGAAAGATTTGTTGAAAGTTTCTCAATATTTTCTTTTGGGAGTTTTAATTGTAGTATTAATAAATTTTAATTGGATTTTTGGAGTAGTTACTGGGAGCTCCCAGACGGAACGTTTTGTCAAAGAGACAATCACGGAACAAGACTTAGAGGTATTTAAAACTTCCGGTTCTTCCGATTCTCAGGTTTTAAATAATGTTTTATTGATGTCAGGATTTTGGGGCAAAGATCAACATCGTTACGCTGATATAACAAAAAATGAAAAAAATTGGGGGAGAAGTTTCTATTTTTTGCTCCCTCTTATAATTTTGGGATTAATTTATAATTTTAAAGACAAGAAAAAAAGAGGATTGAACATTGGTTTAATTTCGATATATCTTGTGGCTTTTGTTTTGGCTTTAGGAATAGCTTTGCCAATAACCGCTAAAATCACCCTCTGGTTGTTTAACAATGTTCCATTTTATAAGGGTTTAAGAGAGCCACAAAAATGGGTGGCAGTGATGGTTGCTGTTTATGAGGTTCTGTTAGTCTGCGGCTTGACTGTTTTAAGTAAAAAGAAAGTTGTAGTAAAAAATAAAGAACTGCTGGCTTTTTTGTTAACTTTTGTAATTATATTGCAAGCCCCTTTAATGGTCTGGGGTGGAGCAGGTCAGGTAAGACCAACTGAGTATCCGAAAGATTGGTACGAAGTTGATAAATTAATTGTTCAAGAGACGAATTGTAAGAGCAAGATTTTGTTTTTACCCTGGCATTTGTACATGGGTTTTAATTGGATTGGTAGTATTGTTGCCAATCCTTCGGAAAAATTTTTTAAATGTCCTGTGATATATGGAAAGAATATGGAATTTGGAGGAATTTTTGGCCATAGCACCGATCCAGATGAAAGAGAAGTAGAGAAATGGGTTTTCAATGTTGGCAGAACTAATCTGTTAGAGGAAAATAAATTAAATATTTTTTATATTATTTTAGCCAAAGAAATTGATTGGCAAAACTATTTGTGGCTCGGCAATCATTCCAATCTAGAATTTGTTAAAGAAACAGAAAACTTAATTGTTTATAAAGTGAAAAACTATGAGAATAAATGAAAAACTCAAAACAATCTTTGAATTAGTTTTAGAACAAATTA
>Ga0075530_1000943_pt1 | contig 13771 bp, 13 predicted proteins | sample NGEPerD_2_FD_75101 | JGI IMG/M metagenome (GOLD analysis project Ga0075530, IMG submission 75101) | Arctic peat soil microbial communities from the Barrow Environmental Observatory site, Barrow, Alaska, USA - NGEE PermafrostL1-D | ecosystem: Environmental > Terrestrial > Soil > Wetlands > Peat ...
AGCCGTCGTCGCCGCGGATCCGCTGATCACCCCCGGCGCAGAACGCCTCGCCGCCGGCGCCGGTGAAGATGATCGCCCCGGCCTCGGTGTCGTCGCGGGCGCGGGTGAAGGCGTCGCGCAGCTCGGCCAGCGTCTGCGGGCGGAAGGCGTTGCGAACCTCGGGCCGGTCGATCGTGATCTTGGCGATCCCGCCGGCCTTCTCGTAGCGGATGTCGCCGTACTCGGCGGCGGCCTCCCACTCGATCGGCGCGTAGAGATCCTCCTCGGGCGGGGCTTCCTTGTGGCGTTGGGGCATGATGGGCACGATATCCGGCCGATGAAACTCGACGACTGGCTCGCCCAGAGATCCCAAAGCTGCCCCGAGGGCGCCGCCCTGATCGCGGACGGCTCCGAGGTGAGTTATGCCGAGCTCGAGGCGGAGGCGACCTGGGTCGCGCGGCGGCTGGAGGCGCACGGGGTGCGCCGCGGTTCGATCGCCGCGCTGACGATGGAGCCGCGCCGCGAGCAGGTCGTCCTCGTCCACGCGCTGATGAAGGTCGGTGCCGTCTTGCTGCCGCTCAGCCCGCGCCTGACCGCGGATGAGCGCGCCGTCGTGATCGCGGCCGAGGAACCGACGGTCGACCTCAGCGATCCGGGCGAGCTGACCCAGACCGAGGCGGACCTGCCGTTGCTCGGCGAGCACGACATGGACGCTCCCTGCTGCCGGGTGCTGACCAGCGGCAGCACCGGCGCGCCCGATCCGGTCGAGCTGACCTACGGCAACTTCCTCTGGAGCGCGGTCGGCTCCGGCTTCAACATCGGCGTCGAGCCGACCGACCGCTGGCTCTGCTGCCTGCCGCTCAGCCATATCTCCGGGCTCAGCATCGTCATGCGCTCGGTGATCTACGGGACCACGGCGATCCTGCACGACGGCTTCGACGTCGATCGGGTGGCGGCCTCGCTGCAGGACGATGAGATCTCGGTCGTCTCGCTGGTGACGACGATGCTGACCCGGCTGCTCGAGGCGGGCGCCGATCTCTCCGGCCCGCGCGCGATCCTGATCGGCGGTGGCCCGGTGCCGGAGGAGCCGCTCGAAGAGGCGGTCGGTCGCGGCGCCACGGTCGTCCAGACCTACGGCCTGACCGAGGCCTGCTCGCAGGTGACCACCCTCGCCCCAGCCGAGGCGCAGCGCAAGCTCGGCTCCGCCGGTCGGCCGCTGCTGACGACCCACCTGCGGATTCGCGACGGCGAGATCCTCGTTCAGGGGCCGACCATGGCCCCCAGCCGCGTCGACTCCGACGGCTGGCTGCACACCGGCGATCTCGGGCGGATCGACGAGGAGGGCTTCCTCTACGTCGAGGACCGGATCGGCGACATGATCGTCAGCGGCGGCGAGAACGTCGTCCCGGCCGAAGTCGAGCAGGTGCTGCTGCGCCATCCCGAGGTCGTCGACGCGGCCGTGGTCGGCCGCGAGGACCCCGAGTGGCAGCAGGCGGTGACCGCCGTCGTCGTCCTCCAGGATGGCTCAACGGCCACTCCGGATGAACTGCGGCGCCACTGCGCCGAGGCGCTGGCGGGATTCAAAGTGCCGAAGCGGGTCGAGCTGGCGGCGGCGCTGCCGCGCACCCCCTCGGGCAAGCTGCTGCGCAGGGCGCTCAGGTAGCCTCACCGCCCATGAAAACCGACGACATCTTCTACGACACCGACGCCGACCTCTCGAAGCTCGAGGGCAAGACCGTCGCAATCCTCGGCTACGGCTCCCAGGGCCACGCTCACGCCCTCAACCTGAAGGATTCCGGTGTCGACGTCGTCGTCGGCCTGCGCCCCGATTCCTCCAGCCGCGCCAAGGCCGAAGGCGCCGGGCTCGAGGTGCTCGGGATCGCCGATGCGGCCAGCCGCGGCGACATCGTCATGGTGTTGCTGCCCGACGAGAGACAGGCCGAGGTCTGGGAGGCGGAGATCGCCGACGGGATCGCCGCCGGCAACCTGCTGCTATTCGCCCACGGCTTCGCGATCCACTTCGAGCAGATCGTGCCGCCGCCCGGGGTCGACGTCGGCATGGTCGCCCCCAAGGGACCCGGCCACCTGGTCCGCCGCCAGTACGAGGAAGGCCACGGCGTGCCCTGTCTGATGGCCGTCCACCACGACGCCACCGGCAACGCCCACGACCTCGTCCTCGCCTACGCGGCCGGAATCGGCGGCGGCCGCGCCGCGATCATCGAGACGAGCTTCAAGGACGAGTGCGAGACCGACCTCTTCGGCGAGCAGGCGGTCCTCTGCGGCGGCGCCTCAGAGCTGGTCCGGGCCGGCTTCGAGACCCTGGTCGAGGCCGGCTACGACCCGCGCCTGGCCTATTTCGAGTGCCTGCACGAGCTCAAGCTGATCGCCGACCTGATGTACGAGAAGGGGATCCAGGGGATGCGCTACTCGATCTCCAACACGGCCGAGTACGGCGACATGACCCGCGGAAAGCGCGTGATCGGCGAGGAGTCGCGGGCGGCGATGAAGCAGATCCTCGCCGAGATCCAGTCGGGCGAGTTCGCCAAGGAGTGGATCGCCGAGAACCGCGCGGGCGGCGAGAACCTCTCGCGCATGCGCGAGGAGGGCGCCGCCCACGAAGTCGAAGACGTCGGCGGCGAGCTCCGCGACATGATGCCCTGGATCGAGACCGAGTTCTGAATCAGGCGCCCGGCGGGCCTTCGGCGCCGAAGCGGGTCTCGCCCTCGGGCAGCTTGCCGTCGCGGCCGACGTAGCCGTCCTTGCCGCCGACGACTACGTAGACGGCGTCCTCGGAGTCGCTCAGGTTGCGGACCTTGCGCACGGTTGAAGCGTCGACGCGGGCGAGGCCGCCGGGAGCGAGCTCATGAGCGGAGCCGTCGCCGAACTCGATCGAGATCCGGCCGCTGTGCAAGAAGTACAGCTCCTCCTGCTCCTCGTGGTAGTGACGGCCGGTCCCATAGGCGGGCGGCAGCACGATCGCGTTGACCCCGAACGCCGTCACGCCCAGGGCTCCGCGGATCTTGCGGAACCCCGGGCCCTCGCCGAGGTCGACCAGGTTGGCGACGGCATACCCCTCACCAACCGTCACGCCCGGGCCTCCTCGTTCTTCGGTTGACATCGCCGTGCGCGTGCGGTCGGCCTCCTCACGCGCCCGGCCGCGTGTTCTGAGAGACCTCGTCGGTGGCGTCGCGAATCTTGAAGATGACGATGACAAGCTCCAGGTAGAGCCGGATGACGATCAGGTAGACGAGGGCTCCGATCGGCGCGAGGATCAGGGTCAGAATCCCCCTGCCGGCGCCATTCGCGAAGCCGGTGACGATCACGATGATTGCGCCGATCGCGAGCACGACCATGCTGACGATGTACAGGAACCGGATCAGCTTGGGCGTGATCAGACTGTCGAACCGCGTGTCCATCAGCGATTCGAAGAAGCCTCGCCCTGCTTCGGGGGCCGGCGCTTGTGGGGTTGTTGCCTCCATGTCTCTCCTTCTTGTCCTGCCTTTTGCCCTGGCGGCGCCAGCCTAACCTGGGCTTCGGCGGTACTCCACCCGCTGCTGTCAATAACCTTGGCGACAATGACCGCAGCCACCGGCACGACCGAGATTCCCGCTGAGCTGAAGCCCGCCGACGGCCGCTTCGGCTGCGGCCCGTCCAAGGTCCGCCCGGAGGCGTTGGCGCGACTGGCCGAGCGGGCCGACCTGATCGGCACCTCGCACCGCCAGGCGCCCGTCCGCGACCTGGTCGGACGCATCCGCGCCGGGCTCGGCGAGCTGTTCGGCTTGCCCGACGGCTACGAGGTGGCGCTCGGCAACGGCGGCACGACGGCCTTCTGGGACGCCGCCGCGGCCTGGCTGGTCCGCAGTCGCGCCCTCCACCTCAGCTACGGCGAGTTCTCGCAGAAGTTCGCCAGGGCAACCGCGGCGGCGCCCTTCCTCGAGGACCCGATCGTGGTCGAAGCCGAGCTCGGCGCCGCGCCGGCGCCGCGCGCCGATCCAGCCGCCGACGCGATCGCCTGGGCGCACAACGAGACCTCGACCGGGGTGATGGTCGATGTCCGCCGTCCGGACGGCGCCGGCGACGCCCTGGTGCTGGTCGACGGCACCTCCGGCGCTGGCGGCCTGCCGCTCGAACCGTCGCAGGCCGACGCCTACTACTTCGCGCCGCAGAAGGCCTTCGGCGCCGAGGGCGGCCTCTGGCTGGCGCTGCTGAGCCCAGCCGCGATCGAGCGGATCGAGCAGCTCGACGGGGCCACCGACCGCTGGCAGCCCGCCTTCCTCTCACTGCAGACCGCGCTCGAGAACTCGCGCAAGGACCAGACCTACAACACGCCCGCGCTGGCGACCCTGCTGCTGCTCGCCGACCAGCTCGAGTGGATGCTTGCCGGCGGCGGCCTCGAGTGGTGTGTGCGGCGGACCGCTGCCTCCTCGGGCCACCTCTACGGCTGGGCCGAGGCGGCCGATTTCGCCACCCCTTTCGTCGCCGACCCGGCGAAGCGCTCGTTGGTGGTCGGCACGATCGACTTCGCCGAGTCGGTCGACGCCGCCGCGCTGGCGGCAGCGCTGCGCGCCAACGGTATTGTCGACGTCGAGCCCTACCGCAAGCTGGGCCGCAACCAGCTCCGCGTCGGCATGTTCCCCGCGGTCGAGCCGGCCGACGTCGAAGCGCTCACCGCCTGCATCGAGTGGACGATCGAGAACGCGCCCGGGATGACGCAGTGAAGGTCCTGGTCAAGGAGAAGATCGCCGACTCCGGGGTCGAGTTGCTGCGCGAGAGCTTCGACGTCGACCTCGGCCTCGAGATGTCGGAGGACGAGCTGCGCGAGGCGATCGGCGACTACGACGCGATTCTGGTCCGCTCCGCCACCCAGCTGACCCCCGAGCTGATCGAGCGCGCCGGCCGGCTCAAGGTGATCGGCAGGGCCGGAACCGGCGTCGACAACGTTGACATCGCGGCCGCCACGCGGCGTGGAATCGTCGTCGCCAACGCGCCCGAATCGAACTCGGTGGCGGCGGCCGAGCACACTCTGGCGCTGATGCTCGCGCTCTGCCGCAACGTGCCGCGGGCCCACGCCTCGCTGACCGGGGGGGCCTGGGAGCGACCGAAGTTCAAGGGCGCCGAGCTCTACGGCAAGACGCTGGGCGTAATCGGCTTCGGGCGGATCGGGCAGCTTGTCGCCAAGCGGGCGCGGGGCTTCGAGATGGATGTCGTCGCCCTCGACAAGTTCGTCTCGGCGGAGCGCTTCCGCGATCTCGGCGTCGAGGGCGCCGAGGAGCTCGACGAGCTGCTCGGGCGGGCCGACATCGTCACCCTGCACGTGCCGAAGACGCCGGACACGATCGACCTGATCGACGCCAGCGCGGTTGCGGCGATGGTGGACGGGGCGCGGCTGGTCAACTGCGCCCGCGGCGAGCTGGTCGACCTCGACGCGGTGCTGGCCGGGCTCGAGTCGGGCAAGCTGGCCGGCGCCGCGCTGGATGTCTTCCCCTCGGAGCCGTTCACCGAGCACCCGCTCCTCGCCCGCGACGACGTCGTCGTCACCCCGCACCTGGGCGCCTCGACCGCCGAGGCGCAGGACCGCGCCGGCGTGGTGACGGCAGAACAGGTGATCGCGGCGCTGAGCGGCGGCGTGGTCACCAACGCGGTCAACATCGCCGCGGTCCGCCCCGAGGAGATGGAGGTCCTGGCGCCGTTCGTGCCGCTCTGCGAAAAGCTCGGCCGCCTCGCGCAGGGGCTGGGGGACGGCTCGATTGACGGTGTCGCGGTCGAGTTCCGTGGCCGCATCGCCACCCACGACACCCGCCTGCTGGGGATCGCGGTGCTGGTCGGCATCCTCTCCGGCCACACCGAGGAGCCGGTCAACCTGGTCAACGCGCCGCAGATGGCGGAGGAGCGCGGGATCGAGCTGGTCGAGACCAAGGACAGCGGCTCGGAGGACTTCACCGAGCTGATCACGGTGCGGCTGGGCTCGGGCGACGATGTGGTCGAGGTCGCGGGGACCGGGGTCGGACCGCGCAACGAGCCCTACCTGGTCTCGGTCCTGGGCGAGAGCTTCTACCTGCCCTTCGCCGACCACCTCGCGGTCTTCGCCTACGCCGACCGGCCGGGGATGATCGGTCGGGTGGGGATGATGTTCGGCGAGGAGGGGGTCAACATCATCTCCGCCGCCGTCGGCGCCGAGCCCGGCGGCAAGCGCGCCGTGATGGCGCTGACCACGGATGCGCCGGTACGAGCCGAGACGATCGCCAAGATCCTCGAGCTCGACGGCTTCTCGGTCGGCCGCTCGGTGGATCTCTAAGGCCGTCCGACCGGCGCATAGCTGCGTCCTCGGTCGCTCGCGTGCAGAGCGCGCCACGCTCCCTGCATCCTTGCTCTGCTTGGTCTGACGGCCTTAGAGCCTTTTGGCGCCTAGTCTTGTACCCATGAAGGCTGTGGTGCTGATCGGGACCGGCGGATACGAGGTGCTCCAGGTGCAGGAGCGCCCCGACCCGGCGGTCGGCCCGGGCGAGGTGCGGATCGCGGTCAAGGCCGCCGGGATCAACTTCGCCGACACGATGGCCCGCGTCGGCCTCTACCCGGGCGCCCCGAAACCGCCCTGCGTGCTCGGCTACGAGGTCGCCGGCGAGGTCGAGTCGATGGGCGAGGGGGTGACCGGGCGCCAGGTTGGCGACCGGGTCGTCGCCGGCACCCGTTTCGGCGGCCATGCCGAGCTGGTCACCGTCCCCGCGGACCAAGCGCTGCCCCTTCCCGACCGGCTCAGCTTCGAGCAGGGCGCCGCTTTCCCGGTCAACTACGGCACCGCCTACGCCGCACTCGTCGTCATGGGCAGCCTGCGGGAGGGTGACCGCGTCCTGATCCACGCGGCGGCCGGGGGCGTCGGGATCTCCGCCACGCAGATCGCCCACAACATCGGCGCCGAGGTCTTCGGCACCGCTTCCCCCACCAAGCACGACGCGATCCGCGCCCAGGGCGTCGACCACGCGATCGATTACCGCTCCTTGGATTTCGAGGCAGAGACGATGCGGATCACCGATGGCGAGGGGGTGGACTTGGTCATCGACGCCCTCGGCCCGACCTCCTTCCGCAAGGACTACAGGTTGCTGCGCCCCGGCGGGCGGCTGGTCATGTACGGGCTCTCCGAGGGCTCCAAGGACGGCAAGCGGGACATCCCGGCGATGCTGAAGAGCCTGGCGTCGATGCCGACGGCGACCATGCCCTGGTGGAAGAGCCTGGCGGTCATGAACGAGAACAAAGGGGTCTTCGGCCTCAACATGCTCGAGTGGTGGGACGCCGAGGGCAACCTGGATCGCGTGGTCGATCCGCTGATGGCGGATCTCGAGGCCGGTCGCCTGGAGCCGGTCGTCGCCGAGGCATTTCCCTTCGAGCGCGCCGGCGACGCACATAGATTCATCGCCGAACGCCGCAACGTAGGCAAGGTTGTGTTGTTTCCCTCATAGACGCTCCGACCCGATCGGTGGCGGGGACGTCTTGCCGATGAAGAAAGTCATTCTCATTCCGCTCGCGCTCCTGGCGCTCCTGGCGCCCGGGTTTGCCCATGCTGCGCCGAAGACCTACACGGTGCTGCTGGCCGGCGGCGAGGAAGCGAACACGATCCGGATCTGGCTCAGCCCGGACGGGCGCGAGTACGTGATCGACTCGGTCGTGCAGCTCGAAGTGGGCGGGACCGTCTGCGCGCATCCGGAAGAGAATCCGAACGAGCTGGTTTGCGGCGCGCCCTCGATCGCCGGCTTCGAAGTCAATGCCGGCGCCGGCGAGGACCGGGTCGGGATCGCCAAGGACGTGGCCGTCCCGGTGACGATGCGCGGCGGCGACGGCGACGACTTCCTGCTCGGCGGAGCCGGCCCGGACAAGCTCGTCGGCGGCAGGGGCGACGACCGCCTGGTCGGCTGGCGCGGCGCCGACCTGCTCTACGGCGGCCCCGGGTCCGATCTGCTCTCCGGCGGCCCCGGCGGCGACGTGCTTCGGGGCGGCGCGGGCATCGACAAGCTCTCGGGCGGCCCTGGGGCTGACGACGTGCGGCAATACCGCGGGCGGCACCGCCACGGCGCCGGCGCCTAGGCCCTAGGTTGGGCTCTCTGCCCCGGCCGGCCGCCGAAGCAGCCTTCCCCCGACGAAGAAGAGGGCGATCAGGAATCCGGCCAGGGCGAGCACCGCATCGAGACGGAAGGCCGCCTGGATGCCCTCGATGAACGAGCTCTGGGCCGAGAAGACGGTCGTCGTCAGGGCCAGCCCGACCGAGCCGCCGGCGATCTGGCACATGTAGAGAATGCCGCCGGCGAGGCTGCTCTCCGACTCGTCGACCGAGGTTATGCCGGCGGTGGTCGCGGTCGGGTAGAGGGCGCCAATCCCGAAACCAAGCACGATCATCCCGGCGACCAGGGCCCCGTAGGAGGAACTCTCCGTGACCAGCGAGAAAGTAACCGGGGCGATCGTGATGCAGGCGGCCCCAAACACCGCCAGCCGCTTCGCGCCGACTCGGTTGTAGAGCGGCCCGGCGACGAAGGAGACGAACGCGAACGTCGCCACGAAGGGCAGCACTCCCACCCCGGCCTCCAGCGGCGAGTAGCCGAGATGGTCCTGCATGTACAGGGGCAGGTAGAGCAACGCCGCGAAGAAGGTGGCCGACATCAGGACGATCGCGCCGCAGGAGGCCCGGAAGCTCTCGTTGCGCATCACCGCGCGCGGCACCAGCGCGCTCAGCCCGGCCCGCCGCTCGATCGGCACGAAGACGGCCGTCAGCACCGCCGCCGCCACCAGCAGCCCGATCACCCGCGGGTCGCCCCAGCCCCAGTCGTGGACCTGGTCGAGCGCGACCAGGAGGGCGACGAGCCCGGTCGAGAGCGTGGCGATCCCCGGGTAGTCGATCTTCCGCTCGCCGGCTTCGGGCTCCTTGATCCGGACCAGGTAGTAGGTGACGAGGACGGCGAAGGCGGCGACCGGCACGTTGAGGAAGAAAATCCAGCGCCAGCTCAGGAGTTCGGTGAAGGCGCCGCCGATCAGGGGCCCGATCGCGTTGCCCAGCCCCGCGGAGCCGAGGATTATCCCGCCCGCCAGACCCGCCTTCTCGTCCGGCAGCAGCTGGTAGGTCATGCCGAGGATTGCCGGCCACATCAGCGCCCCGCCGAGCCCCATCACAACCCGCGTCGCGATCAGCCAGGCCTCCGTCTGCGCTGCGCCCCCGAGGGCCGACATCGAGGCGAAGATCGCCGTGCCGAGGAAGAAGGCGCGCCGCCGCCCGAACATGTCGGCCAACCGACCGCCGGTGACGATCATCACGCCGAAGGTGAGCGCGTAGGCGTTGATCACCCACTGCATCGTGTTGATGTTGGTGGAGAAGTCCTTCTCCATCGTCGACAGCGCCACGTTGATCGCGGAGAAGTCGTTGGCGATCACCAACACACTCATGCTCATCGCCAAGAGCGCCAGGACGGTTTTACGATCCAGCCTTGCGATGCGCGCAGCCTACGCTAAGCTCTGGGTCCGAATGAACCTGCGGCTCGACAGCTTGGCGCTGCTCCTTCTCCTCCCCCTTCGGGGGGAATAGCGCTGGGCGGCGCGAGAGCCGCGAGAGACAAGGTCATTCGAACGAACTGGAGAAGGAGGCAGTGAGCCCATGAGTCCCGCAGCCGACGCGAACCGCGTCCACATCTTCGATACCACCCTGCGCGATGGCGAGCAATCGCCCGGCATCTCGCTCAACACGGCCGAAAAGGTCGAGATCGCCCAGCAGCTGGCGCGGCTCGGAGTCGACACGATCGAGGCCGGCTTCCCGATCACCTCGCCCGGCGATTTCGAGGCGGTCGAGGCGATCTCGCGCCAGGTCGAAGGACCGGCGATCTGCGGCCTCGCCCGCACCCACAAGGCCGACATCGACGCCGCCTGGGGGGCGATCCGCGACGCCGGCCGGCCGCGCATCCACACCTTCATCTCGACCTCCGACATCCACATCGAGCACCAACTGCAGACCGACCGCGAGGATGTCAAGGGGCAGGCTCGCGCCGCCGTCACCCTGGCCCGCTCCTACTGCGACGAGGTCGAGTTCTCGCCGATGGACGCGACCCGCGCCGATATCGAGTTCACCGCCGAGGTCTGTGCGATCGCGGTCGAGGAGGGGGCCACCGTGGTCAACATCCCCGACACGGTCGGCTACACCACGCCGGAGGAGTACGCGGGCTACTTCCGGCAGCTCTACGAGATGGTGCCGGGGTTGCGCGAGGTCGAAACCTCAGTCCACTGCCACGACGATCTCGGCCTGGCCGTCGCCAACTCCTACGCCGGGGTGCTGGCGGGCGCCCGCCAGGTCGAGTGCGCGGTCAACGGGATCGGTGAGCGCGCCGGCAACTGCTCGCTGGAGGAGATCGTGATGCTGATCAAGACCAGGGAGGACGCGCACGGGCTGACGACCGGCCTCGACAGCCGTGAGCTGGCCCGCACCAGCCGCATGGTCTCCCGCCTCACCGGCTACCCGGTCCAGCCGAACAAGGCGATCGTCGGCCGCAACGCCTTCGCCCACGAGTCCGGCATCCACCAGGACGGGGTGCTGAAGGAGCGCACCACCTACGAGATCATGGATGCGACCGAAGTCGGCCTCGAGTCGAACTCGATCGTGCTCGGCAAGCACTCCGGCCGCCACGCGCTGCGCGACGCGCTCGAGCAACTCGGCTTCAAGGTCGAGGGCAACGCGCTGAACGCCGCCTTCAAGCGCTTCAAGGAGGTCGCCGACCGCAAGAAGCAGGTCACCGCGCTCGACCTGGAGGCGCTCGTCTCCGACGAGATGCGCGAGCGGGCAGATGCCCACGAGCTGGCCTGGTTCGAGGTCGAGGCGGGCTCCCGCCGCGAGCCGCTGGCCCGGGTCGCCGTCATCCTGCCCTCCGGTGAGGAGGCGTTCGGCGAGTCGAGCGGCGACGGCCCGGTCGACGCGATCTTCCTCGCGATCCAGAAGGCGACCGGGACCGAGTGCGAGCTGCGCCAGTACACGGTCGAGGCGGTGACCGGGGGGGAGGACGCGCTCGGCCAGGTGACGGTGATGCTGCGGGTAACCGGCCGCCTGGCGACCGGCCAGGGAGTCGCAACCGACATCCTCGAGGCCTCTGCCCGTGCCTACGTGCGAGCGCTCTCAAATGCCCTGGAGGGCGCTGCGATCCGCGAGGCTGAGGCGGCCACCGCGGACGCCGCGACCGAGCGTACGCCGGGCCCGTGATCGCCGCCTCAGCCGCGCTCGAGGTCCTCGTCGACACGGTGCGCGAGAACGAGCTCGGCGCTGGCGATCGAGAGGTAGAGCGCGGTTGCCGCAAGGGAGCCCAGACCCCAGGCGATCGCGCCCGGGATCGTCGCGATCGCGGTAGCGGCGGCGAAGGCGACGCCGATCGCGATCGCGTGGATCGCGCCGGCCCGGATCATGTCGCCGCGGCCGGGCTGCCAGGGGGGCGGCGAGAGTCGCTCGGCGACCAGGCCGAGCAGGGTGAAGGCGGCGATCGCGCCGACAACGAAGAGCAGGACATCGCCCACGCCGGGGTTGCCGTGTTCGTTGGTGAGGACATCGTGGGTAGCCCAGATCGTCAGCGTGTACCCGTAGGGCATGGCGCTGCCGCGCAATACCGTGGTCAGGGCGCCTGTCGGCCGCTCGTCGCTCATCGGGCTGCGCCGCACGATACGGATCGGACCGGTCGCCCGCCGGCGACCGGAGGGGGGTAATTTCCCGCTGATGGCAAGGACGATGTTCGACAAGATCTGGACCGCCCACGAGGTCTCCGAGGGCCTGCTCTACATCGACCTGCACCTGATCCACGAGGTGACCTCGCCGCAGGCTTTCGACGGCCTGCGCTTGGCGGGGCGGCCGCTGCGCCGGCCCGAAAAGACACTGGCCACGGCCGACCACAATGTGCCAACCGACGGCACGATGGCGGCGCGGCTGATCGCCGACGAGCTCTCGCGGGTCCAGGTCGAAACCCTGGAGCGCAACTGCGAGGAGTTCGGCATTCCGCTCTACTCACTGGGTTCCGAGCGGCAGGGCATCGTCCACGTGATCGGGCCCGAGCTGGGCGTCACCCAGCCGGGAATGACGATCGTCTGCGGCGACAGTCACACCTCGACCCACGGCGCCTTCGGCGCGCTCGCCTTCGGCATCGGCACCTCCGAGGTCGAGCACGTGCTGGCGACCCAGTGCCTGGCGCAGAAGCGGCCGAAGACGATGCGCATCCTCTACTCCGGCGAGCTGGGGCCGGGGGTGACGCCGAAGGACCTGATCCTGGCAACGATCGGGCGGTTCGGCGCCGGCGGCATGGTCGGCCACGCGGTCGAGTACGCCGGGCCGGCGATCGAGTCGCTCTCGATGCCGGGAAGGATGACGATCTGCAACATGACGATCGAGGGCGGCGGCCGGGCGGGGATGATCGCCCCCGACGAGACCACCTTCGAGTGGGTGCGGGGCCGCGATGCCGCGCCGCGGGACTTCGACGCGGCAGTCGAGCGCTGGCGGCAACTGCCGACCGATCCCGGCGCGAGCTTCGACACCGAGTTCGAGGTCGACGCCGCCGGCATCTCGCCGATGGTGACCTGGGGGACCAACCCCGGGATGGTGGTCGGGGTGACCGACTCGGTGCCCGACCCCGCCGCGATGGAGTCCCCGGCGGACCGCGAGTCGGCCGAGCGGGCGCTCGCCTACATGGCGCTGGCGCCCGGCACGCCGATGACCGAGGTCGCGCCCGAACGCGTCTTTATCGGCTCCTGCACCAACTCCCGGGTCGAGGACCTGCGCGAGGCCGCCTCGATCGTCGACGGCCGGCAGGTCGCCAACACGGTGCGGGCGATGGTCGTCCCCGGCTCCCAGCAGGTCAAGGCGACCGCCGAGGAGGAGGGTCTGGATGAGGTCTTCCGCGCCGCCGGCTTCGAGTGGCGCGAGGCGGGCTGCTCGATGTGCCTGGGGATGAACCCGGACACGCTAATCGAGGGCGAGCGCTGCGCCTCGACCTCGAACCGCAACTTCGAGGGGCGCCAGGGCAAGGGCGGCAGAACGCATCTGGTCAGCCCGAGGATGGCGGCCGCCGCGGCGATCGAGGGGCATTTCGTCGACATTCGAGATTGGAGCTCACGATGAGGCCGATAGACGTGATCGAGGGCAAGGTGTCGTTCCTGGACAGGGCCGACGTCGACACCGACCAGATCATCCCCAAGCAGTTCCTCAAGCGGGTCGAGCGGACCGGCTTTGGCGAGTTCCTCTTCTACGACTGGCTGCGCTCTGGCGAGATCGAGCTGGAGCCGAACCCGATCCTTGTCGCCGGCCGCAACTTCGGCTGCGGCTCCTCGCGCGAGCACGCCCCCTGGGCGCTGGAGGACTTCGGCTTCGAGGCGATCGTCGCCCCGTCCTTCGCCGACATCTTCTACGTCAACTGCACCAAGGTCGGCCTGCTGCCGGTTGAGCTCGACGAGGAGCACTGCCGTGCGGTGACAGAGTCCGGCGAGGCCCGGATCGATGTCGACGATCAGACCGTCACCTGCGCCGCCGGCGTCTTCGAGTTCGCGATCGAGCCCGACGTCCAGCACCGGCTGCTCAACGGCCTCGACGAGATCGGCATCACCCTGGAGAGCGCCGCGGCGATCGACCAGTTCGAGTCGGCGCAGGGCACCGAACGCGGCCCGGTGACGACGGCGCTCTAGTGGTCCATCCGGCAAATCCCGGCACCGATTTGGCGGCTGCAAACCTTCGCCGGCCTTTGTCCTCAGTCGGCCAAATAGTCACCACTATTCGGCCTCCCTGCGTCCGCGGCCGACTCGA
>Ga0075530_1000944_pt1 | contig 13771 bp, 8 predicted proteins | sample NGEPerD_2_FD_75101 | JGI IMG/M metagenome (GOLD analysis project Ga0075530, IMG submission 75101) | Arctic peat soil microbial communities from the Barrow Environmental Observatory site, Barrow, Alaska, USA - NGEE PermafrostL1-D | ecosystem: Environmental > Terrestrial > Soil > Wetlands > Peat ...
CAAGGCCATGCAGTCCTGCAGCTGGTCCCGGAAACCGTAGGCGCCGCCGGCCTGGTAAAACGCCGATCGGGCCCAGACGCGGCAGGCGAGCGTCTGGTAGATAAGCCATCCGTTGAGCATGATATCCATCGATCGGTCCGGCGTCTTGACCTGGACCGAGCCCGTGGTCTCGTCCCAGAATGCTTTGACCTCCGCAAGCACGGCGTCCAAGTCCGCCTGTCGGTAGCGGGCGATCAACGATTGCGCCTCTGCCTCGTCCTGGGCATCACCGAGGAAGAAGACTATCTCGGCGACGCCGTTCGGCGCGATCTCGACCGTGGTTTGGAGAGCGGCGCAGGGATCGAGTCCCGATCCGACACGCCCCGAGAGCGAAGTCCCGTTGACCAGCGCCGCCGGCCAGGCGAGCGCGCCATTGCGGCCTATGAACTCTCGGCGATCGCCTGTCCAACTCGTCTGTAACCCGGAGAGGTCGGCGAAAGCGACACGGTGCTCGAAGGCGGGGTTCCAAGAATTGCTCGCGAGCAACGCGCGGGTCGCCGGGTCGATGCGGGTGGCTACGAAGGGTGCTCCTGCGCCGCGGGAGGCGCCGAGAACCCATTCGACGTATGCGGTCAACGACAGCCGTCTGGTGCGGCGCGTGGTGTTCCGGAGCTTAAGGCGCGAAATCTTTATCGGATCGGCAAGCGGCACGTACTCAAGCAGTTCCGCGGCGATCCCGTGTGAGGCGTGCTCGAAGCGGCTATAACCCCATCCATGCCGGGCCACATAGGTGGCCGCTTCGTCCCGGATTGGCAGCGCCGTGGGGCTCCAGAGACGTCCCGTCTCCTCATCCCGAAGATAGAAAGTTTGGCCTGGGAGATCGGTGACTGGGTCGTTGGACCACGGCGTCAATTGATGCTCGCGGCTGTTCACTGACCAAGCGTAGCCGCCGCCTTCCGCGGACACCTGGAAGCCGAAGCCAGTGTTGGCTATCACGTTGACCCAGGGCGCTGGAGTCGACTGGCCGGGGCCCAGGATCGTCACGTATTCGCGGCCGCCTTCGGCGAAGCCGCCCAGCCCGTTGAAGTACTCCACGCCGGGCGACGGGCGGGGCACCTGAAGCTCGGAAGTGGGCGCGGCTCGCTTGGCCACGGCCCGAGGGAATGGCCTAACCTCGGGCGCCCGCTCAATCTGATCGGCGAGCCGTCCGCGCTCTCCTAACAGGACGACCCGCGCGACGGACGCGAGAAGGGCTCTAGCCTCAGGTGAGATCAGGTCGGCGCGGAGCATGAAGATGTGTCCGGGCAGCCGCTCCTCGCCGATCTGAGGGCGGGATTGGCTGGCCCGCACAAGAGTCTCCAGAGCGATCTGCAGATCCTGGACGTAGGACGAGCCGCGCTCGTTCAGGATGACCAAGTCCACCGCGAACCGCTTCATCCGCCAGTATTCCACCGCCTGCAGCGCCTCGCGGGCGACGCCGAGTTGGTTGATATCGGAGATGCGGACGAGGATGATCGGCAGATCGCCGGATATACCTAGAGGCCACAGACTCGGTTGCCCGTCGCTGCCGCTTTCGATGGTTTCCGACGGCGGGCGTAGCATGGGCGCCGCGTAGACGAGGTGCCCGGCCAGACGCTGGTATTGTCCGGCTTCGTCTTGGTCGATGCCGAGGTGGTGCAATTGCACTTGGGCCTGCGTCCAGGCGAGCGTGGCGGCGCGTTCGAAGGCGCCGACGTCGTGGTGCTTGTCGACCAGAACAAGAATCTCCTCGCGTGAGGAGGCGACCATCGTCCAAAAGTCGATCTTCGCCGTCGCGTTCGGCGCGATCCGTACCCGGCGGCGCAGGGCAAATATGGGATCGAGCACCGCCCCCGTCGCGCCGGAGAGTGGCCGGCCGCCCATCACTGCGCCCGGCGCGCGAATGCTGCGTCCCCGGTCCAGGAATCGCGCGCGATCGGTCTCGAACTCGCGCTTGCCCGCCGCTTCGCCGTCGACAACCGCAAGGTGGGCTGCCCAGACCTGCGGCTCCGTGGGCACCCGCCGCCGCCTCGTCGCCAGTATGGCGCCGAGGCCGGCGAGGTGCTCGGTCTCGGTGAACAGCTTCGAGAAAGCCGGGTGCATCACATCTCCGGCCTGGGACGCCAGAACTAGTTCGGCGTAGGAAGTCACCTCGACCTCGCGCGGTTGGTCGCCGAAGTTTGAGATCGTCACGCGGCGCACTTCCGCATCGTCTTCGGCGGAAACCAGCACCTCCAGAGTGGTCGAAAGCCCCCCGTCCCGACGCGAGAACTCGGTGCGATCCTCATTGAAGGTAACCTCGTACATCTCGGGTTCGACTCCGATTGGCTGGTAGGTCGCCGACCAGACTTCGCCACTCGCGACGTCCCTCAAGAAGATGTAGGAGCCCAGATCATCGCAGGTGGCGTCCTCTCGCCACCGGGTCACCGCCAGGTCGTGCCAGGTGCTGTAGCCGGACCCGGCAGCCGTGAGCATCACCGAGTAGCGCCCGTTCGACAGCAGCTGCGTAGCCGGCGTTGAGCTGTGCGGGCTGGCCTTTCGCCAAGCGGCGGGTCCTTCGATCTCGCGGATCCTGGCCGCCGCCATCGTCTCCGAGACCGACGGCGGGGTCGCCGTGACCTGGCGTGGCACGCGCTCCTGGAGAAGGAGCTCGGTCGCCCGAACAATCGGCTCGGCGTGGAAGCGGCTGCGCATCACACCGTCGAGCAAGGTGTCGGCGATGGCAGCGATCGTCATCCCTTGGTGGTGGGCCATGAACGCGCGTACGATGGCGACGCGCTCGCCGTCCGGGACCCGGGTCCGCGTGAAGTCCAGTGCCTCGTAGAAACCGTAACGGCCGCGGGCGCCGATGGCCTCGAGGTGCTCGAAGTTTTGCACGGCGGCCCAAGGGTCAACCATGCTCGCTAGGGCGGTGGCGTAGGGAGCGACTACAGCATTGTCGGCCAGCCCCCTCTTCAGGCCGAGACCCGGAACGCCGAAGTTGGAGTACTGGTACGTGAACTCCAGGTCTCGTGCGTTATAAGCGGACTCTGATACGCCCCACGGCGACCGCATCGTCGCTCCATACTCGATCTGGCGGCCGACGATCAGCCGATTGGTCTGCTCGAGCAGGCTCTCGGCCGGCGCCCTCATGACGATTGAGGGCATCAGGTACTCGAACATCGAGCCGGACCACGAGATCAATGCTGCGCCGTTCGCCACCCGAGTCACCGCACGGCCTAGGCGGAACCAGTGGCGCGCCGGTGCGTCCCTCTTGGCGATGGCTATGAAGCTTGCGAGCCTCGCCTCCGAGGCGAGAAGGTCATAGCAGCTTGGATCGAGCACACCCTCGGACACCCGATAGCCGATTGAGAGCAACAGCCGGTCGGGGTCGAGCAGAAAGTCGAACTCCATCGACAGCGCCATCGACTGCGCGGCCTTCCCGAGCGCCTGCAGCCGCTCCTCAAGCGAGGCCCGGCGCGGAGCTCCGATATCGCGTCGGTGGCTCTCTATTGAGGCGCGGACCGCATCTGCCCAGAACTGTAGGTCCGTCCCAGCCTGGTCGATTTCTTCGAGAACGATCTGGCGGACTGCGTCGGCCAGGATCGCCGCCTGTTCGGAGAGTTCCGCCAGCCGCGTTTCGATGCCAGCGCCGTTGGCGCTCTCCTGAGAAAGACCCGACGCTAGGCGTCCGATCTCGTCATCGAGCCGCCGCCATGACACCGCCTGCGACTTGCGCAGGTCGCGCAACCGGCGAGCCTCGTCCCGCACCAGGTCGAGAGCGTCCGCCACACCTTGGAAACGCTGCTGTTCCGCCGGGGACGAGGTGCGCCAGTCATGGCACGCATTTGCGAGCGCGATCAGGTGTCCAGCCAGGTTCCCGCTGTCGACCGAGGACACATACTGTGGATCGAGCGGACCCAGGTCGTGTGTATTGTACCAATTGTAGAAGTGGCCGCGGTGCTTGGCCATGCGAACCATGGTCGCGAACGTTGCCTCCAGCCGCTCCACGGCCTCGAGCGTTCCGATCCATCCGAAGTCCCGCGCGCACGCTACCGACAACAAATAGAGGCCGATATTGGTAGGCGATGTGCGATGGGCCGCCACCGACTCTGGAGCTTCCTGGAAGTTGTCCGGGGGCAGCATGTTGTCGGCCGGTGTGACGAAGGCCTCGAAGAAGCGCCACGTCCTTCGGGCAACTAGGCGCAAACTATGCGCGTCAGCTTCGGCCAGCGGACGGCGGCCCAAGATCCGAGGCGAAAGGCTCGCCCAAAGGGCAACGGCCGGAGAGGTGAACCAGACGCCTGCGAAAACGGCGGCCAACGGCCACGCTTGCCCTCCCCAGAACCAAGCTGAGGCTATCGCCACAGCGCCGATGACCAACGCCCCCGACATCCGGCGGTAGAAATGCAGCGCCCGCGGACGCGGCCCGAATGCTGCGTAGGCCGCCGGGACCCATTCGAGAAGGCGCCGCCGCGTCACCGTGAGCCGGACCAGGGTACGAAGGATGGCGTCACCCATCAGCCAGGCTTGGTGCGCCAGGAAAACGATCATTAGGCCGGACTGGGTGAGCGCAAGGCGCAACGCGGAGCCAAGTGCGCGGACGTGACTGCGGAGTGTCACGCCTGGGCGGCGCGGCGCGATCTCCGCCATCACGGGAATGAGAGGCGGCAGAACGATCGTCGACAGAATGAAACCGGTCCAGACCGCCGCGTCTTCAAGCGGCAAGGTCCATCCAGCGATCAGGGCCAGAACGACAGACGGCGCCGACAGCGTCCGCCGCAGATTGTCCAACATCTTCCAGCGGCCGATCGCAGGAACGCCCCTTCGCAGCCGACGATCGGCCCTTCTAGGCCCGGCTCCGAAGATCCAAGGGAGCAGCTGCCAGTCGCCTCGCGCCCAGCGGTGGTGGCGAAGGGCGGCGACGTCATAGCGGGCCGGGAAATCCTCAACGACCTCCACGTCCGAGGCCAGGCCAGCGCGGGCGAAGACCCCCTCGAACAGGTCATGGCTGAGGAGCATTGACTCGGGCACACGTCCGTCGAGCGCCGCCTCGAAGGCGTCCACGTCGTAGATGCCCTTGCCCGTGTAGGAGCCTTCACCGAAGAGGTCCTGGTACACGTCCGAGACCGCCGCAGCGTAGGGATCTATGCCGGTGGCGCTGGAAAACACGCGCAGGAAGAGCGAGCCTTCGCGCCCCACAGGCAGCGCTGGTGTGACCCGCGGCTGTATGATGCCGTAGCCTTCGACGACTCGCCCAAGACCGGCGTCTAATCGCGGCTGGTTGAGAGGATGTGCCATCTTGCCGATCAGCCTGCCGACCGTCTCGCGCGGCAGCCGCGTATCTGCGTCCAGGGTGATTACATACCGGAGGTCGGCAGGCACGGCGGGCGGCGCCAAAAATGTGGTGTCCTTGGCACCCCGCAGGAGCCGATTGAGCTCGCATAACTTACCGCGCTTGCGTTCCCACCCCATACAGCAGCCTTCGCTCTCGTTCCACACGCGCCGCCGATGCAACAGCAGGAAACGGTCGCCGCCCGGTGCAGGTCCGTAACGTTGGTTTAACTTCGCGATGCCTTCTTTCGCGGCGGCTAGCAGCTCTTTGTCGCCGTCTACGCGTTCGCTTGGCGCATCGCGCCAATCGGACAGCAGCGCGAAATGGAGGTCGCCCTGGCGCTCGCCAGGTAGTGGATCTCGAGCCGGCCGATCAGCTCCTCAATTTCCTTAAGCGATGTCAGCAGCGTTGGCACGGCAACGAGGGTGCGCAACTCCGCGGGGACTCCGCTCCTCAGATCGAGCGCCGGCAGCAGGGTGGCGCGGAAACCTCGGGTAACCATGTGATTGACGAGCGCAACGGCCACGTCGATGGCCGGGACCAATCCCAAAATCCCGAGCAGCAGCAACCATCTCAACTCCACACCGCGCAACGCCGCGAATGACAGTGGGATAGCCAGCAGACCGGCTGCGACGACCGCACCGGCGCCGACATATCCGCCGATCCCCAGCGCACGGAAGGCCCGTCCCGGCCAGGTCTTCGGAGACGGCCTAAAGCCGATCGCCGCTTCGAACCCGGGGCGCCCGCCCGCGATCAGATAGTAGCCGGGATCGGCCAAGCGGGCGTCGCCGTTCGCCCCAAGCGCTCGTGCCATTTCCACGGCCGCATGGGCCACCTCCAGTTCGGTAAGTTCACAGTTGCGGGCGAGGTGTTCGACGGCGTCGCGATAGAGATTGCGCGTCGGGAAATCCATGCCCTCGAAGGCGCTTCCGGCCTTGAATACGTCATCCACCAGGCTGACGCGCTCGAACAGCTCCGTCCAATCTACGTCGGAGATGAGGCGCATGCTGGTGATGATGTTGCGCACCGTGACGCTGCCTGCGACTTGTCTGTGGTGCTCGTCGCGGACGACGGCGTCAGCGGTCGTGCCCTGCCGGGCCAGTTGGATGTCGAGCCACTCCAATGCCGGTGCGATGCTAGGATCCTGATCGCGCAGCCGATGGACCAGCTGCATGAGAAAACTGTCTGGAACCTTCGTCTCCGCGTGAGGCGGAAACACCGCCTCGGCTGGTTCGGCGACACGGCCACCAGCCCCCAGCAACCGGTCAGCCATGATGTTTGCGGTGCGGCGTCCGGTCCGGCTGTCGACGACGCGCTTGGCGATCCGCCTGAGGTTCTCGACGAGTACGATGCGCAGGGTGATCGCCACCGCCCATAGTTCGCCTATGGTCAGCGGCTGCACCTCCTGATAGGCGCGCAGGTAGCGGCGCAGGACCTCCGGGTCGAAGTGGCTGTCGGTATGGGCCACGAACGCCCAGGCCACGCCAAAGACGCGCGGGTAGCCCGCGAGCGGCCCGCCGGCGAGCTTGGGCAGCTGCCGATAGTAGCTGGGCGGCAGATCCGCTCGGACCTCGCGGATCTGCTTCTCGACCACATGGAAGTTGTCGATCAGCCACTCGGCCGCGGGGGTAATCTCCGCGCCGGCATCGACCGCCTCGGCGATGCTGCGATAAGCCGCGAGCAGCACAGTCTCGTTGTCGGCGAGCCTTTTGACCAGCGAGGCGCCCTTCACCTCGCCGGGCGTGACCGTCTGAGCGGCGGCGAGGCTGCGTGCGTGTTCTTCCAGGCGTTCGACGCTGAAGAACTCAGCCCGTATGGGGGCGCCTTCGTCCCATACCGGGCTCCGGCGGGGGCCCCCGAGAAGGCGGATGAGCGGCGGAGTCATCTCCGCGCTCTGGCGAAATCTGCGCCAGCGCGCGAAAGCATCCGTCTCGAGAAGCATGGTCTCGCGGCCCCTTTTCAGCGGGCCTGCAGGTCGCTCATGTCACTGCAGCCGCCCAGGGCGCCGCTGAGTCACCACTAAGCGAGTTCGATCCCTTGATCCCTCTGGCCGGCTCGTTCGGCTCGGCGCTTTCGACAATCACTTCCGTGCACTCGCCGTGGCAACGAATGGCGTCGGCGAGGCAGGTCGCCTCGCGGACCGCCAAGTCTCTCGACCGGAAGGGCATCACCATGCGCTCACCCATCCGGATGGCCCACCCGTGCTGCTCTTTGACAACGTTAAAAGTGATCATGGATCCCCGCGAACTGGCCTGTAAGGGAAGGGGACATCGCTCTGCTGCGATCAAACGGAAGCTGGTACCATAGCATTGCGGTGGATTGGCGGCTTTGATTCACGTCAACCGGGATGCGCAAGGCGCTCAAGCCGCGTCCTAGTTTGAAGCTTAACGATCTACCTGGTCTTGAGGTTCCACCCTCTGGGATGACGCCGCCGCGAGCTTTGGGACCTCTACTCCAGCTCCAGGCTCCGGGGCGCTTCACCGTCCGGAGTCAAGCGGTGCTCACCCTCGGACTTATGCTATGACAGTCGGCTCAATCAACCCCGTGCGGGTGGCGATCTCCGCGATCTCGTCTGCGGCGCGCGCAACCGGCGACAGCACTTGGTTTGTGCTGTGTCCCTGTGCTTGCGGATCGGACTCGAAGCGCTCCAGATAGAGCCGCAGGGTTGCGCCGCTCGTGCCGGTACCGGAGAGCCGGATGACCGCGCGAGCCTCCTCGCGGAAGAAGATTCGGATACCTTGCCTCGACAGGACGGTCCCATCCACCGGATCGGTATAAGCAAAGTCATCACAGTGCTCTACAGTCAGATCGCCGAACCGCTTGCCCAGAAGCAATATCAGTCTTTCGCGTAGTCGCTGTATCAGATTGCCGGCGGCTTCTTGCTCGAGCCCTTCGTAATCGTGCCTTGCATAATAGTGGCGGCCGAACCGCCTCCAATGGTCGCGGACGATCTGATTGGCGGGCGCGCCAAGCACCGCGATCACGTTGAGCCAGAGGAGTACTGCCCAGAGCCCGTCCTTCTCCCGCACATGGTCGGAGCCAGTTCCGGCGCTTTCCTCGCCGCAGAGCGTAATGCGTCCTGCATCGAGTAGGTTGCTGAAGAATTTCCAGCCTGTCGGGGTCTCATAGCAAGGAATTCCAAGAGCCTCCGCGACCCGGTCAACAGCACGGCTCGTCGGCATTGAGCGCGCCACACCAACTAGGCCCCTAGCATAGCCGGGGGCCAGGTGCGCGTTCGCTGCCAGGATGGCTAGGCTATCACTCGGTGAGACGAACATTCCTGGCGCCACGATCATGTTCCGGTCACCATCGCCGTCTGACGCCGCCGCAAGCCCGTAATCGCCGGAACGCTGCATTAGTACGATGAGGTCGCGCGCGTGAACTGGGTTCGGATCCGGATGCCGTCCCCCGAAATCCGGCAGGGGCTCGGCATTCACGACCGTGCCTTCCGGCGCGCCGAGCCGATCCTCAAGGATGGTACGGGCATAGGGGCCGGTGACCGCGCTCATCGCATCGAAGCGCATGAGGAACCCCGAAGCGAACAACGCGGCGATCTGCTCGAAGTCGAAAAGTTCCTCCATCAGTGCGGCATAGTCCGCCACCGGATCGATCACCTCGACCACTGCGTCACCGACTCGCGTGTCGCCCAATCTTCCGAGATCGATATCAGGTGCCTCGATAATCGAGAACGCATCGATCTCCCGAGAGCGGCGATAAATTTTGTCGGTGACGCTTTCCGGCGCTGGGCCGCCATTGCTCGCATTGAACTTGATTCCGAAATCCCCGTCCGGCCCGCCGGGATTGTGGCTCGCTGATAAAATAATGCCGCCGCAGGCACGCCGCTTCCTAATGATGCAGGAGGCTGCCGGCGTTGACAGGATGCCGCCCTGCCCTACTACAATCCGACCGAAGCGGTTCGCGGCCGCCATGCGTATGATGGTCTGGATCGCCTGCGCGTTCAGGAACCGGCCGTCGCCGCCCAAAACCAGCGATGCTCCGCTATGCTCGTCGATAGAGTCGAAGATTGCCTGGATGAAGTTCTCCAAGTAGCGGGGCTGACGGAAGGTCTCGACCTTCTTACGTAGGCCCGACGTACCCGGCTGCTGATCTGGAAAGGGAGTCGTCGGAACACGGGAGCAGGTCACTTGAGTGGATCTCCTTCGATGGCATCATCGTTCAAGGACGATACGACCTGCTCTGTCGACCACAGACGGCTCATGCATTAGCAGGTCGGTGGGGGACAACGCGCAGCTTCACTACGTAGAGAACGCCGGCCACAGCATGTCCGAGCCTGGGGTAACGGGGGCGGTAGTGTCCGCCAGGCTACAACACGCCTCAACGACAAGGTTGGAGAGAAGATGCTTGGTGTTAAATCTACTCAATAGGTACTAATGAGGAGGCTGGATCTGGATGCCTTCCCTCCCTGTTGGGCTACGTGCAATCCCTGCTCAGTCAGCGAAATACTCTGTTCCGATTCCTAGGGAATTCAGAGCCAACACATTGATTTTGCTGGTGCATAAGAGGGCGACGTGCCGTCTATGGGCCAAAGAGCCAAAACTTCCTGTATTTTCCCGTGAAACAGGGAACTCGGCGCGGAGACAGGTTCGCCGATGACTGCCTCCACCGCCAGATTTCATGCTTTTGTTTCCGTCCGTCATCGCGGCGCCGCAAATTCGGGTTCCAAGGATAGTAGTAAAGTGCCAGCCAAGGGGGCCGCAGCACAATGACTGATCGCTCAAGACCACCTATCGCTCTTGCCTTGCTCACCGGCCTTGCCTGCGTGGCGCCGTCGGCGGCTTGGGCGCAAGCAGGAACCGTAACCAAGGACATGCAGACCTACTGCGTGAACGACTACAAGAAATTCTGCGGCGACTGGGGCCTGAACTCCAGCGGCCTTAATCTGTGCATGCGCAAGGCGGGCCCAAGCCTGTCGCCGGCCTGCGTGCAGGCGCAGGTCAAGGCCGGCAAGGTCTCACAAGCCGAAGTGGATAAGGTCAAGGCGCAGGTGGGGCGGTAGACCGTTCGATCTCCTCGTCACCAATTGCTCCTCGCGGGAACACCACATCACATTTCGCGGTCGGCTCGACCGGGAACAAGGATCCAGATGATGAATAGAATTCTCTGCTTGAGCGTGCTTGTTGCCCTGACATTTTCGGTCAACGCGGCCCATGCCGCGGACACCTGCACCAAGATCGTTTCGACCGGCCATCCTCAATATCCGACAATTGCCTTCAAGGATGGCGACAGCATTGCCGGCGCCGCGCCGGCACTCGTCGAGGCTATTGTCAAGGATCTCGACATTCCTCTCGAGTCGAAATTCATGGGGACGTGGTCCGACGCGCAGGCCGCCGCACGCGACGGCAAGGCCGACATGATCGTCGGCGTCTACTACAACGACGAGCGCGCCAAATATCTCGATTTCGTCCAGCCGGCCTTCATTTTCGATCCCGTCGTCGTCTTCGTCGCCAAGGACAAGACCTTCGACTTCAAAGGGCAGGACGACCTGATCGGCAAGAAGGGCGCCACCAACAAAGGTGAGAGCTATGGCACCAAGCTCGATACCTTCATCAAGGACAAGCTTGACGTCACCCGCACCGACGGCATCGACGATGCCCTCCAGGATCTTGTCGCCGGCAAGGTCGATTATGTGATCGCCGGTTACTATCCTGGTGATGCCACACTGTCGGTCCTGGGGATCGAGGACAAGGTCGAAGCGCTGGAGCCCGCTCTGCTCTCGGCCGAGATGTTCATCGCCTTCTCGCAGAAATCGCCTTGCGCCGCGTTGGCGTCGAAGTTCAGCGAAGGCGTCACGAAACTGACGACCGACGGCAGCTTCCATCAGATGCAGGTCGATGCAATCTCCAAGTGGGACAGCGAGCACTAGACCTGCGCGAGCACTAGACCTGTGAGTGTCGGCTCCAGCGCTCTAAAGGCCCTGCGCAAGGATGGCGTGGGCGCGATCGCCGTCCGCCAAGAGCGCGCCCCTTGTGATAGATCAAAGTAGACCCGGCCGATCGGCCTCAGGTTCCAAGGTTCCTGAGTTCAAGGTTCCTGAGTTCATTGGATGAGGTGGGATAGTGATTATCAAGGTTCACGGTGACATTCTCTTGAGTGATGCGCAGGCCATCGCCCACGGCGTTGCCCCTCACGATCATTTCAACCAAGGGCTCGCCCTGGCTTTGCGCGAACGTCACCCTGCGATGGCGAAGGACTTCCGCCACTATTGCCACCAGGAGAATCCGAAGCCTGGGCACGCGTGGCTCTGGGCCGGACCGGAGCGGGTCATCATCAATCTGATGACCCAAGAGCCGGCGCCCGACAACAAGGCCCATCCCGGCAAGGCAACGGCACACAATGTCGGGCACGCGCTGAAAGCGTTGCGCAACATCCTCGACGAGGAAGACATCTCTTCCATCGCCCTGCCCAAATTGGCCACAGGCGTCGGCGGCCTCGAATGGAGCGAGGTCGAGCCGCTTATCGAGAGCCATCTCGGCGATTTGCAGATCCCGGTCATCATCTACGAGACCTACGAGAAGGATCACAAAGCCCCCGAGACGGCGTGATGGGACCGCAGGAGGGACAGCATGCGCATCAAGCCGGATAGAGTATCTCTCGTTCGCGTTTCGCTCGGGCTGGCGTTGCCCTGTGCGCTGCTGTGGTCTGATGTCACGCTCGCCGCGAGCCGGAGAGCCTGCCAAAACCTCGAACAGCACTACGCGCAGATTGCGCGAGGCGCCAGCACGGTCGAGGTCAACGCCGCGTTGTTCTCGGCCACCGACAAAGGCTGCCAGGAGCTCGCACGCCAGGCCCTAAAAGACGGCGCTTCGCTGGAAGCACGGGACCGCTTCGGGTCGAAGCCTCTGTCGCACGCAGCCGCCTCCGGCCAGGCCGAACTCGTGACCCTTTACCTGGACCAGGGCGCGCCGATCGATGCGCGCAACCTTGACGGCTCGGCTGCGCTCTACAAAGCGGCGGAGGCGGGACGCCTCGACATCGTGGAACTCCTCGTGGCCCGCGGTGCGGAGATCGATCTTCCCGGCCGCAGCGGCATCACCCCGCTCTCGGCGGGCGCCTATATGGGCAGCGAGCCCATCGTATCCTTTCTGATCGGCAAGGGCGCGGATCCGAACCGCATCGACGACACCAAGAAGACGGCCATCGTCTATGCCGCAGGCCGCGGCTTTCCCGGCGTCACGCGCCTCCTTCTCGATCAAGGGGTCGACGTCAATGCCCGCTACGGTAATGAGCTTACGGTTCTGATGTGGGCCGCCGGTCATTCCAGCGAAGCCGGCGTCCTGGACATCACGAACGTGATGAAGTTGCTTCTGGAACGCGGCGCAAAGATCGACGATCGCGATAACCGTGGCCGCACCGCGCTGATGATCGCAGCCGAGCTGAACCATGCCGCCGCGGCCGACCTTCTGCTCGCGCGCGGCGCCGACAAGACCTTGCGCGACGACCAAGGCAAGTCCGCCGCCGACCTCACCTCACTGACGACGCTGCGCGAGAAGCTTGCGGCGCGTTAGCCTCTAGCGGCCGTGGCCGAGATATTGATCGATCTGCAGACCCGCCAGGTACTTCGAGAGCGGCTCGAAATCATCCTCCGGGGTCGCCTTCATCAAATCCGACATGCCCGGGTTGTTGCCACGCGAGCCGTCGCGAAACGCCAACATCTGGCTCAGGAGATATTCCTGCCACTGACCCGCAAGCCGGGCCGTCGTGCCGTCGCCTTGGAAATGCTCGAGATGACAGCCCCGGCAACCGATTGAGCTTGCAGCTGAGTCCGCCTTCACAGCGACCTCTGACGCTGCCGACGGCTGACCGAGATTGGGCCACTTCTTTTTTGTGAAGTAGGCCGCAAGGTCGTACATGTCCTGCCTCTCAAGCTGCGCGACAATGGGCTCCATCAGCGCGTTCTTGCGCGTGCCCTTCTGGAAATCGCGCAGCTGCAAATAGATATAGCCCTCTTCCTGACCCCAGATCACAGGCGTCGTCTTGTTGATCGGCACGCCGTCGGCACCGTGACAGGTGGCGCAGAGTTGCGCCTTCTGTTCGATATCCTCGGCGGCAATGGCGCCGCCCCCCATGATGAGGGCGGACTCGAAAAGCATGGCAGTCAAAGCCCAGTCTAAAATCCGAGACATTCTTATTTCTCCCCGCGAGGGTAGACATGGAAAAGGACGGGGCACCATCATGCCCCGTCCTCTCATTCTTCCTAAACGGAAACGCGATCAGTCAGCCGTAAAGGCAATGATGTTGTTTCCGCGCTTGAAGTCGATCTGGGTGTTACCGCCCGCACCGACCACAATGTACTCCTTGCCGTCCACGGCATAGGCAGCAGGCGGCGCATTGACGCCCGCGCCCGCATGGAACGACCACAGCACGTCGCCGTTCTCCGCGTCATAGGCCCTGAACCAGCCATCGCCTTCACCCGTGAACACCAGCCCGCCGGCCGTGGCC
>Ga0075530_1000949_pt1 | contig 13746 bp, 15 predicted proteins | sample NGEPerD_2_FD_75101 | JGI IMG/M metagenome (GOLD analysis project Ga0075530, IMG submission 75101) | Arctic peat soil microbial communities from the Barrow Environmental Observatory site, Barrow, Alaska, USA - NGEE PermafrostL1-D | ecosystem: Environmental > Terrestrial > Soil > Wetlands > Peat ...
CAGCCCTACCCGACGTCCGCAAAGGCATCCGGATCAAGGCCTCCTGACCCACCCGCTTTCGCGGGCATTCTCAGTTGAGGCACCGATCCACTTTCGCGGGCATCTTGACTTGAGGCACTACGGCGGGTTGCCCGGTCGGCGTGGTCTCGACAGGCTCGACCAACCGGGTCGGCGTGGTCTCGACAGGCTCGACCAACCGGGTCGGCGTGGTCTCGACAGGCTGTCGACCAACCGGGTCGGCGTGGTCTCGACACAGGCTCGACCAACCGGGTCGGCGTGGTCCCGACAGGCTCGACCAGCGGGGGTCGGGCACGTACGTCGTGCACTTCTTCCGATGGCGCTCGACACCCCCATGGATACATCAGGAGAGCCGATTTCTCCCTTTGATTGGTATGGGCACCTGTTTCGCGGGACACTTGGGCCACTGAGACGCATCACGCCGGCACGGTCTCCGTTGAACCGGCGTGTAACGTCGGTATGTCGCTTCGGAATGTCAAGAGCGTGGTGAGCTAACAGGAGGGCGGGGCTCAGACCCCGGTAGATGAACGTCAAACGCATCATCCGTGGCCCCTGGCTGTGGATCGTCGTCGCCGTGGTGGGCGTGCTCATCGCGCTGCAGTATCTTGCACCAAACGGTGGGTACGACGAGATCGACACCTCCGAGATGGTTGCCAACATCAAGGACGGGTCGGTCGAGAGCATCCTGTTCGTCGACATCGACCAGGAGATCCGGGCGACCCTCGACAACGGTGACAAAGTTATCTCCTCGTGGGTGAGCGGCCAGCAGCGTGACCTGGTCCTGGCAACTCAGGCGCAGATCAACGCCAACCCTCCCGGGATCGAGAAGTTCAATGTCGAGGTGCCCACGCCCAGTCTCCTCGGGCAGATCCTGGTCAGCCTGATCCCGATCATCTTGATCGTGGCGCTGTTCCTGTTCCTGATGAACCAGATGCAGGGTGGCGGCGGTCGGGTGATGCAGTTCGCCAAGTCCAAGGCCAAGCTGATCACCAAGGACATGCCGAAGACCACGTTCGCCGATGTCGCCGGTTGCCAGGAGGCGATCGAGGAGCTCGGCGAGATCAAGGAGTTCCTGCAGGAGCCAGGCAAGTTCCAGGCGGTGGGCGCTAAGATCCCCAAGGGCGTCCTGCTCTACGGTCCTCCCGGAACCGGCAAGACCCTGCTGGCCAGGGCGGTCGCCGGGGAGGCCGGTGTCCCCTTCTACTCGATCTCCGGCTCAGACTTCGTCGAGATGTTCGTCGGGGTCGGCGCATCACGGGTCCGCGACCTGTTCGAGCAGGCCAAGGAGAACGCCCCCGCGATCGTGTTCATCGACGAGATCGACGCTGTCGGTCGGCACCGCGGCGCCGGTATGGGCGGCGGCCACGACGAGCGCGAGCAGACCCTGAACCAGCTTCTCGTCGAGATGGACGGCTTCGATGTGCGCGGCGGGGTCATCCTGATCGCAGCCACCAACCGCCCGGACATCCTCGACCCCGCACTGCTACGTCCGGGCCGGTTCGACCGGCAGATCGGGGTCGACGCCCCTGACCTGGCCGGCAGGCACCAGATTCTCATCGTGCACTCCCGCGGCAAGCCGATGGCCGAGGGCGTGGACCTGCTCTCCGTCGCCCGTCGTACCCCTGGATTCACCGGCGCCGACCTGGCCAACGTGCTCAACGAGGCCGCGTTGCTGACCGCCCGCGAGAACCGGAAGCTGGTCGACAACGAAGCCCTCGACGAGGCGATCGACCGGGTTATCGCCGGTCCGCAGCGGCGAAGCCGCCTGATGAGCGAGAAGGAGAAGCTGATCACGGCGTACCACGAGGGTGGACACGCCCTGGTCGCCGCGGCCCTACCGGGCACCGACCCGGTGCACAAGGTGACGATCCTTCCGCGCGGGCGGGCGCTCGGCTACACGATGGTGCTGCCCGACGAGGACAAGTACTCCCAGACCCGCTCGGAGCTCCTGGACAAGCTCGCCTACATGCTCGGCGGTCGCGCGGCCGAGGAAATGGTCTTCCACGACCCCACCACGGGTGCCGGCAACGACATCGACAAGGCGACTGCGGTTGCCCGCGCCATGGTCACTCAGTACGGCATGACCGAGCGGCTCGGCGCGATCAAGCTGGGTGAGCCCCAGGGCGAGCCCTTCATGGGTCGCGACATGGGGCAGGGGCGCAACTACTCCGAGGACGTCGCCGCGATCGTGGACCAGGAGACCAAGAAGCTGCTCGCGGACGCCCACCAGGAGGCCTTCGACGTCTGGAGGAGAACCGCGACGTCCTCGACGCGCTGGTGCTCGCGCTGATGGAGAAAGAGACGCTCGACAAGAGCCAGGTGGCTGTCGTCTTCGAGGCCCTGCGACGACGACCGGCCCGTCCGGCGTGGACCGGCTCGCCGGACCGGGAGCCATCGGCGATACCGCCGGTCGACGTGCCGAAGTCGGCAGGCAACGGCACCGGCCCGGATGAGACGGAAGCTGCGGTGATTCTCACGCCGCCGGGTGATGGTGGCGACGTGCACGGGGATCCCACCGTCAACTCATGACCAGTGGGATCAACCATGAGCAGCGGCGAGTAGTCCGTCCACTCGACTCTGCGCGTGCCGAGGCCGCTGTTCGTGAGCTGCTGTTCGCGCTCGGCGAGGACCCCGACCGTGCAGGCCTGCAGGACACCCCCGCCAGGGTGGCCCGGGCCTACACCGAGCTGTTCGCCGGCCTGCGGATGGAAGCCTCCGATGTGCTCACCACGACGTTCGACCTCGGGCACGACGAGTTGATCCTGGTCAAGGACATCGAGTTGTGGTCGATGTGTGAGCACCACCTCGTGCCGTTCACCGGACTGGCTCACGTCGGCTACATCCCCAACGAGAAGGGGCAGATCACCGGGCTCTCGAAGCTCGCCCGGCTGGTCGACGTGTATGCACGCAGGCCCCAGGTGCAGGAGCGGTTGACCACGCAGATAGCCGACTCGCTGATGACGATTCTGGAGGCACGCGGGGCCATCGTGGTCATCGAGGCCGAGCACTTGTGCATGACCATGCGTGGAGTCCGCAAGGGCGGGGCCCGCACGGTCACCTCGGCGGTGCGTGGCCAGCTCCACAACGCGGCCACCCGCGCCGAGGCGATGAGCCTGATCATGAGCAGCCGCTGACCGCGACCGCTCCCGCATTCGGTTCGAACCGTCCCTCGATCTGCGGGCGATAGGCTCGAACGCATGCACGTCAGACCGCCCCTTTGCGTCGCTGGGCTGCCCCAGCCGGAGCGCAGCCTGGTCATGGGCGTGCTGAACGTGACCCCCGACTCGTTCTCCGACGGCGGTCGCTGGTTCGAACCGGAGCTCGCCGTCAAGCGCGGTCGTCAGCTGGTCAGCGACGGCGCCGACCTGGTCGACGTCGGCGGAGAGTCCACGCGCCCGGGCGCAACCCGGCCCAGTGTCGAGGAGGAGCTGGACCGGGTCATCCCCGTGGTGACAGCGCTCGCGGCCGAGGGAGCGCTGCTGTCGGTCGACACCATGCGCGCCGAGGTCGCCCGGGAGGCGCTCGGCGCAGGTGCCGTTCTCATCAACGACGTCTCAGGCGGTCGCGCGGATTCGCGGATGTTCGAGACGGTGGCCGCGGCGAGGGCGCCGTACGTCCTCATGCACTGGCGTGGGCACTCCGACCGGATGCAGGAGTGCTCGCAGTACGACGACGTGGTTGCCGACGTGATGTCCGAGCTCCGCGAGCAGCTCGACCTGGCGCTGGCCGCAGGAATCACGCCCGAGCGGATCGCCCTCGATCCCGGCATCGGGTTCTCCAAGACCGCTGACCAGAACTGGGATGTGCTCGCTGCGATGACCGAGCTGCATGCCCTCGGACATCCGCTGCTGGTAGCAGCGAGCCGTAAGCGATTCCTCGGGGTGCTGCTGTCCGACGCGAACGGCGAGCTTCGGCCACCGGACCAGAGAGATGACGCCACGACGGCCACGTCGGCGTTGGCCGCAGTCGCCGGTGCGTGGTGCATCCGGACCCATGCTGTCCGCGCGAGCGCCGACGCGGTCAGGGTTGCGGCTCGTTGGGCGCGGCGCGGCGCGGGACTGGGATCGGGACAGTGACCGACTACGACCGGGCTTCCGTGCTGGGGGCGAACACAGCCTTCTACGTTGCGTTCGAGTCCGCTGACCTGGATGCGATGACCGAGCTGTGGATCGAGGACCCGGAGGCGATGTGCGTGCACCCGGGGGCGATGCCCGTGCGTGGGACATCCGCGATCAACCGTTCCTGGGCTCTGATCATGGCGAACACGCCGTACATCCAGTTCTTCCTCACCGACGTGGAGACCAGCGTGCTCAGTGACGTCGCCTCGGTGACCTGCACGGAGAACGTGCTGACCGCCGACGAGATGACCGAGCAAGGCGTGTTCAACGGCGCCAAGGCAGTGGCCACGAATGTGTTTGTTCGCACAGTTGACGGCTGGCGGTTGTGGATCCACCATGCCTCACCGGTACTCTCGGACGAAGATCACGATGACTGAGGGCAGCGGTCTGGACAGGCTGGCCGTGCTTGGGATCGAAACCGTCGCTCATCATGGCGTGTTCGACTTCGAGCGCCGCGAAGGCCAGGTGTTCAGGGTGGACCTGGTGCTCGGTCTGGACACGCGCGCGGCGTCGGAGAGTGACGACTTGCAGGACACGGTCGACTACGGGAGCCTCGTGGCGGCGGTGAAGCAGGCCGTCGAGACAGACCCAGTCGACCTGATCGAGGCGCTGGCCCAGCGGATTGCGAACGTCTGTCTCCGCGACAGTCGCGTGCATTGGACGGAAGTGACAGTGCACAAGCCCGACGCCCCCATCGAGGCGATGTTCTCCGACGTCGCCCTGACGATATTTCGGAGCCGAACGTGACTGAGACCCCGAACCCGAACATTGTCGATACCGACACCCTGACCGGCGAGATGCACCCCATCCGCCGCTCCGTGCTTGCTCTTGGCTCCAACCTCGGTGAACGACTGGCGAGCCTCCAGGGGGCGGTGGACTCGCTCGCGGACACACCCGAGGTCTGGGTCACCGCAGTCTCGGCGGTCTACGAGACCGAACCCGTTGATGCCGCGGCAGGTTCACAGAACTTCTACAACGCCGTGGTGCTGATCGACACGACGCTGTCGGCGCATACCCTGCTCGACCGCGCGCTGGCGATCGAGGATGCCTTCGGGCGGGAGAGGACCGGCGAACGCGGTTCCCCGCGCACGCTCGACGTGGACCTGATCGCTGTTGGTGAGCGTCGGGCGAACGACGAGTCCCTGATCCTGCCGCACCCGAAGACACAGGAGCGTGCGTTCGTCCTCGTGCCATGGCACGAGCTCGAGCCGGACGCGGAGCTGCTCGACCACGGCCCGATCGCCAAGCTGCTGGACAAGGTCAGTGACCAGGGGATCCGCAAACGCGACGACGTGACGCTTGACCTGCAATGACCACCCCGCGAGATCGCTCGCTGCGCTCTCGATCTCGAGGGGCCCCGGGTGAGCAGGCAGTTCGAGCCTGACGACGAGGACGACGACGCTGAGCCCCTTCCGGGGCCAGACCGTCCCGGTCATGTGGGTCCGACGAGCGTCGGGGCACTTGTCGGGTTCGCCCTGACCGGACTCGTCCTCGGCTGGCTGGTCAGACCGCTCGGGATCGCGATGAACGACTCCGCCCCCACCGTGGGCTGGCTCCCGGTGCTCGCCCTGATGTTCGTCGCCCTGATCGTCGGCTCGGTCGCCTTTGTCACCCATCGCTCCCTGCACAGGCGTCATGAACGGCTCGAGCCGCACCAGGCGGTGAACCGCCTCGTCCTCGCGAAGTCGTGTGCGCTGGCGGGGGCCATGGTGGCGGGCGGCTACTTCGGCTACGCCCTCAGCTGGCTGGGCCTCGTCGAGGCGGAACTGGCGCGACAGCGCGTCACCCAATCGCTGGTGGGTGGCCTGGCCGGCGTGCTGATCGTGGTGGGCTCGCTGCTCCTCGAACGAGCCTGTCGCGTCCGTGACGACGGGGACAGCGAGCACTAGATCCAGGGGTTTCTCAGGGTCGTCCCCGGTGTCGGTGTAGCTACCACGCTGCAACCATTGCGGCATGCGACTAAGCCGGGTTGGTTGGGCCCTGATGACTACCTTGTCCGTGCTGATCGTCGTGATCGCCTCCCGCTACCTGCAGTTCGACCCCAGCACCTACTTCCCGCAACAGCGCCAGGTCTACGTCGAGCGGGAACTCGTCCTAGGTGTCCATATCGCTGGTGCGATGGTCGCTCTGGCCACCGGACCCTGGCAGTTCTCGTCACGTCTGAGACGGCGACGACCTCGCGTGCATCGGGCGATCGGTGTGTCGTACCTCCTGGGCTGCCTTGTCGGTGGAGTCGGTGGCCTGATGCTTGCCAGCACGGCGCACGGGGGCGTGGTCGCCTCGCTCGGTTTCGCTGCACTAGCCGGCGGCTGGCTGCTGACCAGCGCGATCGGTCTGCGGATGATTCTGAACGGTCGCGTGGCTGATCATCGTCGCTGGATGGTCCGCAGCTTCTCCCTCACCTTCGCCGCGGTGACGCTCCGACTTCTCCTCGGGTTGCACGGCGGGCTGCTCGCAGCCGGACTCCTGGACGTGGGCTTCACCACGGCGTACGCCGCCATCGCCTGGTTGGCCTGGGTGCCCAACCTGCTGGTGGCGTGGTGGTTCACCCGCGCTCGCCCTCGGCCGGGCACGCCAGAGGTCGCGCCCGGAGCAGCGCGAGCCCTCGTCCTCTAGATAGGCTGAGGCCATGCCCGCCTCCTCCCCGCGCAAGCGGGCCTGATCCGGTGGCCCAGCCCCGCGCGCACACCCCCCGCGATGGCACCTCTTCCTTTGGGATGCCGGACGACTGGACGTCCGAGGTTCCGAACGAGTCCGACGCGCAAGGCCTCACCGCTCTGTTGCGCAGACATGAGCAGCAAGCACGTGGCTGGCCGGGGGCGTCAGAGGACGACGTTTTGGTCGAGGTGTCCCTCCCGGGGGCCGAGGTCCGCGCGAACCTCGTCGTACGTGACGGCGAGGGGAACCTGCGAGGCTGGGCAACTGCTCACGACCGGGCCGCGGGACGCATGCTGCTCGGCATCGTCGTCGACCCGCGCCTGGAGGAAGACACCGCAGACCGGGTCGCAGAGGTGTTGTTCGGCTGGGCCGACGAGCAGGCCGTCCGTGTCGGAGCGCAGCGAGAGCTGAGCGTGCAGCAGATCGACAGTGGGGCGTTCGCCGACGACGAGCGCCAGCACTGGTGGCTGGCGGGAGCCGGCTACACCAAGGTGCGCACCTGGTGGCAGATGAGCCGTCCGGTGACCTCGCAGGATGCCGACCTGGACCCTGACTCCCGGGAAGGCGTGGTCATCCGCCGCGTCGAACGTGAGGGCAGCGGCATGCCGAACGAGGACGACCTGCGCACAGTGCACGACATCCTCGAGACCTCGTTCGCCGACCACTTCAACTCTCACGAGGAGACGTTCGACGAGTTCGTCTTCCGGCTACGCGAGGACCCGGGTCACCGCTGGGACCACTGGTGGATCGCCGAGCTCGTGGAGGAGGGCCGCGATCGCGAACCCGCGGGGACTCTGGTGGGCACCGTCTCTGACGGAGGGACCGACGAGCACGGGCAGAGGCAGCCCGACGGCAGCTACGTGTCCTACATCGGCGTGCTGAAGTCAGCGCGCGGAAGAGGTGTCGCGAAGTCGTTGCTGAGCATGATCATCGTGGACGCGGCAGAAGGCGGCCGCGACCGGGTCGGGCTCGAGGTGGACGCCGACTCACCCACGGGGGCAGACGGGCTCTACCTGTCGATGGGGTGGGAGACCTCGTACGTCACGCAGTCCTGGCACCGCGACGTCCCGGTTCAGGACTGAACGAGTGAGCTCAGCGTAGGCTGTTGACGTCAAGATTGTCTCAGCAGAAGGGTTCACTAGTGGCGCAGAGGACGCGGGGCGTCCGGGCGGTCCTGTCCATTCCCCTTGTCTATGAGGTGTTCCAGCGGGCCGTGGGCTCGGCTCGAGTACGAAGTCAGCTGGTCGGGAAGTACGTCGCCCCACGGCCGGGCCTTCGTGTGCTCGACCTCGGCTGTGGACCGGGGGACCTGATCGAGTACCTGCCCGGCGTCGCCTACACCGGCATGGACCTGAGCGCCGCCTACATCGACTCCGCTCGGCGGCGCTTCGGGCAACGCGGCCGCTACCTGGTGGGGCGTCTTGGCGACATCGACTCCGCCGAGCTCGGCCAATTCGACGTCGTGATCGCCAAGAGCCTTCTCCACCACATCGACGAGGATGAGGCGCTGCACCTCTTCGAAACAGCCTCCCGGGTGCTAGCCGACGGGGGTCGACTCGTCACGCTGGACGCCGCGTACACCAAAGACATGTCCCGAGCGTCCCGGTTCGTCGTCAGCCGTGACCGCGGCCAGAGCGTGCTCACTCCCGAGGGGTACGAAGCGCTTGCGCGCCGCGCGTTTACCGACGTCGACGTCGCGGTGCACCACGACCTTCTGCGGATTCCGTACACCCACGTGTTCATGTCCTGCAGCAGGCCGCTCTCGCAGGCAGTAGCGGAGCGATGAGTTCATGACGCGGCGACCGAGCGACGCAAAGCCCTGTGCACCGCATTGGGAGTGAGTACGCCGACCAGCTGACCGTTCTCGGTCACTCCGACCACCCCGTCGTCGTACCTCATCATCATCGCCAACGCGTCCTCCAGCGACGCCGAGATGTCGATCGACTCCTCCACCCGATGTTCGTTCGACGGTTCCAGGTCGGCGGGGTCGATCACGGTGACCGAGAGCCGACGCAGACCGCGGCTGGCGCCCACGAACTCGGCCACGAACTCGTCGGCCGGCTCACCGAGGATCTTGGCGGGCTCGTCGAACTGCGCGAGCCGGCCGCCGGTCGCGAAGACCGCGACCTTGTCACCGAGCCGGATCGCCTCGTCAATGTCGTGGGTGACGAACAGGACCGTCTTGTCCAGGTCGCGAGAAATCCGGGCGAACTCGTCCTGCAGCCGCGCACGGACCACGGGATCCACCGCGCCGAACGGCTCATCCATCAGCAGCACGGGTGGGTCGGCGGCCAGGGCACGCGCCACGCCGACTCGTTGACGTTGGCCGCCGGAGAGCTGGTGCGGGTAGCGCTCGCCGTACTGGCCAGGGTCGAGGCCGACGAGCTCCATCAGGACGTCGGCGCGGGCGCGGGACTTCTGCTTGTCCCAGCCCAGGAGCGACGGCACGGTCGCCACATTCGTGCGGATCGACTGGTGCGGGAAAAGGCCCACCTGTTGGATGACGTAGCCAATCCGCCGTCGCAGTGCGACCGGGTCGCCGTTGGTGATGTCCTCGCCGTTGAGGGTGATCGTGCCGCTCGATGGTTCGATCAGACGGTTCACCATCTTCAGCGTCGTCGACTTGCCGCACCCGGACGGGCCGACCAGGCAGACAGTCCGTCCCCGCGGCACCTCGAGGTCGAGCTCGTGCACGGCGACCGTGCCGTCGGGGTAGGTCTTGCCCACGCCGACGAGCCGGATCATCGGTTCTTCGCTACCGTCCATACGTGATCCTTCGCCTTCTCACTCTGCAGTCGGCACCGACACCGCCGGGTGCCGAGACTAACTGCTTGGTCCGTAACGAGTGGATCTGCGGCGAGTATCTTCGCAGCCGGTCCTCACTCCTGTTCGAGGCGATCGCGGAGCATGTCTGGATCACGGTGCTCTCGGTGACCATCGGACTCCTGCTGGCCCTGCCCCTTGCTCTGCTGGCCCGCCGCTACCGAAGGCTGGAGTGGTTCGTGGTGGGCACGACGACCGCTCTGTACACGATTCCGTCGCTGGCGCTGTTCTCACTCCTGCTCCCGCTCACCGGTTTCACCGCCATCACCGTGGTCGTGGGGCTGGTGCTCTACTCCCTGACGATCCTGGTCCGCAACGTGCTCGAGGGGCTGCGGTCCGTGCCCGCTGACGTCCGCGAGTCCGCGGTTGGGATGGGCTACGGGAGCACCCGCCTGCTGTTCGGGGTCGAGCTTCCGCTGGCCCTGCCGTCGGTGCTGGCCGGGTTACGGATCGCGACGGTCTCGACCGTGGCCCTGACCACGGTCGGTGCGATCATCGACGTGGGGGGACTCGGCAACCTGCTGCTCGAAGCGGTGAACACCCAGTTCCGGCCCCAGGTTCTGGTCGCCAGCGTGCTCTGTGTGGCGCTGGCGGTCGCCTTCGACCTGCTGCTCGTTGCCCTGCAGAGGGTGCTCACACCCTGGACCAGGACGAGGACCGCGTCATGATCGGTGAGGTCGTGGCCTGGTTCCAGGACCCTGCCAACTGGCAGGGCGAGGAGGGTGTCTGGAATCGGCTGGTCGAGCACTCGCTGCTCACACTGACGGCGACCTTGGCGGCGGTCCTGATCGGCCTCCCGATCGCGGTCTGGCTGGGGCATATCGGCAAGGGTGGCGTGCTGGCAGTCAACATCTCCAACGTCGGTCGCGCGATCCCGACATTCGCGGTGCTGTTGCTGCTCTCGATCGGCCCCCTCGGTGCCGACTACCTCGGGCCGTATGGCCGCGCCGGCCTGGCCACGCTGGTCGCCCTGGTGCTCTTCGCGCTCCCGCCGATCATCACCAACGCCTACGTGGCGATCCGTGAGGTCGACCGGGACACCGTCGAGGCCGCGCAGGGGATGGGCATGAGAGGGGCGCAGTTGCTCAGGCGTGTCGAGCTGCCCCTCGCGCTGCCGTTGATCATCGCGGGGATTCGGCTGGCCGTGGTCCAGGTCTGGGCCACCGCGACGATCGCCGCGCTGGTCGCCGGGCCCGGGCTGGGCCGGATCATCACGCTCGGGTTCCGTCGCCAGGACCTGCCCGAAGTGATTGCCGGCGCACTCGTCGTTGCGGTGCTCGCGCTGGTTCTCGAAGCGCTGATGGTCGGACTCCAGCGCCTGTGTGATCCGGTTGCGCGCGCACGTCGTACGCATGGGCTCGACAGCGGCAAGGACCGCCCCGGTAGCATCGTCGGCGCGGGTGCCACGTCCTAGAATCGGCGCCCACCGGACACGCGCGATCTCAGTATCGCGGGACACAGAAGGCGGAGCGCTATGAGTCATTCCTCGCGAGCAAAAACCACACGTCTGCGACGGGCATTTGCCGCCGCGGCGGTCACGCCGCTGTTGGCCATCGCCGCATGCGGCGATGGCGGATCCGATGCGCTCGACAGCGGCTCCGGGGAGGGTGGAGAGGTCGTGATCGCTCACCAGCAGTACACCGAGATGGAGATCATGGCGGAGATGTACGCCGCCCTCCTGGAGGATGCCGGCTTCGACCCGACGCTACAGGGGGTCGAGACCCGCGACCTCTACATCGAGCCGCTCGGCAACGGTGAGGTGGACGTGGTCCCGGACTACGCCTCGTCCATGACCGAAACGCTCAACCGCGAGATCAACGGCGCGGAGGTAGACCCGGTCTCCTCCCCGGACGTGGACGAGACGATCACCCAGCTCGAGGAGTTCGGATCGGAGAAGGGGGTCACCCCTCTGGAGCCGGCGGAGGCGGAGAACGCCAACGCCTACGCGGTGACCAGCGAGTTCTCCGAGCAGAACGACGTGACCTCGCTGAGCGACCTGGGCGAGCTGGGTGAGCCGATTGCTCTCGCGGCAGCGCCGGACTGCCCGGACCGCCCCGACTGCCAGCTCGGCCTGAAGTCCGTCTACGACATAGAGGTGGCCAACTTCGAACCGCTCGGCTTCGGGACGGTGCAGACCAAGGAGGCACTCGAGAGTGGCGAGGTCGAGCTGGGACAGGTCGGGACCAGCGACGGTTCCCTGGAAAGCCTTGACCTGGTCGTGCTCGAGGACGACAAGGACTGGCAGAACGCCGAGAACCTGACACCCGTGGTCAACAGCGACTTCCTCGCCGACAACCCCGAGGTCGAGGAGGCCCTCAACAAGCTTTCCGACGCCCTCACTACCGAGGACCTGATGTCGCTCAACGCCCAGGTCGACGTGGAGCGGCTGTTGGCCGAGGACGTGGCGACCGACTACCTCGAGAACGAAGGTCTGTTGGGCTAGTCGGTTTACTTGTCGATGTCGCCGACGACGAAGAACATGGAGCCGAGGATCGCCACCATGTCGGCGACCACGCAGCCGGTGAGCACCTCGGGCAGCACGGCGATGTTGTTGAACGATGCGCTGCGCAGCTTCATCCGCCACGGTGTCTTTTCGCCATGTGAGACGAGGTAGTAGCCGTTGATCCCGAGTGGGTTCTCGGTCCAGGCGTACGTCGCCCCCTCGGGAGCCTTCAGGATCTTGGGCAGCCGGACGTTCACTGGCCCCGGGGGAAGCGACCGCAGCCGCTCGATGCAGGCGTCGGCGATCTCGAGCGAGATCCGTGCCTGGTCGAGCAGCATCCCGAACCGGGCGTAGGAGTCACCCTCGGGTCTGGTGGCGACGCGCATGACTCCGGACGTGACCAGCTCGTCGTAGGCCAGGTATGGCTCGTCACGCCGAAGGTCGAAGTCGAGGCCGGACGCGCGGGCGATCGGTCCGGAGACGCCGTACGCCTCGATCAGCTCCCGGGACAGCACTCCGACGTTGCGGGTGCGTGCCTGGAAGATCTCGTTGCCGAAGATGATGTCCTCGATCTGCGGCAGCCGGGAGCGTACCGCGCCGACAGCCGATGAGCACCGGCCGAGCCAGCCGGCAGGCATGTCCTCCTTCAGGCCACCCACCCGGTTGAACATGTAGTGCATACGCCCGCCTGAGAGCTCCTCCATCACCTGCTGGATCGTCTCGCGCTCCCGGAACGCGTAGAAGATCGGCGTGATCGCGCCGAGCTCGATCGGGTAGGAGCCCATGAACATGAGGTGGTTGAGCACCCGGTTCAGCTCAGCCAGGAGGGTGCGTGTCCAAACCGCCCGTGTCGGCACCTCCATGCCGAGCATCCGTTCGACGGCCAGGACCACCCCTAGCTCGCTGGAGAAGGCCGAAAGCCAGTCGTGCCGGTTGGCGAGCACGATGATCTGCCGATAGTCCCTGACCTCGAACAGCTTCTCGACGCCACGGTGCATGTAGCCGACGATCGGCTCGCAGTCCACGATCCGCTCACCGTCGAGGGTGAGCCTGAGGCGCAGCACCCCATGCGTGGCCGGGTGCTGGGGGCCGATGTTGAGCACCATGTCCTGGGTGGCCATTCCCGGGCCACCGCCGCGCTCGTGCCCGGAGAACCCGGCGGCGCCGGCGCCGACGCCCACCAGCAGCTGCTCCCGGCCATCTTCGGACACGCCCGTCATCCTTGCACGTCACATAGGCTCAGGTCGTGGTGCGTCCTGGAAGTTGTGTCAGACCAGCGGGTGTGAGTCCCGTCTCGGTAGGAACCGGATCGCCGGGTAGCAGACCCCAGTTCGTCGGAGAGATCTGGCGGGCCGAGCGGGGTGTCAAGAGCCTCTTTGGAGGGAGCAAGAGCGCGGGCCGCAGCTTGAAGCGAACACTGCAGCCTCGTCAGACTCACAACGGGAGAGCCGAGCCGCTCATGTCACGGCGAAGGCCATGTCCCTCAGGCCCTGTTCCGGGGTTAAGCCTGTGGGGTCTCTCCGGGGTATGGGTGGTGGCACGTGCTCAAGGTCTGGCACGGATCAGGAGAGACCCGTCTGCGCATGCCTGCGTCGGGCGAGAGACCGGTCGTATAAGCCGATGGTGAAAGCGTCCGGAGTGCAGCGGGAGTCCGATGGGGTCGTAGTACCGGTGATCGGCGTGCAA
>Ga0075530_1000950_pt1 | contig 13741 bp, 13 predicted proteins | sample NGEPerD_2_FD_75101 | JGI IMG/M metagenome (GOLD analysis project Ga0075530, IMG submission 75101) | Arctic peat soil microbial communities from the Barrow Environmental Observatory site, Barrow, Alaska, USA - NGEE PermafrostL1-D | ecosystem: Environmental > Terrestrial > Soil > Wetlands > Peat ...
CATGCCGGACGTGCCTGAAGGCGTAGTCTGACTTGCTTGGTAGGAACCTGCGGACCGCGCTAGCGAACCCGGCGCGGTCGGGAACGGGACTCGCCACGCGGCGAATCATTAGCCTTCCAGACGCAAAGCGCAAGCCGAGGCTTCCCACATCGCCCGTCGTCGCCGGCGGCGGGCGACCCGCGGCCATCGACCGACCCGGAGGGAGCTTGCGGGTCGCGACCGGCGTCGGGGCCAGGGCGTTAAGCTCGTCCTACACGCGACTCGCGTGGTAGCTTGAGGTCGTGATCTTCCGTCGTCACCGGGGCCCCGACCTCGAATCGGCTCACAAGGCCTTGGCTCTCGGCCAGTACGACGTCGCCTTGGCGATGTTGGAGAACGCCGCCAAGCGAGCCGCCCGGCAGGGGCAAGGGCAATCCTGGTTGCTACTGGCGGAACTTTACGCGCTCTACGGGGAGGAAGGTCTCGAGAACGGCCAGCCCGCCCTGCGCTCTGCTGTTGGCATCGATCCCAACCTCGCCTCGCATCCGCTCTACCGCGCCCTGTTCTGGGAGTTCGCCGCCTACCGGGGCGGGTCCCTCGGCGACGTCAAGCGCGGCCTCAAGGACCTGGCCGAGGACGCTGACGCCGTCGCTGCCTACCACGCCGGCTCGGCGCTGTTCGCCGTCGATGCTCCCAAGAGCGCGGCGAAGCGCCTGCTCGCCGTCGACGAGGACGACTTGCCCGTCTACTTGCGTTGGCGCCGCTGGTCGTTGCTTGGTCAGTGCAGGGAGGCGATGGGCGAGTGGGAAGGCGCCGCTGAGTCGTTCACCAGGGCCATCGAGCTGGCGCCACCGCCTGAGCGCGAACCGGAGCGCCTGAGCCTCGCCGGCGCGCTCATCGAGCTGGGCCGGACCGTCGAAGCCGTGCAGACGCTTGAATCGATAGACGACATGCTGCTGCGCGACGACGAGCTCTCGGTGCACCGTTACCTGCTCGGCCGCGCGCATCTCGAGCTCGGCAACCCCAACCAGGCGCTGGAGCTGTTGGCGGAGGCGCGGGCCGGGACCGAGCTCGAAGACGATGAGGAAGGCGGCGCCTACAGCGTCGTGTTCGCCACCGCGCAGGCGCTTAGCGCGCTCGGTCGCTCGCAGCAGGCCCTCATCGAGTTCGAGCGTGCGCTCGAACTCGCGCCCGCCGAGCAGCGCGCCTACACGCAGCATGAGGCGGCCTACACAATGATCGAATGCGACAAACTGCTCCAGGCCGAGGCGCTGCTTGCTGAGGTCGTCAGCGACCCCAGCTACTCGCACCGGGCCGACGCGCTCGCCGACTTGGCCGACATCAGGCTGCGCAACGGCGAGTTCGAGGCGGCCCACGTCGTCGCGGAACAGGCGCTCGAGTTGGGCGCTACCGCTCCGGCCTGCCTGACGCTCGGCAACATCGCCTACGAGTACTACCGCCTCGACGAGGCGGCCAGCTGGTTCGAGCAGACGATAAGCGCCAGCCAGGCCGGCGATCCGTACTGGGTTAGCGCGCAACAGATGCTCGCCGATGTCTTCGCGCAGCTCGGTGACGACCACGCCGAGCAGCTGTTACGGCACGCTCGCGCCGCGCTCGAGCACACCGACGCCAGCAGCGAGTGGCACCTTCCGCTCACGCGTTACCTCGAGCAGGCCAAGCGCGTCCTCGGCGAGTTCGATCGACTGCTCAACTAGGCACGGCCGGTTCGCTCCCTGCGCCCTGGTTGGTGGTGTAAGGTTACTGTCCCGTCAAGGCACGCCCGCAAAGCTCCTCAGGTCGTGGCTCGACGGCGCCTTTGAACTGATCGTCTCGCCTATGTTACTGGTGGAGTTGAAGCGGGTCCTCGCGTACCCGAAGATCAGGGCGAAAGTGGGCGCGGCTGAGGCCGAGGCGGTCCTTGCGCTTCTGAACGACGGTGCCACGATCGTCGATGATCCGGTCCTGACATCCTCGCCCCGGTCGGCAGACCCTCATGACGATTACCTGATCGCTCTCGCGCAAGTTGCGCGCGCAATCATCGTCTCTGGTGACCATCACTTGCTCGAGATGGCTGACCAGATCCCTGTCTACGCACCAGCAGATCTCCAGATCCACCTACGCTCGCTGAGAAGCGAATGAGGGCCCGTCGGGGCTATATGGGCCCAAGGGTACGCTGAGGCCGTGGAAGGCCTGCTCATCGCCGAACAACTGCGGGCCCTGGCGCCGCTACTCCCCGCCGAGCGCAGGGCCTGGCGATTTCCAGACGACCGCACGGCAGTGCTGCCCTTGGCCGGCGACGTGTCGCTGTGGCTGTCGAGCCGCCCGCCGCAGCCGCGCTTCGAGCTGCGGAGCGGGGCGCCGGGCGCCGCGCCAGCGAAGACGCCGTTCCAGGAGCAGCTAGCGGCGCGCGCCAGCGGTGAGCTGGTCTCAGCGTCGCAGCCGGCGCTCGACCGCGTCGTTCGCTTCGAGTTCGCGGCGGGCGACGGTTTCGTGCCCGAGCCTGGCGTGAGCCTGGTGGCCGAGCTCACCGGACGCAACGCCAACCTGCTGCTGCTCGCCGCGGACGACAACATCCTCGGCGTCGAGCGCGTGATCCTCACACAGCGCAACCGTTACCGGGAGCTGCGCCCGGGCGTGGCGTACGTGCCGCCCCCGCCGTACCAGAAGCTCGACCCGATGCTGTCGAGCGAGGAGGAGTTGGCTGCGGCCCTGCGAGGCAGAAGGCTCGAAGGAGTCCGCGACGTCGTCGACGGCATCGGCCCAGAACTGTTCGCCGCGTTGCGGGCGATGTTGGCTCACAGTGGTGCCACTGGCGAAGCCGAAGCGGCTGCGGCTGCGGTGAACACGCCCGCCGTTGGCGGCCTTGACGGCGAGCGGCTCGCGGTGGTGGTGGCGGCACTCAAACGGCTGGCGCTTGAACCATCCAAGGCGTTGGCGGCGAGCGGCAACGATGCCGACGTCGTGGAGCTTAGGCGCGAACGCCGACTACGCGAGCTGCGCGGCGCGGTGGCCTCCGCCCTCGACGCGCACCTGAAGCTGGCCGCGCGGCGCGTAGCCGACGCCGAGCAGGCGGTAGCCGCGGTTGCCGCCGCCGGGCGCCTGCGCGAGGAGGCCGATCTGCTGCTGGCCAACGCCGCAGCCTTCGAGCCCGAGGGTACGAGCGTCACCCTGCGTGATTACGACGGCACCGCGCGGTCCCTTGACATCGACCAGCGTCTCGACGCGGCAGGGAACGCCGCTGCGCGCTACGACCGCGCCCGGCGAAGGGAGGTTCGCGCCGCGCGCGCCGCCGAGCAGCTACCGGAGTTGCGGCGGCTACTTACCGCCATCGAGGCGGACCGCGACCTACTCGAGTCCGCGGACGAGGCCCGCTTGCGACGGCTGGCGAGCGCATGGGTAGGAGTCGAGGACGGCGAAACTGCCGTCGGCTCGCCCACGGGCGGAGTTCCGGCCCGCGGCCGCAGTGGCGCGAGATCCGCGCAGGGGAGGGCCTCCGCCGTGAGGGCTGCGGCCCGGCCTGGGGTCCGCTTCATCGACCCCCGAGGTTACGAGGTGTTCGTGGGGCGCAGCGCCAAGGAGAACGACGCCATCACCTTCAAGCTGGCGCGCTCGCGCGACCTGTGGTTGCACGTCCAAGGTTACCGCGGCGCGCACGTGCTGGTGCGCTCGCAGGGGCGCGAGCTGCCGTTCGACACGGTGCTGTTCGCCGCCAGGCTGGCGGCCGGTTTCTCTCAAGCCCGAGACTCCGACAACGTGCCCGTCGACTACACGGAGCGCAAGCACGTCTGGCGGCAGAAGGGCGGACCGGCGGGAGCGGTCAACTTCGCGCATCACAAGACTGTCTACGTGTCGCCCGCCCGCGACGACGCTGCGGCGCGAGGCGCCCAGGGTGCGGTGGGCAAGGGCTAGGCCCTACCGGCCGAACCGAACAGCTTCATGCGGTCGGCGACGACGTCCTTCATCTCGGCCCGCGCCGGGCCGAGCAACTTCCTTGGGTCGAACTCGGCAGGGTTGTTGAGCAGGGTCTCCCTGACGCTGGTCGTGAAGGCCAGGCGCAGGTCGGTGTCGGTGTTGATCTTCGCGATGCCCTGCGTGACGGCCTGCTCGACGTCTTCCGAGTGGATGCCCACGGCGTCAGCCAGCTTGCCGCCGGCCTGGTTGAAGCGCTCGACAAGGCTGGCCGGCACGCCTGACGCGCCGTGCATGACAAGCGGGTTGGGCACCAGCCGCGCGATCGCCTGCAGCCGCTCATGGTCGATGAACGGCCGGCCCTTGCCCTTGTTGGCGCCGTGCGAGGTGCCGATCGCGACGGCGAGGTAGTCAGCGCCGCTGCGCTCGATGAACCGCGCCGCCTCTTCCGGCTTGGTGAGCGTGGCGTCCTCGGCCGAGACGTTGACGTGCTCCTCGATGCCGCCCAAGCGGCCGATCTCGGCCTCGACCGTGACCCCGACGGCGTGGGCCGCCGCGACCACGCGGGCCGTCTCGGCAACGTTCGTCTCCTCGTCGGCGTGAGACATGTCGATCATCACCGAGGTGAAGCCCCAACGCAGCGCGCGCAGGCACGACTCGTAGCTGCTGCCGTGGTCGAGGTGGATGGCGACTGGCACCGAAGCGTTGCCAGCCAGGTACTTCACCACCGCCACCAGCGCGTCACCGCCGAACTTCAACGCGCCCTCGGAGAGCGAGACGAGGACCGGGCTCGACGTCTCATGGGCGGCCTCGATTATCGCCTGCGTGATCTCCATGTCGTTGGTGTTGAACGCGCCGACGGCGTAGCCGCCTGCGCGGGCCGGTCCGAGGATGTCAAGGCCGCTCTGGAGTCCCATGGCGGGAGTATACCTGTGGCCTCCTCAGGGCTATTCCCGCCTGTCGGGCGCGGCCTCGTCGGCTCCAGTGCCAGTGGTGTCGGGGCTCTCGACTGGCCGCTCGAGGGCTGGCGTGTCCTCGCCTTGCGCAGCGGCCTCGTCGGCCGGCACCTTCTGGCGAGGTGGCGGAGCGGCCTTGCCGCTGAGGTAACCGCCGAGCACCGCCAGGGCCAACGCGGCGAGGAGCGTTACCGGGACGGCCGGTTGCATAACCAGCAGCCCGAGCAGGAGGATGACCGAGGAGCCGATGCGCATGGCGGTGGTCGCACCCGGCCCGCGTGTCGTCGGCCGGTTCGGGTCGTAGGCGATCACATGGAAGATCATGAACGTAACCGCCATGACGACGAAGTAGACCCAGATGGGGACGTTGACCAGCACGCTCATCGCGACTCCCTCGCAACCCTTGTGATGTGCCCCCACATTACCCCCGCCGCGACCGCAGCCGCCGCGCACGCCGCGGTGACGGCCCCATGGAGCTGCCAGCGGCGCTTGTCGCGCTCGCCGACGACGTTGCTCATCCCGCGGAGCTCGGCGAACGGCAGGCCGAGAGCCGCCGCCACCTGAGCGGCCGCGACGCCCTCCATCGACTCCACGCCGACGCCGTGTTGCTCAGCGAGGACGCTAGCCAGTTCAAGGTCCCCGGTAACGCTGTCCGACGTCGCGAACGCTGCGGTAACGAGGCCGCAGGCTACGGCCAGCTTGTTCGCCAGGTCATGGTCGAGCTCGAGGCGGTTCAGTTCGGTGCCGCCAGTGGCCGCGAAGGCCGCGATGCCGATGGCCTCGAGGCCCGTCCAGGCGGGCCGGCGCCCAACGCCAAGGTCGAGGTCGAACTCGCTGCGCGCAACGACGGCGGCGCCGAGCTCCAGTGCCGCGCCGGGGTAAGTGCCGCCGATACCGACCTGCAACACGCCCGCCAGCCTGCGCCGGCGCGCGACCGCGGCAGCGGCGTTCGCCTTGCCGATCCCGCCGGCGACGAGCAGTACGGGGACATCGCCCAGGGTCCCGGCCACGGTCGGCGGCCAGCCCGGCAGCGTGGTGGCGTCGGCCAGCCCGGCGCGCAGCGGTGCTGTCTCGAACTCGGTGGCGCTGAGGACGAGGAGGCGGACCTTATTCGTCACCTCGTAAGCGGCAGGCCCGGCCGCTGGGGCCTTGGGCCCCGCTGTGTCGGTGGCGGCGGCCAATAGGGGGCTCAGGCCGCCTGGGCCGGCATGTCGAGAAGCGCGTGAACGAACGCGGCCGCATCGTACGGCTGCAGGTCTTCCTCCTGCTCGCCGACGCCGATGAACTTGATCGGCAGGCCGAGCTCTCGGGTGATCGGCAGGAGTATGCCACCCTTGGCGGTACCGTCGAGCTTGGTGACGATGACGCCGCTGAGCTTCACCGCCTCGTTGAAGCGGCGGGCCTGTTCGAGCCCGTTCTGGCCAGTGACGGCGTCGAGCACCAGCCACACGTCCTTTGGCTCGCCGGGATCGGCGCGGTCGATGACGCGCTTTACCTTCTTGAGCTCTTCCATGAGGTTGTGCTTGGTGTGCAGCCGTCCGGCTGTGTCGACGAGCAGCAGGTCGTGGCCGCCGGCCTTGCGGCGCTGCGCGCCGTCGAAGGCCACCGCCGCAGGGTCGCTGTTGTCGGGGCCGGTGACCGTCGGGATGCCGAGGCGCTCGCCCCAGACCGCCAGCTGGGCGCTACCGGCGGCCCGAAAGGTGTCGCCGGCGGCGAACATCACCTTGCGCCCGTTGCGGCTGTAGTAGGCGCCGAGCTTGGCGATGGTCGTGGTTTTGCCGACGCCGTTGACGCCGACCACCATCACCACTTTGCCGGCCGGTTCGACCAGCTTGCGCGTGACGTCGAGTTGGAAGCCGACGCGCCGAAGCTTCTGGCGCATGCGGTCTGGTTCGAGCTGGTCGAGCAAGGCCTTCTCGAGCGACTCCTTGAACGAGGTGCCGCGTTCGCGCTCCTTCTTGGCCGCGGCGACGACCTCGGCGGCGAGCTTCGCCCCAACGTCTGCGGCGATGAGCGCGAACTCGAGGTCGTCGTCATCCATCTCCCACGGGCTCGCGCGGCGAGGGGCGAACGCGTCTCGGGGCCGAGTACCGGGGGCCGGGGCGCGCGAAACTGGTTGCGCTATTTCCGCCGGCGCGGTACCAGGCCGTGGGGCCGATGACTTCTTCGTCGTCTGTTGCCCCGCTACCCCGTCCGCGCCGCCAGCGCTGTCAGCGCCGGTGTCGGCGCCTGAATTGACGTCGGCGGCTTCGGTTATCGCGCCGCGCGTCTTGGCGAGCCCGCGCTTGAGCCGGTCGAACCAGGTCATCGGCCCTCGTTACCGTCGACGTCGCCGGCAGCGGCCGCTTCGCTCCTGGCCGCCTGGGCCCCGACGCTCTTCACGACGCTCTTGCCGGCGGCCGCCTCGGTGGCCTGGCGACGTGCCTTCTCCTCCTCGAGCGCCTTCTGCGGATCGTCGTCAGGGAGGCCGGCATCGATGAAGGTGAGGGCGTGGCCGATGCGCTTGAGCGCGAGGTCCTTGCCGAGTATCACGATGAGGTCGACGACGCCGGGGGCGTTGGTGGTTCCCGTGAGCGCCGCTCGCAGCGGCATCATCACTTTGCCCATGGGGACGGCCTCGGCTTGCACGTAGTCGCGCAGCATGTCGTCGACGCCGTCGAAGTCGAAGAACTCGAGCATCGACAGGCGGCGTTCGACGGCCTCGAGATGCGCCTGGCCGGTCGCCAGCTGCTTGCGGGCAGCCTCGTCGTAGCGCACGTTGTCGGTGAAGAAGTAGCCCGCCTGGTCGACTATCTCGAGCAGCGTCTCGGCGCGCGGCCGCAGCACGTCGACGACGTCTAACAGGTAGTCGTCATCGTCGCTTGCATAGCCCGCGGCGTGCAAGAGGGGCTCGACGCGACTGGCCACCTCTTCGAGCGGCAGCAGCTCGCGCAGGTACTTGGCGTTGAAGAAGCGCAGCTTCTTGACATCGAAGATCGGCTCACCGAGCGAGATGCGGTCGAGATCGAAGGCCGGAATCATCTCTTCGACGGTGAAGAACTCCCGGCCGTCTGGCATGCTCCAACCCAAGTTGGCGAGGAAGTTGAGCAAGGCCTCGGGGATTATGCCTTGCTGCCGGTACGAGTCGACCGAGGTGTCGAGCTTGCGCTTGCTCAGCTTGCTGCGGTCGGGGTTGCGGAGCAGGGGCAGGTGCACGAACTCGGGAAGCTCCCAGCCGAAGGCTCGGTAGAGCAGGAAGTGCAGCGGGGTGCTGGTTATCCACTCCTCGGCGCGGATGACGTAGGTGACGCCCATGAGATGGTCGTCGACGACGACCGCGAGGTGGTAGGTGGGGTAGCCGTCGCTCTTGAGCAGCACGGGATCGCGGATCTCGCTGTTGGGGATGGTGATGTCGCCGCGCAGGCGGTCACGGAACGTGGTCGCGCCCTCGTCCGGGGTGATGAGCCTCACGACGTGCAGCTCACCCGCGGCGGCGCGGCGCTCCTGCTCCTCCGGCGGCAGCGAGCGGCCGCGGCCGTCGTAGCCAAGGGGCCGCCCCAGGCGCTTCTGGTCGGTGCGCATGGCGTCGAGCTCCTCGGCGGTCTCGAACGCGCGATACGCCTTGCCCGCGGCGAGCAGCTCGTCGGCAGCGCGGCGGTAGTGCTCGAGCCGTTCGCTCTGACGGTATGGCCCGTTGGCCCCGCCCTTCTCGGGGCTCTCGTCGGGCGCGATGCCGAGCCAGGCGAACATGTCGAGGATGCGCTGCTCGGAACGCTCGAGGTAGCGTTGCCTGTCGGTGTCCTCCAACCGGAAGATGAACCGACCGCCGTGCTTCTTGGCGAAGACGTAACTGAACAGTCCAACGTAAGCCGTGCCGACGTGTGGATCACCGGTCGGAGACGGCGCGATGCGGGTTACGACGTTCATTGGAGTCGCCTCCTAAGCCTGGCAATCATAGCCCACCCGCGTTGAGCGCTAGTTGTCGCTCCACACGCGGCCAGAGCGGCCAAAGCGGCCAAAGATGGGCTCACGCCGGTGCCGGAGCGTGACCAGGCGACGAGACGCCGGCGGGCTAGTTGCCGAGCAGTAGGAACACCAGCGTGAACGCGCTGAGCGCCCAGAGGTAGGGCGAGAAGACCCGGAACTGGCCCCGCCGCAGCAGCGTGAAGACCAGTAGCAGGGCCACGTAGCCGACCGCGAAGGAGGCCGCCGTCATGACCACGAGCGGCAGCGCGCCGACGTCGGCCTCGCGGATCTCGCCGATGCCGAGCAGGGCGACGCCGAACGACACCACCAGGTAGAACAGGAAGGACAGGCGCGGGGCAAGGTCCTTGTCGACCCCCCGGCCCAACAGCGTGGCGATGGTGGTACCCGAGCGTGAGATGCCGGGTATCACGGCTATGCCCTGGGCGATGCCGGCGATGATCGCGTCTTTGAACGTGACGCGTTCGACCTCGTGCTTCGGGCCCGAGCGCGGCGCGAACCACAGGATGAAGCCGGTGACGGCCAGGGCGATCGCGACGGGCAGCGGCGAGTTAAGCCGCTCGAACACCCCGCGCAGGGCCAGCCCGATAATGGCCGTCGGCACCGAGCCGGCCAGCACCAGCAACGCCAGTCGCCAGCCCGGTCCGCGTCGCGCTTCGGCCGAAACGAGGCCGCCGAAGAAGCCGGTGAAAGCCGAGGCCACGTCCCGCCACAAGAAGACCAACACCGCCAGCAGGGTGCCGGTGTTGGTTGCGATGTCGACGTAGAGGGGCAGCGAGTCGCCCCAACCGAGGAAGACGTTGGCCAGCACCAGATGACCTGAGCTGGAAACGGGCAGGAACTCGGTGAGCCCTTGGACCAGCCCCAGAACCAACGCTTGTAATAGCGTCACTTACGCCTCGGACTGGACTAGGCGATCAGCGCTTGCTGTACTGTGGCGCGCGCCGGGCCTTCTTGAGGCCGTACTTCTTGCGCTCGACGATACGGGGGTCGCGCGTGAGGTGCCCGCTCTTCTTGAGGGTGACGCGGAAGTTCGGGTCGACCTTGAGCAGTGCGCGGGCCACGCCGAGCTTGATGGCGTCGGCCTGGCCGCTCGGCCCGCCACCCTTGACGGTTATCACGGCGTCGTAACGGCCGGCGGTGTTCGTCGACTTCAGCGGCTCGAGAGCCTCGACGCCAACGAGGATGCCGCGGAAGTACTCCTGGAAGTCACGGCCGTTGACCGTGATGCGACCGTTGCCGGGGCGAAGGAAGACTCTGGCGATCGCCTCTTTGCGGCGACCGGTGCCGTAGTACTGATCCATCAGGCCAACTCCATCTTCTTGGGCTGCTGCGCGTCGTGCGGGTGGGCCTCGCCGGCGTACACCTTGAGGCGGCGGATGAGCCTACGGCCCATGCGGGTCTTGGGGAGCATGCCCCAGACGGCGTGTTCGAGGACGCGCTCGGGGAACTTCTCGAGCTGTTCGCCCGCGGTGACCTTCTTCAGGCCGCCTTGGTAGCCGGTGTAGCGGGTGTAGACCTTTTGATCCAGTTTGTTGCCGCTGAACTCGACCTTTTCGGCGTTTATGACGACCACGAAGTCGCCGCCCGGCTGGTTGGGGGTATAGGTGGGCTTATGCTTGCCCTTGAGCACGGAGGCGATCTGCGTCGCGAGACGACCGACCGTCTGACCGGCTGCGTCGATGAGCACCCAGTCGTGGGTGAGTTCTTTCGGAAAGTAAGTCTTCACGTGTTTCACGTCCTTTAAGCCTTGCCTTTAGGTTCTGCCGGAACCTTTGGCCCTTCTACCCGGTGAGTCGTCGACAACTTGCGGCGACCGTGGAGGCTCGTGGCCCGGTGTTTCATGACCTTCGATCTGTGGCTGTCTGATCGGGGCAGCGTGATCGTGACGGCAAAAGCTACAAGCCAAAGGGGAGTGTAGCATGAGCCTCGCGGGCCTGCATAGTCGTCCAGGCGCCGTTCACCCGGCGGTAGCCGCTAACCCCAACGATGCCTTAGCCCGCGTGGGTAGTGATTGTTGAGTTCGCCGCGCTTGGCCTTCGCCCAGCCAAGAGGCAGGCCCTCGGCCCTTACCAACAACCAGCCGTCAGGAACCGCGGCTGCTATCGTCTCGCCGCGTAGGTAGGCGTGCAGGTCCGGGTCGCCGCAAGTGAGGTCGAGATGTCTGGCGTGGTCGCCGTGTGAGGGCAACAGCCGCGCGAAGGCGTGGTGTGGCTCGAAGCGGCCCCTGAGCGAGGTGCCGAGAGGGGCTCCGACACGCCGTGGTGCCAGACCGTGCAGCTCGGCGCGCTCTGGGACCAGCCACAGCTGGCCGCGGTGGCTTCTCAGGGAGGCTCCCTCGTGACTGGACGCCCCCGGGGCGGCCCCTCCGAGCGCCTCGTCGACGAAGGCCTGATAGGCCGCCAGTTCAGCGCTGGGGACCGGCTCGCCGTAGCCGCGGTCCTTCGCCTTGCGTCCTTGTCGCTGGCGCGCCGCTGTGCCCGGCGCGCGCCCGCGCGCCGGCTCGTCGGTGGCCGGTGACGCGGTTTCAGTGTCGCGCCGCAACCGGGCCGCGAAGTGCCCCTCACCCGTCTGCCGCTGAGGCCACCAGCGAGCGCAGGCCAGCTCGAGTCCCGGCTGTCCGCCCGCCACGCTTAGGCCGTGTTCGGCGCCAGGGACGTCGAGCGCCTCCGGTCGCAGGTCGGGGCGCCGCGCCAGCAGGGCGGCCATCTGCCCCTCGTTCTCGGCGGTCTCGAACGTGCAGGTCGCGTAGACGAGCACCCCACCGGGGCGGAGCAACTCCACGGCGAAGTCGAGCAGTCTGGCCTGCAGCGAGGCGAACTCCGCGACGCGCGCTGCTGACCACAAGCGCCTGGCGTCCGCCGACTTGCGGAACAGGCCCTCGCCGCTGCATGGCGCGTCGAGCAAGACCTTGTCGAAGTAGCCGCGCAACGGGCCCAACACGTCGACGGGACCCTGGCTGACGACCGCGTTGCCGACACCCCACCGCTCGAGGTTGCCGATGAGCGCATCGACCCGCCGTGAGTCGACATCGTGGCTCCACAGCAGTCCTTCGCCGCGCAAGCGGTCGGCGATGTAGGTGCTCTTCCCCCCGGGAGCCGCGGCCAGGTCGAGCACCCGGTCGCCCGGTCGCGGATCGAGGATGGGCACAACGCCCATCGCGGAGGGATCCTGGAGGTAGTAGGCGCCGGCGTCCTGCCACGGGTGCAAGCTGGCCGGATGCCGGCCAGGCGCCGGATGCCGGCCCGAGGCGGGCTCGGGAGCGGCGAGCAGCGCGCCCTCGGGACTCCACGGCAGCGTGGTGCCCGCCCAGCCGCAGCGCTCGAGCAGCGCCGCTACGGGCCCGTCTTCGGCCCTCACTCGCAGGCCTGTTAGTGGCGCTCGTTGCAACGCCGCGAGCAGCGTGGCCGCCTCCCGTGCGCCCAGCTCGTCGGCCATCCTGGCGCCGAACGCCGGTGGGATGGCGACCTCGGCGACGCCAGCGGACCTTCTTCCCGCGCGCGCTGCGCTCACTCGCTAGTTGCCCCGGGGTTCGACGTCGTCCTCGGCCGTAAGGTCTTTGGCCTCGGTTCGCAGCGGCCGAGCGAAGGCGTTGGCTTCGGCGACCTGCTCGTCGTCGAGTTGCTTGATCTCCTCGATGAAGCGGTCGACGGAATCGAAGTCGCGGTAGACGCTCAAGAAACGGATGTAGGCGACGTCGTCGAGCTCCCGCAGGAACTGCAGCACGCGCTTGCCGATCTCGTCGGAGGCGATCTCGGGCGCTTGCAGGTCGTCCTCGAAGCCGTACGCGAACTCGCGCATCTGCTTCTCGAGGATCGGCCGCTTGTTGGCCGCGATGCGCAGCTTGTCGAGCAGTTTGTCGGGGTTGAAGGCTTCGCGCCTACCCGAGCGCTTCCTCACCATCAGCGCCTCGAACTGCGCGCGCTCGTAGGTCGTGAAACGGCGTTGGCAGTTAACGCACTCGCGTCGCCGCCTGATGGCGGCGCTCTCGTCCGATGGTCGCGAGTTGACTACCTTGGTGTCATCCGCAGAGCAGTACGGGCACTTCATCGGCGCTTCTTGACACCGTCGGCGTTCGAGTTGAGGCCGTAGGTGACGGGGTGTTGGTACTCGTCGCCGCCATCGCCCTCGAAGTCGCCGCCTAGGTCGGCGCTGTCCGAGCCGTCGAGGCGGGTGAGGTCACCGTAGAGGTCGACCGCCGGCTCCAGCCCGGCGGCGTACTTCGCCTCGACCCTGAGGCCGTCGAGGTCGTCGCCGAGGACGTGCCGCAGGGCGGGCCCAGAGCGCAGCCCGAACTCCTGGCTCCAGTGGAGGTCGAACGCGGCGTACTCGGCGTAGTCGTCGTCTTGTCCTGCGGCCGCGACGTCGTCCTCTTCGCCTTCAGCCTCGTCGTCGTCATCGTCGTCGTCTCCGGCGTAGCCGTCTGACGCTACGCTGGCGGCAGAGCCCCACACGTAGCCGTAGTCCTCGTCCTGCCTGACGTTGGTGTCGAGCGCCGCTCGTACCTCAGGAAGGAGCGCCTCGGTGACCTGCGGCGGCTCGGGCAGTTCGACGTCGAAGATTTGCCCGCTCACGCCGACCGATTCGTGAGAGCCAAGGTAACGGACCGTCCTCACCAGGGCTTGGTCGTGGCGCGGATCGGCGCTGAGGCGCGACGGCTGCACGAGGTTGACGCGCGGGTAGCTGAAGCGCTCCCGGAAACCCTTGACCATGCGCTCGAGCGAGCCCTGCACCGTCATCATCTGCACCGCGTCGAGGGCGGGGGGAGCCACCACGACCACCCAGCCAACGCTCAACAGGCGGGCGGCCGCCTTGAGCACCAGGAAGGTGCTGCGCACGTTCTCGGCCATCACCTCGAAGAACTCGCCCTCGGTGAGGTTCTCGAACGCCGCCGTGCTCACCTGCGACGCGAGGTGCACGACGCCGCCGAGCGC